>Ga0335085_10000783_pt1 | contig 80358 bp, 71 predicted proteins | sample Lox_Sample_45_FD_206712 | JGI IMG/M metagenome (GOLD analysis project Ga0335085, IMG submission 206712) | Soil microbial communities from Loxahatchee National Wildlife Refuge, Florida, United States - Lox_Sample_4.5 | ecosystem: Environmental > Terrestrial > Soil > Wetlands | place: USA... | reverse complement strand
TCACCCCGTTCTCGACGCCGACGATGTCGATGGTCTCGTCGCCCTTGATGCCGAGCGACGCGACGGAGTCGCTGCCGGTGAACTGGAACGGCAGCACGCCCATCATGACGAGGTTGGCGCGGTGGATGCGCTCGAAGCTCTTCACGATCACCGCGCGCGCGCCGAGGAGCAGCGTCCCCTTCGCGGCCCAGTCTCGCGAGCTGCCGGTGCCGTACTCCTCGCCGCCGAACACCACCGAGGGCACGCCCTCGGCGATGTACTTCATCGCCGCCTCGTAGATCGGCATCTGCTCGCCCGAGGGCTGGTGGTACGTCAGGCCGCCCTCGGTGCGCGAGCCGTCGGGCTTCGCCGGCAGCATCAGGTTCTTGATGCGCACGTTGCCGAAGGTGCCGCGCATCATCACCTCGTGGTTGCCGCGGCGCGCGCCGAAGCTGTTGAAGTCCGACACCGACACGTCGTGCTCGAGCAGGTAGGTGCCCGCGGGCGAGGTCGGCTTGATCGAGCCGGCCGGGCTGATGTGGTCGGTCGTAAGAGAATCGCCGAAGACGCCGAGCACTCGCGCGCCGCGGATCGCGCCGGGCGCTTTTGGCTGCATCGAGAAATCCTTGAAGAAGGGCGGCTCGGCGATGTACGTCGATTTCGGCCAGGTGTAGACCTGGCCGGTTGCCGCCTGCACCGTCTTCCACATGGGATTCGCGTTCGCGACGTCCCCGTAGAGCGTGCGGAAGGTCCTGGGATCCATGGCGTGCTTCATGTGCGCCTGGATCTCCCCGGCGGTCGGCCAGATGTCGCCGATCCATACGTCCTCGCCGTTCTTGCCCTTGCCGATGGGCTCGCTCATCAGGTCCTTGAGCACCGTTCCGGCGAGCGCGTAGGCGACGACGAGCGGGGGCGAGGCGAGGAAGTTCGCGCGCAGGCTCGCGTGGATGCGCGCCTCGAAGTTGCGGTTCCCCGAGAGCACCGCGACGTCGACCAGGTCGTTCTTGCTGATCGCCTCGTCGATGGTCTCGGCGAGCGGCCCGGAATTCCCGATGCAGGTGGTGCAGCCGTAGGCGGCGACGGCGAAGCCGAGCTTCTCGAGGTAGGGCAGGAGCCCGGTCTTCTTCAGGTATTCGGTGACGACGCGCGATCCGGGCGCGAGCGAGGTCTTCACGTGCTTCTTCACCGTCAGCCCGCGCTCCACGGCCTTTTTCGCGAGGATCCCCGCGGCCAGCAGCACGCCCGGGTTGGAGGTATTCGTGCACGAGGTGATCGCCGCGATCATCACGTCCCCGGAGCCGACGTCGAGGCCGTCGCGCGTCCTGAAGCGCTTGTCGAGGTCCTCGGCCTTCTTCGCGAAGCCGTTCTCGGCGACGGGCTTGGCGAACAGCTCGGTGAACTTCGCTTTCACCTTGCCGATCTCGATCCTGTCCTGCGGGCGCTTCGGTCCGGCGAGCGAGGGCGTCACCGTGCCGAGGTCGAGCTCGATCACCTCGCTGTAGTCGATGTCGCCTTTCTTCGGCGTGCCGTACATCCCCTGCGCCTTGCAGTACGAGGCGAATGCGTCGATTTCCTCTTTCGTCCGGCCAGTGCCCTCGAAGTAGGCAATGGTCGCGTCGTCGACCGGGAAGAAGCCGATGGTCGCGCCGTAGTCCGGAGCCATGTTGCCGATGGTCGCGCGGTCGGGAACGCTGAGGCTCGCCGTGCCCTCGCCGAAGAACTCGACGAACTTGTTGACCACCTTGGCCTTGCGGAGGATCTCAGTGACGGTGAGCACGAGGTCCGTGGCGGTCACCCCGCCGCGCAGCCGCCCCTTCAGGTTGAAGCCGACCACGTCGGGGGTGAGCATGTAGATCGGCTGGCCGAGCATGCCGGCCTCGGCCTCGATCCCGCCCACGCCCCAGCCGACCACGCCGATGCCGTTGATCATGGTGGTGTGGCTGTCGGTGCCGACGAGCGAATCCGGGTAGTACAACCCGTCCTTCTTGTGCACGCCGCGTGCGAGGTACTCGAGATTGACCTGGTGGACTATGCCGATTCCGGGAGGCACCACTCGGAACGTCTCGAACGCCTGGGTCGCCCACTTCATGAAGGTGTAGCGCTCCTGGTTGCGCTTGAACTCGAGCTTCATGTTGAGGTCGAGCGCGTTCTTCGCGCCGTAGTGGTCGATCTGGACCGAGTGGTCGACGACGAGGTCGACCGGCACCAGCGGCTCCACCACTTTGGGGTCCTTGCCGACGCGGTCGGCGACGCTGCGCATCGCGGCGAGGTCGGCAAGGCAGGGAATGCCGGTCAGGTCCTGGAGCAGGATGCGCGACACGACGAAGGGAATTTCCTCGGTGCGCGCGGCGTTCGGCTTCCAGCCCGCGAGCTGGCGGACGTGCTCCTCGGTCACCTTCTTTCCGTCGCAGTTGCGCAGCACCGACTCGAGCACGATGCGGATCGATACCGGCAGGCGCGAGACGTCGAAGCCGAGCGCCTTTCCGAGCGCGGGGAGGGAATAGAGCTTCCCGGTCTTCCCCGACTTCATCCTGAATTCCTTGAGCGTGTTGAACAGATTGTGTGACATCGGACGTCCTTAGATGACGAACAGGTCGACGAACTTGTCGACCGGCGTCGATTCGAGGCGGTTCTGGTCGCGGCACAGCTCGATGATCGCGCTCTGCCGCTCCGGTGGAAAGCGTCGCGCCAGGTTCGTGCGGAATTTGGATTCGAGCAAGGGGATGCCTTCGTGCCGGCGGCGACGGTGGCCGACGGGATATTCTACCGCCACCTTGCGCGTCGCGGTTCCGTCCCTGAAGAAGACCTGGAGCTGGTTCGCGATCGAGCGCTTCTTCGGATCGAGGTAGTCGCGCGAGTAGCGCTTGTTCTCGACGCAGGTCATTTTCGCGCGCAGCGCATCGATGCGCGGGTCTTTCGCGACGCCGTCCTCGTAGTCGGCCGCGGCCAGGTTTCCCTTGATCAGGCCGATCGCCGCCATGTACTGGATGCAGTGGTCGCGGTCGGCGGGGTTGGAGAGGGGGCCCTTCTTGTCGATGATGCGGATCGCCGACTCGTGGGTGACGATCTCGACGCGCTTGATGGCATCGAGCCTGTCCTTCACCTCCGGGTGCAGCTGTATCGCCGCCTCGACCGCGGTCTGCGCATGGAACTCCGCCGGAAAGGAGATCTTGAACAGGACGTTCTCCATCACGTAGGAGCCGTAGCGCCGCTGGAATTTGAACGGCTTGCCGCGAAACAGCACGTCGTAGAATCCCCAGCCCTTCGCGCTCAGGACCGAGGGATAGCCCATCTCGCCGGTCCTGGCGATGAGCGCGAGGCGCACGCCGCGCGAGGTCGCGTCGCCCGCCGCCCAGGACTTGCGCGAGCCGGTGTTGGGCGCATGACGGTAGGTGCGCAAGGCCTGCCCGTCGACCCAGGCGTGGGAGACGGCATTGACGACCCCGTCCCGCGACAGGCCCAGCATCCGCGCGACCACCGCGGTGGTCGCGACCTTGACGAGCACGACGTGGTCCAGGCCGACGCGGTTGAAGCTGTTCTCGAGCGCGATCACGCCCTGGATCTCGTGCGCCTTGATCATCGCCGTGAGCACGTCGCGCATGGCGAGCGGCGTGCCGTTGCGCGACAGCCAGTCGGCCGTGGCGAGGATGCCGCCGAGGTTGTCGGAGGGATGTCCCCACTCGGCGGCGAGCCAGGTGTCGTTGAAGTCGAGCCAGCGGATCGCCGCGCCGATGTTGAACGCCGCCTGGACGGGATCGAGCTCAAAGCGGGTGCCGGGGACGCGCGCGCCTTTCGCGATCGACGTGCCCGGGACGAGCGGCCCGAGCAGCTTGGTGCACGCGGGGTACTCGAGCGCCTCGAGTCCGCAGCCGAGCGTGTCCATCAGGCACAGCCGCGCCGTGTTGTAGGCCTCGGCGCTCTTTACCTCGTATTTCCCGACGTAATCGGCGATATCTAGCAGAACCCTGTCCGGCTTGGGCCGGACATTGGAGACGTGAGCGGACATCAATAGTCTTTTTTGACGGCCCCTTCGGCAGGCGTTGCCGGCTGCGCGGCGGGCGGCTCGCCCGAGGGTGCGGGAGCCGGGGCAGGCTCCGTGGATGCCGGCGGCGCGCTCTCCGCGGCCGGGGCGGCGGGCGCCGCCCCGGCCGGCGCTCCGGACTCGGGCAGGCGCAGGCAGCGGTAGTCACCCTTCGAATCGGAGAAGCGCAGGCCCATCGCCGCGGTCTTCTGCTTGGCGGACACGCCCTCGGGCCGGATCATGAATTCCTGACCTTGCGCCGGCTTCACCTTCCACCAGCCGCTCTGGTCGGCGGCGGAGACCTCGGAGCGGCCGTAGATCTCGCGCGAGAACCCGTCGACCTCGATCGTGACCTGGTCGGTTCCGGCGTCGGCGACGTAGAGGATCGGGGGCTTGTTGTTGTACTGCACTCCGGGCAGCCGGCACTCCCAGGTCCCGGCGATGTCGCCGGCCGGGGAGGCGGCGGCGGGACCTGCCGCGAGCAGCGCGGCGAGTCCGAAGGGGAATGCGGCGAGCCTGGGATCCTTCATGACTGTCTCCTGTTCCGCCTCAGCTCCGCTCCGCGAGCGGCGCCCACTTGCGGTTCTCCGGGCCGGTGTACACGGCGGCCGGACGGATGATTTTACCGTCGATTCGCTGCTCGATGACGTGCGCGGACCAGCCCGAGGTGCGCGACACCACGAAGATCGGTGTGAACATCGCGGTCGGCACCTCCATCATGTGATACGACACCGCGCTGTACCAGTCCAGGTTGGCGAACATCTTCTTCTCCCGCCACATGACCTGCTCGACCCGCTCGGCGATGTCGTAGAGCCTCATGTCCTTCCTCGACGCCGACAGGCGCCGCGCGACCTCCTTGATCACCCGGTTGCGCGGGTCGCCGGTGGTGTAGACGGGGTGCCCGAAGCCGATGACGATCTCCTTGCCCGCAAGCCGCCGCATGACGTCGGCCTCCGCCTCGTCGGCGCTCTTGTAGCGAGACTGCACCTCGAAGGCGAACTCGTTCGCGCCGCCGTGCTTGGGCCCGCGCAGCGCGCCGATCCCGCCGCAGATCGCGGAGTGGATGTCGGAGCCCGTGCCCGCGATGACGCGGCAAGTGAAGGTCGAGGCGTTGAACTCGTGCTCGGCGTAGAGGATGAGCGAGGTGTGCATGGCGCGCACCCACTCCGCCGAGGGCGGCTCGCCGTGCAGCAGATGCAGCAAGTGGCCTCCGATCGAGTCGTCGTCGGTCTCGACCTCGATCTTCCGCTTGCTCCTGGAGTAGTGGTGCCAGTACAGCAGCATCGAGCCGAGGGACGCCATCAGCCGGTCGGCGATGGCGCGCGCACCCGCGGTCGAATGGTCGTCCTTCTCGGGCTCGACCGTGCCGAGGACCGAAACACCGGTGCGCATGACGTCCATGGGATGCGCCGAAGCGGGGATCTGCTCGAGCGCCGCCTTTACCGCTGCGGGGAGCCCGCGCAGCGTCTTGAGCTTCCTCTTGTACTGGGCGAGCTCCGCGGCGTTCGGCAGCTTCTCGTGCACCAGGAGGTACGCGACCTCCTCGAACTCCGCGTCGTCGGCGAAGTCGAGGATGTCGTAGCCGCGGTAGTGCAGGTCGTTGCCGGTGCGCCCGACGGTGCACAGCGCGGTATTTCCGGCGGCCACTCCGGAGAGGGCGACCGATTTCTTCGGCTTGGGCGCCGTGGCGGTCTCGCTCATTTCCCCTTCTCTTTCGCAAACAGCTCGTCGAGCTTGCGCTCGTAGGCGTGGTAGCCGAGCACCTCGTACAGCTCGGCACGGGTCTGCATCGCGTCGACCACGCTCTTTTGCGTGCCTTCCCTGCGGATGGCATTGTAGACCTTCAGCGCGGCGGCGCTCATCGCGCGGAACGCCGACACGGGGTAGATGGCGATCGCGACGTTGGCCGAGCGCAGCTCGTCGACGGTGAAGAACGGCGTCGCGCCGAACTCGGTGAGGTTGGCGAGGATGGGCACGCCGACCGCGTCGGCGAACTTGCGGTACATCGACAGCTCGGTCATTGCCTCTGGGAAGATCGCGTCCGCTCCCGCCTCGACGCAGGCGCGGGCGCGCTCGATCGCGCGCTCCAGGCCCTCGACCGCGAGAGCGTCGGTGCGCGCCATGACTATGAAGTCGCGGTCGGTCTTCGCGTCGACCGCCGCCTTGACGCGGTCGACCATCTCGTCCTTCGAGACGAGCTCCTTGCCGGGGCGATGGCCGCAGCGCTTGGCGCCGACCTGGTCCTCGATGTGCATGCCCGCCGCGCCGGCCTTGATCAGGGACTTGACCGTCCTGGCGACGTTGAACGCGCTCGCGCCGAAGCCGGTGTCGACGTCGACGAGCAGCGGGAGCGCGCACACGTCGGTGATGCGGCGAACGTCGACGAGCACGTCGTCCAGATTGCTGATGCCGAGGTCCGGAAGCCCGAGCGAGCCGGCGGCGACGCCGGCCCCGGAGAGATAGATCGAGCGGTAGCCCGCGCGCTCGGCGAGGCGCGCCGCATAGGCGTTGACCGTGCCGACGCATTGCAGCGGCTTCTCCGCCGCCATCGCGGCGCGGAACCTCGCTCCGGCGGAAGAGGGGCTCACGCGATCAGGTGCCCGATGCCGTCGCGCTCTTCGTGCAGCTCCTTCAGCGTGGCGTCCATCCGTGAGCGGCTGAATTCGCTGATTCCCAGTCCCTTCACGATCCTGTATTTGCCGGCGGCGCAGGTGACCGGGTATCCGTAGATCACGCCTTCGGGGATGCCGTAGCTTCCGTCCGAGGGAACGCCCATGCTCACCCAGTTGCCCGCGCTCGTCCCGCGGATCCAGTCGCGAATGTGGTCCATGGCGGAGTTCGCGGCGCTCGCCGCCGAGGAGAGCCCTCGCGCCTCGATGATCGCGGCGCCGCGCTTCTGAACCGTCGGAATGAAGGTCTTCTCCAGCCATTCCTGGTCGTTGATCATCGGCCAGACCTTCTTGCCTGCGCATTCGGCCTGGAACACGTCGGGGTACTGCGTGGCCGAGTGGTTGCCCCAGATGGTGACTTTGCGGACGGAGGAGAGCGGCTTGCCGATCTTCTGCGCAAGCTGGCTTACGGCACGATTGTGGTCTAGGCGCATCATCGCCGTGAACTGGGTGGGCTTGAGGCCGGGCGCGTTCTTCATCGCGATGAGGCAGTTGGTGTTCGCGGGGTTGCCGACCACGAGCACCTTGACCTTGCGGCTCGCCACGGCGTCGAGCGCGCGCCCCTGCGGCGCGAAGATCTTGCCGTTCGCCTCGAGCAGGTCCTTGCGCTCCATGCCCGGCCCGCGCGGCCGGGCGCCGACGAGCAGGGCGACCTCCGCGTCCTTGAACGCCACCATGGGGTCGGAAGCGGGAATCATCCCGTGCAGCAGCGGAAAAGCGCAGTCGTCGAGCTCCATCATCACGCCCTTGAGGGCCTTCTGCGCTTTCTCGTCGGGGATTTCGAGCAATTGCAGGATCACGGGCTGGTTCTTGCCGAGCATTTCGCCGCTGGCGATGCGGAAAAGCAGGCTGTAGCCGATCTGACCGGCAGCGCCGGTCACGGCGACGCGAACGGGTTTGTTGGGCATGACGAGAACTCCCTGAAGAAGTGCGAATATATCCGCGTTGGCGCTTTTGCGCAGCACAAGCGGCGGATGAAGCCTGCTATAATCTGACCTCCCGTCAGGATCCAGAATAAGCAAACGAGCCGCGGAAGGACTGCCTTACATGCCTGATCTCACGGCGAAAAGAAGGCGTCCCCTCTGGTATAACCTCAGCCCGCTCAATCTCCCGCTTCCGGGTCTGGTCTCGATTTTCCACCGCGTCAGCGGCGCGCTGCTGTTCCTCGGGCTCGTGTGGTTCCTGTTCCTGCTCGACATGAGCCTTTCCTCCGAGGCGGGATTCGAGCGCTTCCGCGGCTACTTCGCGCACCCCACGGTGAAGATCGCCCTGCTCGCGCTGCTGTGGGCGTATCTCCACCATTTCTGCGCCGGCATCCGCTACCTGTTCCTCGACATCGACCGCGGGGTCGATCTCGCGACGACGCGCAAGACGAGCTATGCGGTGCTGGCCGTGAGCCTCGCGCTGACCGCGCTCCTGGGAGCGAAGCTGTGGTAGGCAAGGTCATCGTCGGCGCGCACTACGGGCTGCGCGACTGGCTCGCCCAGCGGATCACCGCGGTGGTCATGGCGGGGTGCACGCTGGTCTTCCTCGGCGTGCTCCTCGCGGGCGGTCCGCTGACCTACGCGTCGTGGAAGGCGCTGTTCACGAAGGGCCCGATGCCGTTCATCGCGCTGCTGTTTGCGGTCAGCGCGCTGATCCACGCCTGGATCGGCATGCGCGACATCCTCATGGACTACATCAAGCCGGTCGCGCTGCGCCTCGCGCTCGAGGTGTTCGTGATCCTGTGGCTGGTCGGCTGCGCCGGCTGGACGGTGCGCATACTCTGGAGGCTGTAGGCGGTGGCGCTTTCCAAGAGAAGCTTCGACGTGGTGGTGGTCGGCGCGGGCGGCGCGGGACTGCGCGCGGCGCTGCAGCTCTCGGAGGCCGGCCTCGCGGTAGCGGTGCTCTCCAAGGTGTTCCCGACGCGCTCGCACACGGTGGCCGCGCAGGGCGGGATCGGCGCCGCGCTCGGCAACATGGGCGAGGACAGCTGGCTGTGGCACATGTACGACACGGTCAAGGGCTCCGACTGGCTGGGCGACCAGGACGCGATCGAATTCATGGTGCGCGAGGCGCCGAAGCTGGTCTACGAGCTCGAGCATTTCGGCATGCCCTTCGACCGCAACGAGAACGGCACCGTATACCAGCGCCCGTTCGGCGGCCATTCCCAGAACTTCGGCGAGCGCCCGGTGCAGCGCTCGTGCTGCGCGGCCGACCGCACCGGCCACGCGATGCTGCACACGCTCTACCAGAGGAACGTCAGGGCGCGTACCCAGTTCTTCGTCGAGTGGATGGCGCTTGACCTGATCCGCGACGCGGGCGGGCAGGTGCTCGGCGTGACCGCGCTCGAGATGGAGACGGGCGAGGTCTCGATCCTGCAATCTCGCGCGACGCTCTTCGCGACCGGCGGGGCGGGGCGCATCTTCGCGTCGACCACGAACGCCTTCATCAATACCGGCGACGGCCTGGGAATGGCGGCGCGCGCGGGCATCCCGCTCGAGGACATGGAGTTCTGGCAGTTCCACCCGACCGGAGTCGCCGGGGCGGGCATCCTCATCACCGAGGGGGTGCGCGGCGAGGGCGGCTACCTGCTCAACAAGTCGGGCGAGCGCTTCATGGAGCGCTACGCGCCCAACCTGAAGGATCTCGCCTCGCGCGACATCGTATCGCGCGCCATGGCGACCGAGATCAAGGAAGGGCGCGGAGCCGGGCAGCACGGCGACTACCTGCTCCTGAAGCTCGACCACCTCGGCCCCGAGGTCATCGACAAGCGCCTGCCGGGCATCCGCGAGATCTCGAAGAAGTTCGCGAACGTCGACCCGGTAAAGGATCCCATACCGGTGGTCCCAACGGTGCACTACATGATGGGCGGCATACCGACCAACTACCGGGGCGAGGTCATCGTTCCCCAGGGCGGCGATCCCGAAGCCGTGGTGCCCGGGTTCTACGCCGCGGGCGAATGCGCCTGCGCCTCGGTGCACGGCGCGAACCGCCTGGGCACGAATTCGCTCACCGACCTGCTGGTATTCGGCAAGTCGTCCGCCGACTCCATCGTCAGGTTCCTGAAGGAGAACCCCGGCCGCAAGGACCTGCCGCGCGATGCGGCCGAGCGCACGCTCGCGCGCCTCGCGCGCCTCGACGGCCAGAAGAATGGGGAGTCGGTCGCCGAGGTGGCGATGGAGGCGCGGCGCACGATGCAGGCGCACTGCGGCGTGTTCCGGTTCCCGGACATGCTGGTCGCGGGCGTGAAGAAGATCCGCGAGATCGCCGACCGGGCGACGCGCACGCAGATCGGCGACAAGAGCAAGGTATTTAACACCGCGCGCGTCGAGGCGCTCGAGCTCGACAACCTCGTCGAGGTGGCCCGCGCCTCGATGGTGTCGGCGGAAGGCCGCAAGGAGTCGCGCGGCGCGCACGACCGCGCCGACCATCACGAGCGCGACGACGCGAACTGGCTCAAGCACACCCTCTGGTACAAGGAGGGCGACCGGCTCGCGTACAAGCCGGTCCACCTCAAGCCGCTCTCGGCGAAGACGATCGAGCCGAAGGTGAGGACATACTGAAAGGCGACCGCATGCGCTTTCGAGTCTATCGCTACGACCCGGACAAGGACGAGAAGCCGTACATGAAGGATTACGATGTGCGGCTCGACCCGCACGACCGGATGCTGCTCGATGCGCTGGTGCGCATCAAGGAGCAGGACGACAGCCTGTCACTGCGCCGCTCCTGCCGCGAGGGGGTGTGCGGCTCGGACGCGATGAACATCAACGGCAAGAACGGCCTCGCCTGCGTCACCAAGCTCGCCGACCTCAAGGAACCGGTCGAGCTGCGGCCCCTTCCGGGCCTGCCGGTGATCCGCGACCTCATCGTCGACATGACCCAGTTCTTCAAGCAATACCATTCGATCCGGCCGTACCTCGTGAACGACGAGCCGGCCCCGGAGAAAGAGCGGCTGCAGTCGCCCAAGGAGAGGGAGGAGCTCGACGGCCTGTACGAGTGCATCCTGTGCGCGTGCTGCTCGACGTCCTGCCCGTCGTTCTGGTGGAATCCGGACAAGTTCGTCGGGCCGGCGGGCCTCTTGCAGGCGTACCGCTTCATCGCCGACAGCCGCGACCAGGCGACCTCGGAGCGCCTCGACAATCTCGAGGACCCGTACCGCCTGTTCCGCTGTCATAGCATCATGAACTGCGTCGACGTGTGCCCGAAAAACCTCAACCCGACCAGGGCCATCGGCAAGATCAAGGAGCTGATGGTGAAGCGCTCGGTATGACGGGCGCCGAGATGAACCGCCTGCGCTGGCGCTGCCGCCGCGGCCTGCTCGAGAACGACCTCGTGCTCGAACGCTTCCTCGCCGCGCACGGGCCGACGCTCGAAGGCGAGCGCCTCAGCGCGTTCGAGGCCCTGCTGGAGCGCAGCGACCAGGAGCTCTGGAGCCTCGCCAGCGGGCGCAGCGAAAGCCCCGACCCCGCGCTCGACGAGGTGGTCCGACTGCTGCGGAGTTGCTGAAACCAACCGAGGAAAACCCATGAGCTCCACGAAGACCGCCAAGCTCACCTACGGGAACGGACAGTCCATCGAGTTTCCGGTCCAGTCGGGAACCATCGGGCCCGACGTGGTCGACATACGCGCTCTCTACGGCAAGACCGGAATGTTCACCTACGACCCGGGGTTCCTGTCGACGGCGAGCTGCAGCTCGAAGATCACCTACATTGACGGCGACGAGGGTGTGCTGCTCTACCGCGGCTACCCCATCGAGCAGCTGGCGGTGAACTGCGATTTCCTCGAGGTGTGCTATCTCCTGCTGAACGGCGAGCTGCCGACGCCGAAGCAGAAGAAGGAGTTCGACGACATCGTCATGCACCACACGATGGTGCACGAGCAGCTGATCCGCCTGTACTCCGGCTTCAGGCGCGACTCGCACCCGATGGCCGTGATGGTGGGCGTCGTTGGGGCGCTGTCGGCCTTCTATCACGACTCGCTGGACATCAACAATCCGGCGCACCGCGAGATCTCGGCGTTCCGCCTGGTCGCGAAGCTCCCGACCATCGTCGCCATGGCCTACAAGTACTCGGTCGGCCAGCCGTTCATGTATCCCAAGAACGACCTCTCGTATACCGCGAACTTCATGCGCATGATGTTCGCGGTGCCGGCCGAGGAGTACAAGCCGAACCCGGTACTGGTCAGGGCGCTCGACCGGATCTTCATCCTGCACGCGGACCACGAGCAGAACGCGTCGACTTCGACCGTGCGCCTCGCCGGATCCTCCGGCGCCAACCCCTTCGCCTGCATCGCTGCGGGCATCGCCTGCCTGTGGGGGCCCGCGCACGGCGGCGCGAACGAGGCGGCGCTGCAGATGCTCGAGCAGATCGGCGACGTCACCAAGGTCGGCGATTTCATCAGGCGCGCGAAGGACAAGAACTCGGGCGTGCGGCTGATGGGCTTCGGCCACCGCGTCTACAAGAACTACGACCCGCGCGCCAAGATCATGCGCGAGACCTGCCACGAGGTGCTCGAGGAGCTCGGGCTGCACGACGACCGCATCTTCAAGCTCGCGATGGCGCTGGAGAAGATCGCGCTCGAGGACGACTATTTCGTCAGCCGCAAGCTGTATCCCAACGTCGATTTCTACTCGGGCATCGTGCAGCGCGCGCTGGGCATTCCCGTGTCGATGTTCACCTGCATCTTTTCCCTTGCCCGCACCGTCGGCTGGATCGCGCAGTGGCAGGAGATGATCAGCGACCCCGAATACAAGATCGGCCGCCCGCGCCAGCTGTACAGCGGGTCGCCCCGCCGGGACTTCGTGCCGATCGCCAGGCGCTGAGGAGCATTCCATGAGCGCCATGAAGGAGTTTCTATCGAGCTCCTATCTGTTCGGCTCGAACGCGCCGTTCGTCGAGGAGCTGTACGAGTCCTGGCTCGCCGACCCGCAGTCGGTGCCCCAGCAGTGGCGCGAGTATTTCGACAGGCTGCAGTCGGTGCCCGGGCAGAACGGCGGGCGGGACGTGGCGCATGCGCCAGTGATCGCCGCATTCGCCCAGCGCGCCAGGGCCGGGGCCGCCAGGCCCGCCGCAGCGGCGGCGGGCCTGGACCGCAAGCAGAATTCGGTGCTGCAGCTCATCGCCGAGTACCGATTCCGCGGCGCGTTCCTCGCCGACATCGATCCGCTCAAGCGCCACGAGCGGCCGCGCATCGCCGAGCTGGAGCCGGCGTACTACGACCTCACCGATGCCGACATGGACACGGTGTACAACACCGGCACCCTGATCGGGCCAGAGCAGGCCACGCTGCGGGAGATTCTCAAGACCCTCCAGGACACCTACTGCGGCACCCTGGGCGTCGAGTACATGTACCTCACGAGCCGCGCCGAGAAGCGCTGGATCCAGGAGCGTCTCGAGCCGATCCGGTCCAGGCCGAGCTTCTCGGCCGACACCAAGCGCCACATCCTCGAGCGGCTCACCGCAGCCGAGGGGCTGGAGCGCTTCCTGCACACGCGCTACGTCGGGCAGAAGCGCTTCTCGCTGGAGGGCGGGGAGACGCTGATCCCGGTTCTCGACAACCTGCTGCAGCGCGCGGGCGCCGCGGGCGTGCAGGAGCTGGTGATCGGCATGGCGCACCGCGGGCGGCTGAACGTCCTGGTGAACACCCTGGGCAAGATGCCGAAGGACCTGTTCGCCGAGTTCGAGGGCAAGCACGACGACTCGATCCTCGCCGGCGACGTGAAGTACCACCAGGGCTTCTCGTCCGACATCAATACCCCGGGCGGCCCGATGCACCTGACGCTCGCCTTCAATCCCTCGCACCTGGAGATCGTGAACCCGGTGGTCGAGGGCTCGGTGCGCGCGCGCCAGCACCGCCGCAAGGACCGCGGCGGCGACCAGGTGCTGCCGGTGCTGATCCACGGCGACGCAGCGGTGGCCGGGCAGGGCGTGGTGATGGAGACGCTGAACCTGTCCAACACGCGCGGCTACGGCACGGGCGGCACGGTGCACATCGTGCTGAACAACCAGATCGGGTTCACCACCTCGGACCCGCGCGACAGCCGCTCGACCCTGTACTGCACCGACGTGATGAAGATGGTGGAGATGCCGATCTTTCACGTGAACGGCGACGACCCGGAAGCCTGCGTTCTCGCGATCGAGATCGCGCTCGACTACCGCACGAAGTTCAAGAAGGACGTAGCGGTGGACCTGGTGTGCTTCCGCAAGCTCGGCCACAACGAGCAGGACGAGCCCATGGTCACCCAGCCGCTGATGTACAAGATCATCAACGCGCACCCGGGCACGCGCAAGCTCTACGCCGACCGGCTCGCGGCCGCGGGCGTGATCGGCCCAGAGGACGGGGACAAGCTGGTCGCGACCTGCCGGCAGGCGCTGGAAGGCGGCTACCACACCAACAAGACCATCCTGTCGAACTTCAAGCCGCCGTTCGCGGTGGACTGGAGCAAGTACAACAAGACCAGGTGGAACGACAGGGACGACACCACGCTGCCGCTCGCCGACCTCAAGGCGCTCGCCGAGAAGCTGACCAACATCCCGTCCACCTTCAAGCTGCACCCGCGGGTGGAGAAGATCATCGCCGATCGCCGCCTCATGGGGCAGGGCAAGATGCCGGTCGACTGGGGGATGGCGGAGAATCTCGCCTACGCTTCGCTGCTCAAGGACGGCTTCGCGGTGCGCATCTCCGGCCAGGACAGCGGCCGCGGCACCTTCTTCCACCGCCACGCGGTGCTGCACGACCAGAACCGCGAGAAATGGGACTCCGGCAGCTACATTCCCCTCAACCACGTCGCGGCCAACCAGGGGGACTTCGTCGTCATCGACTCGGTGCTGTCGGAGGAGGCGGTTCTCGGGTTCGAGTATGGCTACTCGACCTCCGAGCCGAACGAGCTCGTTGTGTGGGAGGCCCAGTTCGGCGATTTCGCCAATGGCGCGCAGGTCGTGATCGACCAGTTCATCGCCGCGGGCGAGGTCAAGTGGGGCCGGATCTGCGGCATGGTGCTGATGCTGCCGCACGGCTACGAGGGCCAGGGGCCCGAGCACTCGTCGGGGCGCATCGAGCGCTACCTGCAGCTGTGCGCCGACAACAACATTCAGGTATGCGTGCCGGCGACGCCGGTGCAGATGTTCTTCCTGCTGCGCCGGCAGATGATCCGGCCGTACCGCAAGCCGCTGGTCATCTTCACGCCGAAGAGCCTGCTGCGCCACAAGGAGTCGGTGTCGCCGCTCGAGGAGTTCGCGCACGAGAAGTTCATTCCGGTCAATGCCGAGTGGGACGAGGACATCCGGCCCGAGAACGTCAAGCGCGTGATCTTCTGCAGCGGGAAGGTGTTCTTCGACCTGCGCGCGGCGCGGAGGGAGCGCGGCATCCGCGACGTCGCGATCGAGCGCATCGCCCAGCTCTACCCGTTCCCGCACGACGAGTTCCAGGGGCGGCTCGACCTCTACGCCAACGCGAAGGAGGTCGTGTGGTGCCAGGAAGAGCCGGCTAACCAGGGCGCGTGGTACTGGATACAGCGCTACATCCTCAAGCACATGCGCGAGGAGCAGATCCTCGGCTACGCCATGCGGGCGTCGTCGGCGTCGCCGGCGGTCGGGTACGCGTCGCTGCACAACGAGCAGCAGAAGGAGCTGGTCGACGCGGCGTTCCGGCCGTTGACCGGCAACCTCGTGAAGCCCGTCCAGGGCACGGGAAGGAAAGCCTAGAGCATGCTCGTCGAAGTCAAGGTCCCCCAGCTCTCGGAGTCGGTGTCGGAGGCGACGCTGCTCGCCTGGCATAAGAGGGAGGGCGAGCGCGTGAAGCGCGACGAGAACCTCATCGACATCGAGACCGACAAGGTGGTGCTCGAGCTGCCCGCGCCGGCGGACGGCGTGCTCGCGAAGATCGTCAAGGGCGACGGCGGCACGGTGAAGGCGGGCGAGGTGATCGCGACCATAGACACCGACGGGAAAGGCGTTGCCGCCGCGCCCGCTCCAAAGACGGCCCCCGCTACGGCGCCCAAGCCCGCCGCCGTTTCCGCCCCTGCGATGCCCGCGGCGAGGAAGATGGCCGGGGAGAAGGGAATCGATACTTCGACGATCGCGGGCACAGGCAAAGGCGGGCGAGTCACGAAGGCCGACGTGATGGAAGCCAGGGCGGCCGAAGCACCGCAGGCGCGCGCGCCGCTGCCGCAGCCTCCGGCGCCGGTGAGCGTCGACCAGGTGCTGGCAGGCCGCCCTGAGCAGCGGGTGCCGATGTCGCGCCTGCGCGCGCGCATCGCCGAGCGCCTGGTGCAGTCGCAGTCGAGCGCGGCGATCCTCACCACGTTCAACGAAGTGAACATGCAGCCGGTGATGGACCTCCGCAAGAAGCACCAGGAGCGCTTCGAGCGCGAGCACGGCGTGAAGCTCGGCTTCATGTCCTTCTTCGTCAAGGCGGCGGTGCACGCGCTGAAGAAATACCCGATCGTGAACGCCTCGATCGACGGCAACGACATCGTCTACCACGGCTACTTCGACATCGGCATCGCGGTCGGCAGCGCGAGGGGCCTGGTCGTGCCGATCCTGCGCGACTGCGACCAGATGAGCTTCCCCGACATCGAGAAGAAGATCGCCGACTTCGGCAAGCGCGCCCAGGACGGCAAGCTCGCGATCGAGGAGCTGACCGGCGGCACCTTCTCGATCTCCAACGGCGGCGTGTTCGGCTCGATGCTCTCCACGCCGATCATCAACCCGCCGCAGTCGGCGATTCTCGGCGTGCACGCCACGCGCGAGCGCCCGGTCGTCGAGAACGGCCAGATCGTGATCCGCCCGATCAACTACCTCGCGCTCTCCTACGACCACCGCATCATCGACGGCCGCGAGGCGGTGCTGTCGCTGGTGGCGATCAAGGAAGCGCTGGAAGATCCGTCGCGGCTGCTGCTGGATCTCTAGGCGCTGCCGGCGCGGCGAGCTTGCGCGGCCATGACCAGAATTGAAGCCCCTTACAGGAGGAACCATGCGTAGTCGAATTCTCGCCTTGACCTTTCTCGCGGCGGTGGCCGCTCCCGCTGTCTCCCAGTCGGCGGATCCCGCGGTGCAGACGTTCATGAGCCACAAGGAAATCCTGAAGCTTATCGACAAGGCAAAGGCGGATCGCAAGGGCGATGCACCCCTCGTCGCCGAGCCGATCCTCCTGATGGCGCCGTATCGCGCGCAGCTCGAGTATCGGCCCCGAACGGCGCCCGCAGCTCTGCACGAGAAGGACGCCGAGCTGTTCGTCGTGCTCCAGGGCACCGGCGACATCGTGACGGGAGGCAAGCTTGTCGAGGAGAAGCGCGTGAACGCGAACAACCTCAGCGGCTCATCGATCACGGGCGGACACTCGCAGAGGGTGGCCGTCGGCGACATGCTCATCGTGCCGGCGAACACTCCCCACCAGGTGATCCCGACGGGCGGCGCGCCGATCGTCTTGATGACCATGCATGTGCCGTATCCGCCGGCGAACTGGCCCCCGGCGAACTAGGGATGGCGCAAACGTTTGACGTCGTCGTCGTCGGCGGCGGGCCCGGCGGCTATATCGCCGCGATCCGCGCCGCGCAGCTCGGCTTGAAGACCGCGTGCATCGACGAATGGAAGGGTGCCGACGGCAAGCCCGCGCTGGGCGGCACCTGCACGAACATCGGCTGCATTCCCTCGAAGGCGCTGCTGCAGTCTTCCGAGAACTTCGAGCAGGCCGGGCATCATTTCGCGGATCACGGCGTGAAGGTGAAGGGCGTCGAGCTCGACCTCGCGCAGATGATGAAGCGCAAGGACCAGGTGGTGAAGCAGACCAACGATGGAATCATGTACCTCTTCAGGAAGAACAAGGTGGCGTTCTTCCACGGCCGGGGCACGTTCGCCTCGCCCGGGGAAGTGAGGGTCGGCAGCGAGACGCTCGCGGCGAAGAACGTCATCGTCGCGACCGGCTCGGTGCCGCGCGCGCTGCCGGGCGCGCCCTTCGACGAGAAGCTCGTCCTCAGCAACGACGGCGCTCTCGCGATCCCCGAGGTGCCGAAGCGCCTGGGCATCGTCGGCGCCGGCGTGATCGGCCTGGAGATGGGCAGCGTGTGGCGCAGGCTCGGGTCGGAAGTGACGATCCTCGAGGCGCTCCCGGCTTTCCTCGGCGCCGCCGACGAGCAGGTCGCCAGGGAAGCCGCGAAGATCTTCGCGAAACAGGGGCTGAAGATCCAGCTCGGGGTGAAGATCTCCGCGGTGAAGAAAGCGAAGGACGTGACCGTGGAATACACGGATGCCGAGGGCAAGGCGCAAAGCGCGGCCTTCGACAAGCTCATCGTGTCGATCGGGCGCACGGCCAATATCGAGGGGCTCAACGCAGAAGGCGTCGGGCTCAAGCTCGATCGCGGCTTCATCGCCGTCGACGAGGAGTGCCGCACCGGCGTCCCGGGCGTGTGGGCGATCGGCGACGTGGTGCGAGGCCCGATGCTCGCCCACAAGGCGGAGGAGGAGGGCGTCGCGGTCGCCGAGCGCATCGCCGGCCAGCATCCGCGCGTCGACTTCAACACCGTCCCCTGGGTAATCTACACGACGCCGGAGATCGCCTGGGTGGGAAGGACCGAGCAGCAGCTCAAGGCCGAGGGCGCCGCGTACAAGGCCGGGACCTTCCCCTTCATGGCGAACGCGCGCGCGAGGGCCCTGGGCGACACCAGCGGCTTCGTCAAGGTCCTCGCCGACGCGAAGACCGACGCCGTCCTCGGCGTGCACATCATCGGGCCCTACGCCTCGGAGATGATCGCCGAGGCGGTGGTCGCGATGGAGTTCCACGCGTCGAGTGAGGACATCGGCATGGTCTGCCACGCCCATCCCTCGCTGTCGGAGGCGATGAAGGACGCGGCGCTGGCGGTCGACAAGCGGGCGCTCAACATCTGATGCGGGAAGGGGCGCTGGAAGCGGGCGACGGGCAGGAGCAGGCCAGGCGCGGGCCCGTTGAGCAATACCACCGCGCGCTCGAGCGCCGCGGCTTCAGGAGCGACGCCTCGCAGCTTCGCGCCGTCGGCCGCCTGCAGCAGCTCTACGAGGAGTGGACCGCGTACAAGGCGAAGCGCAGCACGGCGCTGAGGCGGCTTGTCGTGCATCCCGAGCTACCTCGCGGCGTCTACCTCTGGGGCAGGGTCGGCCGCGGCAAGAGCTTCCTCATGGACAGCTTCTACCTGTGCCTGCCGCTGGTGAGGAAGCGCCGCGTGCACTTCCACCATTTCATGCGCGACGTGCACCGCGAGCTCGAGGAGCTGAAGGGCAGGGAAGACCCGCTCGCCGCGCTCGCCGAGCGCATCGCCAAGCGCTACCGCCTCATCTGCTTCGACGAGATGCACGTCAACGATATCGCCGACGCGATGATCGTCGGCCGGCTCCTCGGACGCATCCTGGACCTCGGCGTAGTGTGCTGCTTCACCTCGAACTACCCGCCCGACGAGCTGTACAAGGACGGGCTGAAGCGCGAGAACTTCCTCCCGACGATCGACCTCCTCAAGACGCGGCTCGACGTCCTTCACGTCGACGGCGGCGTGGACTACCGGCAGAGGATGCTCGAGGACGTGAAGGTCTACCATACGCCGCTCGGAGGGCACGCCGAGCGCGCGCTGATGGAGAACTTCAGGCGCATCGCCGAGGTCGAGGAGGAGTTCCAGGAGCTCGACGTCGAGGGACGGGTGATTCCCTACCGGCACCGGGCCGGCGGCGTCGTCTGGTTCGAGTTCTCCGCGATCTGCGGCTGGGGACGCTCGCAGCACGACTACCTGGACCTTTCCCGGCGCTTCCACACGGTGATCGTTTCCGGCGTGCCCCGCATGGGCCTGAAGCTCGCCGAGGAAGCGCGCCGCTTCACGCTCATGGTCGACGTGTTCTACGACAACCGCATCAAGCTGATCGTCTCCGCCGAGGCCGCGCCCGAGAAGCTGCTCAGGATCGAGGAGGATCCGGCCGACGCGCGGCTGCGCGCCATGGTGTTCGAGTTCGACCGCACGGCGAGCCGCCTGGTCGAAATGCAATCGAAAGCCTATTTGACGGAAGCGCGGCGCACCCCGGAATAACGGCCGGTCCACCCGGCTCGCCCGGTATAATCCTCCGCGGACTATGGACAAGTTCAAGGCCTATCGCATCCGCGAAGTGGAGAAGAAGGCCGTGGGAGGGTTCGAGGAGATGGCGCTCGAGGACCTCGACCCCGGCGAGCTGGTCGTGCGGGTGGCGTACTCGAGCGTCAACTACAAGGACGCGCTCGCCGCGACCGGCGCGGGCAGGATCATCCGGCGCTTCCCCTGCGTCGGCGGAATCGACCTGTCGGGAACGGTCACCGAGTCCTCCGATCCCCGCTTCAGGCGCGGTGATGCGATCATCTGCACCAGCTACGACATGGGCGTGTCGCACGACGGCGGCTTCGCCGAGTACGCGCGGGTGCCGGCGGACTGGGCCGTCGCCATGCCCAAGGGGATGAGCCTGCTCGACGCGATGGCGCTCGGCACCGCCGGCTACACCGCCGCGCTCGCGGTGGTGCGCATGGAGACGAACGGCCTCGCTCCGGCCAACGGTCCGGTGATCGTCAGCGGCGCGACGGGCGGGGTCGGCTCGATCGCGATCGACATGCTCTCGCGCCTCGGCTACAGCGTGACCGCGCTCACCGGAAAGGAGAGCGAGGCCGACTATCTCAGGATGCTGGGCGCGAAGGAAGTGAAGCCGAGGCAGAGCCTCGACCTCGCGAAGATCGCGCCCCTCGGCAGGGCGACGTGGGCGGGCGCGGTGGACAACCTGGGCGGCGAGGTCCTCGCGTGGATGGCGAGCACCATGATGATCGGCGGGACCATCGCTTCGATCGGGCTCGCGGCGAGCATGAGCCTGAACACCACGGTCGCGCCCTTCATCCTGCGCGGCGTGAGCCTTCTCGGGATCGACTCGGGAACGACGCCCATGCCGCTGCGCCGGGAAGTGTGGCGGCGCCTTGCCGGCGATCTTCGCCCGGCCCATCTGAAGGACATGACGCGCACGATCCCGTTCGACGCGCTTCCGCAGGCTTTCGACGCCTTTCTGAAGGGCGCAGCGAAGGGACGGGTGGTGGTCGACATGGCGGCCTGAAATGAGCTCCGTCCCCTCCAGCGTCCTCCCCAAGCAGCGCGTGCTCATCGTCGACGATTCCAGGATCGTCCGCACCACCATCGGGCGCCTGATCCGCAAGAGCTTCGACGTGCGCGAGGAGGCCGACGGGGAGGCAGGCTGGGAGGCGATCTCCTCCGATCCCTCGATCGTCGTAGTCTTCTCGGACATCCAGATGCCGAAGCTCGACGGGTTCGGCCTGCTCGAGCGCATGCGCAGCTCGGCGGACCCGAGGATCAAGAGCATGCCGGTGATCGTCATCTCGGGAGACGAGGAGGACGTCACCAAGAAGCGCGCCCGCTCGGCGGGAGCGAACGACTTCATCACCAAGACCACCGACGGCACGGAGATCGTCTCGCGCATCGACAACCTGCTGCACCTCGTCGAGGCGAAGCAGCAGCTCGTCGTCAGCAAGCAGGCGATCGACCAGACCGTCACCCGCGACCCGCTCACGGGCACCTTCACCCCGCACTACGTCGCCACCGAGGGCGCCAAGCATTTCTCCCACGCGCGGCGGCACGGCGGCTCGCTCTCCGTGTTGGTGTTCCAGATCGAGACCTACCGCGAGATCGTCGAGAAGGTCGGCAAGCCCGTCGCCGACCAGCTGCTCGCGCGCGTCGCCAAGCTCGTGATGGGGACCCTGCGCGCCGAGGACACGATGGGTCGCACCTCGGAGACGGGCTTTACCGTGATCTTCCCCGGGACCTCCTCGCAGCAGGCACTCGCCTTCGCGCGCCGGATGAACGAGCAGCTGGACCGGGCGCAGGTCACCTACCGCGGGCAGGTGCTCAAGGTCACCCCGAGCATGGGCCTCGCGGCGCTCGACGTCGACTCGTCGAACGCGATCGAGGACCTCATGAAGCTCGCGCAGCAGCGCCTGACCGACGCGGCGGCGAAGAAGGCCCAGCAGCGCATCGTCAACAAGGACGAGGTCAGCGTCGTAAGACCGGTCACCCTGCCGAGCGACGTCGAGCGCGCCGTCCAGGCGGTCGAGAACGCGAGCGTGGACCAGCTGGGCGACGCGGCGAACGAGGTGCTGCGGCGCATGCTGCCCTTCATCGTCGCGGTGTGCCGGAAGCTGAACGTCGAGATCCCGCTCGACAAGATCGCGCAAGCCCTGCGCAACCAGCCCAAGTAGGCCGCACAATGAACAGCTATAGAGAATTCCACCGGCGCTCGATCGCCGACCGCGAGGGGTTCTGGGCCGAGCAGGCGAAGCTCGTCGAGTGGCACAGGCCGCACGCGCGGGTGCTGGACTACGCGCGGCCGCCGTTCGCGCGCTGGTTCGTCGGCGGCGAGACCAACCTGTGTCACAACGCCGTCGACCGGCACCTCGGGGCGCGCGCGGCGCAGAAGGCCCTCGTCTACATCTCCACCGAGACTGGCGAGGAGAAGAGCTTCAGCTACGCCGAGCTGCACGCCGAGGTCCAGCGCGCGGCGGCGATGATGGGATCGCTCGGGGTGGAGAAGGGCGACCGGGTGATCGTCTACATGCCGATGATCCCCGAGGCGGTGTTCGTGATCCTCGCCTGCGCCCGGATGGGCGCGATCCACTCCGTCGTGTTCGGCGGTTTCGCCGCGGCGAGCCTCGCCGCACGCATCGACGACGCGCGTCCCAAGCTCATGGTCACGGCGGACGGCGGCAGCCGCATGGGGAAGGCGGTGCTGTACAAGGCGCTGGTGGACGAGGCGCTCAAGCTCGCGAAATCCCCGCCGGCGAAGGTCCTGATCTGCCGCCGCGGCCTGGACAAGGCGATGCCGACCGTGGCCGGCCGTGACGTCGACTGGGCCGAGCTGCGCGCGAAGCACCGGGACGCGAAGGTGCCGGTGACCTGGCTCGAGTCGAACGAGCCTTCGTACATCCTTTATACGTCGGGGACGACCGGGCGGCCCAAGGGCGTGCAGCGCGACGTCGGCGGCTACGCGGTCGCGCTCGCCGCCTCGATGAAGCACATCTTCTGCGGAAGCGCCGGCGAGACCATGTTCACAACTTCCGACATCGGCTGGGTGGTGGGGCATTCCTACATCATTTATGCGCCGCTCATCGCCGGCATGACGACGATCCTGTACGAGGGCGTGCCCATCCGTCCCGACGCGGGCATCTGGTGGAAGATCGTGCAAGACCGCAAGGTCGACGTGATGTTCTCGGCGCCGACCGCGATCCGCGTCCTCAAGAAGCACGACGCCGCGTTCATCCGGAACCACGATCTCTCCTCGCTCCGGCACCTGTTCCTCGCGGGCGAGCCGCTCGACGAGCCGACCCACACCTGGATCACGCAGGCGCTGGGCCGGCCCGTGATCGACCACTACTGGCAGACCGAGACCGGCTGGCCGCTGCTCTCGGCGCAGCCCGGGGTCGAGCGGACGCCGATCAAGATGGGTTCGCCCTCCTTCCCCTGCTACGGCTACGACGTGCGGCTGCTTCACGAGGGGACGGGCGCGCCGGTCGCGGAAGGGGAGAAGGGCGTCGTCGCCGTGGAGCCGCCGCTGCCGCCGGGCTGCATGTCGACCGTGTGGGGGGACGACGAGCGCTTCGTCAAGACGTATTTCCAGACGTTCAAGGGCAGGCTCGCGTACTCGACCTTCGACTGGGGCATCCGCGACGAGGACGGCTACTACTTCATCCTGGGCCGCACCGACGACGTGATCAACGTCGCGGGGCACCGCCTCGGCACGCGCGAGATCGAGGAGGCGGTCAACATGCACCCCAACATCGCCGAGTGCGCGGTGGTGGGCGTGGTCGACCCGCTGAAGGGTCAGATGCCGCTCGCTTTCGCCGTGCTGAAGGACGCCTCGAAAGCGACGTCCCAGAGCGAGGTCATGGAGACCGTTGACCGCCAGCTCGGTGCCATCGCGCGGCCAAAGGCTGTACACTTCGTGTCCCTGCTGCCCAAGACCCGCTCGGGCAAAACGCTGCGGCGCGCGATCCAGGCGCTCGCGGAAGGGCGGGACCCGGGCGACCTCACCACCATCGAGGACGCGACGGCGCTGGAGGAGATTCGCAACGCCCTGAGGATACCGTGAACAGCAAACCTTGCCTCACCCTGGAAGACTGCAGGAAGATCGGCGCCGCGGCGATGGCCGAGGCGCGCAAGAACAAGTGGAGCGTGGTCATCGCCGTGCTCGACGACGGCGGCCACCTGCGCTGGCTCGAGGCGATGGACGGTACCACGCCGTTCAACTCGCAGGTCGCCGTGGAGAAGGGGCGCAGCGCGGCGGTATCGCGCCGCACGACGAAGAGCTGGGAGGACCGCATCGCCGCCGGGAGGAACGCCCTGCTCAACATGCCGGTGCTGCCTATCCAGGGCGGCGTGCCGATCATGACGGGCGGCGAGTGCGTCGGCGCCGTGGGCGTGTCGGGCGTGCAGTCGCACGAGGACGAGCAGATCGCCAACGCCGGCATCGCGGCGCTGGGTTTGAAGAGCTGAAGGTCTCGTATCAACGCAGTCAACCATTAGGGGGATTTACCATGTCGTTGAAGTCCGCATTGACCGTCGCAGCAGCCGGCGCACTGTTCGCAGCCGGCGTGACCTTCGCGCAGGTGCCGCCCGATCCGAACAATCCGAACGAAGCTGTTCCGGAAAAGCACACCTACACGCCCTACGGCGAGACCATCACGCTCGCACAGGCCAAGAAGGTGGCTGATGCGGCGTTGGCGGATGCGACCAAGCGCGAATGGCAAATGTGTATCGCCGTTGTCGGCCCGACCGGAGATCTGATCTACTTCGAGAAGATGGATCAGTGCCAATTCGCCTCGGTCTCGATCGCGCAACACAAGGCCCGCACGGCCGCCCGCTATCGGCGTCCGACGGTAGTGTTCGAACGCCTGCTCGGCAAGGGTGCCTTCTTCAGCTACCTGCCTACGCTCGATGACGTGATAGCTTCCCGCGGCGGCAATCCCATCATCGTGGGCGGGAAGATCATCGGCGCTATCGGCGTGTCCGGCGGCACCGGCTCGCAGGACGATGTGATTTCGCAGGCCGGCGCCGCGGCGATGAAGTAGAAGATCCGTGAAAGTCGGAAAAAGGCCGCGCAATGCGGCCTTTTTCGTTCGAGCCATCGCGCTCAGCGGTTTGGCAGGCGCAATAGCTGCATCGCGTTCCCGAAATAGATCTTCCGCCTGTCGCTCTCGGACAGCTTCAGGTCCTCCACCGAGCGTATGCCCTCGCGGATGAACATCGGGCCGCCTTCGGGATCGAAGGGGCAGTCGCTCGCGAACACGACCTTGTCCGCGCCGAAGAAGTCCAGCCCGCAGCGCAGCGCCGAGGCCGATCCGCCGAGCACGGTGTCGGCGTAGAACATCTTGAAGTACTCGATCGGCTTCTTCTTCATCGATTTCAGCAGCTCCTCGTAGTTCTCGTCGGCGCTGCGGCTGCCGAGCTGGGCCCACAGCGTCTCGGCGCGGCCGGAGAAGAACGGGATCATCGCGCCGCAGTGATGCGTGATGAGGCGCAGCCCGGGGAGCCTCTCGAAGAAGGCCGAGAACACCATGCGCGACATGGCCACGCTCGTCTCGAACGGCCAGCCGAGCACCTGCCAGATCTCGTACTTCGACTTCGGCTCGCCCTGGTAGTCGGCGCGCGTCGCGGGCCGCGCCGGATGCATCCAGATCGGCACGTCGTGCTTCCTGACGGCGCGCTCGAACACCGGGAAGAACTCCGGCTCGTCCAGGGCCCGACCGTTGACGCTGGTGCAGATCTGGATCCCGCGCGCGCCGAGCTTCGTGAGTGCCCGGTCCATCTCCTCCAGTGCCGCGGGGACATTGTTCATGGGCAGCGAGGCGACGAAGGCCGGGAATTTCTGCGGCCACTTCGCCACCATCGCGGCCATTCCCTCGTTGGCGATGCGCGCCAGCTCGGGCGACAGCTCGGGGCCGCCGACCAGCTCGGGGGAGGGCAGCGACAGCGTCAGCACCTGCTGCACGTCGGGGAATTTCTCGTCGAGCATCTTCACCCGCGCCTCGATGTCCCAGAGCATGCGCAGGTTGCTCATTCGCTTCAGGATCCCCTGGTCCTTGAGGTGCAGCTTCATCATGTCGAGGTAGGCCGTCGGCATGACGTGGTTGAAAATGTCGATCTTCATGCTTCCTCCTGCCGGACGAACTCCGCGATCAGCTCGGACACTTCGGGGGTTCTGAGATAGCCGTAGATCTTGTGCGTGTTGGGCTTGCCGGAACCGTTCACGTAGCCGTTGGTCACCAGCCGGTCGGAGACTACCACGCCGGCGCGGTTCGCCCGGTAGTCGTTGGCGAGGCGCGTGTTCCATTCGGCGGCGTAGTCCGTGGGGTCGGCGAGGTTGGTCCAGCGCGCCACGCACTCCGGCACGCGCAGCGGACCCGCGACGATCTCGCCGATGCCGCCGAGGCCCAGGGGAGATCCGAGCGTGACGAAGTGCGAGATCCGGACGCCGGGCAGGGTGCGGCCGGCGCGCCTGAGCACGTCGTAGGCGACAATGGAGCCCATCGAGTGCGCGATCAGCATGACCCGGCGCCCCTGGGCGTGCGCGGCGCGCAGCGGCTCCCGCAGCCGCTCCTGCACGTCGCGCCGCGTGACCGGGTGGTGCTTGTAGCGGTGCAGATCGGGGTACCGGGCCTGCACGGCGTCCCTGACGATGTTCTGAACGAGCGGTGCGGTGAGCAGCTTCTCCAGCACCTTCTCCACCCCCTCGCGGACGCGCGCCGTCGCGACCGCTTTTGCGGAGGCGTCGAACCCCGGCAGCGGACCGCTGCCCGCGGCGGGGAGGTAGGGTTCCGGGTTCTCCGGGACCGGCACCGGCGCGGGATAGACGAGGTCGGCCCAGTAGACCAGGGTGAAATCAAAGCGCACCTCCCGGCCAAGATTGCGCGACATGCCCTCCATGATCGAGGCTGTCCACCAGTCCCGCAGGATCCCCGGCTCCGCCTTGTTGTTCAGGCCGTGTATTCCGATGATGAGTCCTCCGTCCATGCGGGCGCAGTATATGATTGTCGGGCACCGACCTGCTCGGGGACCTGATGGCCGACCACCGCATCGAACGCGACACCTTCGGCGAGATCCGCGTGCCCGCCGACCGGCTCTGGGGCGCACAGACCCAGCGCTCGCTCGAGAATTTCAGGATCTCCGGCGAGCGCATGCCGCCCGAGCTGATCCGCGCGCTCGCCCTGGTGAAGCGCTCCTGCGCGCGGGTGAATCTCGAGCTGAAGGCGCTGCCCGCGGACAGGGCGAACGCGATCGCGCAGGCGGCCGACGAGGTGCTCGCCGGGAAGCACGACGGGGAGTTTCCTCTGGTGGTGTGGCAGACCGGATCGGGCACCCAGACCAACATGAACGTGAACGAGGTGCTCGCCAACCGCGCGAGCGAGCTGCTCGGCGGCGCGCGCGGCGAAAAGCGCCTGGTCCACCCGAACGACGAGGTCAACCGGGGCCAGTCGTCGAACGACGTCTTTCCCACCGCGATGAGCGTGGCGGCGGTGCAGGCGCTGCACGGGCGGCTCGTGCCGGAGCTCAAGCGGCTGCGCGACACGCTCGCCGCGAAGTCGGCGGCCTTCGAGGACGTGGTGAAGATCGGGCGCACCCACCTCCAGGACGCGACGCCGCTCACGCTCGGCCAGGAGATCTCGGGCTGGGTGTCGCAGCTCGACCACGGCATCGCCCACGTGACGGCGTCGTTCACGCATCTGTGCGAGCTTGCGCTCGGCGGGACCGCGGTCGGCACCGGACTGAACGCTCATCCCGAGTTCGGCGCGCGCGTCGCGAAAGAGCTGGCGAAATCGACCGGGCTCCCCTTCGTGCCGGCGCGCAACAAGTTCGAGGCGCTGGCGGCGAACGACGCGCTGGTTCACGCGCACGGCGCGCTGAAGACGCTCGCCGCCTCGCTCACCAAGATCGCGAACGACGTGCGGTGGCTCTCGAGCGGGCCGCGCTCGGGCCTGGGCGAGATCACGATCCCGGAGAACGAGCCCGGCAGCTCGATCATGCCGGGCAAGGTGAACCCGACGCAATCCGAGGCGATGACCATGCTGTGCGCCCAGGTGCTCGGCAACGACGTCGCCATCAACCTCGGCGGCGCGTCGGGCAACTTCGAGCTGAACGTCTTCAAGCCGCTCATCGTCCACAACTTCCTCCAGAGCGTGCGGCTGCTCGCCGACGGCGCGGCGAGCTTCAACGACCACTGCGCGGAGGGCATCGAGCCGAACCGCGAGCGCATCGCGGAGCTCCTGAGGAATTCGCTCATGCTCGTGACCGCGCTCAACCCGCACATCGGCTATGAAAAGGCGGCGCAGATCGCCAAGAAGGCGCACAAGGAAGGCACGACCCTGAAGGCAGCGGCGCTCGCGCTCGGCTATGTCACGGCCGAGCAGTTCGACCAGTGGGTCAAGCCGGAGGCGATGGTCGGGAGCAAGGGATAGCATGGCCGCTTGATCTAGATCAAGCCGTCCGCTTGCTGCGCGTACAAAAATGACCCGGTACAAAATGACCAGGCACAGGATGAACCCAATGCCCATCTTTCTGCGAACCCTGATCGGTGCAACGCTTATCCTCGGTCTTCCGCTTGCCCAGGCGCAGGAAGCGGCTCCCGACCACCCGGCGCTTAGAGACAAGTTCTATTTCTCCGTGGGCGCTTTTGTCCCCAAGACCAGCACCTCGGCCGAGCTCGACTCGACCAACCTAGGCGCGGGCGCCAACATCGACTTCGAGCGTGCGCTGGGAATGACCACGCAGAAGCTCGTGCCGGACGCGGGGTTTCGCTGGCGCTTCGGCGATCGCTGGCGCTTGGAGGCGGAATACTTCGAGCTCAACCGCAGCGGCGACAAATCCATTTCGCAAGACATCACCTGGAATGGCATCACCTACACCGCCGGAACCGAGGTGGTGTCCAGGTTCAACTTCTCCGACATCCGCACCTCGGTGGGGTACTCCTTCTTCAAGACGAAGGACAAGGAGCTCGGCGCGAGCTTCGGTTTCCACGTCGCGTCCTACGACGTCGGGCTGCAGGCAGGCAACTCGGGCGACCAGGCGAAGAAGATCCTTGCGCCGCTCCCCGTGCTGAGCGCCTACGGCCAATTCGCGCTCACCGACACATGGGCAGTCGGTGCGCGGCTCGACCGCTTCGTCATGTCGTACGACAAGTACGACGGCAACGTCACCAGCCTCGGCGTCGACGTCAACTATCAGCCGTTCAGGTACGTGGGCTTCGGGCTCGCGTACCGCAGCCTGTTCATCGTCCTCAGGGCGACCGGGTCGGATTACACCGCGGAGTTCAACCAGACCTTCCAGGGGCCGCTGCTGTACATGAACGCGAGCTTCTAGCGGTGCTCTACATCCTGTACAACGAGGACCGGTCCGACGGGCTCGCGATCCGCGAGGCGACGCGCGAGGCGCACCTCGCGTATCTCGAGCGGCACAAGGACAAGCTCGTCCTGGGCGGCGGGCTTCTCTCCGAGGACGGCAAGACGCGCCTCGGCAGCGTGTTCATCCTCAACGTGCCGGACCGCAGGGCGGCCGAGGCGTTCTCCGCCGACGAGCCCTTCCGCAAGGCCGGGCTGTTCAAGACCACCAGGATCACGCGGATGCGCCGGGGCCAGTGGCACCCGGAGGTCGCGCCCGAGAGCGCCGAAGGGAACTGACCGGGAGGAGTGGGCTCGAACGTGGAGGGGAGGGGAAAGGAGCACCTCGATGAGATCCCTCTTCTTCCTGACGCTCGCACTGCTGCTCGCCGCCTGCGCCTCCGAGTCCATGCTCTCGAACTACGAGATGGGGCCGGACGAGTACGGCCCCGTTCCGCAAGCCGACCCCGACCGCCTCGTCGGAGTCCAGGATTGCACCAAGCCGATCGCGATGGGCGGGGGGAACCTTCGCTGCATGTAGAATTCCCACCTTTCCGGAGGGATCCGTGAAGTGAGGCGCGCGCCGTGGGCATGCTGATCGAAGGCAAGTGGACCGACCGCCGGCCCGCAGAGGTCGCGGGGCGCTTCGTCCGCCCGGAGAGCCAGTTCCGCAATTTCGTCACCGCGGACGGCTCCTCGGGTTTCACGGCCGAGCCTGGCCGCTACCACCTGTACCTCGCCTACAACTGCCCCTGGGCGCACCGCACCCTGATCTTCCGCAAGCTGAAAGGGCTCGAGGGGATGATCTCGTTCGCCTCCGCGCGCCCCGACGACCGCAGGGAGGGCTGGCGCTTCCACGAGGGATTCCCGGGAGCGAGCCGGGACGAGGTCAACGGCTGCGAGTGGCTGCACCAGGTGTACACGATCGCAAAGCCGGACTACACCGGCACCTGCACCGTGCCGGCCCTGTGGGACAGGAAGACAAGGACCATCGTCAACAACGAGTCCTCCGAGATCATCCGGATGCTCAACAGCGCCTTCGACGGCGTGGGGGCCAAACCGGGCGACTACTATCCCGCGGCGCTGCGCGGCGAGATCGATCTCGTGAACGAGTTCGTCTACTCGCACCTCAACAACGGCGTGTACCGGGCCGGGTTCGCGGCGTCGCAGGAGGCCTACGACGAGGCGGTGGAGAAGGTGTTTGCGGGGCTGGACACGCTGGAGCAACGCCTTTCGGTGCGGCGCTACCTCGTCGGCGACACGATCACCGAGGCCGACTGGCGCCTGTTTCCGACCCTGGTGCGGTTCGACGCAGCCTATCACCACGTGTTCAAGTGCACCTGGCGGCCGCTCGCGAGCTACGAGAACCTGAGCAACTACATGATCGAGCTCTACCAGACGCCCGGCATCGCCGAGACGGTGAAGCTCGACCACATCGTCACCGGCTACTACAGCATCGACCGCGTCAATCCCAGCCGTATCGTTCCGAAGATCCCGAGAGTCGACTGGTCGCGGCAGCACAACCGCGCGCGGCTCGGGCGCGCGCTCTCGGCGGCGTAGGATGGCCGCGGTCGTCGATCCGGGTCTGGCCCGTCTGTCGAAGGACGCGGCCGCCTTCGGCATGAAGCCGTTGTGGGAGCGGGTCATGCGCCTGAAGCCGGGCGGCGCGGCGCAGAGCGCGATCTGGCGCTGGAGCGACACGCGGCCACTTCTGGTGCGCGCCTGCGAACTGATCACCGCCAAGCAGGCCGAGCGGCGCGTGCTCATGCTCGAGAATCCCGCTTTGCCGGGAACCACTTTCGCCGCGCCGACGCTTTACGCGGGGCTCCAGGCGATCCTGCCCGGCGAGATCGCGCCGACCCACCGGCACACGCCGAATGCCCTCCGCTTCATCATGGAAGGCGAGGGGGCGTATACGGCCGTCGACGGCGAGCGCGTGATGATGAAGCCCGGCGATTTCGTCGTCACGCCCGGCTGGACCTGGCACGACCACGGCAACACCGGGGGCAGCCCCGTGATCTGGCTCGACGGCCTCGACATCGCGTTCGCCAACCTCTTCGGCGCGCATTTCCGGGAGGAATACCCCGAGGAGAAGCAGGCCGCGGCGCGAACGAAGGAGGACAGCCTGCTTTCGTATCCGTACGAGAGAACGCGCGCAGGCCTCGCGCGGCTTTCAAAGGACGGCGGCGTGCATCCCTCGCACGGGTGGAAGCTCCGCTATCGCCACCCCGTCACCGGAGCCGATCCCTTCCCGACCCTCGCGGTCTTCATGCAGCTGCTGCCCGCGGGGTTCGCGGGACGCGACTACCGCAGCACCGACGGCGCGGTCTACTGCGTCGTCGAAGGGCGCGGCAGCGTCGAGGTCGGCCCGTTGCGCCACGACTTCGCGGCGCGCGACGTGTTCGTGGTCCCTTCCTGGGAAGTCCACCGCTTTCGCGCGGCGACCGACTGCGTGCTGTTCAGCTACTCGGACCGCGCCGCGCAGGAGGCGCTGGGCTTCTGGCGCGAGGCGCAGGGCTGAGGGCTACATCTTCCATTCCACGTACGTGTAGAGGTAGTTCGAGCCGCCGTTGACGTTGTCGAAGAGCTGCGCCATGCCGAAGATTCCCGAGCGGTGGCTGACGCCCAGCCCGAAGTAGGTCTCGCGCAGCTTCTTCGAGCCGAACAGGTCGCCGACGCTCACGTCGATGGTCGGGTCGAGATACTGCAGGAGCTTGGACGTGTTGCGGCCGCGCTCGGCCTGGGACTGGGCCTCGGCGAACGGCACGGCCTGCGCGTACGACAGCCCCGCGCCGAAGCCGACGCGGGTGCGCACCGAGTGGCGCCAGGGGAATCCCCAGTAGAACACCTTCATGTAGGCGTCCGCCTGCCAGAAATCCGGCTGCAGGCCGGCCTCGTTGTGGCGCAGCAGGCCCACGTAGCCGACGAAGCTCCACGCGTCCGGGTTCTCGTAGAAAGGAACGCCGAGATGCACCGCTGCGATGCTCGTCTTCTCGTCCGTGGCGAGCGTGCCGCAGCGGCCCTCCATGATGGGAAGCAGGTTGCAGGTGGACGACCTGCCGTAGAGGATCTTCACGAAGACCGGCGTGTGGGCCTCCCAGCCGCGCGGCGTGGCGGGCTCGAACTCGTAGGCGAATCCGCCAAAGCCGGCGAGCTGCAGGGCGCGGTTCTCGACGATGGGACTGTCGCGCACCGTGCCGGCCCAGCGCGTCGCCGAGACGCCCGCGAAGAGATGCCAGTCGCGCGACAGCTCGTAGCGCACGTTGAAGCCGAGCGTGCCGTTCAGGCCGCCGCCCGCGCTGTAGGCCGGGCGCTCCGCGGTGGCTTCCGACGCCGCGACGCCGTAGTAGTAGCCGTTGAGCTTCGCGTCGCGCGCCGAGACGACGAAGTAGGGGTTCAGCCTGAAGCCGCCGCGATATTCGACGTAGCTCAGGCCGAGCCTGGCTTCGGACCCGCCCGAGGTCCGCGAGGTGTCGCGCAAATACTCGACGAAGACGTTGCCCCAGTCGAAGCGCTGCTCGAAGCTCGCGCCCGCCTCGCTCTCGGTCGTGCGAATCGCCATTCCCGCGAGGCTGGACGGAACGCGCTCGACCGGCGAGCTCTCCAGCCTGCGCGAGACGAAGACGTCGAAGCGGCGCTCCGGATCGATCCTGAATTTCAGGCCGAGACGGTTCGAATGCAGATAGAGATGCTCGCCCTCGTAGAGATAGATCGGCAGCACGTCGTAGCGCACCCCTTCGCCGCGGTAGAGCGACTGCTCGACGCGCAGCGCCGCGCCGAGCCCCGAGCTGTCGTCGCGCACGATGTCCGCGAGGAAGTCGCTGTTCGCCGCGGCCGGACGGAGCGCGGCCGACGCGAGAATCAGGAGCGCTCGGGACGAGAGCCTTGCGATGCGCTGCGTCGAAATGATCTTGGCGGAACCGCGAGTGTGCGCGAAAGGCCGCGGTATTCTAATATGAAACCCGATGAATCCAGTCGAGGAGCGGCGTTGACATGAACGACCTGCAGCACTATCTGGTCGATGAGGCCGTCGAGGACTACGCGGCGGGGAGGCTCACGCGCCGGCAGGCGCTCGCCGCTATCGCGGGCGTGGCGGGTGCCGCTCTCGCCGCGCGGGTGCTCGACGCCGGCGCACAGAGCGCCAAGCCCGCTGCGCCCAGGGCCCCGCCGAGCGCTCCGCCCCAAGTCTCGCCGAACGATCCGGACGTCGTCGCCGGGGTGGCGGAGTTTCCGGGCAAGGGTGCGCGCCTCGACGGCTATCTCGCGCGCCCGGCGCGCCCGGGAACCTACCCCGTGGTGCTCGTGTGCCACGAGAACCGCGGTCTCACGCGCCACATCGAGGACGTGACGCGGCGCGTAGCCAAGGCGGGCTACGTGGGGCTGGCTGTCGACCTGCTTTCGCGCGAAGGAGGCACGGACAAGTACGACTTCGACGCGATCCCGGGCATCCTCGGCAAAGCGCCGCCCGAGCGCCACGTGCAGGACTTCAGGAGCGGGCTCGAGTTCGCGCGCTCGCAGACGGCCGCGCGCATCGACCGGGCCGGAATGGTGGGGTTCTGCTTCGGCGGGGCGGTCACCTGGCGCGTCGCCGCCGCGCTGCCCGAGTTGCGCGCCGCGGTTCCCTTCTACGGGGTTCCGGTGCCCGAAGCGGACGTGCCCGGAATCGGCGCCGCGGTGCTCGCGATCTACGCCGGGCGCGACGACCGGATCAACCGCACCATCCCGGCGATCGAGGCGGCGATGGCGAAGAACGGGAAGATTTTCCGCAAGATCGTGTACCCCGGCGTGGACCACGCCTTCCACAACGACTCGGGAGCGCGCTACAACGCCGAGGCCGCGAAAGCGGCCTGGAGCGAAACGCTCGCCTGGTTCGGCAAGTACCTGGCATAGCCTCGTGGGCCGCTGCCCACGGGTCGGCGGTGTATAGTCTTCGCGACAACAACGAGGAGGAGGACAGCATGTCCAACCAGTGCGCAGGATCCGCTTGTGCGCATCTCTCGTGCGGCGCGGGCCTCACGAGGAACGCGGTCGATCTGGGGCGGCGCGAGTTCCTCAAGGAGAGCGCGGCGACTGCCGGTTTCGCGGGGCTCTTCCTCGCGGGCTGCGAGACCGCGCCGCCGTCGCAGGCGGCCGGCCCCGCGGACACGATCGTGACGAACGCGAAGGTCGCGACGCTCAACCCGCGCCAGCCCGGCGCGAGCGCCATCGCGATCCGCGGCGGAGACATCGCCGCGGTCGGCTCCGCGGCCGACGTCGAAAAGCTGCGCGGCCCCGCCACCCGGGTGATCGACGCGGGCGGCCGCACCGTCGTTCCCGGGATCGTCGACGGCCACACGCACTTCATCCGCGGCGGGCTCACGTATACGAACGAGGTGCGCTGGGACGGCGTGCCCACGCTCGCCGAGGGCCTGCGCCGCGTGCGCGAGCAGGCGCAGCGCACCCCGCCGCCCCACTGGGTGCAGGTGATCGGCGGCTGGACCTGGGCGCAGTTCGCCGAGCAGCGCTTTCCCACGCTCGACGAGATCAACGCCGCCACCGGGGACACGCCCTGCATGATCATGCATCTCTACGACCGCGCCTGGCTCAACCGCGCCGCGATCCGCGCGCTGGGGTGGAACAAGGACACGCCTAACATGTTCGGCGGCGCGATCGACCGCGACGCTTCGGGCAACCCGACCGGGCTGGTGATGTCCACGACCAGCCTCGCGAGCCTGGTCTCGGTGTGGCTGCGCATCCCCAGGCTGTCGCCCGAGGACCAGATCCTCTCCACGCGCCACTTCATGCGCGAGCACAACCGCCTCGGAGTGACCAGCGTGATCGACGCGGGCGGCGGCGGCCAGAACTACCCCGACAACTACGCCGCGATCGCGAAGCTCGCGGCCGACGGCCAGATGACCCTGCGCATCGGCTACACGCTGTTCGCGCAGGGCCCGGGCAAGGAGCTGGACAACTACACGGCGTGGTCGAAGCTGGTGAAGTATGGCCAGGGCAACGACTTCTACCGGATGATCGGCGCCGGCGAGTACATCCTCTACCAGGCCGGGGACGTCGCGAACTTCGCCAAGGATTATCCGGTTCCGCCTCCCGGCGTGATGGAGAAGAACTTCTCCGCGGTAGTGAAGTTCATCGTCGCCCAGGGCTGGCCCTTCCGGCAGCACACGAGCTTCGACGCTTCCGCCTCCCGCGTGCTCGATGTGCTCGAGCAAGTGAACAAGGAAACGCCGCTGAAGGGCCTGCGCTGGGGCCTGGACCACTGCGAGACGCTGCAGCCGAAGACGCTCGAGCGCCTGGCGGCGCTGGGCGGCTCGATCGACATCCAGAACCGCATGTCGCTCGACGGCGAGGCCTTCCTCAAGAAGTACGGAGCGCAGGCCGCGGCCGACGCGCCGCCGATCGCGCGCATCCGAGAGCTGGGGATCCCTCTCGCCTGCGGCACCGACGCCAACCGCGCGACGAGCTACAACCCCTGGATCGGGCTGCATTGGCTGGTCACCGGCAAGACGCTGGGCGGGGCGAAGCTCCAGGGCGACCGCAACCTGCTCGACCGCACCGAGGCTCTGCGCCTATATACGTCGGGGAGCGCGTGGATCTCGGCGGAGGATGGCAAGAAAGGCACGCTCGAGCCCGGGAAATTCGCCGACTTCGCCGTCCTGTCGGCCGACTACTTCAGCGTTCCGGTCGACGGTATCAAGGAGATCGAGTCGGTGATGACCGTCGTCGGCGGCAAGGTCGTGTACGGCTCCGGCCCGTTCTCGCAGCTTTCTCCGCCGCTGCCGCCGGTGAAAGAAGACTGGCTGCCCGTGCGCCAGTACGGCGAGTACTACAAGCGGGCCGCGCTGGAAGCGCGCAATCTCGCGCGCGCGCTGTCGCAGCGCGAGGTCATCGCCGACGGGCCCGACTGGGAAGCGTGCGCCTGCGGGGCCTAGTCCAGCTTCGCGCCGCTCTCCTTCACCAGCTTCGCCCACTTCGCGAGGTCGGCGAGCATGAACTGCCGGAATTCCTCCGGCGCGCTCCCGACCGGCTCCGAGCCGTCGGCGACGATGCGCTCGCGCACGTCGGGCCGGTTGAGCACCTTGACGAACTCGTCGTGGAGCCGCGCGACGATGGGCGCGGGCAGTCCCGCGGGCCCGATCACGCCGTACCAGCCGACGACCTCGAAGCCGGGCAGCGCCTCCGCGACCGCAGGGATATCGGGGGACGCGGCCAGGCGCTTGGGCGTGGTGACCGCGATCGCGCGCAGCTTGCCGGCGCGCACCTGCACCTGCGCCGGCTGCAGCCCGGCGAAGTTGAACTGGTACTGCCCCGCGATGAGATCGATCAGCGCCGGTCCCGAGCCCTTGTAGGGGATGTGCTCGGCCTTCACGCCGGTCATGAGCTTGTAGAGCTCCCCCGCGAGATGGCCGCCGGTGCCGATGCCTGCCGACCCGAAGTTGAGCGGTCCCTTGTAGTTCTTGGTCCACTCTATGAACTCGGCGAGATTCCTCGCCGGCGACGACGGGTTCACAACGAGCATCAGCCCCGCCCTGGTGAGCTGCGTGATCGGCGTGAAGCCGTTGACCGGGTGGTAGGGGAGCTTCGGATTCAGCGCGGCGTTGACCGTGTGCTGGTGGTACGCGAGGAGAATGGTGTAGCCGTCGGGCGGCGCGTTCGCGGTGAGCTCCCCCGCGATCACGCCGGATGCGCTCGCGCGGTTGTCGACGAGCACCGGCTGCTTGAGCGACTCGGTGAGGTGCGCGGCGAAGGTGCGCGCGAGGATGTCGGACGTGCCTCCCTGCGCCGCCGCGGTGATGAAGCGGATCGGGCGGGAGGGATAGTCCTGGGCCGCGAGCGAGCCCGCGGCAAGGCCGAGAACGAGAAGGGCGAAGACGCGCTTCATGGTTACTCCAGCTTGAGGTGCGTGCTCTTGACGAGGTTCCTCCACTTCTCGATGTCGGCGTGGAAGAACTTCTTGAAGTTCTCCTGATTGTCCTGGAACAGCGCTGCGCCGGCCTTCTCGAGCTTCTCGCGGGTCTCCGGCTGCTTCATCACAGCCTCGATGTCGCGGGCGATGCGCGCCGCGAGGACCGGATCGATCGTGGCGGGCGCAAAGAATCCCTGCCACAGCGTCGCCTCGTATTGCGGGAGTCCCTGCTCCGCAACGGTAGGGATCTCCGGCGCGCCCGGATACCGCTGCCTGCTGGTCACACCCAGCGCGCGGGCGCGGCCGGCCTTCGCGAGCGGCAGCCCCACCGGCATGCCGGCAAAATAGTACGTGATCCGCCCCGCCATGAGGTCGGTCGATGCAGGCGCGCCCCCCTTGTAGGGGACGTGGATCGCCTGGATGCCGGCCATCATGTTGAACAGCTCGCCGGCGAGGTGGTCGGAATTGCCCACGCCCGAGGACGCAAAAGTGAGCTTGCCCGGATCCCTCTTCGCAGCCGCAATGAGATCCTGCACCGTCTTCCCGGGAAACTCCGGAGCGACGATCAGGATGTGCGGCGTCGCCGATACGGGGGCGAGCGGCACGAGATCACGCTCGGCCCTGTACGGAAGGTCGGGCAGGGCCGCGGCGCTGATCGCAAGGCCGTTCTGCGCGAAGAGCAGCGTATAGCCGTCGCCCGGCGCCTTCGCCGCCGAGTCGGCCGCGAGATTGCCCGCGGCGCCCGCGCGCGTCTCGACATAGACGTTCTGCTTCCAGAGCTCGCTCAGGCGCCCCGCCATGAGGCGGCCGATGATGTCGGTCGTGCTCCCCGCGGCGTAGCCGTCGAGGACGCGCACAGGCTTGGTCGGGTACGGCCGCGCCTGGGCGGCGACTGGCAGCGCGAGGATTGCAGCGAGGACAAGGCGCTTCATGGGCTCTCCTTCAACGGTGGGCGAACATCTTCTTCCCGGGCACGGGCATCTCCGCGGTCAGGATCTCGCCGTTGAGCGAGTCGGTGACGTGCAGCGTGCTCCGCTTCGGGCCGCCGTAGGCGATGTTCGTCATGAGACGGTGCCGCTTGCCGGCGTGCACCAGATGGGTCGGGAGGGCGTTCGAGTCGAAGCGCCATATTCCCACGCCGAGATGGCAGACGGCGAGGCCGTCCTCGGCGTCGGTCTCGATGCCGTCCGGGCCGGCGTGGCCGCCCGAGAGCTGGATCGCAACGCCGGTCTTGGAGAGCGTGCCGCCCGCCATCAGCGGCAGGCGCCAGATCTGCTGCGAGCGCGTGATCGCGACGTACACGTGCGTGTTGCCGGTGTTGAGCGTGATGCCGTTGGGCGAGGGCGCGTTGTCGACCAGCCGCTGCAGCTCGCCGTTCGTTCGCAGCCGGTAGACGCGGCCGCTCGGGTCGGCGATCCCGGTCTGCCCCTGGTCGGTGAAGTAGAGATCGCCGTTGTCGGCGAAGTGCAGGTCGTTCAGGCCCTTGAAGCCCTCGCTGAACGCCGTGGCGAGGTAGGTCTCTATCTTCCCCGACTTGGGATCGAGCAGCATCAGCCCGCGCTTGTAGTCGGCGATGAAGATCCAGCCGCTCCTGTGGATCTTGAGCCCGTTGGGCCAGCCGTCGTACTGGACGGCGAGCTCCCATTCACCCTTCGCGTCGATGCGGAAGACGCGACCGAAGGGAATATCGACGCACCACAGGTTGCCCTCGCGGTCGAACGACGGGCCTTCGAGGAAGCTGTCGACCTGCGCACCGCCGCGGTTGGGGTCGGACCACGCGGTGCGCCTGTTCTTGCGGAACTTCGCGGGCAGCGAAGTCAACGTCCGCGCTTCGATGCGCTTTATTTTCTGAAAGGGGTTGAGCAAGTCGGCGTCCCGGGTGGTGCCGAAGCATAACCCAATGCGTATGGGCGCGGCGGGGCACGCCGCGCCTCGGCGCCCCGCGCCGGCTACTTCTTCATCCTCCCCTTGACCGGGTCCTTGACGTTATCGACCTTGTCGATCTCGACGTTGACGAGCTGCCCGCCGACCTTCTCGACGCGCCTGATGTAGACCGTCTGGATGATGTCCCGGGTTTCGGGATCGATCTCGATCGGACCGCGGGGGCTTTCCCATTTCATCCCCTTCGCGGCGGCGACCAGCGAGTCACCGTCGGCCTTGCCGCCGGTCTTCTTCAGGGCTTCGTAGATCAGGTGCATGCCGTCCCAGCCGCCGATCGAGTAGATGTCGGGGTTGCGTCCGTAGGCCGCCTTGTAGGCTCCGACGAATTCCGCGTTCGCCTTCGACTTGTGGTTGTAGTCGTAGTGAAACACGGTGATCATGCCGAGGCCGGCGTCGCCCATGACCTTCAGTGCGTTCTCGTCGGTGATCTCGCCCTGGCCGAGGACCTTGGTTTTTTTCGTGTCGACGCGCAGGTCTGTGAGCGCCTTGCCGAAGGCGCCGGGTTGCGCGCCTCCGGGGATGAAGACGTAGATCGCCTCCGGGTTGAGGTCCTTGGCGCGCTGCACGAACGGAACGAAGTCCGGGTTCGCCACCGGCATGCGCACCGAGCCGAGCAGGTGGCCGCCCGCGTCCTTGAACGACCGCTGGAACGCGCCCTCGGCGTCTATCCCCGGGGCGTAGTCGGCTACCATCGTGTAGGCGTTGCGGACGCCGTTCTTGTATGCCCAGGCCCCGAAGGCCTCCTCCAGTTGCGGAATGGTCACCGAGGTGCGCACGATGTAGGGCGAGCGGGTCGTGATGATGGAAGTCGCGGCGTTCATCACCACCATGAGTTTCTTCGCCTCGGACGACACGTCTGCCGCGGAGAGCGCCTCGGGCGTGATGACGAAGCCGGCGAGGATGTCGACCTTGTCGCGGACGACCAGCTCCTGGGCGTGGCGCTTGGCATTGTCGGGCACCCCGCCCGTGTCCCGGCGGATGAATTCGATCTTGCGGCCGGCGACCGTATCGCCGTGCTTCTGCACGTAGAGCTTCACGCCGTTGTCCATCTGCGACGAGGCGTCGGCGAACTGGCCCGTGTACGCCATGATCAGCCCGATCTTCACGGGCTCCTGAGCGAGGACGGGAGATGCGGCGAGCGCGAGCGCGCCGAGTGCTGCTGCGAGTTGTCGTGTCATGAGTGCCTCCTCCGAGTCTGAACCTTAGCAAGGCTCGCCCAGCGGGGCAAGCTTGGGCCGCGTCCCACTCCCGGTCCGGGACCGCTCTACCTCTTGCGACCGAACTTGCCGGTGAGGCGCGCCTTCGCGATGGCGTTTCCGTTCACCATGTAGCCGACCAGGGCGGGGCTCGCGCCGCTTACGTCAAGGCGGTCGACCTGGAGAGCGTAGAGGGTGAAGTTGTAGCGGTGAGGCTTGTCGCCGACGGGTGGGCAGGGGCCGCCCCAGCCGGGTCCGCCGAAGTCGGTGTTGACCTGGATGCAGCCCGGGGGCAGGTTGGACCCGTCGGCGCGCCCGGCGTCCTTCCTCAGCCCGGAGACGCCGACGGGTATGTTGGCCACCAGCCAGTGCCACCAGCCGGCGCCGCCGGTGGGCGCGTCCGGGTCGTGCACGAGGAGCGCGAAGCTCCGGGTATGCGGGGGCGCGCCCGACCAGTCGAGCGCGGGCGACAGGTTCTGGCCCGAGCACCCGAACCCGTTGAAGACCTGCTCCATTGCGATCGGGCCGTTCGGCCGGATGTCGGGGCTCGTGAGCTTGAACGGGACGCGCGCGGACTTCCCGCGAGGCTTTCGTGCCATGGCGTTCTCCTCGGAGGTGGCGTGAGCGCGATTCTAGCAACTTATAATGCGGGCGCTGCCCATGCAGATCCTCGAGCGCATCGTCTCGGTCATCGCGCCGGTCTTCCTGATCATCGCGATCGGCTACGGCTACGGGCGACGCAACAAGCCCGACCTTAAGACCTTCAACCACGTCTCGTTGCACGTGCTGGGGCCGCTTCTGGTGTTCACGTCGCTCGCCGGCGAGGATTTCCAGCTCAGAGGCAACGTCGCGTTTGTCGCCGCAGGGGTCATCGTGATCCTCGCCTCGGGGCTGATTGCCTGGCCGATCGCGCGCCTGGCGCGCGTCAGCCCCCGGACCTTCGTGCCGCCGATGATGTTCAACAACTGCGGCAACATGGGCCTGCCGCTGGCGGTGCTCGCGTTCGGCAGGCCGGGCCTCGCGGCAATGGTGCTGATGTTGGTGGCGAGCACGCTTCTGCAGTTCACCCTGGGAAGCCGCATCGTCAGCCGGCACGCCGAGTGGAGGGCGCTCGCCACCTCGCCGATGATCATCGCGAGCGCGCTCGGGCTGCTCTTCGCTGCCCTCTCGTGGAATGTCCCGGTGGCGCTGATGCCAGGGCTGAAGATGCTGGGCGATGCGACGCTGCCGATGATGCTGTTCGCGCTCGGCGCGCGCCTCATCGACCTGTCGAGCCGCGGCTGGCAGCTCGGCGTGCTCGGCGCCGTGGTGTGTCCGCTCGCCGGGTTCGCCGGGGCATACCTCGCCCAATTCGCGTTGCATCTTCCGGAGGAGCAGTTCGCCCAGCTCATGCTGTTCGCGAGCCTCCCGCCCGCGGCGCTCAACTACCTGCTCGCCGAGCGCTACAACCAGGAGCCCGAGCGCGTCGCTTCACTGGTGCTCATCGGCAACGCGCTCGCGATCGTGTTCGTACCGCTGGGGCTGACGCTGGGACTGCACCCCGTGTAGGGAAGTGCGCTGCTACTTCTGGGCGGCGGAGACCTTGATGGTATTCGCGGACTTGGCGCGAGCCTTGGCGGGTCGGTAGATCACAAGGCGCTGGCCCGTCGTGAGAACCCCGACGTGGTTCCAGCGCAGCAAGCTGTCGGTGCTGACGTGGTATCGCCTTGCGATGCCGTAGAGGGTCTCGCCCTTGCGCACGATGTGGATCGCTCCTCCTCTGCGCGCTGGCGGCAGCGCCGGCTGGCGGAACACCGCGGGCAGGGGTTCGGCGCCCGCGCTCGACCCCTTGACGGGCAGCAGCAGCTCGAATCCCGGCTTGACCCGGGTCCTCGAGGTGATCCCGTTCGCCAGCTTGAGCTTCGACACGGCGATGCCATGCCTCGCGGCGAGCCTGTCGAGGCTGTCGCCCTGTTTCATCGTGTAGGGTTGCCACGACGTGAGCGGCCCCGGGTAGGCCTCGAGGTTCCGCTCGAAGGCGTCGACGCGATCCGCGGGCAGCACCAGCGACTGGGTGTGGGGTCCGGAGATCATCGGGCGGTTGATCGCGGGATTGAGCGCGATCAGGTCTTCGACCGACATTTCCGCAAACTTGGCCGCGAGACGGATATCGATCGCCGTCGGCGTCGGAACCGTCGCGAAGTAAGGCTCGTTCGGAATCGGCTCGAGCGTGATGCCGAAGGCCTCGGGGTTGGCGATGATGTTCTTCAGCGCCTGCAGCTTGGGAACATAGCCGCGAGTCTCGGACGGCACCTTCAGGTTCTGATAATCGGTCGGCAGGCCCTTGACGCGGTTTCTTTCGATGGCCCGGGCGACGCCGTTCTCGCCGAGGTTGTACGAGGCGAGCGCGAGGTGCCAGTCGCCGTAGAGGTCGTACAGGGCCTGCAGGTAGTCGAGCGCCGCATTGGTGGAGGCGATGATGTCGCGTCGCTCGTCGGCCCACCAGTTCTGCGTCAACTGGTGCTTCTTGCCCGTTGAGGGAATGAACTGCCACAGGCCGGACGCGTGCGAGCGGGAGTACGCCATGGGATTGAATGCGCTCTCGACCATCGGCAGGAGCGCGATCTCGGTCGGCATGCCGCGCTTGTCCACCTCCTCGACGATGTAGTACAGATACAGCTTGCTGCGCTCGACCATTCGCTTCAGATAGTCGGACTGGCCTGCGTACCAGCGCTCACGGACTCCCACGAGGGGGCCGTCGAGATTGTCCATCGAGAAGCCGCCGCGAATGCGGTCCCAGAGGTCGTCGGCCGGCCGTGCGAGGTCCACCTGGCGCGGCGCTTCGACCTCCTTGCTCTCCTGCGGCGCGGCGGCCGGGGCGGGGGCCGCTGCGACGGTCGCAGAAGGCCGAGTGGCGGCGGCTGCGGGCAGCGGGGGCGGAGGAACCGGCAGCGGCAGCGCGGTCTGAGGGGGCGGGTTGTCGCCGGTGACCGATTCCGGACTCCAGGGAATCTGGGAGCACGCAGCCGCCAGGACGCAGGCAGACGCTGCGAGGCCAAGTCGTATATTCTTATGTATCAGACGGTTATTCATTATTGTTCACGAAACACAAGAGCCGCGATAGTACCATGCCTTTGCACCCGGTCAAGCGAGGAAAAGCGATCCACCGAATGACGCAACTAACGCGCCAGGCGGCGGGGGGTATCAGCCGAAAGCGGAAATTTTCGACAGGCTCAGAACTCGTTCTTCCACTGGCGCAGCGCCGCGAAAACGCTCGCGGGATCGGTAAGCCGCTTGCCGAGGTACTTGTTGGCGGAGGCGATGACCGCGGGCCGCGTGACGCGGACGAAGGGATTGGTCGCCCTCTCGCGGCCGATGGTCGACGGCAGCGTCGGGCGGTTGTCGCGCCGCAGGCGCGCGTCGCTTCCCTCGCGCTCGACCAGCGCCGCGTTGTCCGGCTCCACCGCCTTCGCGAATCCGATGTTCGCCAGGGTGTACTCGTGCCCGCAATAGACGAGCGTCTCATCGGGCAGCGCCATCAGCTTCTCGAGCGAGGCGTACAACTGCTGCGGTGTGCCTTCGAATGCCTTGCCGCAGCCGCATGCAAAGAGCGTGTCGCCACAGAACAGCATGTTTGCCCCATAATACGCGACGTGCGCGCGCGTGTGCCCGGGAATGTCGAGCACGTCGAACGACACGCCCAGCGGCTCGAGGGAGACACGGTCTCCTCCTCCGACCGTCCGGGTGAGCGTCGCGATCGGCTCACCGCGCGGTCCGTACACCGGGACTTTGCGGGTCTGAAGAAGCTCGGCGATTCCCCCGACATGATCCTGGTGATGATGCGTGGCCAGGATCGCGGTCAACTGGACGTCCTCCGCCGCAAGGTACTCGAGCACAGGACGCGCTTCGCCCGGGTCGACCACGGCGGCGAAGCGGCCCTTGCGCAGAGTCCAGACGTAGTTGTCCTTGAACGCGCGCAACGGGACAACTTCGAGTTCGTCGGACATGATTATCGCGCTGTGGAGTGTGTGCAGTGATGCTGCAGAACTCAATGCTAGCGGATTGGTTCGAAACTCCCAAGGGTGCCTACGTGCTGGGCTGGGAGCGCAAGCAGTTCGACGCCGCAGTGGAGGACGTCTTCGGCTACAACGCGGTGCAGGTCGGCCTTCCGGGCCTGGATTTCCTGCGCGAGTCGCGCATTCCCCTCAAGCTCCGGGCCGGCGTGGAGCAGGGCTGCAACCTCCGTTCCGACCCGGTGCAGCTGCCGCTCGCCTCGCAGAGCATCGACCTCGTCGTCCTGCCACACGTGCTCGAGTTCTGCGCGCAGCCGCACGCCATACTTCGCGAAGCCGAGCGCGTGCTCATGCCCGAGGGCAGCGTCGTGATCTCGGGATTCAATCCCCTCTCGCTGTGGGGCGCGGCACGGGCGCTGGGCTGGGAGCGGCGGCGCCATCCCGGCTGCGGCCGGTACATCGGGCTGCTGCGTCTCAAGGACTGGCTCGCGCTCCTCGGCTTGGAGCTCAATGGCGGCCGCTTCGGCTGCTACGCGCCGCCGTTCTCGCAGGGACGCTGGCTCGAGCGCTTCGGCTTCATGGAGAAGGCGGGCGAGCGCTGGTGGCCGATCTGCGGCAGCGTCTACGTGGTGCGCGCGGTGAAGCGCGTCGTCGGGATGCGCCTGGTGACGCCCAATTGGAGGGACAAACGCGTGGCGAAGAAGACCCTGGCGCCGGTGACCCAGAGGGAAAACGGGCTGCATGTCGAGAAGCGCGAGCGGCGCTGAGGCGGTGCGGATCTACGCCGACGGCGCGTGCAAGGGCAACCCGGGTCCGGGCGGCTGGGGCGCGATCGTCAGGGCGGGCGGCTCCGAGCGCGAGCTGTACGGCGGCGAGCGCCAGACGACCAACAACCGCATGGAGCTCACCGCGGTCATCCGCGCCCTCGAATCGATCGAGGCGCCGAGCGGCGTGGAGGTCTACACCGACTCGCAGTACGTGCAGAAAGGGATCAGCGAGTGGCTCCCAGACTGGAAGCGGCGCGGCTGGCGCACTGCGGACAAGAAGCCCGTGAAGAACGTCGACCTGTGGCAGCGCCTCGAGCGCGCGGCGGCGGCCCATCGTGTGAGCTGGCACTGGATCAAGGGCCACGCCGGGCACCCGGAGAACGAGCGCGCGGACGCGCTGGCGAACCGCGGGGCCGAGGAGCTTACTCCTTCATCGTGACCTGATCCGGCGTCCATCCGCCGCCGAGCGACTTCATCAGATCGACCGTGGCCGAGAGCAGCGCCTGACGGTTGCGCAGCGCGGCGATCTCGCTCAGGTTGGCCTGGCGCTGCGCGTCCAGCACTTCGAGGTAGGGCGAATAGCCCGCGTCGTAGCGCATGCGCGACAGGCGCAGCGCCCGGCGCGCGGCGTCGACGCTGGCCTGATAGTCCCGCTCGGCCGAGGCCGTGGACCGCACCGAGGAAAGCGCGTCGGCGACCTCGCGGAAGGCCGTCTCCACCGACTGCTGGTATACCGCGGTCGCCTGATGCTGCCGGGCGATCGCCGCGTCGGTGAGGCCCCGGTACCGGCCCCAGTCGAGGAGCGGCATGCTCACCCCCAGGCCCAGAGACCAGATCGAGGAGCCGCCGTTGACGGCATTGGCGAGCGTCGTGCTCTCGCCGCCGCCGAATCCCGTCAGTGTGAACGTCGGGAACATCGACGCCTTGGCGACGCCGATCTGCGCGTTCGCCGACGCGAGCTGCTGCTCGGCCTGCTGCACGTCGGGGCGCCGCTCGAGCAGCGCCGAGGGCAGCCCGGCGGGCGGCAGGGCAGGAGTCGGGAGCGCGCGGATGTCGCCGCCGGGAAGCGCCAGATCGAGCCGGCCGGTGAAGGTCGCGAGCTGGTGCTCGAACAGCGCGCGCTGGCGCTGCAGCTCCTTCAGTTGGACGGTGATGTCGGCCAGCGCGCCCTCGGCCTGCGCGATCTCGAGGTCGGAGGCGATGCCGCCCCGGGCGCGGGCCCGCACGTAGTCGAGAGACTCCTTGCGGGTGACGATCGTCTCGCGCGTGACGATGATCTGCGCGTCGAAGGAGCGCAGGGCGAAATAGGTTTGCGCGGTCAGGCCGGCGAGCGTCAGCGCGACCACGTCCCGCGCGTACCGCGTGGCGAGGTATTGCGCGCGGAACGACTCGGCCTGGCGGCGCAGGCGCCCCCAGAAATCCAGCTCGTACGAGGTCGACAAGGCGAGGCGCACGTCGTTGCGGACCGGCGGAACGCCGGGAGGGGTGGGCACCGCGGTCGTGGTGCTGAACCGCGTCCGGTTCGCGCCGGCTCCCAGGTCGATCTCGGGGAGGAACGCCGCGTTGACGACGCGCAGGTTCGCGTCGGCCTCCTCGATGCGCGCCACCGCGAGCCGGATGTCGGCGTTGCGCTCGATCGCCGCGGCGACCAGGCCGTCGAGCACCGGGTCTCCGTAGAGCTTCCACCAGTCGGCGCGGACCGAGAGCGCGTCACCGGTGTCGGGCTCGGTGTAGGCCTTGGGCAACCCCAGGTCCGGCCGCTGGTAGTCGGGACCTACGGCACAGCCCGCGGCGAGGAGCGCGCAGGCGAGGAGGGCCCCGCGAGCGCTCATGTGCCCGTCTCCTGGGTTGCCATCCCTTGGCGCTTCCGAGCCCTGCGCCCCGTGAGGAGGATGAAGAACAGAGGCACGAACAGCGTGGCGACGAAGGTGGCGGCGAGCATGCCGCCCTCGACGCCCGTGCCCATCGATCGCCGCGCGGCGCCGCCGGCGCCCGTGGCGAGCGCGAGCGGCAGCACGCCCAGCACGAAGGCGAGCGAGGTCATGACGATCGGGCGGAAGCGCTGGCGCGCCGCCGTCACCGCCGCGTCGAAGGCCGACATGCCCTGCGCGGCGTTCTGCGCGGCGAATTCGACGATCAGGATGGCGTTCTTCGCGGCGAGTCCGATCAGCGTCACCAGGCCTATCTGGAAGTAGACGTCGTTGCTCATGCCCCGCAGGAGCACCGCGAGGAACGCGCCGAGCAACGCGAACGGAACCGAGAGCAGCACCGCCACCGGCAGCGACCAGCGCTCGTAGTTTGCCGACAGGATCAGGAACGCCATCACCAGCGCGAAGGAGAAGGCGATGACCGCGGCCCTGCCCGCGCGCTTTTCCTGGAAGGCCTGGCCGGTCCATTCCTGGGCGTAGCCGTCGGGGAGGGTCTCGCGCGCGACCTTCTCCACCGCGGCGATGCCCTGTCCCGAGCTCACCCCGGGGACGGTCGCCGCCAGGACCTTGGCGGACACGAAGCCGTTGAACCGGTCGATCTGGTCGGGCCCGACGACGGGCTGGATCCGGAGCAGACTCCCGAGCGGCAGCATCTGGCCCGTCGTTGCCGAGCGCACGTAGACGCTGCCGAGGTCTTCCGGGCGCGAGCGGAACTGCGATTCGGCCTGGATCTGGACGCGGAAGGTCCGCCCCGACTTGTTGAAGTCGTTGACGTAGAGCGCGCCCATGGTGCTCTGGAGAGCATCGAAGATGTCGGTTACGGGCACGCCGAGCGCCAGCGCCTTCTCGCGGTCGACCTCGACGAAGATCTGCGGCACGCTGGCGCGGAAGAAGGTATTGGTGGCGGTGAGATCGGGCTGCTTGCGCAGGTCTCCGAGGAACTGCTGGACCACGCCCGCGAGCTTTCTCGGGTCCGCGTCAGCGCGGGTCTGCAGGAACATTTCCATGCCGCCCGCGGTCCCCAGGCCGCGGATGGGCACCGGGTTGAAGGCGAACACCAAACCTTCGGTCACGCCCGCGCCCCTGGCGCCCACGAACTTGACGATGTCGTCGGCCGCGGCGGACCGCTCGTCCCAGGGCTTGAGGGTGATGAACAGGGTGGCGGAGCTCGTCTTGTTGCCGCCGCCGATCAGGTCGAAACCGTTGATCATGAAGACGTGCTCGACCGCCGGGTGCTCCGTGAGCGCCTTCTGCATCGCCGAGCCGACCTTGCCGGTGCGCGAGAGCGTGGCGCCGTCGGGCAGCACCACCGCGCCGAACAGGTAGCCCTGGTCCTCCAGGGGAACTAGGCTCCCCGGCACGGTCCGCAGCAGCCCTGCCGTGGCGGCGATCACCAGCGCGAACATCAGGAGCGAGGCCACGGCGTGGTTCGCCACCCAGCGCACTCCGTTCGTGTACACCGACACCAGTGCGGCGAAGCCCCGGTTGAACGGCCGGAACAGGCGCGATTCGCCGTGCGAGCGCTTCAGCAGCAGCGCGCACAGCGCCGGGGTGAGGGTGAGCGCTACAACGCCCGAGATGACGACCGCGGTGGCGACCGTCACGGCGAACTGCTGGTAGAGGCGCCCCGCGAGGCCGCCGAGGAACGCGACCGGAACGAACACCGAGCACAGCACCAGCTCGATGGCGATGATGGCGCCCGTCACCTCGCGCATCGATTCGATAGCCGCCTCCCTGGGCGAGAGGTCCTTCTCCGCCATCAGGCGCTCGACGTTCTCCAGCACGACGATCGCGTCGTCGACCACGATACCCGTGGCGAGCACGATCGCGAACAGCGTGAGCGTGTTGATCGAGTAGCCGAACACGTACAGCCCGCCGAAGGCGCCGATGAGCGAGATCGGAACCGCGATGAACGGAATCAGCGTGGCGCGCCAGCTCTGCAGGAAGATGAACACCACCGCGAGCACGAGCAGCGCCGCGACGAACAGGGTGTGCACGACCTCCCGGATCGAGGACTGCACGAAGCGCGTCGTGTCGAACGGAATGATGTAGCTTACGCCCGTCGGGAAGCCTTTCGCGATCTCGTCCATGGCCTTGCGCACGTTGCTCGCGACGTTGAGCGCGTTGGCGCCCGACTGCAGGAAGATCGCGGTGCCGATGGTCGGCCTGCCGTCGACCGTGGTGTAGGAGTCGTAGTTGATGGCGCCGAGCTCGATTCTCGCGATGTCGCGGATGCGCAGCACCCCGCCCGGGCCGCTCGAGCGCAGCACGATGTTGCCGAATTCCTCGGGCTGCACCAGGCGCCCCTGCGCGGTGACCGTATAGATGAGCGACTGGTCGTCGGGCGCCGGGTCCTGCCCGATCCTGCCCGCCGCGTACTGATTGTTCTGAGCGCGGATCGCGCCAGCGACGTCGGTCGCGGTGATGCCGAGTTGCGCCATCTTGTCGGGGCGCAGCCAGATGCGCATCGAGTAGTCGCGCGCGCCGAAGATGGTCGCGTCCGCGACGCCGGGGACGCGCTTGAGCACGTCGAGCGCGTTGATGGTCATGAAGTTGGACAGGTACAGCGTGTCGTAGCGCGGATCGGACGAGGTCACCGCCACGAAGAGCAGGATATCGAGCGAGCGCTTCTGCACGACCACTCCGGTGCGGCGCACGTCGTCGGGCAGCCGCGGCAGCGCGATCTGTACCCGGTTGTTGACCTGTATGGTGGCGTTGTTGATGTCGGTCCCGACCTCGAAGGTGCAGGTGATCGTCAGGGTGCCGTTCGAGGAGGAGGTCGACTGGTAATACAGCAGCCCCTCGACGCCCGAGAGCTGCTCCTCGATCGGCGCCGCGACCGTGCGCGACAGCGTTTCGGCGCTCGCGCCCGGGAGCGTCGCGGTGATGGTCACCGTGGGCGGGGCGATCTCGGGGTATTGCGCGATCGGCAGGACCTGCGAGGCGACCAGGCCGGCGAGCGTGAAGATGATCGAGATGACCGAGGCGAAGATCGGCCGCTCGATGAAGAATTTCGAGAACACCGCGCTCGAGGCTACTTCGGCGCCGCCGGCGCGGCGTCCTCCGCCTGCGGGCTCACCGGAACGCCCGGGCGCAGCTTTAGCAGGTTGTCGAGAACCACGCGCTCCCCGGCTTTGAGCCCGGAGAGGACCAGCCAGTTCTGGCCGCTCCATTCGCCGGTCTGCACCTGGCGGATCGCGGCCTTGTTCTCGCTGTCCAGCACAAACAGGAAGTGCCCCTTCTCGTTCTGGAACACGGCGGTCTGCGGAACGAGGAAGGCGTCCCTGTATTCGCCCGCCGTGATGCGCACGCGCACGAACTGCCCGGGCAGCAGGCGCACCTTCGGGTTGTCGAACTCGGCGCGCAACTCCTGGGTCGCGACGCGCGAATCGATCTGCGTCGCCGCGAAGTTGAGACGGCCCTTTAGCGGATAAACCGACTCGTCCGGGAGCACGAGGCGGATGTCTTGGCCCGCGCCCGGGGTGAGCTTGCCGCCTGCCACCTTTGCGAGATCCGATTCCGACAGGCTGAAGCGCACCCAGGCGGGCTCGACCTGGATGAGCGTCGTCAGCAGGCTCGAGTCCTGCCCGGCGGTGACGAGGCTGCCCTCGGAGCGCGCGATCCGTCCGGTCACGCCCGAGACGGGCGCGGTGACGCGCGTGTACGACAGGTTCAGCTCGGCCTGGCGCACGTTGGCCTCGGCCGCCTGCACCGTGGCGACCGAAAGCTTCTGCGCCGAAACCGCGTCGTCGAACTCCTTCTGGCTGATGGCACGCTCCTCGGCGAGCGCCTTCAGCCTCACCGCCTCGCGCGCGGTCTGCTCCTGCCGCGCGCGCTCCTGGGCGAGTTGAGCCTGCGCCTGCGCGAGCGCGATCTCGTAGGGCGCGGGATCGATCTGGAATAGGGGAGCGCCTTCCTTGACGATCTGGCCCTCCTTGTAGAGCTGCTTGAGCAGGATCCCCGACACGCGTGCGCGGATTTCGACTTCCTTCGATCCCTGCACCTGGCCGACGGCCTCGAGGACGATGGGCACGTTCTGCGGGGCCGCCGCGCGGACCTTCGCCGTCACCGCCACGGGCGTCTGCGACGGCCGCGTGGCGGCGTCGCCGCGGTCGCAGGCGGCGAGCGCGGAGGCGAGAACGACGGCGAGCGCAAGGACGGCCGCTGAGTTCGGGATCGGGGGCATTGTTGGAATCCGGGCGCTTAGTATATACAATCGCTCATGAATGTATATTGAAGAATACAGACCCGCGCGTGCGTAGAACCAAGGAAGAATCCGAGCGGACCCGGCGCCGGATCATCGCCGCGGCCCGGCGGGTGTTCGCCCGCCAGGGGGTGAGGCGCACGACGCTGGAGGAGGTGGCGCAGGCGGCCGGCGTGACGCGCGGGGCCATCTACTGGCATTTCGCGGGCAAGACCGATCTCTTCTACGCCATGCGCGAGCAGGTGTCGCTGCCGACGATCGACACCGGTTTCGCCGCGTCGGCGTCGGACGCCGCCGATCCGCTCGGGAGTGCCGAGCGCTATCTGCGCGGCGTGGTCGCGTCGCTGCGGGACCCGGCCGCTCGCGAGACGTTCCGCATCATGACGTTCAAGTGTGAGTACGTCGGCGAGCTGGGGCGCGAGCTCGGGCGCCAGCGCAGCCGCTGCGCGGAGCTTACGGAGAGGCTGGCGCAGGTCTACCGGCGGGCGCAGCGCGCCGGGCAGCTTCGCCGCCACCTTGCGCCGGCCGCGGCCGCCCTGGCGACCTGCGGCTTCCTGATCGGCTTCGTGCGGCTGTGGCTGATGGATGGAGCTGGCGGGCCGGTCCGCAAGCGGGCCGGCGCGATCATCAAGTCGCACATCGACGGCTATCGCCGCGACGGGCGCTGACCGCTTCGCGCGGGGCTTTACACCCTTCGTTCCGCCGGATTAGGCTTCGGCATGCGCCGCATCGTGCTGGACACCGAGACCACCGGCCTGAACGCCGCGCTCGGCGACCGCATCATCGAGCTCGGCTGCGTGGAGATCATCAACCGCAGCGTCACCGGCAACCACTTCCACCGCTACGTCAATCCCGAGCGCAGAAGCGAGGAGGGCGCCCTCAGGGTGCACGGGATCACGGGCGAGTTCCTCCAGGACAAGCCCAAATTCCGGGAGATCGCGGCGGAGTTCCTCGACTACATACGCGGCGCGGAGCTCGTGATCCACAACGCCGCTTTCGATCTCGAGTTCCTCAACCTGGAGCTGGGCAGGATCGGGCAGGCCCCGGTCGATGAGCATTGCGCCGCGGTGGTGGACTCGCTCGCGCTCGCGCGCGAGCTGCATCCGGGCAAGAAGAACTCGCTGGACGCACTGTGCGAGCGCTACCAGGTCGACAATACCCACCGCACGCTGCACGGGGCTCTGCTCGACGCGTCGCTCCTCGCCGAGGTCTACCTCGCGATGACCCGAGGCCAGGACAGCCTGGCGATCGACCTGGAGGCGCCGCGACCGGCATCGCAGGCCTGGACCACCGAAGGCGAGCGTCCGCGCCTCATCGTCGTTCCGGCGAGCGCGGAAGAGCTCGCCGAGCACGAGCGCCTTCTCGAGGCGATCGAGGCCGAGAATCGGACGCCCAGCGTGTGGCGGCGCCTTGAGGCGGCCGTGGAGCTTCGCTGAAAGGGTGTGCGAGAATGGCGCAGGCGAAGAGACCCATGTCAGGCCCCAATCCCTTCGAGACGGATCTCGACAAGAACCCGGCCAACTACGCGCCCCTGACGCCCCTCGGCTTCATCGAGCGCGCGGCCTACGTGCATCCGAGGCGGACCGCCGTCGTCCACGGCTCGCGCCGCTACACGTGGATGGAGACCTATGCGCGCTGCCGCCGGCTCGCCTCGGCGCTCGCCAGGCGCGGAATCGGCGCGGGCGATACGGTCGCCGTCATGCTGTCCAACACCCCCGAGATGTACGAATGCAACTTCGGCGTGCCGATGGCGGGCGCGGTGCTGAACGCGCTCAACACGCGGCTCGACGCCGAGGCGATCGCGTTCATGCTCGATCACGGCGGCGCGAAGGTTCTCGTCACCGACCGCGAGTTCTCGGCCACGATCGAGAAGGCCATTGCGCTCGCGAAGGCAAGGCCCTTCGTCGTCGACGTCGAGGACGCCGAGTACGCGGGGCCGGGAAAGCGCATCGGAGCGGTCGACTACGAGTCGTTCGTGGCTGGCGGCGATCCGCGGTTCGCGTGGCAGCCTCCCGGTGACGAGTGGAACGCGATCTCGCTCAACTACACCTCGGGCACGACCGGCAACCCCAAGGGCGTCGTCTATCATCACCGCGGCGCGTATCTCAACGCGATCTGCAACATCGTCACCTGGGCGATGCCGCACCACGCTGTTTACCTGTGGACGCTGCCGATGTTCCACTGCAACGGCTGGTGCTTTCCGTGGACCATGGCGGCCAACGCCGGGACCAACGTCTGCCTGCGCAGGGTCGAGGCCAAGGCGATCTTCGACCTGATCCGCGAGCACAAGGTCACGCACTACTGCGGCGCGCCGATCGTGCATTCGACGCTCATCAACGCGGACCCGAAGCTGCGCGAGGGCATACGCCACAAGGTGCACGCCATGGTGGCGGCGGCCGCGCCGCCGGCTGCGATGATCGAAGGCATGGAGAAGATGGGCTGGGAGCTTACGCACGTCTACGGCCTGACCGAGGTCTACGGGCCGGCCGCGGTTTGTGCCAAGCAGGACGACTGGAAGGACCTCGACATCGGCGGGCGCACCGAGAGGAACGGCCGGCAGGGCGTGCGCTACCTGATGGAGGAGGGCCTCACCGTGATGGATCCGGCGACGATGAAGGAGACGCCCGCCGACGGCGAGACCATGGGCGAGATCATGTTCCGCGGCAACATCACGATGAAAGGCTACCTGAAGAACGCCAAGGCGAGCGCGGAGGCCTTCTCCGGAGGCTGGTTCCACTCGGGAGATCTCGCGGTGATGCAGCCCGACGGCTACGTCAAGATCAAGGACCGTTCGAAGGACATCATCATCTCCGGAGGCGAGAATATCTCCTCGCTGGAGGTGGAGGACGTGCTCTATCGCCATCCGGCTGTGCTCGCGGCGGCGGTCGTGGCGAAGCCCGATCCGAAGTGGGGCGAGACACCCTGCGCTTTCGTGGAGGTCAGGCCCGGTGTCGAGGTCACCGAGCACGAGCTGATCCAGCATTGCCGCGCCCACCTCGCGCGGTTCAAAGCCCCGCGTGCCGTGGTGTTCGGCGTGCTGCCCAAGACCTCGACCGGCAAGATCCAGAAGTTCGTGCTGCGACAGCAGGCGAAGTCGGTCGAGGCCATCGAGTAGCGGACATGAACGCACCGGGCAAGCGCGAAGTCGAAGCGCCGTACGTACTACGGTCCGACAAGGACGGCATCGCGACCCTGACGCTCAACCGCGGCGAGCGCATGAACCCGCTGTCCACCGCGATGCTGACCGGGCTCCAGCACGAGCTCGACAGGCTTGCCGACGAGGACGCGGTAAAGGTCGTGGTGCTGGCGGGAGCGGGGGCGCATTTTTGCGCCGGCCACGACCTGCGGGAAATGCGCGAGCACCCGGCCAAGAAATGGCAAAAATCGCTGTTCGATCGCTGCGGCAAGGTGATGCTCTCGCTCGTGCGGCTGCCGCAGCCGGTGATCGCCCGGGTGCAGGGCGTCGCCGTCGCCGCGGGCTGCCAGCTCGTCTCGATGTGCGATCTCGCGGTGGCGAGCGATGCGGCGCGGTTTGCCCTCCCCGGGATCAAGAGCGGGATCTTCTGCACAACGCCTGGCGTCGGAGTTGCCCGAAACATCGCGCGCAAGCACGCGCTCGAGATGTTGTTTACCGGCGACCTAATCGATGCGAATACCGCGCTCTCCTGGGGGCTGGTGAACCGGGTGGTGGCGCCGGCTGAACTCGATGCCGAGGTGGACCGGCTCGCGCAGAAGATCCTCGCCCACAGCGGAGCGGTTGTCACCATGGGGAAGCAGTTCTTCTACGACCAGGTGGAGAAGGGACTGAAGGACGCGTATTCCCTCGCCTCCGAAGGAATGGCCTGCAACATGATGCTGGCCGACGCGGCCGAAGGCATCGACGCATTTCTCGCCAAGCGCAAGCCGCGCTGGCGCGGCAAGTAGAGCCCGCCACGCCGCTCCTGCCGCGCCGATGGCCGACGACATCATCCTCGAGACGCGCGGCCTCACCAAGGAGTTCCGGGGGTTCGTCGCCGTGAGGGACGTGAGCCTCAAGGTCGGGCGCGGGCGCATTCACGCGCTGATCGGCCCCAACGGGGCGGGCAAGACGACCTGCTTCAACCTTCTCACGCATTTTCTGGCGCCCACCCGCGGAAGCATCTTCTACAAGGGCCGCGACATCACCGGATCGGGACCGGCGGCGATCGCCCGCATGGGCCTGATCCGCTCGTTCCAGATCTCGGCGGTGTTCCCCCACCTGAGCGTGCTGGAGAACGTGCGGATCGCGCTCCAGAGCAAGCGCGGGGGCTCGTTCGACTTCTGGCGCTCGGAGCGCACGCTCGGCGAGCTCGACGACCGCGCGCGCGAGCTCCTCGGCTCGGTCGGGCTCGCCGAGTTCAAAGACGCGGTCGCCGTCGAGCTTCCCTACGGCCGCAAGCGCGCGCTCGAGATCGCGACCACGCTCGCGCTCGAGCCCGAGCTGATGCTGCTCGATGAGCCGACGGCAGGCATGGCGCACGAGGACGTGGAACGCATCGCCGCGCTGATCAAGCGGGTCGCCGCCGAGCGCACGGTTCTCATGGTGGAGCACAACCTCAATGTGGTCGCCAAGCTCTCGAACCACATCACCGTCCTCTCGCGAGGAGAAATCATCGCCGAAGGGGACTACGACGCCGTGTCGAAGCATCCCGACGTGATCCAGGCCTATCTGGGGACGGAGCATGCCTGAAGCCCCGCTGCTCTCGGTGGCCGGCCTGCAGGCCTGGTACGGCGAGTCGCATATCCTGCACGGGGTGGATTTCGAGGTGCGGCTCGGGGAAGTGGCGACGCTCCTGGGCCGCAACGGTGCAGGCAAGACGACGACCCTGAAGTCGATCATGGGAATGGTCGCTCGCCGCGAGGGCTCGGTCCGCTTCGAGGGCACGGAAACCATCTCACTCGCCTCGGACCGCATCGCCAGGCTGGGACTGGCTTTCTGTCCCGAGGAGCGCGGCATCTTCGCCAGCCTCGACGTGGAGGAGAACCTGCTCCTTCCCCCGGAAGTCCGGCGAGGCGGATTCGCTATCTCCCAGGTTTTCGGCTTGTTTCCGAACCTGAAGGAGCGCCTCTCCAGCCAGGGAACCAAGCTCTCCGGCGGCGAGCAGCAGATGCTGGCGATTGGCCGCATCCTTCGCACCGGCGCGAGGCTGCTGCTGCTCGACGAGCCAACCGAGGGACTGGCGCCGGTGATCGTCCAGCAGATCGGCCGGACCATCTCGCGGCTCAAGGCGGAGGGGTTTACCATCCTCCTCGTCGAGCAGAACTTCCGCTTCGCCTCGCGGGTCGCCGATCGGCACTATGTGATGGAGAACGGGCGCATAGTAGACATGATCCCGAACGCCGAGCTAGAGTCCAGCATCGCGAAGGTGCACGAGTACCTGGGCGTGTGAGATCGCACGGAATCGATCAACCATAGGAGGGGGCATGAGGGACTTCAAACGCAGTTTGTTCATCGCAACGCCGCTAGCGCTGGCTTCCGCAATCGCGGCATCGGGAGTGCAGGCGCAGATCTCGGGCGGCGTCGTCAAGATCGGCGTCCTGTCCGACATGTCGAGCCTGTACTCGGCCGTCGGCGGCCCGGGCTCCACCGTCGCGGCGCGCATGGCGGTCGAGGACTTCGGTGCCGCCAAGAAGGGCCTGAAGGTGGAGATCGTTTCCGCGGATCACCAGAACAAGGCGGACGTCGGTTCGCAGATCGCGCGCCAGTGGTACGACGTCGACGGCGTCGACGTGATTCTCGACGTACCCAACTCGGGTGTCGCGCTCGCCGTCAATCAGGTCACGCGCGAGAAGGGCAAGGCTTTCCTCGTCTCGGGGGCCGCAAGCTCGGACCTCACCGGCAAGGCGTGCTCGCCGAACACGATCCACTGGACCTACGACACCTGGATGCTCGCGCACGGCACCGGCAGCGCGATAGTCAAGCAGGGAGGGGATACCTGGTTCTTCCTCACCTCGGACTATGCGTTCGGCTACGCGCTCGAGCACGATACCGAAGAGGTCGTGCTCAAGTCGGGCGGCAAGGTGCTCGGCAAGGTCAGGCACCCGCTCAACACCCAGGACTTCTCCTCGTTCCTGCTGCAGGCGCAGGCGTCGAAGGCGAAGATCATCGGCCTTGCCAACGCCGGCGGCGACACGATCAACTCGATCAAGCAGGCGGCCGAGTTCGGTATCGTCAGGGGCGGGCAGAAGCTCGCCGGCCTTCTGGTGTTCCTCAGCGATGTCCACGGCCTCGGCCTGGACAAGGCGCAGGGCCTGATCTTCACCGAGACGTTCTACTGGGACCTGAACGAAGGCACCCGCGCCTGGAGCAAGCGCTTCGCGGCGCTGCACAACGGCGCGTACCCGACCATGGTCCAGGCGGGCGTGTACTCCGCGGTGCTGCACTACCTGAAGGCGGTGCAGGCGATCAAGAGCGACGACGGCACCAAGGTCGTGGCGGAGATGAAGAAGCTTCCCACCGACGATCCTCTCTTCGGGAAAGGCGTCGTCCGGGCGGACGGCCGCAAGCTGCATCCGGCCATTCTGGTCGAGGTCAAGAAGCCCTCGGAGTCGAAAGGGCCGTGGGACTACTACAAGATCCTCGCGACCATCCCTGCGGACCAGGCGTTCCGGCCGATGAGCGAGGGCGGCTGCCCGCTGGTGAAGTGACTTTCGAACGCAAGTCCGAAAGTCATCCCGAGCGCAGCGAGAGATCTCCGATCGGCACCGATTGCTCGGAGATCCCTCGGCCTTCGGCCTCGGGATGACGGGACACGCATGGAAATCTTCGGCATTCCGACGCAGGCGCTTTTCGGCCAGCTGCTGATCGGGCTGATCAACGGCTCGTTCTACGCGCTGCTTTCGCTCGGTCTGGCGGTGATATTCGGGCTGCTCAACATCATCAATTTCACGCACGGCGCGCAGTACATGATGGGGGCGTTCTGCGCGACCATCCTGCTCGAGAAACTGGGAATAGGTTATTGGTGGGCGCTTCTGCTTGCGCCGGTCATCATCGGGGCTACGGGCATCCTCATCGAGCGATTCATGCTTTCGCGGCTGTACAAGCTCGATCACCTCTACGGACTGCTGCTCACCTTTGGTCTCGCCCTGATCTTCCAGGGGCTGTTCCGCAACCAATACGGGTCCGCCGGAACGCCGTATGGTATGCCCGCGCAGCTCGAGGGCGGCCGCAATCTGGGATTCATGTTTCTGCCGAACTACCGCGCCTGGGTCATCGCCGTGTCCCTCGCCGCGTGTCTTGGGACCTGGTTCCTGATCGAGAAGACCAAGCTCGGGTCCTACCTGCGCGCCGCGACCGAGAACCCCGCGCTCGTGCAGGCCTTCGGCGTGAACGTCCCGCGCATGATCACGCTCACCTACGGCTTCGGCGTGGCGCTCGCGGCCTTCGCGGGGGTGATGGCGGGCCCGATCTACCAGGTGAACCCGCTGATGGGGGCCGACCTCATCATCGTCGTGTTCGCCGTCGTGGTCATCGGAGGCATGGGCTCCATCATGGGTTCGATCGTGACGGGATTCGCCCTGGGGCTGATCGAGGGCCTGACCAAGGTGTTCTATCCCGAGGCCTCGAACACGGTGATCTTCATCATCATGGCGATCGTGCTCTTGATCAAGCCGGCCGGGCTCTTCGGGACGCAGCGATGAGGGCCGCCTAGACCATGGCTGCAGTGCCCGAGCTCGTCGGCGCAGGCCGCCCGAACGGCCTTGTGCATCAGCGCGTGGCCTTTCTTGCGATGGTTGCGTTCTTCCTTCTCGCACCGCTCGTCGCCTACCCGATATTCCTGATGAAGGTGATGTGTTTCGCGCTGTTCGCCTGCGCCTTCAACCTGCTGATCGGCTACGGCGGGCTTCTGTCGTTCGGGCACGCGATGTTCCTCGGCACCGCCGGCTACGCCTCGGCGCACGCGGCGAAAGTGTGGGGCCTCACGCCGGAGCTCGCGATCCTCTTCGGAACCGCGTGCGCGGCGCTGCTCGGATTCGTGACCGGCCTCCTGGCCATCCGGCGTCAGGGCATCTACTTTGCGATGATCACCCTCGCGCTGGCGCAGATGATCTATTTCTTCTGCGTCCAGGCGCCGTTTACCGGAGGCGAAGACGGCATTCAGGCGGTTCCGCGCGGCATGCTCTTCGGGCTGATCGACCTGAGAAACCAGTGGGCGATGTACGCGGTCGTGCTCGCGGTGTTCTTCGGCGGCTTCCTGCTGATCTACCGCGCGATCCATTCCCCGTTCGGCCAGGTGCTGAAGGCGATCCGCGAGAACGAGCCGCGCGCGCTGTCGCTCGGCTACGACGTGAACCGTTACAAGCTCCTCGCGTACGTCCTTTCGGCGACGCTCGCCGGATTGGCCGGCGCGACCAAGGCGATCGTGTTCGAGCTGGCTTCGCTCACCGACGTTCACTGGACGATGTCGGGCGAAGTCGTGCTCATGACGCTGCTCGGCGGCCTCGGCACCGTGTTCGGGCCGGTCGTCGGCGCTCTGATCATCGTCGCCATGGAGAACTACCTGGCCCAGCTCGGATCCTGGGTGACCGTCAGCCAGGGAATTATTTTCGTGGTGTGCGTGTTGACCTTCCGCCGGGGAGTCATCGGCGAATTGGGGCGCTGGCTGAAGAAGCCTCTGTAGCATGCGGCGCCGCAGCGGCGCGTTTCGTGATAGGTTACAAATCGCTTGCGTCGCACCGCATGCGATGTGACAGAATGCAAGCCGTATATTTGGCCGCGTGAAGGGGAAACAGGCGGCCCGCGTCCGATCAAGGAGGAAACCATGCGCACGTTAACTAGTCTGTTCGTGGCCGCGCTCGCGGCTGCGTTGGCCGCGTGCAACGACGGCAGCGGAGGGTCCAGCTCGATGAACGACGGCAGCAATACGCCGGGGTCGCTCCAATGGAATCCGCCGCTGCGGATCGCCACGCTGACGGCAGCCGATTTCACCGCGCAGCTGAACGCGACTCCATCGGGCCAGCAGCTGCTTGCGCTGGTCAGCACGGGAACGCCAACGCCTGGCGCACTTCCTTGTGGCGTCGATTTCTACTACATCCAATACGGCACGGTCGACGGGGGCAACGGTGCCGCTGGTGCGGCAAATGTCGTGTCATCGACGAACGCGTCGGGCGCCTTGATGGTGCCGACCGGTGCCGCGCCAGCCTGCAGTGTGCAGAGACCGGTCCTTCTTTACGCGCACGCCACTCAGTTCAATCGCGCCGCGAACATGGCTGACATCACGAACCCGAACAACACGGAAGGGGCGCTGATCGCGGCGATGTTCGCCGCGTACGGCTATATCGTGGTGGCGCCCAACTATGCGGGCTACGACAGCTCGCCGCTCACGTACCACCCGTTCCTGAACGCCGCGCAGCAGTCTCACGAGATGATCGACGCGCTGACCGCCGCGCGCACGGCGCTCGGCAGCATCCCGACCACGACCGCCAGCACCAAACTGTTCGTCAGCGGGTACTCCGAAGGCGGGCACGTCGCGATGGCGACGATGCGCGCGCTGCAGGCGGCGTCAATCCCGTACACCGCGGCCGCGCCGATGTCCGGGCCGTATGCACTCGAAGCAACAGGCGATGCCATCTTTGGTGGGCAGGTCAACCTCGGCTCGACCGTCTTCGGACCGCTGCTCTCGACGAGCTATCAGCGGGCTTACGGAAACTTCTACCAATCTCCGACAGACGCGAGCAATATCTATGCGGCCCCGTACGCCGCCACGATCGACGCGATCCTGCCGAGCAATACGCCGCTCGCGACGCTGTTCCAGCAAGGGAAGCTCCCGCAGACTGCGGCGTTCAGCAGCACGCCGCCGACGACCAACGGCGCGATACCCCAGCTCGACGCCTTCTTCGTCGCCAACACGCCGCCGACCACGCCGCCGGCGCAGGCGCCCCTGTTCGCGCTCGGCTTCGCCGCGACGGGTTTTCTGACGCAAAACAGTTGGCGTCTGGCTTATATGGAAGATGTATTCGGGAATCCAGACGGTGCGCTGACGACGCCGCCGACCGCAGGCGTACCGAGGGCTGCGGTACCTCCCACCCAACCCGCGCGCCTCGCCCTCTACACCAACGACCTGCGCACCGCCTGGGCTCCGAACGCGGCGACTCTGCTGTGCGGCGGGAACGCTGATCCAACCATCTATTTCAGTGTAAACGCTCTCACCATGCAGGCTTACTGGGCAGGGGTTTTGCCGCCCAATGCCCTAACTGTGCTCGACGTTGACTCTGCGCCAACCGGGCCGAGCGATCCGTTCGCTGCAGCGAAGGTCGGTTTTGCAGGGGCCAAACAAGCGACAGCCCAGGCGGCGATAAACGCGGGCGCAACCGACGGTGGTGCAGCGGCCGTCACGCAGGCCTACCACGGCACGCTGGTGCCGCCGTTCTGCGCCGCTGCGGTGCGCGGCTTCTTCAGCCAATTCTGAGCGGAGGATCCCAACATGAAAAAAACGACGCCGATCACGATCCTCGCCGCCATCGCGCTGGGATTCTGGGCAGGCTACGCGTCCGCTCAGACGCAGACGTACGACAACTCGCTGCGGGCAGGCATCTACATCATCAAGTACAACGTCAAGGCGGACGACATCCAGGGTCCCTTCGTGCCGCCGGGCACGAACCTCGACGTGAACGATACGAACACGCTGTACCTTGCGTACGCCCGCCGCATCAACAAGGACTGGGATGTCGAGCTGGCGTTCGGCAATCCGCCGAAGACGGAGACGGTCGGAAAGGGACCGGCGACGCTGGGGTCGGCGCCCTACGATGGGCAGGTGCTCGCCACGGCGAAGTGGTTCTCGCCCTCGTTGCTTCTCCAGTACAAGTTTCTGGAGGAATCCTCGGCCTGGCGTCCCTACGTCGGGGTAGGCGTCAACTTCACGCACTTCTACGACATCCAGCCGACGGACGCGGGCAACGCGGCGACGGGCGGCCCGACCACGCTGAAGCTGACGAACTCGTTCGGCCCGGCGGTGAATGTAGGCGTCGCCTGGCACATCGACGGGCCGTGGCACGCCTACGCCTCGTACAACTACGCCAAGGTCAAGAGCGATGCCACTTTGACGACCGCCGGCATCGTTCGCACCACGACGATCAACTTCAACCCGAGCGCGATCGTGCTCTCGGTGGGGTACTCGTTCAAGGACTGGTGATCTTCCGCGCGGCGAGGCGGTCCATCTCCGCCTCGCTCATGCCCAGCACGCCCGAGAGCACCTCTCGCGTGTGCTGGCCGAGGAGGGGCGGGGGCATGCCGTACTCGACGGGCGTCTCGGAGAAGCGCATCGGGCTGGCCACGCCGGCGAGGGTGCCCGACAGGGGGTGCGGCTGCTCGATCTTCAACCGGCGGTGTTGCACCTGCGGGTTCTCGAAGACTTCCTTGTAGTTGTTGATCGGCCCGCAGGGCACGTTGGCGGCGTCGAACCGCGCGATCCAGTCCCGGCTGGTGCGCTGCCGGATGATTTCCTGAAGGAGGGGGATCAACGCCCCGCGGTTGCGGATGCGGTCCGGCATCGTCCTGAAGCGCGGATCGGACGCGAGCTCCGGGTGCTCCGCGGCCGCGCACAGGCTCGCCCACTGGCTGTCGTTGCCCGCGCCGAGGATGAGGTGCCCGTCGGCGGTGGGAAACACCTCGTAGGGAAGGAGGTTCGGGTGCGCGTTGCCCCAGCGCACCGGAATCTTCCCAGAATGAAAGTAGTTGGAGATCTGGTTGGCGCCGAACGCGACTATCGTGTCGAGGAGCGCCATGTCGATATACTGGCCCTTGCCGGTGCGCTCCCGGTGCAGCAGCGCGGCCGTGATCGCGAGGCTCGCGTACATGCCGGCCATCACGTCAGTGATCGCGATGCCGACTTTCTGCGGTCCGCCCCCCGGCAGCTCGTCGCGCTCGCCCGTGATGCTCATCAGGCCGCCCATGCCCTGGAAGATGAAGTCGTACCCCGGAAGGTGCGCGCAGGGGCCGCTCTGCCCGTACCCCGTGACCGAGCAGTACACGATGCCGGGGTTGGTCGCCCGCACGTCGTCGTAGCCGAGCCGGTATTTCGCGAGGCCGCCGACCTTGTAGTTCTCGAGCAGCACGTCGGACTTCGCGGCGAGGTCGCGCGCGATCTGCGCGCCCTCGGCCGTGGAGATGTCCAGCGTCACCGATTTCTTGCCGCGGTTCACCGAGAGGAAGTAGGCCGATTCGCCGGTCTCCTTCCCCTCCTTGTCCCTCAGGAAAGGCGGACCCCAGCTGCGCGTGTCGTCGCCCGACCCGGGACGCTCGATCTTGATCACCTCGGCGCCGAGGTCGGCGAGGTTCTGCGACGCCCAGGGGCCGGCGAGCACGCGAGTCAGATCGAGCACACGGATGTGAGATAGGGGACGCGCCATGGGGACGATTCAGGACGGGGCGATTATAATCCGTGTCGTTTTCTCCAAGACGACTTCAATGAAAATCCTGGTAGCGGTCAAGCGCGTGGTGGATTTCAACGTCAAGGTGCGCGTGAGGGCCGACGGCTCCGGCGTCGAGACGGCGAATGTAAAAATGTCGATGAATCCTTTCGACGAGATCGCGGTGGAGGAGGCGGTGCGGCTGAAGGAAGCCGGCACCGCCACGGAGATCGTCGCCGTGTCCTGCGGCGTCCAAGCCTGCCAGGAGACCCTGCGCACCGCGCTCGCCCTCGGCGCCGACCGGGCCGTGCTCGTCGAGACCGAGGCCGAGCTGCAGCCGCTCGCCGTGGCCAAGCTGCTGCGCGCGATCGCGCAGAAGGAGAGCCCGAGCCTCGTCATTCTCGGCAAGCAGGCGATCGACGACGACTGCAACCAGACCGGGCAGATGCTCGCCGCGCTGCTGGGGTGGCCGCAGGCGACCTTCGCCTCGAAGCTGAAGATCGCGGGCGACAAGGCCGAAGTGACCCGCGAGGTGGACGGGGGCCTTGAGACGATTGAGGTGAAGCTGCCCGCGGTCATGACGACCGACCTGCGGCTGAACGAACCGCGCTACGTCACGCTGCCCAACATCATGAAAGCGAAGAAGAAGCCCCTCGAGGTCCTCAAGCCCGACGCCCTGGGCGTCGACGTGGCGTCGCGTCTGAAGACGCTCAAGGTCGAGGAGCCGCCCAAGCGCAAGGCGGGCGTCAAGGTGCCCGATGCCAAGTCCCTGGTGCAGAAGCTGAGGGGCGAGGCGAAGGTGATCGCGTGAGCGTCCTCGTCATCGCCGAGCACGACAACGCGACACTCCGGCCGTCGACGCTGAACACCGTTGCCGCCGCCGCGAGGATAGGCGGCGAGGTTGCGATCCTGGTAGCGGGGTCGGGTTGCGCGGCCGTCGCGAAAGCGGCGGGAGCGGTGGCGGGCGTGAAGAGGGTGCTCCTCGTCGACGCCGAGCACTACAAGGACCAGCTCGCCGAGAATCTCGCCGCGCTCGTCGCCGGGCTGTCCGGCGCTTACACGCACATTCTGGCGCCTGCGACCTCCTTCGGAAAGAACGTTGCGCCGCGGATCGCCGCGCTGCTCGATGTCGCGCAGATCTCGGACATCGTCGACGTCAAGAGCCCCGACACCTTCGTCCGGCCGATCTACGCAGGCAATGCGCTCGCCACGGTGCAGTCGCTGGACAGGATCAAGGTCATCACCGTGCGGACGACCGGATTCGACGCGGTCGCGGCGAGCGGGGGCTCCGCTCCGGCGGAGAATTCGGCGGCGCTCGCGGACAGCGGGCTGTCGTCGCTGGTCGGGCGCGCCCTGACGAAGTCGGAGCGTCCCGAGCTGACCTCCGCGCGCGTCATCGTCTCGGGCGGGCGGGGCATGGGATCGGGCGAGAATTTCAAGCTGCTCGAGCCGCTCGCCGACAAGCTGCACGCGGCGATGGGGGCCTCGCGGGCGGCGGTGGACGCGGGATTCGTCCCGAATGACTGGCAGGTCGGGCAGACCGGGAAGATCGTTGCGCCCGACCTGTACATCGCGGTCGGGATCTCGGGGGCGATCCAGCACCTCGCGGGCATGAAGGACAGCCGGGTCATCGTGGCGATCAACAAGGACGAGGAAGCGCCCATCTTCCAGGTCGCGGACTACGGCGTGGTCGGAGATCTGTTCCAGGTCGTTCCGGAACTGGTCAAGGAGCTGGGGTAGGATTCGGAGGCATTCATGAGCGAATACAAGGCGCCGCTGCGCGACATGCACTTCGTACTGAACGAGCTGGCCGGGCTCGCCGAAGTCGCGCGCCTTCCCGGCTGCGAGGAAGTCAACGCGGAGCTCGTCGACCAGATTCTCGACGAGAGCGCGAAGTTCGCGACAGGCGTGCTTTCGCCTCTCAATCGGCCTGCCGACGAGGAAGGCTCCCACTGGGACAAGGGCAGGGTCACCACGCCCAAGGGTTTCAAGGAAGCGTACAGGCAGTTCATCGAGGGCGGCTGGAACTCGCTGCAGGCGCCGGCCGAGTACGGCGGGCAGGGGCTGCCGAAGATCGTTTCGACTCCGGTCGTCGAGATGTGGAAGTCGGCCAATCTTTCCTTCTCCCTGGTGACCATGCTCACCGCGGGCGCCGCCGAGGCGCTGATCCTGCGCGGCTCCGAAGCGCAGAAGAAGCAGTACCTGCCCAGGATGATCAAGGGCACTTGGTCCGGGACGATGAACCTCACCGAGCCGCAGGCCGGGACGGACCTCGCGCTGGTGCGGACCAAGGCGGTGCGCGAGGGAGACTACTACCGCGTCTCGGGGCAGAAGATCTTCATCACCTACGGCGAGCACGATCTGACCGAGAACATCGTGCACCTCGTGCTCGCGAGGGTCGAGGGCGCGCCCGAGGGCGTGAAGGGCATTTCGATGCTTCTCGTGCCGAAGTTTCTGCCGAACCCGGACGGCTCGATCGGGGAGAGGAACGGCGTGCAATGCGCCTCGATCGAGCACAAGCTCGGCATCCACGCGAGTCCGACCGCAGTGCTCGTATACGAGAACGCGGTCGGCTACCTCGTGGGCGAGGAGAACCGCGGCCTGGAGTACATGTTCATCATGATGAATCTTGCGCGCTTCGCGGTCGGCATGGAGGGCCTGTCGATTTCGGAGCGCGCGTACCAGCAGGCGCTGGCATACGCCAAGGAAAGAGTTCAGAGCCGCGACGTGGCGGGCGGCGGCAAGCCCGTGACCATCATCCACCACCCGGACGTCCGACGTATGCTGATGAGCATGAAATCGCAGGTCGAGGCGATGCGCGCGCTCGCCTACGTTGTCGCGGCGGCCGTGGACCGGTCGCTGAGGCACCCCGACAAGGCCGAGCGCGCCCGCAGCCAGGCCTTCGTCGACCTGATGATCCCGATCGTGAAGGGCTGGTTTACCGAGACCGGGATCGAGATTGCGTCTACCGGGATCCAGGTGCACGGCGGCATGGGGTTCATAGAGGAGACCGGCGCCGCGCAGCATCTGCGCGACGCGAGGATCACGACCATCTACGAGGGCACGACCGGAATCCAGGCGAACGACCTGATCGGCCGCAAGATCGCCCGCGAGGGCGGCGCGACCGCGAAAGAGGTCATCAAGGTGATGCGCGAGGTCGAAGCCGAGCTCGGGAGGGCGCCCGGGGAAGACCTGGCGGCGACCCGCGAGGCCTTCTCGGCGGCGCTGACCGCCGCCGAGGAATGCGTGTCGTGGATGGTGATCACCTACGGCAACGACATCCGTGCAGCGCACGCGGGTGCGGTGCCCTTTCTCAAGCTCATGGGAATCGTCTGCGGCGGGTGGCAGCTCGCGCGCTCGGCGCTCGTCGCGCAGCAGCGCCTCTCGGAGGGCAAGGGCGACAAGTCCTTCTACGAAGCGAAGATCAAGACCGCGCGGTTTTACGCCGACCACGTGCTCACACAGGCACCGGCGCTCCGCAACACCGTGGTTCACGGTGCCGCCGCGGTGATGGCGCTGGCCGAGGAGCAATTCTGAGCGGGACGGCAACCGCCTCGCAATATCGCGTTACCGATCGATACAATTTTTCACGGATCTTGCGGTCTAACCCCGGCACCATCCTATGGTGTCCTAGCCAGGGGTTCACGATGAACAAGACGCTGCCGCTGTCCGTCCGTCTGGGGGCCGTCGTCCTCGGTGTGCTGTGTCTGGCCTCCATGGCCCATGCGCAAGCCCGCCACGAAGTCAGGCGCGAGCACTTCAGCACACCGCACTGGACGTACGACAATCGCTTCCACCACGATCATTATTACCCGCAGATCGGCTACTCCGTGAGGGCGCTGCCTTCGAGCCGGGTCGCGGTCACATTTCGCGGCGCGCCGTTCTTTTTCCAGGCGGGGGTGTGGTACCGTCCGAACGGACCGGGTTTCGTCGTGGTCAGGCCGCCGATCGGTATCGTCGTTCCCGTGCTGCCGCCTTCCTACACGATAGTCTGGGTAGGCACTGCGCCTTACTACTACGCGAACGACGTGTTTTACGAGCAGGCCAGCGGAGGCTACGCGGTCGTGGCGCCGCCGGCGGGATACGTGGAGCAGGGCGAGGCTCCAGCCCAGGCCGCGGCACCGGCAACCGCACCGCCGGGGGGAAGCGCGGTCTGGTACTACTGCGAGTCGTCCAAGACCTACTACCCGTACGTATCCGAATGCAAGGAGGGGTGGAAGGAGGTGCCGGCCACGCCGCCGCACGGCTGAACCGGGCCGGCTGTCTAGTCGGCCGATGGGCGATGAGCCTGGATCAGGCGCTCGATCGCGGTGTGTGCTCGTGCGGCCGAGCGGGTGTCCTGAAGCAGCCGGCGGTCATGATGGGCGGCAAGCACGATTCCGAAGAGCTCGAAGGTCAGCTGCCAAGGGTCGGTCTGAGCATCGAGGTGGCCCTCGTCGACGGCGAGGCGAATCGCCTTGGCGACAGCGCCGCGCAGCTCGCGCTGCCCGGCGGCGAGCAAGTCGCGGATGGGGCCCGGACGATCGTCGTATTCGGCCGAGGCGGAAAGGATCAGGCTCGCGCCGCCGGGATCGTCCGCCTCGATCGACACGAGCCAATTGGAGAGCAGGGCGCGCAAGCGCGTCAGCCCGCGCGCTTGCTCGGGCGTGCCCGAGAACACGCGATCCTGGAAGAGTGCCTGTGCGCGCTTGAGCGCGAGGAGCTGGAGATCTTCTTTGGAGCCGAAGTGGGCGAAGAGTCCGCTCTTCGAGAGATCGAGCCTGCGGGCTAGCGCGCCTATGGTCAGGCCTTCGAGCCCGACCCGGCTGGCGAGGCTGACCGCCTCGTCGAGGATCAGGGTCCGGGTCTGCTCGCCTTTACCCACTTGGCGATCATAATACGAACGTTCGTGTCTGCGCAGATTCCATTGTTTTCAGATCGCTAGAATGAGATCTTTCCGGGCCGGGACACGTCACCCGCCTTCACATGTTCGGGTAATTCGGCCCTCCGCCGCCTTGCGGAGCGACCCAGACGATGTTCTGGCCCGGATCCTTGATGTCGCAGGTCTTGCAGTGCACGCAGTTCTGCGCGTTGATCTGCAAGCGATCGGAGCCATCCGCTGCCTTCACGAATTCATAGACGCCCGCGGGGCAGTAACGGCTCTCCGGGCCGGCGTATTTCGCGAGGTTGAGGTTGACCGGGAGCGACGCGTCCTTCAGCGTGAGGTGAACAGGCTGGTTCTCCTCGTGATTGGTGTTTGAGATGAACACCGAAGACAGGCGATCGAAGGTGAGCCTGCCGTCGGGCTTTGGATAGTCGATCGCTCGGGACTCGGCCGCGGGCCGCAGGCACTCGTGGTCGGCGTGCCGATGGTGAAGGGTCCAGGGAAACTTCCCTCCGAGGAGATACTGCTCAACGCCGACCATCATGGTGCCCGCGTAGAGGCCCTTCGACATCCACTGCTTGAAGTTGCGCGCGCGGTAAAGTTCGTCGAAGAGCCAGGATTCCCGGAATGCATCCGGATAGGCGGCGAGCTCGTCACCCGAGCGGCCCGCTCCGAGCGCCGCGAAGGCCGCCTCGGCCGCGAGCATTCCCGACTTGATGGCCGCATGGCTGCCCTTGATGCGCGCCGCATTGAGGAAACCCGCCTCGTCGCCGACGAGCGCGCCGCCGGGGAAGACGAGGCGGGGAAGCGACATGATGCCGCCCGCTGCGATCGCGCGGGCACCGTAGGCGAGGCGCTTGCCTCCCTCGAGGAAGCGGCGGACGTAGGGATGGGTCTTGTACCGCTGGAATTCCTCGTAAGGGCTCAGATAGGGGTTGGCGTACGCCAGTCCGACGATGAAGCCGACCGCCACCAGGCGGTCTTCCATGTGGTACAGAAAGGAGCCGCCGTACGTGCCGGGTTCGAGCGGCCAGCCCGCGGAGTGGATGACAAGGCCCGGCTGATGCCTGCCCGCTTCGATCTCCCAGAGCTCCTTGATCCCGAGTCCGTAAACCTGCGGATCGCACTCCGCGCCTAGGCGGAATCTCGCCATCAGCCGCCGGCCCAGGTGTCCGCGGCAACCCTCGGCGAACAACGTGTACTTCCCCAGCAACTCGATCCCCGGCTGGTACTGATCGGTGGGTTTGCCGTCGCGACCGATTCCCATGTCTCCCGTCGCGACGCCGCGCACCGCGCCTTTGCCGTCGTAGAGGACTTCGGACGCGGCAAAGCCCGGATAGATCTCGACGCCGAGCGCCTCCGCCTGCTTTCCCAGCCAGCGGCACACGTTGCCGAGGCTCACCACATAGTTGCCGTGGTTGAGGAAGCACGCGGGAAGAAAGGCGCCGGGGACTCTGAAGGCGCCTGATTTCCCAAGAAAGAGAAACCGATCCTCGACGACCGGCGTGCTGAGGGGCGCGCCGCGCTCCTTCCATTCTGGAAGAAGCTCGCTCAAGGCGCGCGGATCCATGACGGCCCCCGAGAGGACGTGGGCCCCGATCTCCGAGCCCTTCTCGATCACGCACACCCCGACTTCGGACTTCCGTTCGGCGGCGAGCTGCTTCAGGCGTATGGCGGCGGCAAGCCCGGCGGGGCCTCCGCCGACCACGACGACGTCGAAGTGCATCGATTCGCGGGCCACCGGCTCTCCGATATTGTGGGCTCGGCAAATTATAATGCGTGGCGGAGGATGTCCCGATGCCCGACAAGCCGCTGTGGCGGCCCAGCCAGGAGCGAATCGAGGAGGCGAACCTCACACGATTCGCGCGCCAGGCGATACGCGACTGGAAGCTAGGAATCAACGACTACCCGGCTTTCTACCGCTGGACGGCGGAGAAGCCAGAGCAGTTCTGGGAATCGGTGTGGAAATTCGCAGGGGTGCGCTCGAGCGCCAAGGGGGCGAGGGTGCTCGTCGACGGGCAGCGCATGCCGGGCGCGCGGTGGTATCCCGACACGAAGCTCAACTTCGCGGAGAACCTGCTCCGGCGGCGCGACACCTCCACCGCGCTCGTGTTCTGGGGCGAGGACCGGGTGCGGCGGCACATGAGCCATAGCGAGCTGTACGAGCAGGTGTCGCGCCTCGCCAGAAGCCTCCGCGATCTGGGCGTGGCGCCCGGCGACCGGGTCGCGGCGTACCTGCCGAACGTGCCCGAGGCGATTGCTGCGATGCTCGCGGCGGCGAGCATCGGCGCCACCTTTTCGACCTGCTCTCCGGATTTCGGGGCGCGAGGCGTGCTGGACCGCTTCGGCCAGATCGCGCCCAAGGTTCTGTTCGCGGCGGACGGTTACTTCTACAACGGCAAGGAGATCGATTCCCTCGGCAGGGTGAGCGAGATCGCCGCGGGGCTCCCCAGCCTGATCCAGGTGGTGATCGTGCCTTACGTGAGCGCCCGGCCCGACGTGTCCCGCGTCCCGGGCGCGCTGAGCTTCGAGGACTTCCTCGTCCCGAAGACGGTCGACGAGCTCCGGTTCGAGGCGCTGCCCTTCGACCATCCCTTGTACATCCTGTTCTCCTCGGGAACTACTGGCGTGCCCAAGTGCATCGTGCACAGCGCAGGCGGCGCCTTGCTCAAGCACCTGTGCGAGCAGCAGTTGCATTGCGACGTCAAGCCGGGCGACCGCGTGTTCTACTTCACCACGCTCGGCTGGATGATGTGGAACTGGTTGGCCTCGGGCCTGGCGTCCGGAGCGACGCTGCTGCTCTACGACGGCTCGCCGTTCATCGGGGAGGGCCGCATCCTGTTCGACTACGCCGACGCGGAAGGAACGACGCATCTCGGCACTTCCGCCAAGTTCATCGACGCTATCGCCAAGGCGGGCGTTGAACCCCGGAGAACGCACCGTCTGGAGGCGCTGCGCGCCGTGCTCTCGACGGGGTCGCCGCTGGCGCCGGAGGGCTTCGACTATGTATACCGGTCGATCAAGTCCGACGTTTGTCTTTCGTCGATTTCCGGGGGAACCGACATCTGCGGTTGCTTCGTGCTCGGCAACCCGATCCTGCCCGTGTGGCGGGGCGAGATCCAGTGCCGCGCTCTAGGCCTCAAGGTCGAGGTCTTCGACGAGAGCGGCAGCCCGGTCGAAGGGATCAAGGGCGAGCTCGTCTGCACGAAGCCGTTCCCTTCGCTGCCCCTCGGCTTCTGGAACGATCCGGACGGTGCGAAGTACCGCGCGGCCTACTTCGAGCGCTTCCCGGGCGTCTGGACCCACGGAGACTGGTGCGAGCTGACCAAGCACGGCGGCATGATCATATATGGGCGTTCCGACGCGGTGCTTAACCCGGGTGGCGTGCGCATCGGAACGGCCGAGATCTACCGCCAGGTCGAGCAGCTGGACGAGGTAGTCGAGTCCATCGTGATCGGCCAGACCTGGCCGCCGGGAGAGATCGGCGACGTGCGGGTGGTGCTCTTCGTCAAGCTCCGCGAGGGTCGCGAGCTTGATGAGGCGCTGGTCTCGAAGATCAAGGCGCGCATACGCGAGAACACCACGCCGCGCCACGTGCCTGCGAAAGTGCTCCAGGTCCGGGATATTCCGCGCACGAAGTCGAACAAGATCGTGGAGCTCGCGGTGCGCGAGGTCGTGCACGGCCGGCCCGTGAAGAACGTCGAAGCGCTCGCCAACCCCGAGGCGCTCGAGCAGTTCCGGAACCGCCCCGAGCTGGCCTGAGGCGCTCGCGGGCTGGAGCGGGGCGGCGATTTCGTGTACCATTCTCCATCCCATCCCCCTGGTTTGTGATGGCCAAGTATGTGTTCGTGTCGGGCGGTGTGGTTTCCTCTCTGGGGAAGGGGATAGCCGCCGCCTCCCTCGCCGCGATCCTCGAATCGCGCGGCATCAAGGTCACCCTTCTCAAGCTCGACCCGTATATCAACGTCGATCCGGGCACGATGAGCCCTTTCCAGCACGGAGAGGTGTTCGTGACCGACGACGGAGCCGAGACCGACCTCGACCTCGGTCACTACGAGCGCTTCGTTTCGGCCCGGATGAGAAAGTGCAACAACTTCACCACGGGCCAGATCTACGAGTCGGTGATCAAGAAGGAACGCCGCGGCGATTATCTGGGCCGCACCGTTCAGGTGATCCCGCACGTGACCGACGAGATCAAGGCGTTCATCACGCGCGGCGCGGGCGACGCGGAAGTCGCGATCGTCGAGATCGGCGGTACTGTAGGCGACATCGAGTCCCTACCCTTCCTCGAGGCGGTCCGGCAGATGGGCCTGGAGCTCGGGTCGAACAACACCTGCTACCTGCATCTCACGCTCGTGCCCTTCATCAAGAGCGCCGGCGAGATCAAGACCAAGCCGACGCAGCACTCGGTGAAGGAGCTGCGTGGCATCGGCATCCAGCCCGATGCGCTGCTTTGCCGCTCCGACCGGCCGATACCGGACGACGAGAAGAAGAAGATTGCTCTCTTCACCAACGTCCAGGCGAGGGGCGTGATCTCGGTCTGGGACGCGGAGTCGATCTACACGATTCCGTGGATGCTCCACCAGCAGATGCTCGACGAGATCGTCTGCCACAAGCTTGGCATCATCGCCAAGCCCGCCGACCTCAGGTCGTGGAAGAAACTCGTCGAGGCGCTCCAGAACCCGCAGCACGACATCACTATCGCCATGGTCGGCAAGTACGTGGATCTGACTGACTCCTACAAGTCCCTCAACGAGGCGCTGGTGCACGCGGGAATCCACACGCGCAGCAAGGTGAATATCCGCTACGTCGACGCGGAAGCGATTGAAAAGGAAGGCTTGGGCGCCACGCTCAAAGGGGTGGACGCAGTGCTGGTGCCCGGGGGCTTCGGCAAGCGGGGCGTCGAGGGCATGATGAAGGCGATCCAGTACGCACGGGAGAACAAGATTCCCTACCTGGGTATCTGCCTGGGGATGCAGCTCGCCGTGATTGAATACTCTCGCAACGTCGTTGGGCTAGCCGGCGCCAACTCGACCGAGTTCGACCGCGACACCCCCCACCCGGTGATCGCCTTGGTCACGGAATGGCAAGACCGGGACGGCCGCATCGAACGCCGCGACGAGAAATCCGATCTCGGAGGCACGATGCGGCTCGGGGCTCAGGGCGCCGGCCTCGAGGCCGGCAGCTTGGCGCGCAAGGTGTACGGCTCGGAAGTGATCAACGAGCGCCACCGTCACCGTTATGAAGCCAACAACCAGTACATCCAGAGGCTGAAGGACAAGGGACTGCGGGTTTCGGGACTGACGCAGCGCGAGCAGCTTTGCGAAATGATCGAGCTACCGTCGCATCCCTGGTTTATCGGCTGCCAGTTCCACCCCGAGTTCACGTCGACGCCACGCGCGGGGCATCCGCTCTTCACGGCCTTCGTTGAAGCTGCGCTTCAATACCAGGCGAGCAAGACCAAGACTGCCATCGCAGCATGAAGCTTTGCGGCTTCCAGGCCGGCCTCGACAGCCCGCTGTTTCTGATAGCCGGCCCTTGCGTCATCGAGTCCAAGCAGATGGCGGTCGAGACTGCGGAATCGCTCAAGGAGATCGCGCAGGAGATGGGCGTTCCGTTCATCTATAAGTCCTCCTACGACAAGGCGAACCGCAGCTCTGGCAAATCCTTCCGCGGACTCGGCATGACCAAGGGTCTTGAGATTCTGGCCGAAGTCAGGGAGAAGGTGGGCGTGCCGGTGCTCACCGATGTCCACGAGAAAGAGGACGTGCCCCAGGTCGCGGCCGCCGTCGACGTGCTGCAAACCCCGGCGTTCCTGTGCCGCCAAACGGATTTCATCCACGCTGTTGCCTCGGCCGGCAAGCCGGTGAACATCAAGAAGGGGCAGTTCCTCTCGCCGGGCGAGATGAAGAACGTAGTGGAGAAGGCGCGCGAGGCGAGCGGGCAGGACAACATCCTCGTGTGCGAGCGCGGGGCCTCGTTCGGGTACAACAACCTGGTGTCCGACATGCGCTCGCTCGCCATCATGCGCGAGACGGGCTGCCCCGTGGTGTTCGACGCGACACACTCCGTGCAGCTGCCGGGCGGGCAGGGCACGTCCTCGGGAGGCCAGCGGGAATTCGTGCCGGTGCTCGCGCGCGCGGCGGTTGCGAGCGGAATCGCCGGGATCTTCATGGAAACCCATCCCGATCCGGAGCACGCGCCCTCGGACGGCCCGAACGCTTGGCCCCTGGACCGCATGAAGGATCTGCTGAGAACACTTAGAGACCTCGACGCGCTGGTGAAGAAGCAGGGCTTCGCGGAGCAAAGGCTCGGCGCCCACAGGAAAGAGAAGAAATGAGCTCGATCGTCGACGTGGTCGCAAGGGAAATCCTCGATTCGCGCGGCAATCCCACCGTCGAGGCGGATGTGCTGATCGAGTCCGGCGTGATGGGCCGCGCCGCGGTGCCTTCCGGAGCGTCGACCGGCACGCGCGAGGCGCTCGAGCTTCGCGACAGGGACAAGGGCCGCTATGGCGGCAAGGGGGTTCTCAAGGCGGTCGAGCACGTGAATACCGAGATTTCCGAGGCGATCATGGGGCTCGACGCGCAGGAGCAGACCTTCATCGACAAGACGCTCATCGAGCTCGACGGCACGGACAACAAGTCGCGCCTGGGCGCCAACGCGATCCTCGCCGTGTCCATGGCGGTTGCCAAGGCCGCCGCCGAGGAATCCGGCCTGCCTCTGTACCGCTATCTCGGGGGTTCGGGGGGCATGCAGATGCCCGTACCAATGATGAACGTGATCAACGGCGGCGCTCACGCGGACAACAACCTCGACATCCAGGAGTTCATGATCGTGCCTGTCGGAGCCGCGACCTTCAGGGAGGCGCTCCGCTGCGGGGCCGAGGTATTCCACGCGCTCAAGGGCCTGCTCGAAGACCGTCGCCTGTCCACCGCCGTGGGCGATGAAGGCGGCTTCGCGCCCAACCTGCAGAACAACGAGGCGGCGCTGCAGCTCGCGCTCGAGGCAATCGAGCGCGCCGGATACCATGCCGGGACCCACGTCGCGCTCGCGCTCGACTGCGCGAGCTCGGAGTTCTATCAGGACGGCAAGTACGTCGTGGATTCGAAGAAGCAGAAGCTCGGTTCCTCCGAGTTCGGGGACCTGCTCGCCTCGTGGGCGGGCAAGTACCCGATACTCAGCATCGAGGACGGCATGGCCGAGTCGGACTGGGACGGCTGGCGCACGCTCACGGAGAGGCTGGGGAGGAAGGTTCAGCTGGTGGGTGACGACGTGTTCGTCACGAACACCAAGATCCTGCGCGAGGGAATCCAGCTCGGGATCGCCAACTCGATTCTCATCAAGGTCAATCAGATCGGGACGCTCACCGAGACGTTCGCCGCCATCGAGATGGCCAAGCGCTCGGGGTACACGGCGGTCATCTCGCACCGGTCGGGCGAAACAGAAGACACGACCATTGCGGACATCGCCGTGGGAATGAACGCCCTGCAGATCAAGACGGGCTCGCTCTCGCGCTCCGACCGCGTTGCCAAGTACAACCAGCTGCTCCGCATCGAGGAGGATCTCGGCGAGGCGGTCGGCTATCCGGGACGCGAGGCCTTCTACCAACTCCGATGAGAACTCTCACCTGGACGCTCGCGGCTTTCATACTGCTCCTCCAGTATCCGCTGTGGTTCGGCAAGGGCGGCTGGCGGAAGGTATGGAGCCTGGAGCACCAGGTGCAGGAGCAGAGACAGACCAACGCGGCCCTCGCGCAGCGGAACAGCGCCCTCGACGCCGAGGTGCGAGACCTGAAGCAGGGCTTCGAGGCCGTCGAGGAGCGCGCGCGCTACGAACTCGGCCTGATCAAGCAGGACGAGGTCTTCTTCCAGGTGGTGCCCGCTGGCCCGGGCGCCAAACCCTCGCGTTAGCCGGACTACTCCTTCGGGGCCTCGAGGTCGCCCAGCCACGCCAGCAGGTCGAGAAACGGCCCTGGCGAAGTTTCTCGGAAGCCGCCTACCCCGATCTGCTTCAGGATCGCCGCGCCTTCTTCGTTCGAATCCATCTTGATCAGGACCGCACGGAGCCTTTCGATCTGCGCGGTGGAGATCCTGGGTGAAGCTACAAGGGGTACGGTCACGAGATCGCGGCTGCGCGCTATTACTCTCCCACCTTTCTTCTCCCAGGTACGTCCTACCGCGGAGAACGAAGCGACCACGCCGACGTCGAAAAATCCGTTTTCAACGGACCATCCGATCGCCGCCTGGTCGCGCATGCTGCGAACGTTCTGCTTGGCGATGGCGATCTGGTTGTCGCGCAGCATCGCCGCGGCGATACGCCACATGTAGGAATACCGGTCGGGCGTGACGAGGGTCTTTCCGTCGACTTGCATGATCGACCGGATAGGCGAATCCTTCGGGACGATGAAGAACGCGTATCCCGTCTCCTTCGCGACGACGACGGGCTGGTACCCGAAGTCGCGAATGGCCTCGGCCAGTACGTCGACCGGCCGGGAAAGGATCAGGGAGTACGAGCGCGCGCGCACCGAGCTTCGCAACACCTTGACGTCACGCACGGCGACCAGCGACACGGGTGCGCCCAGCGCCCTCTGGAGGGTCGCCTTGAATCCTTCGTAGCGCAACGCGATCTCGGTGGCGTCGACATTCCCCGCTGCGCCCTCGTTGACCGCGAGAATGAGAGGCTGCGCCCCTCTCGAAGAGGGACCCTGGGCAATCGAAGGACCCGCACTCAGCAAGCCGACGTGCAGGGCCAGCAGCGCGGCGCGGACAATCATGGCCTGACGATCCTCAGGCGCTCTTCCGTAGTGGCGTAGTCGAAGCCGTTCCGGTTGAACACCGCGGCAGCCGCATCGCTGCGGAGGAAGTCCAGCCACGCCTTGGCCGTGTCCGGATGAGGCGCATTGCGGATCACGGAAACCGCCAGCTCGTCCCTGAAATTGCCTTCAGGAGGAAGGGGAACGTAGTCGAATTGCTCCGGAAGCCTGGACTTCAGGTAGTCGCCGAAGTGATAGTACATCGGCGCGACATCCGCTTTCCCATCGGCGATGAACTGCGGGTTTTCGCGGTGATGCACCGCTACGGGCGAGATCGTGTTTGCTTTGCCGAGGATCAGCTCGGGGAATCCGTTCCCGCCCTGTGCACGGAGCGTGTTCGAGTAGCTCTCGAAGGACGCGGGCTCGCGCACTGGGGAAGATATCGCGACGCGGACATCGTCTCTGGCGAGGTCGGCGATCCCGCGAATATTCTTAGGGTTGCCGGCCCTGATCAGGAGCACGACGCCCCTGTTACGCGTATAGATCGACCATTGGTCGATGTATTTCGCCGCGGCCAGCCGCTTTTGCTGCCGCGGTCCAGTCATGAAGACGTCCGGCCACAGTTTGTCGGGGCGCACCTCGATCCAAAGGTTGCCCATCACGAACTCCCCGGTTTGCATCGCATCGATCAGTCTGCCCGGAGGCGTCGTCGCATAGAAGATCCGCTCTGTCCTCACGTTCTGATGAGGCGGGTGTCCTTTTGCCCATTCGCGGAACGCCGGCAACAGCTCGGGGAATACGCGGTACTGATTCCCGGCCATGAAAATGACCAAGTCCGGACTCTGGACGCTCCCGTGGAGATCGAGGACGACATTCGACTTCTCTGAGACGTACGGTTTGGCCTGAGGCGAGAGCGCCTCGGGGAGCTCCGGAGGCCAAACGAGAGTGTCTCGAGATTGGCCGAGCCCTGCGGTGGGCAAGCAGCACCAGAACGACGCAACGATGTTCGTGACGAGACGCCCGACACGCCGAAGCATGCTGTCCCCCCTTCTTGTGTTGTCAGCTCAGACCGTGATCCGATCACTGAGATCCGCGAGCCGGATCAGGTCCGCTTGAGGGAATCTAGCTAACCCGAGGGATTAAATCCCGTCGGGCATTCAAGACACTTGCTGTCAGGTATTCCCGGAAAGCGGCGCACTTTGAGACCGCGAATAGGGTCTCAAGAAGCGCGTTGGACCGCTATGGAGGATTTCCGGTTGGAGAGAAGACCGGTCAGGCGGTCGCGCCGGCGCAGCCAAATCGTGTGCGAATTTCCCGCATGCCGTCGTCATCGCCCAGGCCTGCGCCGAATTCGCCCAAGGAAGTGCGCGTTTCCCTTGCCAGCGCCATGCGGTAGTAGTCGAGGGACTTCGCCAGCGCATCGCAGGCTGCCGGTGTTTCGTGGAGTCGGTTCCGCTCATGTGCAAGCTGGAGGGAGAGCCTGCTCGCCGACCAGTAGTCCTGCGCCGCGGCGAGCGAGGGCACTGCCTGCTCGAGGGCATAGCTCAGATTCCCGCGCGAGTCAGCCGACGACGGTTCGATCGCCGCCGCGGAAAGCAGCAGCGCGGTCAGCATGTACAGCGTGCGCGTCTTCATCGTTCCTCCGGGTATCCAGATCATGGCCGGCTTTCCGGCCCCAAGGGGTATAAAGCAACGGGGATGCCAGGCGTCCCGGAGACTGGAGAGCCGGGCTCTAAGCGTGACTTATTCACGCCCCGAGCGCTGACTCCACAGTCCGGCCGCCACTCAAAAGCACCGCGGCATCAGTGAGATACCACCTATCAGTCGCGTTCCCCGGCCGGCGTCTATAATCGGCCGCATCTCACGGATCAGCCCGCCGCGGTGAGGAGTTTTCGCCATGAAGCTCAGCCACGAGCACGTTAGACAGTTCGAGCGCGACGGCTATCTCTTCTTTCCGAGTCTGTTCCGAGCGGAGGAGATCAAGGTGCTGACCGAGGAGGTCCCGCGACTTTACGCTCAACGCCGGCCGGAGAACGTGCGCGAGAAGGGCAGCGATGCCGTTCGAACGAATTTCGCCGCGCACCTTTACAGCCTTCCGTTCGCGAAGCTCGCCCGTCATCCGCGCATGGTCGAGCCGATTGTCCAGATCTTCGGCGAAGATGTGTACATGCACCAGTTCAAGATCAACGGGAAGATGGCCTTCGACGGCGACGTCTGGCAGTGGCACCAAGACTACGGCACATGGAAGAACGATGACTGGATGCCCGAGGCCCGAGCGATGAATGTCGCCATATTCCTGGACGAGGTGAACGAGTTCAACGGTCCGCTGATGCTGATCCCGGGGAGCCACGAGCGCGGCGTCCTCGAGGCGAGGCACGATCTTTCCACGACCAGCTATCCCCTGTGGACCATCGACCACGAAACGATCGCGAAGCTCGTGCAGCGCGGCGGCCTCGTCGCCCCCAAGGGTCCGCCCGGATCGATGATCCTGTTCCACTCGTGCCTGGTGCACGCGTCCACATCCAACCTGTCGCCCTGGAACCGGGTGAGCGTCTATCTGAGCCTGTGCGCTGTGTCGAATCACATCCGGCGATTCAAGCGTCCCGAATACATTGCGCACCGGGATTTCACGCCGCTGCGCTGCCTGCCGGACGATTGCCTGCTCGAGGACTACGAAGTGCCGCTTCCCTGGAAGGACGGCACCCCGGCGGAGGCCCTCAAGCCGCTCGCCGCGGCGTAGACTCCGATGAACCTCCACGCGAAGCTGCAGGAGCGCGAGGCTCAGGGCAGGCCCCTCCGCGTCGGCGTGATCGGCGCAGGCAAGTTCGCGGCGATGTACCTCGCCCAGGCCACGCGCACGCCGGGCGTACACATTGCGGGAATCGCCGATCTCTCGCCCGAAGGCGCGCGTGCGAACCTTGCCCGAGTGGGATGGAAGCCCGAGAGCTACGCCGCGGCATCACTGGACGCGGCGCTGAAGGAAAGAAAGACGCACCTTTCGGAGGACTGGGAGGGCTTGGTATCCCACCCGTCGATCGACATAGTGATCGAGGCGACGGGAAACCCGATTGCAGCCGTCGCGCACGCGCTCGCGGCATTCCACAACCGCAAGCACGTAATCATGGTCACCGTGGAGGCCGACGCGGTCTGCGGACCGCTGCTCGCGAAAAAGGCCCGAGAAGCGGGGGTGGTCTACAGCCTGGCCTACGGCGATCAGCCGGCGATCATCTGTGACCTCGTCGATTGGGCCCGCGCAGCCGGATTTCCGGTCGTCGCCGCGGGGCGCGGCCACAAATGGCTCCCGCACTTCGCGCAATCGACGCCCGAGACGGTATGGCAGCACTACGGGCTCACCTCCGAGCAGGCACGCCTCGGCGGGCTGAACCCGAAGAT
>Ga0335085_10000782_pt1 | contig 80453 bp, 68 predicted proteins | sample Lox_Sample_45_FD_206712 | JGI IMG/M metagenome (GOLD analysis project Ga0335085, IMG submission 206712) | Soil microbial communities from Loxahatchee National Wildlife Refuge, Florida, United States - Lox_Sample_4.5 | ecosystem: Environmental > Terrestrial > Soil > Wetlands | place: USA... | reverse complement strand
CCGTCGGGGGTCGTGGGTCCGGCGGAGTGGCGGCCGTTGGCGCGGCTGGCGGCTTGCTGCGCCGGAGTGGGGTCGCGATCGATCAGTGGCATGGTCTTTCTCCTTGCGGGGCGCCCGGCGAGCGCGAAGAGGGAGTGGCCCCCGCCCTTCGACAGTCTCAGGGCAGCGCGGGGCTGACACGGCCGGGTAGCGCATACGTCGTTTTGTGATGTGTGCGCCACCCCTGGTGGCAGCTGGATTCCCGCTTCCGCGGGAATGACCCACCCAGCCTCCCCTTGCGCGCTTCGCGAACCGCGGCCGGCCGCCGGGGGCCGTTGCCGGCCGCCCGAGGGTCCAAGCCGCGGACAGAGCGCCCCATATTCAGGGTAGGGGTCAAGAATGGGACGGTGGGCACGGGGAGGAAGGCCAGGACGCTAAATTCCCGCGCCGTGTTTTGAAGGGATTAGGGTGTGGGTAAGCTGCGGACCGGTGCGGCGGGGGTCGGAAGTGTGCGGCTTTTGCCCACTCCTCCCGGGTGGATCATTCCCGCGCAGACGGGAATCCAGACGCATGCGGTGGTTGGCCCCTGGCTTTGCCACACCGCCATGGACCCCCGCCCTTCGACAGGCTCAGGGCAGGCCTTTCGCGGGGGTGACAGGACGGTGCGGGGGTGACACGACACAGCGCGGGTGACATGGCTGGGGCGAGAGCGTCCCGATCCCGAAGCAGCGGCGCGGGCAGACGAGGTTCCGCCGCCGCTTCGATTCTGAAGGTCGCTTTCTGGGGATCGCTTGACCCGGCCTCAGGTCAGAGAACTGCGTCCGCCTCGATTTCCACGATCATCTCCGGATCCACGAGGCGGGTGACGCCGACCAGCGCCGTCGCCGGATGGATGTTGCCGAAAAACTGTCCGTGAACCTTGGCGACCTCTTCCCAGCGTTCCATCTGAGTGAGGTAGATGCGAGTGCGGACCACGTGGTCGAGCCCGAGCCCGAGGCGCTTGAGGGCGTTTTCGATATTGCGGATGGCCTGGGTGGTCTGAGCGGCCGCGTCTCCCGGATTGAGCACCTTGCCCGCAGGGTCGGTTCCGGTGGTTCCGGAAACGTAAACCGTGTCTCCTGCCTGCACGGCGCGCGCGTAGCCCGCCATCGGCTCCCAAGGTGTGCCGGAAAATATCTTGGTGCGCTTCGTCTTCATACAGGTCTCCTTGTGCGAGTTCGCATGGATCGCGGCATCTTCAACTTGTGCTAAGCCAAAGGAAGGGCTTCGATCGGCGGCCGCGCCTTCGCGCGGGCGGGCCCCTGTCCCACAGCCTTTCCTCCCTCAAAGCTTGTGATAAACCCAACCGCCAAATTCAGCGATGGATTCCCGCTTGCGCGGGAATGACTAATCCGGATCTGGGCGCTCACCCAGCCTGTCACAGCAGGATCAGGCAGCGGCTCAAGCCTTCCGGCCGGCGCGGTGGTGCGTTCGAGCCGCCAGCGCCAGCCGATGCCGGCGCCGCGCCAGGGCCTCCCGGTAGCGCCGTTTCTCCTCGGCCGTGCGCGCGATCACCGGCGGCACGGGGATGGGCCGCACCTGCTCGTCCACCGCCACGTAGGTGACGAAGGCGGAGCTGGTGAGGCGGCACTCGCCCGTGATGTAGTCCTCCCGGTAGACCTTCACCTCCACTTCCATGGAAGTGCGAAAGGCGCGGGTGACCTCGGCGTGCAGCCGGATCACCTGGCCCACACGAATGGGGTGGACGAAGTCGACGCTGTCCACCGAAGCGGTCACCACGTAACTGCGCGCGTGCCGGTGGGCGGCGATGGCGCCGGCGATGTCGATCAGGTGCATCACCGTGCCGCCCAGGATGTTCCCGAGCAGGTTGGTGTCATTGGGCAGCACCACCTGCAGCATGTCGGCGCGCGACTCCGCCGCCGGCTTGCCCTTCAATCGCCGTCCTTTCGATGGCGTCATCGACCGGCCTTAACTCCTCTGAGCAGCCCTCGTTCAATCCTTCGATTGCCATGCGCGGCGTAGCCAGCTCCCGCGAAATTCCTCATCTACGGATGACGGTACCGGCGACTGGGCGCAAAAGCGACTCATCCCCTGGAGCTTTCTCTTCCCCCAGGCGGCTCGCCGATCGCCCGCCCCGAGATTGAAGAGGGTTTTGCTTCCTCTTGACGCTGAGGCCTATAGTATTCGACTGAACGCCGCCTTGCAACCGGATTTGGAAGCCCGGTGGGGAAGAATAAAGGCCATGGATAACGAACGCGTCCAGTTCCTGCGAGATTCCATCAACGCCAACCCCGGCGACACTTTTGCCCGCTACGCCCTGGCCCTCGAACTCGCCCGCGGCGGACAGCCGGAGGAAGCCTGGGTACACTTCCAGTATCTGCTCGAGCGCCACCCGGATTACGCCCCCACTTACTACCAGGCCGGCAGTCTGCTCGCCGACCAGGGGCGCAACGAGGAAGCGCGCGCGGTCTTTCAGCGCGGCATCGAGCTGACGCACCGGCTGGGGCAGAAACACGCCGAGAGCGAGCTTCAGGCTGCCCTCGAGGCGCTGGACTAGCCTCCCGGCATCGTGAGGGCAGGGTGGCTGACCCAAGGCCCGGACTGGGACGCGATTCCCGAGCGCCCTCCTTCGGCAGCCTGCGAGCTGAGACGAGGATCCTACGGCTTGCCGGCCCGCTCCGGTTTAGGCTCGGCGTGGATGCTGACCTTGAAGATCTGGGGAAAGGCCTGGCGAAAGCGGAACTCGAGATCCTCGGTAATGTCGTGGACACGGGCGACCGGCAGGTCGGGCTCGAGGGTGCAATGCACCGCCACCAGCACGTTCGAACCGACGGCGTGAGCCTCGAGGGAGTGGCAGTCGACGAGCCCGGGCGTGCCTCTGGCCAGGCGAAGCAGCCTGCTCTCCATCTCGGAGGTGACCGTCTTGGCCTCGTCCGCCGTTTCCACCTGGTCCAGCAGCGGCTCGATGTGGGTATTCACCTCGCTCACCTCGGGGACGTCGCGAGCAATGGCTTGCTCGAGCTCGGTGGCGCGGTCGTGAGCGGCTCGCAGCGTCAGGGAGGGGTCCACCTCCAGGTCGAGGTTGACGCGCACCCGGCCGCTGACCTCGTAAGCGGTGACATCGTGCACGTTGAAATTGTAGCGATGGGCCACGGCGCGGATGCGGGCCACCAGGTCGCCGGTGGCGGGGGCGCGGGGAGTGGCGTGGACCACGACGTCGGCGGAGGGAAAGAGCTCGCGAACTTTCGACTCCACGCTCTCCACCATGGTCTGGGCGTGCTCGAAGGGGATATCGCCCGGCAGGGTGAGCCGCAGGTCGGCGAAGAGCTGCTGTCCGCTCTTGCGCACCCGGATGCGCTCCGCCTCCACGCCGCCGGCGACCTCGTGGAGGCTGGCCGCGATGCGGGCCGACGCGCCTTCGGGTTCGGCGTCCACCAGGGCGTCGACCGTGCGCTGGCCCAGCCGGGCGCTGATATAGAGGGTGATGCCCGCCACCACCAGAGCCGCCACCGAGTCCGCGTTCTGCAGCCGGCCCAGGCTTTGATGGCGCGAGAGCAGCACCAGCGCCAACCCCAGGATGACCGCCGCCGAGCTCCAGATATCCATGGAGAAGTGCAGCGCGTCGGCTTCGAGCGCGGGGCTGCCGTACTTGCGCGCCACGCGGGAGAGGGATCGCGAGCGCCGGGCATCGAGCGCCATGGAGGCCGCGATGACCACAAAAGCCCACACCGTCGGCTCGACGTGGACGGCACGGAAGAACAGCCGGCGGACGGCTTCGCCGATGATCCAGCCGCAGGTGACCACGAGGAGCCCGGTCTCGACAAAGGCGGCCAGCGATTCCACCTTGCCGTGCCCGAACGGATGCTCCCGGTCGGCAGGCTTGGCCGAGACGCGCACCGAGAAACAGGTAACGCCTGCGCCCACCAGATCGAGCAGGGAGTGCGCGGCCTCGGATAAAATGCCGAGGCTGCCGGTGGCCAGGCCGACAATCAGCTTGGAACTCACCAGCAGGGTGGCGGTAGCCACCGAGGCCAGGGCCGCGGCCTGCTTCTCGGCCGCCGGCACGCGGTCGGCGGGAGGGGCTTGGAGTGACGGCAGCATGCTTCCGGCATTATAGCTGCCGTGGCCGTTCGTCCGTGGCCAGCTATAATTGAGCTTCCGGGGATGGACGTGGTTTTCCGCAGGGCTTCGCTGCCGTCGGGCGCGGGCTGATCCCGCCCTGTTCGGCCGATCAAGGTCCGGCAGCGCAAGGCAGACTTCGTGTTCAAGAAGATTCTGATTGCTAATCGCGGCGAGATCGCCGTGCGCGTGATGCGCACTTGCCGCGAGATGGGGATCGACACGGTGGCCGTCTATTCCGAAGCCGACCGGCGGGCGCTGCACGTGCGTTACGCCGGCCAGGCGGTGCCGATCGGCCCGGCGCCGTCGCGGGAGAGCTACCTGCGCATCGATCGCCTGGTCGAGGCCGCCCGCGACAGCGGTGCGGATGCGGTCCATCCCGGCTACGGCTTCCTCTCGGAGAATCCCGCCTTTGCCCGCGCCGTGGCCGAGGCGGGCCTCACTTTTATCGGACCGTCGCCCGAGGCCATGGAGCTGCTCGGCTCCAAGACCGCCGCGCGCGAACTCGTGCGGCGCGCGAATCTACCGGTGGCGCCCGGCACCGACCAGAGTCTGGAGACGCTGGAAGAGGCTTCGCGGGCGGCCCACCGGATCGGCTTTCCGGTGATCGTCAAGGCGGCCGCGGGCGGCGGCGGCAAGGGCATGCGGGTGGTCCACACGCCCATGGATCTCGAGTCCGCCTGGCGCAACGCGCGCTCCGAGGCTCAGAACGCCTTTGGCGATCCTTCCATTTACCTCGAGAAGTACATCGACCGGCCTCGACACGTGGAGATTCAGATCCTCGGCGACCGCCACGGCAACCTGGTTCATCTGGGGGAGCGCGAGTGCTCGTTGCAGCGGCGCCACCAGAAACTGCTCGAGGAGTGCCCGTCGCCGGCTGTGGACGGCGAACTGCGGGCGCGCATGGGCGCGGCGGCGGTAGAGATCGGCCGGCGGGCAGGCTATTGGAACGCCGGCACGGTCGAGTTTCTGCTGGATACGGAGCGGAACTTCTACTTCCTGGAGGTGAACGCCCGCCTGCAGGTGGAGCATCCGGTGACAGAGCTTGCAACCGGGCTCGACCTGGTGAAGGAACAGATCCGCATCGCCGCCGGAGAGCCGCTCGGCTTCGGCCAGGAAGACGTGCGGTTGCGGGGCGCAGCCATCGAGTGCCGCATTTCGGCCGAGGATCCGGCCCAAGACTTCTTCCCTTCACCGGGGCTGATCACAGCCCTGCGAGCGCCCGCCGGGCCGGGCGTGCGCGACGATAGCGGCGTGTACGAGGGCTGGCGGGTGCCGCTCGATTACGATCCTTTGATGGCCAAGCTGATCGTGTGGGGCCGCGACCGGCAGGAAGCCATCGCGCGCCTGCTCAGGGCGCTGGGGGAATACGAAGTGGAAGGCGTCGAGACCACGATTCCTTTCTTCCTGCGCGTGCTGGGCGATGCTGACTTCCTGGCCGGCCGGCTCGACACCGGGATGGTCAGCCGGATCCTCGCCTCGGACGGCTCCGGTCGAAGGCCGGGCGCGGATGAAGTCGGGTCAGCCAACGGACAACCGTTGCCGGGCGGCGAGAGCGCGCTGGCGGTGATGCTCGCGGCCAGCCTCGAAATGCTCGCCGACGGCGCCCAAAGCGGGCCGAAACCGGGGTCCCGCTCCGAAACGGAGAGCGTCTGGAAGATCGCTGGCCGCTGCGCCCAGCTCCAAGCCTGGTCGCAGCCATGGCCGGGGAAAGGACGTTGATCGTGCCCACGCGGTTGCACCTGACGCTGGCCGGACCTCATGCCCTGGGAGAAGGGCCTGGCGCGGGCGAGCATCAACTGGAGGTCAAGACCACTTTTGCCGCCGAGCAGGGGCAGGCCTTCTGGAGGCTTGACGGCCAACGGTCGGGGCTGGCGGATTGGGCCCGGCTCGGCTCGGGTCTCTATTCCATCCTGCTCGAGGGCCGGTCCTTCGAAGTGCGGGTGAGCCGGTTGCCGGGCGCAGGCCAGAACCAGCGCGACACGCCAGAGTACAGGGTGCGCGTCGGCTCCGAAAGCTTCCGGGTGACCGTCTCCGATCCGAGATCGCGCCGCCAGGCGTCGGGAACGGCCGCTTCCGCCGGTTCCAGAGAAATCATGGCGCCCATGCCCGGCAAGATCGTGAAGCTGCTTGTCCAGGAGGGCGATGAAGTGACTGCCGGCCAGGGCCTGCTGGTGATGGAAGCCATGAAGATGCAGAACGAAATGCGGGCTCCACGAGCCGGCCGGGTGGAACGCATCTACGCCGTCGAGAACGGCGGCGTGGAAACGGGCGCGCCGCTCCTGCGGCTGGCGTGACCGCAAGGGATGCAATCCGATGACACGCCCATCGGCCGTCCGCTTCGGAGACTCGGGGTGCGCGACGGGAAGGGACAAATCAGTCTTGTTTAGGGGTTCGAAGAGTACCGGGTTTCCACCGAAAGACAAATCCAAGACTCTCACAGCGATCCTGGTTCGAGTGGGACCGGTGGCGGCTCTGGCCCTGGCGCTGGCCGCCAGCGGCTGCCGCTCGGGCGGAACCGGTAAGCGGGAAGTCTGGGCCGAGGTCAATGGACATGCTATTTACCGCGACGAGGTTGAAAGCTACTATCGACGCCGGCTGCCCACCGGAGAGCAGGCCATCAGCGCCGAGCAGGCCCTCAGCATCAAACTCGATCTGCTCAGCGAGCTGATCGACACGGAGCTGCTCCTGGAGCGGGCCCGAAAGGCCCAGATACTGGTCTCGGAAGCGGAGATCGATCATCAGGTCGCCACACTCTCAAGCCCGTATTCGCCGCAGGAATTCCAGAAGAAACTCGCCGACGATGGACTGACGGCCGCAGGCCTCCGGGAGCAGATTCGCCAGCACTTGCTGGTGGAGAAGCTGCTCGACCGCGAGGTTCGCTCCCGGTTGAACATCTCTCCCGGCGAGGTCGAAGCCTACTACCACAACCATGAGGTGCAGTTCAGCGTGCCGGAAACGCGCTACCATCTGGCTGAGATCTTGGTGACCCCGGGACACGATCCGGCGCTCCGCAACCTCCGGCAAAGCGACGCCGTGGGCCGGGCGGCGGCCGAGCGCAAGGTTCTCATGATCGAGCGTGAGCTGCGCGCGGGCCAGGACTTTAGTAAGCTCGCCGAACAGTACTCGGAAGATCCCGCCACGGCCGCGGGCGGGGGCGACATGGGCTTTGTGCCGGCTTCATCGATCGCGTCCGACACCCGGTTGCGACTCGCGGTCAACGCCATGCGGGTCGGACAGCTCCCCGGGGTGGTGCGTGACGACAAGGGCAACTATCACATCCTGGAACTCTTAGGTCGAGAGGAAGGGGGCCTGCGCCCCCTCTCCGACCCTGGGGTCCAGAAGAGCATCCGTGAGACCCTGATGAGCGAGCGCGAGCAGGTGCTGAAGGCCGCCTATCTGCAGGATCTTCGGAATTCGGCCAAGCTGAAGAACCAACTGGCAAACCGCATCGTTCAAGCAGCCGGGAATCCCGCAGCGGTGAACTGAATTCAGGGCCGCCGCGAGCCGAATGCGCGCGTCGAACACAAATGTGATCATGCCGCTTGACAGATAGCAGGACGTGGTATACATCTGCCAGCGGAGGCTGTTGCCCGCCTTCCGCGGGCGGCCCGCCCCATGGCTGAAGCTCTCCGCGGCGGGGAGTATCGCAAGGAGGATTTCATGGTTTTTGATCGTGACCCAGGAGACGAGTTGGACGACTACGGCGAAGAACTCTCCTCGGATTACCAGGAGGAAGAAGGCGAAGGGGCGGAGGACGAAGAAGGCGAGGTCGTGGGCGACGAAGACATCTCCTATGAAGAAGAAGTGGTGGTCGAAGAGACACCCGAAGTAACCGCGGTCGAACCGGCGGCCGAAGCTCGGGCCCCGGTCAAGAAACCCGCCAAGAAAGCAAGCGCGGCTGCAAAACCGAAGGCTAAACCCAAAGCTAAACCGAAGGTCAAGGCTGCCGTCGTCAGCAAGCCAGCCAAGCGCCTGAAGACCAAACCGGCCAAAAAGGCGAAGCCCAAGAAGGCCGCGACCAAGGCGGCTTTACGGCGCCCGGTTCGGGCGGCGAAGAAGTCCGCCAAGCCGAAAAAGGCTTCTGCCCCTAAGAAGAAGCGGGGCCGCTGAAGGCGGCCTCGCTCGCTGATCGTGTCCCCCCTCCCAACGGGACCGCAAGGACCCAGCCGCCAGATTCGCGTTTTAGCCTCCGGTACCCTCTGAAGGCATCTCTGCCTGCCCGCCCGGATCCTCCGCCCACTTCGCCAAGCCTCCCTTCCGAAACCCTTTTCACGGCCGTGGTCATAACAGCCAGCTAAACGGTACTTCGGTGCCACCGCCCGGTCGCACTTTCAGCTCATCGATGCTCGTACTTTCGTCGAAGACACGGTTGTGAGGAAGAGCTCGCACGCGGCCCGCCGCCGGCCAGTTCCGGCAAACGGTCCGCGGCCGCGTCACCGTGAGGACAACCCATGAAGAAGCCCATGCCGGTGCTGAAAACTATTCTCTCGGCCTGTTTGTCGATCGCGACCGGATTCGGCGCGCAGGACATGCCGACGGTCGGACCTGGCGCCATGCGCCGGGGAAGCGTGCTGATCCCGGAATCGAGCGTCGCGCGCCTCCAAGATTACGGCCTGCGGGCGCACACCAACCACGCGATCCTGGCGCCCGAGATGATGCCGGCCGCGCCCGAGTCGGTAGTGGCTGAGCCCGACACTACGCAAGCGGCCGCGCCCCAGCGCGGAACGCCAGCGGCCTTCCGCGCCGTCTACGGCCTGCCGTCCACCGGAGGCGCGGGCATGATCGCCATTGTCGACGCCTACGATGACCCCGCGGCCGAGAGCGACCTCGGCCGTTTCTCGAGCCAGTTCGGCCTGCCCCTCTGCACCACCGCCAACGGCTGCTTCCGCAAGGTCTACTCTTCCGGCCCCAAGCCGACCGTCAGCTGCGGCTGGGCCCAGGAGGCCGACCTGGATATCGAGTGGGCGCACGCCATCGCCCCCAACGCCAAGATCACTCTGGTGGAAGCGGCGTCCAACGGGTCCGCCGACCTGGCCAAGGCCATCGGCGTGGCCAGCTCGATCGTCAACCCCAGCGGGCGCGGATTCGGCGAGGTCAGCATGAGCTGGGGCTTCACCGAGTTCGCGAGCGAGACGGCCTTTGACCACAACTTCTCGCGCGCCGGGGTGGTCTACGTGGCCTCCGCCGGCGACGTGGGCGGAGTGCGCAATTATCCGGCCACCTCGCCTTATGTGGTGGCAGCGGGCGGGACCACCTTGCAGTACAACACGGCCGGCCAGTTCGTGGGCGAGACCACCTGGTCGAGCGCCGGAGGCGGACCCAGCACCTACGAGCCGCGCCCGAGCTTCCAGGCTGCGATCGCTTCGCGCGTGGGCACGCATCGTGGCACTCCCGACCTCGCATTCGACGCCAACCCCAACACGGGCGCTTGGGTCTACGACAGCACTCCCTGCGGAGGGCTTTCCGGATGGCTGATGTTCGGCGGGACGAGCCTGTCCGCGCCGGCTATCGCGGGAGTCATCAATCTGGCGGGCCACTTTTACAGCTCCAGCGGACTCGAGCTCTCTACCATCTACAGCCATCTGGGGACTGTCAACTTCCGGGACATCACCACCGGTCAGGCCGGCAGTTACAGGGCCCTGGCGGGATGGGATTTTGCCACCGGCGTGGGCGCCAGCAAGGGCCTCGTCGGCAAGTAGCGTGGTCCGTACCTCCCGGACTTCGTGACGTTGTAAACTCATCTTAGGCGGCTCAGGAACCGGCCTCCTGCAGCCGCCCGGGGTGAGGCGGTGAGCTCGTTCCTTCAAGTTGAATGCTACGCAGGCTACAAGGCCAGCGAGCGCCCCCTCCGATTCCGCTTCCTTCCTGATACCCGCAGCCCGGAGGCCGATCATCCGGACCTGCCGGCGCGGGTCTACGAAGTCAGCGAAGTGCTCGACCGCTGGTACGGCCCCGAGTACGAGTGCTTCAAGGTCCGGGCTGACGACGGTAATCTGTACGTCCTTCGTCATCATCTCGGCCAGGACAACTGGACCCTCGACTCCTTCCGCCGCGGCGGCTCCGGCGCTCAAGCCGTCAATACTTCGGTCGTCCCGTCTCTTCCCCTTCCCCGGCGGTGATACCATAGGCCCGAAAGTAACGCCCGCGCGCGAGACCATCGTGAGCCTGGACCTGAAGAGCTATCTCGATCGCTTCCCGGAAGTCTGTCGTTCCAAGTTCGGCCGGACCTACGATTTCGGCGGCCTCGAAACCGCCTTTGCATACCTCCGTCGCGAGGACCAGTGGCTGGTGGCCAGGTATGTCGAGAAGGTCTTTGACCCCGCCAACACGCCTTTCGCCCGCTACTGGCCGCAGCCCAACCTGAAGGAGCTCGACCAGACCTTGCGCCGCCAGCGAGTGCGCCTCGCGCCTCTGCCCGCCGACCCGCGCGGCCTGATCGAGACGCTGCTGGCTCTGCTCCACAACGTGGGCACGGCTTCGCTGCTGCTGCGCTTCACCTATCCCGAGCGCTTCGGCGTCTTCAGCACCCCGGTGATCAACCTGCTGCAGATTCAGAGGCCCCGCAGCGTGGATCTCTACCTGGCCTATTGCGACGAGCTCCGCCTCTGGCAGGAGCATTTCCGGCTGCGCTCGGTGGCCGAGACCGAAACCGCCCTGTGGACCTATCAGCAACTGGCCTCGAAGGATCTCCTGGCCAGCGACGGGTTCGACGTGGACGTCTGGATCCAGAGGCGGCGCCTCGCCCAGGCGCTCGGCCCCTTCCTCAGAAGTCACGGCGCCCTCGAGCTGGCGCGCCTGCTGGCCGAGGAGAGCCCGAAGCTCGCCGGCATGATCGCCGGCCAGGAATACGAAAGGCTCTTACGAGAAGCCGCCCGCCGCTGGCTTCCCTCTTTCGACACTCAGCACAGCCGCTGGGCCGACGCCTTGATCGATCTGCTGGTTCAGACCGGGCGCGTGACCCTGGAGCAGAAGCCCATCCTGCGGTGGATCTGGCGGCAGCGCAATAAAGCCATCCATCCGGGCGAGGAGCTGGACCCGATCGAAGTGGAGAGGATGATCGAAAGCATCCAGAGCATCTGCAGCCGGTGGGAGAAGCGCTGACGGAGCACCGCGCACCCGGTCCTGTCCGCGACAGCTTTTTGGTATAAGGCCCCGCTGCTAACGCTGAAATTCCGGCAAATCCGCCGCGAACCTCGAAATCTGCCGCCAAACCCTCCCCCTCCGGCTTCCGATTGATTCCGATAGGATTGCGACGCCCGGAGCCGCTTTGGGTTCAACGGTGGGTTGGCTCGTTCCTGTCGCCGACGCCGAGCTGATTCTAAAGCACTTATTTGATCTGGAAGTCCGGGAACTTTGGGTTTGTTTGGGTGGGTTTGTTTTTCGAAGGTTTTGTTGATTATAAACAACTTCTTGGGTTTGTCTTTCATTTTGATGGGGGGGGTGGGGGGGCCCCCGAGAGTGAGCCCGCCCCGGTGTCAGATCCCAGCAGTCAGAACCCGACGAGCCTTGGCTCATGGTTTTGTCGCCGAACTGCGGCACGCTCAACGATCCGAGGCACACTGTTTGTCGCCTGAACAGCTAGACCAATAACTAATAAGTGATACGGCAGGTGGCGGGTAATGTCAAGCGGAAGTGAGGCGGTGAACCGACACTCCAGCCTCCGTTCCTGATGGGCTCTATTACTTCCCTCGCAATTCCTATAGAATGGGCCCAACTTACCAGGGCCATGGCCACGATGGTGTTCGGCCAGATCGTTTCGCATTACCGCATCCTGGAGAAGCTGGGCGGCGGCGGGATGGGTGTGGTCTACAAGGCCGAGGATACCAAGCTCGGCCGCCTCGTGGCCCTGAAGTTCCTGCCGGAAGGGCTGGCGGCGAGTCCGGTGGCGCTGGAGCGCTTTCAGCGCGAGGCGCGCGCCGCCAGCGCCCTCAATTATCCCAACATTTGTACGATTCACGACATTGACGAGTTCGAGGGCCAGCCCTTGATCGCGATGGAGTATCTGGAAGGGCAGACCCTCAAGCACCTTATCTCGACCGGCGTAGCGGCGGGTTCATCCCGCCAGGGTTGGCGTGGCGATGTAAAGTCGCCTCTACCCATCGAGACTTTGCTGGATCTGGCGATTCAGATTGCCGACGGGCTGGAAGCGGCTCACGCCAAAGGCATCATCCACCGGGACATTAAGCCGGCCAACATTTTCGTCACCACGCGCGGGCAGGCCCAACAGGTGAAGATTCTGGATTTCGGCCTGGCAAAGTTGACACCGGCGAGGATTGGAGCCGAGATGCTTCGCTCCGCTCAGCAAGACACTCCGGGTAGCGTCGGGTCCCATGGGGCCGGTGTCACCCTGAGCGTCAGCGAAGGGTCTCCCGATACGCCCACCCCCTCTCGATCCTGAACGCCTCACCAGCCCGGGAGGAACGCTGGGCACGGTGGGCTATATGTCGCCCGAACAGGCGCGAGGCGAGGAACTGGACGCCCGCACCGACCTGTTCAGCTTCGGCGCCGTGCTGTACGAGATGGCCACGGGACGGCAGGCATTTTACGGCGCCACCACAGCCCTCATCCATGACGCCATTCTGAACCGGACCCCCGATCCAGCCGCGAGCGGCAACCCGAATCTGCCGGCCAAGCTGGAGGAGATCATCGGCAAAGCCTTGGAGAAGGATCGTGATCTGCGCTATCACAGCGCCGGCGATCTGCGCGCAGACCTTAAACGCCTCAAGCGCGACACAGATTCCGGGCGTGTAGGGGCGGGGCTTGCCCCGCCCTCGCTGGCTGGCGCACCCGCCCCGACGAGGGCACCCCAAGGGATGCCCCTACGCTGGCCGCTGTGGCTGGCGGGATCGCTGGCGGTGATTGCGGCCGGAGTCGCCGTGGCTTGGCTCCTTCTGCACCGCCGCCCCCCACAGCCACCGCCCGAGCTAACGCAGACGCGCCTGACCTTCAACTCCATCGAAAACCCCGTCGGAGAGGTCGCCGCGATTTCACCCGACGGCAGGTACCTTGCGTACTCCGACTCAGCCGGAATTCACTTCAAGCTGATGTCGACCGGCGACGAGCGACTAATCAAAGCCTGCCGGAGTTCCCGCTGCGATCACGTGGAGCCTCGACTCTTGGTTTCCCGACGGCACACAATTGCTCTTTGACACGGCGGGACCTCGCCCGCGCCGCAGCATGTGGACCGTCTCCGTGCTCGGGGGACCTCCACGCGAACTCCGCGAGGGTGCAGGAGGATGGGAAGTGTCGCCGGACGGGAAGCGCGTCGCCTTCAGCCCGCCCGGAGCCACGGATGTCCCTCGCGAGATTTGGGTAATGGGCGGCCAGGGAGACAATCCGCAAAAAGTCCTGGCAGTGGGAGAAGACGATTTACTAAACGTTCATTGGTCGCCCGACGGGAAGCGCCTCGCCTACCTCAGGGAACAGTGGACCCCGCAGGGCTACCACGGGACGATAGAAACATGTGATCTGGCCGGGGCGAACATCACCACGGTTGTGTCATTTGAAGGACCGGGGGGCTTCTGGTGGCTTCCAGACGGGCGGGTCGTTTACGCCGTTGGAGGAGCTCTAGATAAGGGCAGCCTCTGGCAGGTCGGCGTGGACGGTCGCTCGGGCAAGCCCTCCAGTAAACCTACGCGAGTGAACCAGTGGGCAGATTCTTTCATTAGGAATTTGAGCGCTAGTGCAGACGGCAAGCGGCTGACGTTTCTGAAGGGGACGTTCTCAGCTCAGGCCTACCTGGGCGAACTGTCAGCGGGAGGCACGCGCATGAATCCTCCTCGGCGCCTGACCAATGATGAAGCTAATTACAGCCCCTTTTCGTGGACGGCCGACAGCAAAGCCGTATTATTTGGGTCCGACCGCAACGGCACATGGGGCATCTTCAAGCAGGGGATCAACCAGGATGCCGCCGAGGCTGTAGTCACATTGCCACAAGGCGTTGGCTTAGGTTTTGGGCGCCTCAGTCCCGATGGCGCCTTCGTGCTCTACATGGAAACTCCAAGAGCAGGTTCCGCTCCGAGCCGCCTTATGCGCATTCCGGCAAACGGTGGCGTGCCTCAGCTCGTGCTGGAGACGAAGGGCGGTGAGAGCTTTGACTGCGCTCGCGCGCCTGCAGATCTTTGCGTGCTTTATGAAGCCAGCGAGGATCGAAAAGACATCTTGCTGACGGCTTTCGACACCCTAAAGGGAAGGGGCAGGTTGCTGAGGACGGTTGAGAATCCCTCGGCTCAATTCCTCTGGTCAGGGCTATCGCCTGACGGATCGACTTTTGCGCTTTCGCAAGCAGGCGAGGCAGAGATTCATATTCGCCTGCTCTCATTTTCAGGCAGCGCCGACCGCGAAATCACCCTAAAGGGTTGGCCATACCTGACGGCCCTAGACTGGTCTGCGGATGGAAAAGGCTTTTACGTGGGCTCCGGCGCGTCGCAAGGCCCGACTCTTCTCTATACGGACCTGAACGGGAATGCCAAGGTACTCTGGCAGTTCAAGGGAGCCGGTGACACCTGGGGCGTGCCCTCTCGGGACGGCCGCTACCTCGCCATACGGGGTGACGTCTTCAACAGCAACGTGTGGATGCTGGAAGGCTTCTGAGCGAAACTTTGGAGTGCGGCAGCTTGCTGCCGCTTTATCCCCGCGAGCTTGCTCGCGACCTGGGAACAGTTCGCGATTCGCCGCATACATGCCAAGAACGACGGCATGTATGCGCCACCCCGTCCAAACCCCGGGCAGCCTCAGACCTCCAGCCGCCGCTTGATGCTCTCCGCCAGTTCGCCCAATCCCACGGGGCGGAAGAGGACGGCTTCGAAGCCCCGGCCTTCGAGTTCGCTCTCGCCGACGTCGCTGCGGCTGGCCAGGACCCAGACCGGCAGTTGCCGGGCCAGTTCGGCGAGCTGGTCGACTTCGTCCGCAAGACTCGTTTCGTCGGGCGGCTCACCCGGCATTTCAGGCAGGCCCGCGGCGCGCGCCAAATCCGCCACCAGCAGGCCCGGCTTGAAGCCCGGAGCCGTCAGGGCGCCCCGAGCGTCGCGCAGCGACTCATACGCCCGCACCGCAACGCCCTCATCGATCAGCTCGGCGCGCAGCAGGGCGCGGGAGCGCCAGTCGCGGGATACGATCAACACGCCGGTCATCTCCCGGAGTATAACCGCAACCTAATTAGTTTGTTAAGAAACACGAGCAAATTCCTCTCGCCCCGGCTCATCGCCGGCCCTGCCGGCCGGCGGAAGCGCGCGTTGCCGCGGGCGGTGGTGGGTCGCGGCTGGCGGGGAGGGCGCCGTTTTGGTATAAAGGCGGCTCGGCGTGCCTCATGGAAGCAGCCCAAATCATCCGCCAGAAGCGCGATGGAGATCGCCTCAGCCGCGACGAGATCTTCGACTTTGTCGCCAGCTACACGCGTGGCGAGGTGCCCGATTATCAGGCTTCCGCCTGGCTGATGGCCGTCTTCTTTCGCGGCCTGGACCCGCAAGAGACGGCCGATCTGACTGAGGCCATGCTGCGCTCCGGGACGGTGATGGATTTCTCCGCCTTTGCGCAGGCGAAGGTCGACAAGCACTCCACGGGCGGGGTGGGCGACAAGACCTCGCTGATTGTCGCGCCGGCAGCGGCGGCCGGCGGCCTGCTGGTGCCCATGATCTCGGGCCGCGGTCTCGGCCACACCGGCGGCACGCTCGACAAGCTCGAATCGATTCCCGGCTTCCGCACCCGTCTTTCCCTCGACGAGTTCCGCCAGGCGCTGAGCCGCACCGGCGCCGGCCTGATCGGCCAGACGGACGACCTGGCCCCGGCCGATCGCAAGCTCTATGCCCTGCGCGACGTCACCGCCACAGTGGAGTCGATTCCGCTGATCAGCGCCTCCATCATGAGCAAGAAGCTGGCCGAGGGCATCGACGCCCTGGTGCTGGACGTGAAAGTGGGCTCAGGGGCATTTATGAAGACGCTGGAGTCGGCCCGCGAGCTGGCGCGGCGCATGGTGGAGATCGGCGGCGCCTGCGGCAAACGCGTCCAGGCCCTGCTGACCGGCATGAGCCAGCCGCTGGGCTGCGCCGTGGGCAACGCCCTGGAGGTGGTCGAGGCGCTCGAGACGCTGAAGGGCCGCGGACCGCAGGACCTGGTGCAGGTGTCGCGCGAGCTGACCGCCCTGATGTTCGTGCTGGGCGGCGTGGACGGCACGCTCGAAGCGGCCCGCCTTCGCTTCGACCAGGCACTGGAGAGCGGCGCGGCGCTCGATCGCTTCGCCCAGATCATCGCCGAGCAGGGCGGCGACGCGCGGGTGGTGGAGGACACCTCGCTGCTCCCCCAGGCCGCGCACCAGGAGTCGATCGCAGCCTGGCAGGACGGCTACATCTCCAGCCTGGAGGCCCAGGCGATCGGATTCGCCTCCATGCGGCTGGGCGCCGGCCGGGAACGCCTGGACTCGGTGATCGACCCGGCCGCGGGGCTGGTCTTTGAGAAAAAAGTAGGCGAGGCCGTCGAAGCGGGCGAGCGCATCTGCGATCTTTACACCAACGATCGCTCGCGCCTGGCGGAGGTGCGGGCCGCCCTGCGCAGCGCCATCGGCATCGCGACGGAGCCGGTCGCGGCTCCTCCGCTCATTCTGGACCGCATTCCATCCTGATTCCCCGCCGCCCGCGGCTCGCCGGAATGACGCGGCCGGGTCGGGCGATTCTTGTCGCAGGACGCGAGCTTTTTCCTGATAAGATGGCCGGTCGCCGCAGCCGGCGAAGCGCCTCCGGCCATGCTCAATCACCTTATCCCGCTCGCGGGGATCATCGTTATCCTGGGCGTGGCCTTGCTCTGTTCCAACAACCGGCGGGCGGTGAGCCCGCGCATCGTGGGGTGGGGCCTCGGGCTGCAACTGCTGATCGCCCTGTTCGTGCTTCGCACCCGCAGCGGCTACTGGCTGCTGGATCAGGGCTCGCGCGGGGCGGTCTGGCTGCTGAATTTTGCCTTCGCGGGCTCCAAGTTTGTCTTCGGCCCGCTCGGCGATCCCAACGGCCACTTGGGGCTGGTCTTCGCCTTCCAGGTGCTGCCCATCATCATCTATATCGCCTGCCTCTCGGCCATCCTCTACTACCTCGGCGTGCTGCCGGCGCTGGTGCGGTTGATGGGCCGGGCGATGCAGAAGGTGATGCGGACCAGCGGGGCGGAGTCACTCGAAGTGGCGGCCAGCATCATGATCGGGCAGACGGAGGCGCCGCTGGTGATCCGGCCCTACCTGGAGGAGCTGACACAGTCCGAACTCATGACCATCATGACGGCCGGCATGGCCCACGTCTCGGGCGCGGTGCTGGGCGCCTATATCCTCTTCGGCGCCGAGGCCCGCCACCTGCTGACGGCGGTCTTCATGACCGCGCCCGGCGCCATCCTGCTCTCCAAGATTCTGGTTCCGGAAACTGGAGTGCCGAAGACGGCGGGCCAGTCGAGGATCGAACTGGAGAAGCGCGACGTCAATCTGCTGGACGCCGCTTCGCATGGCGTCACCGACGGCCTGTATCTCTCCTTGAACGTGGGCGCGGTGCTGATCGCCTTCGTGGCTTTGATCTACCTCAGCAACGGCCTGCTCAGCTTTCTGCACTACCTGCACCTGAACGTCGACCTGCAGTGGATCTTCGGGCATGCTCTGGCTCCGGTGGCCTGGATGCTGGGCGTTCCCTGGCAGGACGCGTTGCAAGTGGGGAACCTCATGGGCACCAAGCTCGTGCTCAACGAATTCGTGGCCTTTTCGATGCTGGGCCCGCTCAAGGGACACATCGCGGCGCGCTCGTTCACCGTCGCGACCTACGCGCTCTGCGGTTTCTCGAATTTTTCCTCGATCGGGATTCAGATCGGAGGCATTGGCTCCCTGATACCATCTCGAAAGCAGGACCTGGCGCGGCTTGGCTTTCGGGCGCTGCTGGCCGGCACGCTGGCGAATTATCTTTCGGCCGCCATTGCGGGTCTGCTGCTGACCTAAGCGGGGCGCGTAATCCGGAACGAGGCGAACCGGACATACAAGAGATGCCGTCCGAATCGAAAGTTAAAGGTCTCCGAAAGGGACGGTCCTTCCCCGTCCCCGCGAGCAGTCCCCGTCCCGGCTACGACGAGGCGCTGGCCGCTGCCCGCTTCATCACTTCGCGCGGAAAGGTGCGGCCCCGCATCGGGGTGATTCTGGGCTCAGGCCTGGGCGAGGTGGCGGCCCGGCTCGAGAGTCCGCGGCGGATCCCATACGGAGCGATCCCGCACTTTCCCCGCTCCACGGTCGCCGGACACGCGGGCGAGCTGCTGCTGGGCTCCTGGCGCGGCCAGCCGGTAGCCATGCTCTCGGGGCGCATGCACCTGTACGAAGGCTACTCCCCGGCGGAGGTCGTGCTGCCCACTCGCGCCCTGGCGCTGGCCGGCATCGAATTCCTTTTCGTCACGTGCGCGGCAGGCGGCATCGGCGCCCGGTGTTGGCCGGGCAGCCTCATGATCCTGGCCGACCATCTGAATGTTCTGGGGGCGAACCCGCTGGCCGGACCCGAAGATCAGCGCCTGGGCGCCCGCTTTACGGACATGACCGAGGCCTACGATCGCGAGCTGCGATCCTGGGCGCTGGCGGCGGCCCGCAGACTGCGCCTGAGGTGTTCCGAGGGCGTCTACGCAGCCGTGCCGGGCCCCAGCTTCGAGACGCCGGGCGAGATCCGGGCGCTGCGGCGGCTGGGGGCCGACGCGGTCGGGATGTCCACCGTGCTTGAGGTGATCGCCGCCCGTCAAAGGGGGGTCCGCGTCCTGGCGGTCGCCTCGATTACGAATCGCGCCGCCGGTCTCAGCCCCAAGCCGCTGAGCCACGAGGAAGTCCTGGCCGCCGGCCGACGGGGTAGTCGGGATCTGGCCAGGCTGTTCGACGGCGTGGTGGCACCGATGGCAATAAGTCCGCAGCGGTGAGGCGCTTAGAAGTGCTGGCTCTGGGTCCCGGGGGCTGCCGTGTCCCTACGTCCCCTCCGTGCCGATCGTTACCTTGACACCACTATGTGCATGGACTAAAGTCTAAGTATTTGCAAGTGTCGGCGACATCCATCGAGGGGGTGATGCGTCGGAGTCGGGCCTCGTAAGGAGGAGCGGATGAAAGTCTACGCCAAGTTGCTTCTTGTGGCAGCGCTTATCTCCTGTTGGCCGTACCCCCCGGTCAGACTGGCGGCGCAAGATGCTCCTGATCAGCCCCCGGACCAGGCAGGACAGCAGACTTCTTCACAAAGCGATTCCGGGTCGCCGGTGAGCCCTGCATCCACCGCCGGACCGGTCGACCAGTCCGCCCCATCCGACGCCGTCGGTCCGGTCACACCCGAGGCGCCCAACGCGACGTCCAGCAGCAGCGGCACCGCCGTTGCCAGCAACCCGAGCGCTGGCCTTGCGGGGGAAGACGCCGGAGTGCGAAGCATCCTGAATAACAGAATCGGTCCCAACTACATCATCGGACCGGAGGACGAGCTCAATATTAGCGTTTTCGATGTTCCCGAGCTCAAGAGCCTGCCCGTCGAGGTTGGCAACGACGGAACCATTAGCGTACCCTTACTGGGGCGCGTCAAGGCTGCCGGTCTCACCCAAAACCAGCTCCGCGACGAACTGGCGACGGCCTGGGGGGCGAAATACCTGGAGCACCCTGACGTCAGCATTACGATCAAGGTGTTTCACTCGCGCCCGGTCTCGGTGGTCGGCTCGGTGGCGAAGCCGGGCGTTTACTACCTGACAGGCCGTCGAACTCTGGTGGAAGTTCTGGCGCTGGCCGGGGGACTCTCCAAAAACGGCGCTGACGCGGGCAAGGACGTTTCGGTGGAGCGCGCCTCCGGATTCCAGGACTTGCCGGATGACAGCGGAATTCGCCTGATCGCCCCCGACAAGGTGTCCATTGAGCTGAAGAGGCTGCTCTATTCCGAAGATACCAAGCTCAACATTGAGGTGAAGCCCTTCGATATCATCAGCGTATCGAGGGCTGGAATCATCTATCTGGTCGGAGCCTTCAACAAACCCGGCGGCTACGTTCTGGATAACAAGGACCAAGTCTCGGTCATGGAAGCTGTCGCCATGGCTCAAGGGTTCGGCGGGAACGCCAGAACCTCACAGGCAAAAATCATTCGCAGGTTGCCTTCAGGTCAGCCGACCGAGATCCCCGTCGATTTGAAGAAGATCCTTAACGGAAAGGAACCCGACGTGGAGCTCGCGGCGAACGACATCCTTTTTGTGCCGAACAGCACAGGCAAGGGAATCGCAAAATCCACCGCTCAAAGTATCGTGGGTATTGTAAGCGGAATGGTGATCTACCGCGGCTTGTGAGGTTCAGGGCATCTGATTGCCTGCCTTCCAACTGCCGGGCCCAGGATGAGGATGGAAGAAAATCGAATCACTCAGGTCACGCGGCCGGACAGCCTGGTTCATGCTGACCACACCGTTACGACTGAGCCCTTAGTACTCGATGTGGCGCCCGAGGATGTCCCACACCTTCTCGACTACTGGGAGATTATCCTCAAGCGACGCTGGTTGGTGCTGACCTGCACCTTGGTGGTGTTCACCACGGTGGCGATCGGCACTTTGAAGGAGAAGCCGATCTACGAGGGGACCGTCGAGGTCGAGATTGACCCAGCGCCACCTAACGTGATCAATTTCAAGGAAGTGGTCACCCTAGGCAGCAACAACAACGATATGGATGCCTATTCGGGCACCGAACTGAAGATCATCCAGAGCCGTACGCTGGCTGAAAGGGTGGTGAGGGATCTCAAGCTTTACGAGAAGCCGGAATTCATTCGCAATCGTTACCTGTTCGGCCTGATTGAAGGGAGCGCCCCCCCCCTCCCGGCCAACATCGACGAGGGGCCGCCGGACCCGTCCTCGGAGATCTTCCGAAACGCGGTGGGCTACTTTGAGAGTGGCGTGGAGGTGAATCCGGTCCGGCGCAGCAACTTGGTGGAGGTCAGCTTCGACTCGGAGGACCCTAACCTCGCCGCGGAGGTCGCCAACAAGCTTGCCGACGATTTCACGATTTACAACCTGGATCTAAAATACGACGACACGACCAAGGCCTCGGCCTGGCTTGCCGACCGCCTGAAAGACATGAAGATTAAGGTCGAAAAGGCGGACGACGCCCTGGCGCAATACGCGCGGGAAAACGGCATCATTTTCGTCACCGACAAAGAGACGTTGGTTAACCAGCAGTTGGCCCAGCTTCAGACCCAATTGACAACAGCCCAGTCTGACCGGCTTGCCAAAGAGGCGCTGTATGACCAGGTCCAGGCGGGCCACATTGAGACGCTGCCCGGCATTATCGACAATACGCTCCTTCAAAGTCTCGAGCAGAAGAGGGGGGAACTGGAGCGTAATTACGATGAGATGAGCGTCAACTACAAGCCCGATTTCCCGAAGATGTTGCAGCTCAAGAAGCAGCTGGATCTGATTGACAAGCAGATTGAGCAGCAGAAGAAGACCGCCGCCAAGACGATCGTAGACCAGTATGACACCGCACTAGCCCGTGAGAAGTATCTGACCGAGGCCCTCAACAATGTCAAGGAGACGGTGAACGATCTTGCTGAGAAGACGATTCAGTACAACATTCTGAAGCGTGAGGCTGATAGCAATCACGATCTCTACGATGGCCTCTTACTGCGCATGAAAGAGGCCAACGTCTCGGCGGGGTTGAATGCGAGTAATATTCGAGTCGTGGACCCCGCCCAGAGCCCCGCCGGCCGTGTCAAGCCGAGGGTGCTCCTGAACCTGGCGGCGGGGTTGGTCCTGGGCCTCGGTTTGGGAGTGGGCTTGGCGTTCTTCCAGGAGTACTTGGACAAGACACTCAAGACGCCGGATGATGTTGAGCGCTTGCTGCGCCTGCCCTCGCTGGGTGTGTTGCCGCGGTTCGCGATCGGTGCCGAAGAGGCAGACAGCGAGGAAGGACTGGTGCTGTCGGGCTCGAACGGTCACCATCTCCTCGCGCCCGCCATCCAGACCAGCCCCCAGGCCGTCGAAGCCTTCCGGTCGCTGCGCACCTCAGTACTGCTGTCGGCAAGCCCCGTTCCCCGGTTGATCCTGGTCACGAGTGCGTTACCCAGTGAGGGGAAGACCACGACGGCAGTCAATCTCGGCGCCACCCTGGGGGCCTTGGGAAACAGAGTGGTGGTAGTCGATTGCGACATGCGTCGGCCTTCATGCCACCGGTCGACAGGCGTGGAAAACAGTCCGGGATTCGTGCAGTGCCTCACCGGCCGCGTGGATCTCGCTGATGCCGTGCTGCCCGTTCCGGGCGTGGAAAACCTGAGCGTGATTCCCTGCGGGCCGATACCTCCCAATCCGGCCGAGGTGCTATCCTCGCCGATCTGTGCGGACCTGCTCCGCCGGTTGCGCAGCCAGTTCGAGTACGTTCTGGTCGACTCGCCGCCCCTGCTCAGCGTGGCAGACAGCCGCATCTTGGCTACGCTCGTGGACGCCGTGGTTTTGGTTGCGCGTGCGCACTCCACCCCCTACGATGTCGTGCGACGCGCACGCAGCCTGCTTTATGGAAGTGGGGCGCGGATTCTGGGCGTGGCGTTGAACGACCTCGACCTTGAGCGCACCCGCTTCGGTTCCCAACAGTACCAGTATGGTTACGGCTACGGTTACGGGCCGACCCCGGAGGACGGTCGCGATTCGGCCCGCGACCGCGCCGGAGCCTAAGCAGAGGTCACGGAAGGAACCCACTCGATACAGCGGCTTCGCCTTCCGCTCCATCGTGAGATGGGGGTGGCAGAATCGCGTTGACCGAAGGAAAGTGCGAACTGATGAATCGAATGCCAAAGTCCTGAAGCAGTAATTGTGCCGGCATCCCCACCACACTCAGGACCATCAGGACCAGGCCAATCAGCAGAGAAAAGGCCGCTGCGGTCAACGAAATCGTCAAGGGGTTCCAACTCCATAGGGAACCGAACACGCGGAGTCCCAGTACCACTAACCCCGCCGTGATCATGGCGCCCGAGAAGAGTCCGAGCAGCAAAGGAAAGAGTAGGAACAGGGTGGCGAGGCTGGTGGCGACGGCGACCGCGAAGCGGACAAAGACGTAGCCGGCGAAGGGCCAGGGATCGCTCTTCAGCTTCGGCGCCAGCTTGCGCCAAGCACTCAGCAGCGGGACGTGCTCGGCGTACATGAGAGGCACGACAAAGTCATCCGTCAGCACGATCACCAGAGCCACCGCCAGGCCGATCAGCACGTCCACCATCAAGACCCCGCCCAACACGGCCCAGAAAGCGGCTGAGCGCATTCCGGTGGCGGCGGTCCGAAAATAAGGGTAGACCAGCATTGCTCCCGCCAGCAGAGCCAGCGTAATCCCCAACACCCCCGATACCAGCCAGCGAAAGTACGATCGTCCCAACCGCCGCGTCTCCTTCAGGCATGCCTTGAAACGAACCTCCCGTCGCAGAATCGAGTCGACCAGCACAAAGCGAAACGCCGAGCGCAGATAAAGCAAGCCCGTCAGCAGGCCCAGGGCTGCGCAGGTCACGGCCACGATCAGCCAGACATGTTCCCCGACGGTCTGCCGGATGCGGCCCAGAAGATCGGACAGGCCGATATCGCCGGGCAAGGCGCCTAGGCTCCAATTAAAAGCCGCCGAAGGAGTGCCGCCCCCCAGGAACAGACACACGATGCTGAGTTTCAGCCACCGGCTGGCGTCAACCGGCCGGAGCAGCAGTTCGGCGGTGTCGTGGAACGCCACCGTCAGCGCCCGTGTGGCCGTTAGGGGAGCGGTCGCCGGACGTTCGCGGAGAAACGGAATTCGCCGGAAGGTGCGAGCTGCCATCGGAGTCTTAGATGCTGCCCCACCCCAGGGGTTCCAGTCTCGACGCCTCGATGCCAGTGTTTCAGCGAGGCAGGGTTAGCCGGAACGTCGTGCCGCGGTCGACCTCGCTCGAAAAGTCCATGGAGCCGTTGTGCAACTGGACAATCCGATAGGACATGGCCAGCCCCACCCCCGTTCCGGCCGGCTTGGTGGTGTAGTAAAGAGAAAAAATCCGCGACCGGTCTTCCGGCGGAATGCCCACCCCTTGGTCGGCAACCTCGATTTCCACCTGCTGGGCGACGCGACGGGAGGAGACCCGCAGCTCCCCGCCGGACGGCATGGCCTGGCAGCCGTTGAGCACCAGATTCAGCAACGCCTGCCGCATCAGGTCGCGATCAATACGAGCCGTGGCCCCGCCGTTTCGCTGCAAGACCAGCTTCACCTGGTGTCGGGTAGCTTCGGGCTCCGCGCTGCGGAAGACCTCCTCAACCAGCCCTTCCAGATCGGTCTCGACCGGGTGCAGCTCGACCGGCCGTGTGAAATCGAGGAAAGTCCTCACCACGCGGTCCAGCCGCCGGATCTCGTTGCCCAGGAGTTCGAGGTGCGGGATGAGGGCTCGGTCCCGGTCTCCCAGTTTCGCCTTGAGCACTTCCAGTTGCAGCACCATGGCGTTCAGCGGATTCCGGACCTCGTGCGCCACCCCGGTCGTGAGCTTGCCGATCGCGGCCATTTTTGCCGCGGTGTCGATCTGATTCTCGAGCTGGGCGCGCGTTTCTGCGTCGCGGAGCGTCACCAGGCTTGCCACCGGCGATCCCTGATCTTCTACAAAGACTACGCTCGCTGCGACGCGAGCGGCTTGGGATTGGCTTGAGCCCTCCACCGTCTGGCCATTGACCGGCCGTCGGGCGGCGAAGGCCTGGCGCAGGATCGAGTTCAGCGAATCGGGCGCGGCAAAGATTTCCGCCGGCGTCTGGCGCAGCATCTGCTCGACGGGCCGGTTGAGGAAGCGGGCGACAGCCGGCGTGGCCAGCACCAGGCGGTCCTGTTGGTCGAAGAACATCAGCCCGTCGGCCAGGCTAGCCAGGAGCTGATCGAGATTCTCCTTGAGGGCAACGAAGGCGGCTTTTTCGCCGCGAATCCGTTCTCCCAGCAGGTTCAGTTTTGAGGAAAGGATACCCCACTCATCGCTGCGCGAGACCGGCACCGGAACCGGCAGCTCGCCCCGCGCCAGGCGGTCGACATTGAGCGAGATCGTTTCCAAGGGGCGCAAGATCAATAGCGAGACCAGGCCCGCCGTCAAAGTCGACAGCAGCACCCCGACCAGCGAGATGCGGAAGGCAGACTCGATCTCGGGCCGCACGCGCCCCAGCAGCGCCGTGGACACCCCGACCCGCACGTCCATCGGTTCCACCCCGTACTTGATGGGGTAAACCACCTCGTAGATTCGCGGCGGGCCGTAGATGGTCCGCAGCTGACGATAGAGCCCGGCCCGGGCAAGAAGCCCGAAGTCGGGATCGGGCGTTAGGGCACGCCCGACCCGGTCCTGAAGGTTATGCACGACCACTGTGTGGTTGGAATCGGTGATGGCCACGTACTCCAGATTCTCGGAATACACCCCTTCCGACTGCACCGAGTAGAGCAGTTGCGGGTCGGCGTTGAGCGTCTCCCGCGCGAATATCCGCAGATCGGCCGGATTCTCGGGGTTCAAGGTGGCCGGAAAGGGCGCCTGATTCAGCACATATCGAGCCTGATCGTAGGTCCGCCGCGCCACGTCAAAGGCCCGCAGATGAATATCGATCAGCGTGTGCTTGATGAGCTCGTCGACGTAGAGGGTGGAGGTCACCATCACGACCAGCAGCACCAGGCAGGAGATCAGTGCCGTGAGCTTAGCTTTGAGGCTGAGTTTGAGGCTGATTCTCATACTGCTTGAGCTTGTTGTGCAGGGTCTTGAGGCTGATGCCCAGCATCTCGGCGGCGCGGGTTTTGTTGTGGTTGGCAAAGGCCAGGGTCTCCATAATCAGCAGGCGCTCCGCTTCTTCCACCGTAAGCCCCGGGCGCAGACGCAGCGTATCGTCGCCCACCGCCACCGCCCGGCCAAACTCCGCCGAGATATCCCTGCGCCGTAACATGGTGTCGGCGCACACCACGACGCCGCGCTCTAGGGTGTTGCGCAGCTCGCGGGCGTTGCCGGGCCAGGAGTGGTGCCGGAACATCTCCAGGACCTCGCTGTCCACCGACTGCACGTTGCGCCCGTGCTTGCGGTTCAGGTCCCGCAGCATGGCCGAGATCATGTCTTCCAGATCTTCGAGATGCGCCCGCAGCGGCGGCATCTCCAGGTGGACCACGTTGAGCCGGTAGTAGAGGTCCTGGCGCAACTGCCCCTTGGCCACCGCCTCGGCCGGGACCTTGTTGGTGGCCGCCAGCACCCGCACGTCGACCGAGACCTCCTGCTTGCTCCCCAGGCGCCGCACCCGCGAATCCTCGAGCACGCGCAGCAGCTTGGACTGCGTGCCCATGGCCATCTCGCCGATTTCGTCGAGGAGCAGGGTTCCCGAATCGGCCAGCTCGAAGCAGCCCAGGCGCCGTTCGCTGGCACCGGTGAAAGCTCCGCGCTCGTGCCCGAAGATCTCGCTCTCCATCAGGCTCTCGGGAATGGCGGCGCAGTTGACGGCCACAAAAGGCTTGGAAGCCCGCGGGCTCAGCTCGTGGATGGTGCGGGCGGCCAGCTCTTTGCCGGTGCCGCTCTCCCCGGTAATTAGCACCGAGGCCGAGGAGGGCGCCACCTGCTCGATCAGGGCCATCGCGTCCTGCATGCACTTGGAATGGCCCACCAGGCTGCCCATGACCCCGGCGTCCCGCAGCCGGCGGTGCGCGATCTCCAGCTGGCGGGTGCTTTCGTGCCGCTCCATAGAGTTGCGCAGCTCCACCTGCAGGCGGTGGGCGTCGATCGGTTTCTCAATGAAGTTGGCGGCTCCCAGCTTGGTGGCTTCCACCGCTTCCTCGATGGTGGCCTGCCCGGTGAGCATGATCAGGCTGACGCCCGGCGCCTCCTCCCGCAGCCGCTTCAGGAGCTCCATTCCCGACATGCGCGGCATGCGAAGGTCGGAGATCACCACCTGCGGCTCAAACGAGGCCACTTTGGCCAGCGCCTCCTCGCCGTCGGCCGCCGCCTGGGTTTCGTACCCCCAGGCCACCAGCAGATCGGTCATGCCACTGCGCTCGCTCGAATCGTCCTCCACCACCAGAGCGCGACCTTTTTTCTCGCTGGCCATGTGCCCCGCCTTAGTTGCCACGATGGGTTCCCCCTCCCGCCATGTTACATCCCCCAGGCCGCTAGGCTCTACCTCTTGCCTTTGCCTCTACCTTTCGCTACTCCCCGCCCTCCAGCTCCCCGCCGCAGCGCCTCGCTCGCCTGCGCCAAGCTAGCCTTGTAGCGTCTTACTTCCTAGAGCCCATCCGTGGACAACAACCCGGCCTGCGGCGCGCACAGGGAGAACAGTGTGCCACTCCTTGCTTACGCGAGACGAGAGCCAGGGGCCGACACGATTCAGCGCTGCGATTCAACTGAGAACGTGGTCCAGGGATACGACTTCATGTCGCGCAAGTAGGGTTTTTCCCAGGAGAACTCAGGATGCGCCTGGAGGTGCTCGGCGGCCTTGAAGTCGATGCCGCAGGCGTGGCCGGCGTGCGCCATGAAGGACATCCGCTCCGCCAAGGCGGAATCGACCGCCTTGTTCTGAACGGCTCCGGCGATGCCGTAGGGCGGCTGCCAGGGCGCTGATCCGCGCGGCGACAGATCCAGGTGGCCGCAGAGGGTGCGCTCGCTGGGCTCTTCGCGTCCGGTGTAGGTGTCGTAGTGGTCGGCCAGGAACCTTTGTGCCGCCTCCAGGTCGATGCTGCCCTTGTTTTCGGCCATCAACTGGTTCCAGCGCAGATGGCGGGCGTTGGCGCTCGCCCCCATGTCGGCGAGCGGAAAACGGGTCTCTTCCGCCGCCAGCTTGGGATTGATGGGAAAATTAGACCCGACGAAGTAGCCGTCCTGCTTCCGGTCCAGGGTCACGACCTTCAGACCCAGTTCCAGGCTGGCGATCTCGTTGGTCTTGGTGTCCGCCACGAGCCAGTCATTGGCGTATCCGCCGTTGTTGCCCTGCTTCATGAGGGCCGCGAACTCGTCGATGGAGTTGGCGTACTGCATCGCCTTCCGGGCGCGGACGAACTCGGGAATGCCGCTCGGGTCGTAACCGAAGAAGTCCGAAATCGTGGTCTCGGTAATGAGGATGCCAGCCGAGTTGATCCCGAAATCGTCGCCGCTGTGGATGACGCCGGGCAGCCCGTCCATCAGGATGCGATTGCCCCTCTCGGGCACGATGTCAAAGATGATCGTCCAGCGCTCGCCATCGAGATAAGCGCTCCAGTTGTTGTGCGCCATCACCACCTTGCCGTCCTTGGTGTAGCTGCCGGTGGCCACAAAGGCGCTGCAATGATCGCCGCCGGCGAGGCCGCTGCGGGGCTGGGCGCCGCGATCCTTGTCGTACTGGGCGGTGTAATAGTTCCATTCCGGAAAGGCGTTAATGGCCACCACATCCCACAAGTCGAGCTTGACGCCGCGCGCACTCAACCCGTCGGCGATCCCCTGCAGTTCCTCGCGGTACTCCTGCTCGATATGCGGCCACATCATCTTCCGGGCGGCGTCGCGGAAGAAATTCCAGTCCTTGCCGGTGTCCCGATATTCCTCGAGCGCCACCACCCGTTCCAGGTCGGCGGTCTCGGGGGCCAGGAGATAGCCGTTCTGGAAGCCGATCTCCGACGGCGTGCCTTCCAGGTGCACGAAGGTCCAGCCGTTCTGGGGCGGACGCCGCCAGGCTTTCTTGAGGCGGGCATCCGTCTGAGGATTGCGGGCCGCGAAGGCGCGTGCGGATCCGGTCGCGACCACGATCCCCAGAAGAATCAGACAAAGCAAACGACGCATCTTCACCTCACCCAGGAGCCGGCTTGCACCGGCGACTCCATGACGGACCGGCGATCCATCGCTTAGCGCAGACCGAACACCGCCACCCCGGCGGTGGTGCCCACGTAGACCTTGCCGTTGACGATGGTCGGGGTCCCGAAGTGGCTGGCGGTTCCGAACTGATCGCGGCCGCCGGACGCCTGATTACTGTTGTACAGCTCGCTGGCGAGACTGGCGGCGCTGTAGGCGTGCAGCACCGAAGGATTGCTGTGCTCGATGGCCCACACGATGCCATTGGTCGCGCCGTTGGCCGAGACGCCGGGCGTGCTGCCCGGATACCCAAAGGCGGCCGCGCTTCGCGAGGCGGGCGACGACGAAAGCCTGGCCTTGGAAAACTTAAACTGCAGCAGGTTGTTCCCCTGCGGCCCGTAGTAGACGCCGCCGGCATAATAAGCCGGCATCGACCAGACGCCGCCCGGCAGCGCCCCGTCGATTTCCTGATAGATGGCGTTGTCGTTGTTGGGGTTGAATTTTCCCATGTTGGAGCGGTTCACGATGTAGATATTCCCGTCCTTGCCTGCGCCGATCCCGAGCTGTTGGGTGGCGCCGGTCGAGTCCTTCATGGGGGGTAGCAGCATCACCCCGCCGGACCCCAGGTCCTCGTCGGCGTCCGATTCGGCCACCGTATTGTACATGGTGAAATAATCGGCCACGGCGAGTTTACCTTTCGCCACCGAGACCTTGACGAACGCGTTTCCGTAATCACCCTGGTCGGGAAAGCCTTGCCCGTTGAGCGTGGTGTCGAAGGTGCCGTTCGCCTGCAGATAGTAGATGTCGCCGCCGGCCGCCGCCAGACCGTCGCCGGCCTGCCAGATCGCGCCCTCGCTACCGTTGGGGGTGACGTTCAGGACGCCGGTCCGCGCCAGGGTGCTCTCGTTGTAGCCGATCAGCCAGCCCGTGTAAGGGCGGATGTCGCAGTGGGAGGTCCAGGCGGTGTAGATGACGTGGTTCATCAGCAGCAGGCCGGCCCGCTCCGCATACTGCTTGGGATCGAAGACCACGAAACCGCCCTGGCTGTTATCGCCGCTACCCGGGTACTTCGCCTGTACCGTAACCGGTCCGCCGAACTCCTCCGCGCCAGTGGTCAGATCGAGGGCGTGGAGGCGCTGGTAGTAGTTTCCCGACGAACCCTTGCTCATGCCCACCACGTAGATCGTGCCGTGAGGGCCGCTAGTGCGATCGATGACCGGGGTCGAGGTGATCCCGATTTCCGGGGTGATTTGGCCGCAATTCCTGGTGTCGGACGGCGTCTCGCCGGCTCCCAGCACCGAGACCTGCCACAGCAGCGCCCCGGTGTCGGCGTCGAAGGCGTAGACGCTGTCGTTTTCGGTGACCGTGTAAAGGACGTTGTGCGTCCCGCCCGCGATCGAGAGCGAAGACATGTACAGGGGCTGGGCGTCGATCACCCCGTCCACCGGGATGGTGAACAGTTTGCCGAAGCTGGAGGAGTTGACGTTGCTGGAGGTGAGAATCGTCTCCTGCAGATTCTGGCCGGTGCGGGCCGTGTCGTTGTGATAGGTCGCGACGTCGGTGGCCCGGGCCACGGAAGCCGCCACCATCAGCAGAGAAACCGCGGCCAGGCTCGGGCCGGCCAGGAAACGGAACCAGCGGCGAAACGGCTCGCGCAGGGGAGGGCGATTCTTTTTGGACCACCGGGCCATCTTTCTAACCTCCAGAGATCTTGGCGGGATCGACGCGCCAGGGTGCGAGGATCCGCCCTTCGCGTTCCCCCCGGAACACCGATCATAGCCTATTTTGCGGCAACGACCGCAGCCCGATCGCGGCCCGGCGGTCAGGGATGCCGCGAATCGCATATAATCACGGTCTGCGCCCGGAGGGGCGGGCCACAGACCATGGAACTCCTTCATATTGCCGAAGCCGCTCAGGAACTGGGCGTAAGCTATCCCACGCTGAAGCAATGGATTTACCGGGGCAAGATCCGCTCCGTGAAGACGGCGGGAGGACACCACCGTATCCCGCGCACCGAGGTCGACCGCCTGCTGTTCGCCACCGGCAAGAAAGCGGCCAAAACCAGCCGGACCCAGGCGCCTCCGGTTCGCAGAGTCTCCCTTTCCGGCCTCGAGCACCTCATCAGCGGCCGCAACCAGCTGGTGGGCCGGGTGACCTCCCTGGAGGTGGTAGGCCTGCTCGCCAAGGTCACCCTCGACGTGGGCGGACAGTCGGTGACCGCCATCATCACCCGCGACGCCTGCCGCGATCTCGATCTCAAGCTCGGTGACACGGCCGCAGCCTTGATCAAGGCCACCGAGGTGATGATCCTGCGTCCGCTCGCGGCCCGGAAGTGACGGCCGCCTGATCGAATCGGCAGCCCGCCACGAAGGAGCATTTGATGGAGCAGCCCGTCCTGGGAATCCACCACGTCACCGCCATCGCGTCGGACCCGCAGCGCAACCTGAATTTCTACACCGAGCTGCTGGGCCTGAGGCTGGTGAAGCGGACCGTAAATTTCGACGACCCCGGCACCTATCACCTCTATTTCGGCGACGAGGCGGGCACGCCCGGCACCATCCTGACGTTCTTCCCCTGGCCGGGCGCGGCGAAGGGCAGGCCGGGAGTGGGCCAGATCACCGTGACCTCCTTCAGTGTCCCGAAGGGGTCGCTGGGTTACTGGGAGCGGCGGCTCGGCTCCTCGGGGATGCCGGTGGAGCGCTCTGGATGGCGCTTCGACGAGGAGGTGCTCACCTTTGCCGATCCGGACGGCCTCAAGCTGGAGATGGTGGCGCACGCCGAAACCGAATCGCCCCACCCCTGGAGCGGCTCGCCGGTCCCGGGGGACCACGCGATTCGCGGATTCTACGCGGTGACGCTCTCCGAGCAGGGATTTGAAGAGACGGCCGAAGTTCTGCTCACCTTGGGTTTTCGCAAGGTGGCGGAGGAGGGTAACCGGTTCCGCTTCGATTTGGGCGGCGGCGGCGCGGGCGCCCGGGTGGATGTGCTCTGCCTGGCCGAGGGGCGCTACGGCCGCATCTCCGCCGGGACGGTGCACCACGTCGCCTGGCGCGTGGCCGACGATGCTTCGCAGAAAGCCTGGCGGGAGCGGCTGATTGAGAAGCGCCTGAACCTCACGCCGGTGATCGATCGCTGCTACTTTCACTCGGTGTACTTTCGCGAGCCGGGGGGCGTGTTGTTCGAGCTGGCGACCGATCCGCCGGGATTTGCAATTGACGAGCCGCCGGAACGCCTCGGCGAAGGCTTGAAGCTGCCCTCCTGGCTTGAGGCTCGCCGCCCGGATATCGAACGGATGCTCCCGCCGCTGGTTCTGCACCACAAGGAGGCGAGCTGACCGTGGCGGCCGACCCTCATCGGGATCAGCCTGTGCGCGAGTACGGACGGCTGCTCGAGGACGCGGCCGGAGCCATGATCCTGGTTCACGGGCGCGGGGCCTCGGCGGCGGACATTCTGGGTCTCGCCGGGGAGATCCATCATCCCGATCTGGCTTGTCTCGCCCCCGAAGCCGCCGGCCACACCTGGTATCCGCGCTCCTTCCTCGCGCCCTTCGAAGAAAACGAGCCCTGGCTCACTTCGGCCCTGAGCGCCCTCGGCCGGGTGGTCGAGCGGGCGGAGCGCGCCGGGATTCCGCGGGCCCGAGTGATCGTGGCGGGGTTCTCGCAGGGCGCCTGCCTGGCCGCCGAGTTCGTGGCGCGGAACGCGGCCCTCTATGGCGGCCTGATCGCCTTCACGGGCGGACTCATCGGCCCGCCGGAAACGCGTTTCAAGTACGCCGGCAGTCTCGACGGCACCCCGGCCTTTCTGGGCGCAGGCGATCCCGACCCGCACGTGCCTTGGGAACGCGTCGAGGAATCCGCCTCAGTGCTCACCGCGCTCGGCGCGAGCGTCACCTTGCGGCGCTATCCGGGCATGGGGCATACGATCAATCGGCAGGAGATTGAGGAGGCAAGAAGGATCGTGCTGACAATGATGGGGAGGGAGCCGGCAGAATGAAGTTAAGCTCGCGGCAGATCCGTCTTGAAAGGAACGTGCTGCCAGGGCCGAAAGTACCGAAGGTCACGTCGTCTGGAGACCTTCGCTCACTGCCAGCCTTTTCTGCCGTTCGTCGAACGTCCAAAACCGCTCAGCTTTCAGTTCGAGCGCTGATGCGACGTGCAAGGTGTCCAGCGTGCGCAGAGCCAGCCGCGCCGCGTGCCGCCGGGCTAGGCGCGCGCAAAGCTCAAAGGCCGGTTCCGGTATCGGGACTTCCAGCCACAAACGGCTCTCCCGGTGCAACTGAAAAAGCTCGTGATACCGCTTGGCCTCGGCGCGCGACAGCGCCTTACGGGAGACGTGGTGTTCGATCGCATGGGTCCACTCGGCGACGTGCAAGGGCGTGAGCCAGATAGCAGGATTCGAAGCCATGCGGCGTTCGGCCTCCGGCGAGTGCACCTCGGTGATATAGAGCGATACCAAGAAACTGGTATCGACGTAAGTGCTCAATACCTTCCACGCTCCTCAATCACCACCGATGATCCGGGCAGGACCCGGTCGCCGATGATCTTACGCCGCATTACGACCCAGTCAGGATACTTGCGGAGTCCTACTGGCAAGGGTTCCGGCACAATGCGGGCAATCAAGCGCGCCCGCTCTCGAAGTTCCACAGTCTGGCCCGCGCGCAGCCAGGCCTTTAGCTGACGGGTGTCTCGAAGCTGTCGGATGTTAACACTTGGCATACTCCGACTGTGACACAACTTGTGCTACATCGTCAAGGCCGATTTGACTTGACGTACATACGCACTTAGCATACAAGTTGCGCAGGGGGTCGCTCTCACAGAGGCAGATCTCCCGTGAGGATTCTTCAGCCATGGCGGTAATGCTCGCCCGGTCTAACTCGAGGGCTGGTTCCCCCCTTCGTTGTGCAACCAGCCTCCGGCGGCCGAGGGGTCTGTGATGCTTGGGTCTCCACATTGTCGCGCCGGAATCCTTTCGTGGGAACGACCGATCGGGTCACATCTGCCCGTCCCAGGGCTGTCACCCCCGCGGAGGCGGGGGTCCATCGTGCCGGAGCGCCCTGGCTGCATCGTGGGGAACGCCCAGGGTGGACCCCTAGGGGAGGTAAGGGGGTTAGAGGCTGGTTCGAACCCAAAAACTGTAACCAATTGAAATCAAATGGCTTAATGTGTAAATTTCGGCAGATCCGGCAAAGATTAGCTTGAAACCAACCCAAACTTTTAACACACAGATTCAACGGGAGTAATCGGCAGAAGAAGGTCGAAAATCGGACAGCAAAACGAACCCAAAAAGAACCCAAAACTTGCGGGTCGTCGAATAGTCAAGTGCTTTAGAATCAGCAGATGATTGGGCGGGTTGAGCCGGCCAGACCCCAGAGCGAACCGAGACGAATCCAAAAACCGAACGCAAGGTTCGCGGTTGGCTACAACCCCAAAAAAGGTGGGGACTTACAAGAGAAGGTCAGACTTACAAGCAGGTTGGGGCTCGCCGGCTACGCCCCCGGCCGGGCCGCGAACTTGGCGAAGGGGTCGGTTTCGAGAGGCATCGTCTCAGCGGTGGTGGGCGTCACTTTGCAGCGCTCATGCTCGGGCTTATTCTCTCTTTGGCGCCTGGAGGAGAGTGCGATATACTGCATCAGGGTCATCGGAAGCCGGGCGATGGCCGATGCTAGCTTAGGATGAGCGCCGGGAGCGGGCGATCATCAACTGGCATTTTGGGACCAGCAAGGCTGGCCGGACGAGCCGGCGCCACGAGTACTCCAGCAACAGCCAGATCCACGATCGAGCGATATCGAAAGACTCATGTCGAGCCTAGTTCTATTTTCGACCTTGATCGCACCGGGGAACCCGCTGCTGCATTACGTCCAGAAGATCTTTCACAAGGACCCTTTCCAGGGACTGTACCAGCCTAACGCCTTCGACCTCTCGATTCTGATCCCGTATTTCACCATCCTCATCGTTCTTTCTATTTACGGCATTCATCGCTATCACCTCACCTGGGTCTACCTGCGCCATCGCAAGAACGCCCCCCGGCCCGGGAAGGATTTCGAGACGCTGCCGCGCGTCACCATCCAGTTGCCGATCTACAACGAGCGCTACGTGGTGGAGCGCCTGCTGGAGGCGGTTACGCGCATCGATTACCCGCGCGGCCGGCTTGAGATTCAGCTGCTGGACGACTCCACCGATGAGACCACGATTGTCGCCTCGCGCCTGGTGAGCGAATACGCACGCGCCGGTTTCCCGGTGAGCTACCACCACCGCCGCAACCGCCAGGGATTCAAGGCGGGCGCGCTGGAGGCGGGTCTGGCCAAGGCGACCGGCGAGTTCATCGCGATTTTCGACGCCGACTTCGTGCCCCACCCCGACGTCCTGCGCCGTATGCTGCCTTACTTCACCGATCCGCGGGTGGGCGTGGTGCAGGGGCGCTGGACCTGGGTGAACCGCGAATATTCGACGCTCACCGAGGTCGAAGCCATCATGCTCGACGGCCACTTCGTGATCGAGCACGGCGGGCGTAACTTTTCCGGCCGCTTCTTCAACTTCAACGGCACGGCCGGCATGTGGCGCCGGGCGGCCATCGAGGACGCCGGCGGGTGGCAGCACGACACCCTGACCGAAGACACGGACCTGAGCTACCGGGCCCAGCTCAAGGGCTGGAAGTTCATCTACGATCCCACCATCGAGTGCCCGTCCGAGCTGCCGGTGGAGGTGAACGCCTTCAAGTCGCAGCAGGCGCGCTGGGCCAAGGGCCTGACCCAAACCGCGCGCAAGATCCTGCCCCAGGTGTGGCGCAGCGATCAGCCGCTCAAGATCAAGCTCGAAGCCACTTTTCACCTGACCGCCAACTGCGCCTACCCGCTGATGGTGGTCTTTTCGCTCATCCTGCTGCCGGCCATGATCGTGCGCTTTTATCAGGGCTGGTTCCAGATGCTCTATCTCGATCTGCCGCTGTTCCTGGCCTCCACCTGCTCGGTCTCAAGCTTCTATCTGGTGGCGCAGCGCCAGCTCTATCCGAAGGCCTGGCGGCAGCGGATCAAGTACATGCCCTTCCTGATGGCCACCGGCATCGGGCTGTCGGTGATGAACGCCAAGGTGGTGCTGGAGGCGCTGTTCGGCATGAAATCGGAGTTTGTCCGCACCCCCAAGTATCGGGTGGAAGGGCGCGAAGGCGCCTGGGAGCGCAAGAAGTACTCGCGCAAGAGCGGCTGGATTCCGGTGATCGAACTCTGCCTGGCCGGATATTTTCTTTACACCACGGCCTACTCCTTCAGCGTCCAGGACTACTTGACGACGCCCTTCCTGCTGCTCTTCTTCGCGGGCTATTCCTACATGGGCTCGCTGTCGCTGTTGCAGGCGCCGCTGCGGCGCATCGCCAACGCCGTCCCCGTCCTGGCCCGCACCCGCAGCGTCTCGGTCGAAACCTAATTAGTATTCACAAAAGAGTTACTAAGCCGGAGCGGCGGTGCGACCGCCGTCTTTGCGGTGCTTCCGGAGCGAGGAGCGCGGACCCCGATGGCGGGTCTGCGCTCCTTCGGCACGATCGGTCAACCGCTCAAATCTTCAGGAAGAGCTTTCTCCGATACATCCAGAACAGGAGCAGCCAATAGCAGAGCAAAACGGCGGCGCCGCGCATCAGGGGTTCGAGTCCGGCGCCGAAGAAGGCGAAGAAGTGCGATCCGAGGTTGATGCTGAACGAACTGACGAGGAAATTCTCGAAGAAATGGGCCATGCAGTAGGCCGCGATGGAATTCATGCCGATCACGACCAGCGGGAAAGCCCAGCCGCGACGCTGCTTGACGTCGATCACCCAGCTGAAGGCGGCCAGGAAGAGGAAGCACAAGCCGCCGCTAAAGAGCGTCCAACTGGGCGTCCAGATGCGCTTCACGACGGGGCAGATGTGCGTGTAATGAAGGAGCAGTCCAGCCGCCACGCCGATCACGCCGGCCGTCAGCAGCCGCTTCAGCGGGATCTGGGGCGCAGCCGCCCGCAGCCAGCGGCCGGCCACGAGTCCGAGAATCATGGTGCCTAGCGTCGGAATGAAGCTGAGCGTCAGGTATCCGCCATCGTTGTAGACAAAGGGCTGCTCGCGGGGGAACAAGTTCAGGAACCACTGGTCAAAGCGGTTGCCGAGGTTGAAGTTCTTGTTCCAGTGGGCGGCGAAGCCGGTGAAATTGTGCTGGGCGCTCCAGGCTGCGGAGACGCCCACGGACTGCCAGTCGAATCCGGCGCCTGGCAAGGGATAGAGCGCCCAAGCCAGCCAGTAGCCGCCCAAGATGACGCCGAGCGCGATCCAGGCCCACTTGGGCGGACGGAAGCCCAGCAGGAAAAGGAACGGGTAACCGAAGCCGATCTGGGAGAGCGTGTCCTCGAAGGTGAAGTAAGTCTGGGAATGGTTCATGGAGCGCAGGAAGACCCCGAGCGCCACCAGCACCAGCGAGCGCCACAAGGCGTGCGCGAACAGCTTCCAGAAGGTGCCGCCCTTGGCGAGGCGGCTGGCAATGGAATAAGGGAGCGCCACGCCGACCAGGAAGGAGAACGAGGGCTGAATGGTGTCGTGCAGAGAGCACCCGAACCACTCCGAGTGGGTCTGATTCCAGGCCAGGACCTTCCAGAACAGGCTGGTGGGAAAGGCATGCGACACCCGCGCGAACTCCAGGACCTCGGCCATCATCAGCAGCATCACGAAGCCGCGATAGGCGTCGACCGCGAGGTTGCGCGGCAGCAGGCGTGACACGCGGGGCGATTCCGCGGCGAGCGCGGACGGAGCGGCCTCAACCAGGGTTGACAAGCGTCACCTCCTTAATCGTGGGGAGCCGCCGCAAAGTACGGGTCCGGCTCCGGGATGGCGGCGCCGTCCTTGCGCGGATCGGATGCGCCGTAGTTCACGCCAGTCGAGGAGTCGTGCATGACGGCCTGGCCGCCGCCCATCTCGGTGGAGTAGGGACCGCGCACTTCGAGCACGTGACCGCGCTGGCGCAGGCTCGCGAGCACTGTGGCCGGGATGCGATCTTCGATCAGGAAACTGCAGCCGTCGGGCTGGGGTCTGGTGAACCGCGGGGCCTCCAGCGCCGCCTGGATGTTCATGCCGTAGTCCGCCACGTCGGAGACAAATTGCGCATGCGCCTGGGCCTGGTTGGGACCGCCCATGATCCCGAATCCGGCATGGAGGTCGCCCTTCTCCATGAAGGCCGGAATGATGGTGTGAAAGGGCCGTTTGCGGGGCGCCAGCACATCGGGATGGGCGGGATCGAGCCGAAAGAGCGCGCCGCGATTCTGCAGGGCGAAGCCGAAATCGTCCACCACCACGCCCGAGCCCCAGGCCGAGTAGAGGCTCTGAATCAGCGACACGATGTTGCCGTCGCGGTCGACCACGGAAAGATAGATCGTGTCCTTGCCCAAGCCGCGATCGCCTCGGCCGAAGCCGGAAGGATCGCCCGGAGCGACGTCGCAGTGAGCCTGCTTCATGTCGATGCTCGCGGCTCGTTGGGCTGCGTATTCCTTGGAGACGATGCCGTTCACCGGCACTTTGACGAAGCGGGGATCGGCGTTGTAACGATAGAGGTCGGCGTAGGCCAGTTTTTGAGCTTCCACTTTCACGTGAAAGGCGTCCGCGCTCGCGAATCCCCAGCTGGCCAGCGGGAATTTCTCGAAGATGTTGAGCATCTCCAGGGCCGCCATGCCCTGGCCGTTCGGCGGCAGCTCGTAGACCGTCCAGCCGCGATAGGTGGTGGAGATCGGCTCGACCCACTCGGGCTTAAAATCCGCCAGATCGGCAGCCGTCATCACGCCGCCGAGGCGGTCGGACGTCTTCAGCAGCGACCGGGCGATGTCGCCGCGGTAGAACGCGTCCGCGCCCTGCTGAGCAATGAGCTCGAGGGCGCGGGCGTACTCCGGATTGCGGAAGACCCTGCCCACGGCCGGCGCCTCGCCGTTCACCAGGTAGACCTGCCGCGCGTTGGGATCAGCCGCCAGTTCGGCTTCGCTCAGCTTCCAGTAGGCGCCGATGAACTCGGTCACCGGAAAGCCGCTGCGGGCGTAGTAGATGGCGGGCTGGAAGAGATCGGCCCAGGGCAGGCGGCCGAACTTCTGGTGCAAGGCTTCCCAGCCGCGCACCGCACCCGGCACCGTCACCGAGTAGATTCCGCGGCCCGGCATCTGGGCGAATCCCTTCTCTTTCAGCAGGGCAGGAGTCAGCTTTTCCGGCGCCCATCCGCTGGAATTAAGCCCCGAGAGCTTGCCCGTCTTCGCATCCCACTCGATGGCAAAGAGGTCGCCGCCGATGCCGTTCATCATGCACTCGACCACGCCCAGCGTGGCGTTGGCGGCAATGGCGGCGTCCGCGGCCGAGCCTCCGCGCGCCAGAATCTGCGCGCCGGCCTGCGAAGCCAGGGTCTGGCTGGTCGCCACGATGCCACGCGTCGTGATCACCATCGATCGGGCCTGCGAGCGATCCAAGAGCGCCTCGGCGTTCTGGGCATCGAGCGGCAGGGCGAGCGCGGAGATCATAACCACGCTCCAGGGCAGGAGCTGCAGCATCCTCCTCATGGTGAGGAAGTTTATCGGGCCGGAGGGGGAATCGCAAGGCCGCTAGGGGGCGGAGCCAAAGGCCCGCGGAACGGGATCCGGTTGCAGCCGACTTCATCCGGGACCTAGGACCTTGCCGAGCGGGCTCGCCAGGCGGAGTAAAGCGCCAGGCTCCAGACGATCACGTTGGCCACGATCACCGGCAGGGCGTGGATCATGGCGCCATAGACCATCCAGAGGAACGCCGCAGGCGCCTGCACCATGCGCAGGCGCGTGGACTCCTTGCAAAAGTAGGAGGCGCCGAAGGCGGCGGTGGCGAGCCAGCCGAGACCATCAGGAAAGAGTGCCATTGGCGCCTCCTTCCGTCCGGGCCAGGCTAGCCGCTTCCTGCAGCGGGTTGGGCGCGATCGTGAGCCAGTCCGCCCGCGCCCGGTCCCACTCCTGGATCAGCTGGCCCTGGGCCTCGAAGAAGGTGCGGATGGGGGCCGCGTCCCAGCCCGCGATCTCCTCCAGAATGGGGATCAGCACGCTCAGCGCGTCATCGCTCAACACCGTGCGCTTGGCGATCTGGGCGATGTGCCGCGCCTGCGAGACCGCGATGGTGAACCCGTCGCGCCGGTTCACGTGCAGCATCACATGGATATCGGAGCTGCCGTCGCCCACGTAGATGATGCGCTCGGAGCCCGCCTGCACCAGCCGCTGCAGGTCGTCGAGCACCGCGACCTTGCCGTAGCCGGCGTTGACCCGCACAATGGACGTCACCTGGCCTTCCGCGCCGTACAGCAGCTGCGTGCCGTGAATGTGGTCGGCAGGGATGATGTTCTCCAGCGCCGATTCAATCACTTCCTGCGGCGAGGCCGAAATGACGTGAAAGTCGAAGCGGTAACCCTCGATGGCGCTGCCCAGCAGCTCCGAAAGCTGCCGGATGTTTTTCTTGAGCGGCACCTGCTTGCCGGCCTGCCGCAAGTGCTCCTGGCGCACGCGGCCTCGATACTCGGGGTCGTGCAGCAGCAGGTAGGCGAGCTCTCCGCCTTGCTGGACGAGGTTCTGAGCGCCAGCATCGCGATCTTGCCCTCGAAAACCCTGGCCGGTATCCCGACCAGTTCGCTCAGTACCAGGCCGGAGTCATTGAAGCTCAACGTCTGGTCAAAGTCACTGGCCAGCAGGTAGTGTCTCAGAGCTGGGGTGGCGCTTGGCATAAACGTCCTCCTCGAAGCACTAGGAACCCTGGTTAAAGCTTGTTCAGTTGTTGAGAATTGAAGGCGGTCTGTTGGATGCCGAATCCTCGCCGGCGGTCAGCGCCGCGTCTTTCCGGGGAATCCGCCCCGGCGCTAAGTTATGGCTGGCGAAAACATAAGTGAAGGTTGGCCTGCAAACATAAGTGGAGGTTGGCCTGGGCTTGTCATAGCTCGACCTTTGATCTCGCCACCATCCTAGCCGGGCCGCCGGGCGGGCGTCAAATCTATTAAGTTTATCCGCCATAAGCGGCGGCAGCCAGACACTTGCCGAGGGTGCTGGCCTAGTCGTCTGGGCTCCCGGGCAGCCGGGCAGGTCTCGACCCGACACCATGGGTTAGAATACTCGCAACCGAAATAAGCGATGAGGTGACGATCAATGACAGGGCAAATGGGGAAAGTCCTCCGGCTGGCCGCCTTGGCGCAGCTGGCGCTGACGGTAGCTTGTGTCATCGGGCACGATCACGACAACATGACCACCGGCGAGTTGCAGACGGAATCGAAGAGCGTGCAGCTCGGAGGTGCGAAGTCCGTACAGGTGCAGATCAAGATGGCCGCGGGAGAGCTGAAGGTGTCGGGCGGCGCCACTGATCTGCTAAACGCGGACTTCACCTACAACGTGCCGCGCTGGAAGCCAGAGGTCACCTACGACGTCAACGGCGACAGCGGCCAGCTGACCATTCAGCAGCCTCCCGGGGGCAGCCACGGCGGGCATATGCGCTACGAGTGGGACCTGCGCCTGAACAACCAGGTTCCCATGCAGATCAACGTCGACGAGGGCGCCGGCCGCGCTCAACTGGATCTGGCAGGGCTGCAACTGGCCCGGCTGGAGCTAAACCTGGGCGCCGGCGAGACCACCATCAATCTGGACGGCCCCTGGAAGAAGGACCTGACAGCCTCGGTGCACGGCGGCGTTGGCAAGGCCACCCTGCAACTGCCGCGCGACGTGGGCGTGCGGGTGGTGGCCCACGGCGGCCTGGGCGCGGTCAACGCCTCCGGGTTCTCCAAGGACGGCGACGCTTACGTGAATGACGCCTACGGAAAATCGCCCGTCACGCTGCGCATCGAGGTCGAAGGCGGCATCGGCGAGATCAACCTCGAGCTGGGCGGCGGCTCCGGGGTCGTCTAGCAGGCTGCGAAAAGAAGCCCTCCCAACCTGTCATACCGAGGAGCCACAGGCGACGAGGAATCTCGTCGTTCCTTTATTCTCCCGATCCGGTGGCGTCGATTTCTCCGGCGCCTTCATCAGTTCCGTGATAACTCAAGACACCAGGCTTGTCCTCTCCCTTCGCCTCGGCGACGGTACCTTCTTTGGGGGAGAGGCGAGGGCCCCGCTTGAAACTGTCCTATAATGAAGACAGCGAGCATCGTGGTTGAGCGAGGCTTGGGTTCCATGAACAACGCCACCCCGCAGTCCGGAGAGGCCGGTGCGACGGTGCTTCGCGCCGAGCGTCTCAGCAAGGCCTTTCATTCTGCCGATGAAACAGTTGTCGTCTTCGAGGACGTCAACTTCGAAGTTCGCCGGGGCGAGTTCGTGGCGCTGGTCGGCGAGTCGGGCGCCGGCAAGAGCACGCTGCTTTATCTGCTGGCGGCGCTGGACACTCCTTCGGCGGGAGAGGTATACTTTGGTGTTAGAAGGGTAGGCAGTTTCAGTGCTGACGAGAGCGCCGTTTACCGCAGCCGGGAACTGGGTTTCGTCTGGCAGATGCACTATCTCCTGCCCGGGTTCACAGCGCTTGAGAACATCATTCTCCCGCAGCTCATCGCCGGCCGCGACTTCAGCGCGGCGCGAAACCGGGCCCGAGAATTGCTCGACGAGGTCGGCTTGCTGCAGGCGGGCGGACGCCGAGCCGGAGAGCTCTCCGGCGGCGAACAGCAGCGCGTGGCTTTGGCGCGCGCCTTGGCCAATGGCCCGGCGGTTTTGCTGGCCGACGAGCCCACCGGCAACCTCGATCATCAAACGGCGGGCCGCGTCATCGGATTGCTGGAAAGGCTGCACCGGGATCACCGCTTGACCTCGGTGCTGGCCACACACAACCTGGAGCTGGCCGCGCGCACGGACCGCATCTTCCGCCTGGCGGACGGCCGGCTGACAGAAACGCTTCCGGAGGCTGCTTCGAAGGCGGCGCCACTGGTGAATTGAGTCCTGACTCCGGAGAAAGCAGCAGGCTGGAGCCGGGGATGCGTCGCGGAGACGGGCGAATGCGAGGCTGACAGTATGTTCGAAAGGTACACCGAGAAGGCGCGCCGCGTTATCTTCTTTGCCCGTTACGAGGCCAGCCAGTTCGGCAGTCCCTACATCGAAACCGAGCACCTGCTGCTGGGCCTGCTGCGCGAAGATAAAGCCCTCGCCAACCGCTTCCTGCGCTCTCACGCTTCCATCGAGTCCGTCCGCAAACAGATTGAAGGACGCACCACCGTGCGCGAGAAGGTGTCCACCTCGGTGGATCTGCCTCTGAGCCAGGAGTGCAAGCGGGTGCTGACCTACGCCGCCGAAGAAGCCGAGCGGCTCTCGCACAAGCACATCGGCACCGAGCACCTGCTGTTGGGGCTGCTGAGGGAGGAGAAGTCGTTCGCGGCCGAGATCCTGCACGAGCGCGGCCTGCGCCTCTCCACCCTGCGCGAGGAACTGGGCCGCTCGCCGGAAAAGCCTTCCAGCCGCTCCAAAGAGACCTCGCTGCTGGCGGAGTTCAGCCGCGACCTGACCCAGGCGGCGCTGGAAGGCCAGCTCGATCCCCTGATCGGCCGCGAGAACGAAGTGGAGCGCGTGGTGCAGATTCTCTGCCGGCGCACCAAGAACAACCCGGTGCTGATCGGCGAGCCGGGGGTGGGCAAGACCGCCATCGTGGAGGGCCTGGCACAGCGCATCGCCGACGGCAACGTCCCTTCCTTCCTTTCGGACAAGCGGGTGCTGGCCTTGGACCTTTCCCTGATCGTGGCCGGCACCAAGTACCGCGGCCAGTTTGAAGAGCGGCTCAAGACGATCATGAAGGAATTGATGGAGTCGCAGAGCGCCATCATCTTCATCGACGAGCTGCACACCCTGGTGGGAGCCGGTTCCGCCGAGGGGTCGCTGGACGCCGCCAATATCCTCAAGCCCGCCCTCTCGCGCGGCGAGATCCAGTGCATTGGGGCCACTACTCCCGCCGAGTATCGCAAGTCGATCGAGAAAGACCGCTCCTTGGAGCGGCGCTTCCAGGCCGTCAAGGTTCCCCCGCCCAGCGAGGAAGACGCCATCAAGATACTGCTGGGCATCAAGGAGCGCTACGAGAAATTCCACGCCGTCAGCTACACCGACGAAGCCCTGACCGTCGCTGTCCAGCACTCCAACCGTTATATCCCGGACCGCTTCCTGCCCGACAAGGCGGTGGACCTGATTGACGAGGCGGGCGCGCGCGTCAAGCTGCGGCAGAGTTCGCTGCCCGAAGAGATGATTGACGTGCAGAAGCGCGTCAAGTTCGTGCAGCACCGCATGGAAAACGCCATCCAGAGCCACGAGTTTGAGAAGGCGCGCTTCTACTCCGAGGAAGAGCGCAAGGAGCTCAACCACCTGCGCCTGCTGCGGGACAAGTATCACGTCGACGAGACGGCCATGGGCTCGGTGACGCGCGACGACATCGAGGAAGTGGTGGCGCGCTGGACGGGCGTTCCGGTGACGGCCATCAAGGAAGAAGAGATGTCCAAGCTCCTCCGCATCGAGGAGGAGTTGCACAAGCGGGTGGTAAGCCAGGAGCCGGCCATCTCGGCGCTGGCGCGCGCCATCCGGCGCTCTCGGGCCGGCCTGAAGGCGCCCGGGCGCCCGGTAGGCTCTTTCCTTTTCCTGGGGCCGACGGGCGTGGGCAAGACGGAAGTGGCGCGCACGCTGGCCGCTTTCCTCTTCGGCAGCGAACGGGCTCTGATCCGCTTCGACATGTCGGAGTTCATGGAGAAGCACGCCGTCTCCAAGCTGATCGGCTCTCCGCCGGGCTATGTGGGCTATGAAGAAGGCGGGCAGTTGACCGAGCGGGTGCGGCGCTCGCCCTATTCGGTGATCCTGCTGGATGAGATCGAGAAGGCTCACCCCGACCTGTTCAATATCCTGCTGCAGGTATATGAAGACGGCCAGTTGACCGACGGACTGGGCAATACCGTCGATTTCAAAAACACCATCATCATCATGACCTCGAACATCGGCGCCCGCTACATCGAGCGCCGGGCCAACCTGGGCTTCAAGTCGGCCAGCGAGGCGGCCACCGACAAGAAGATTGAGGACTTGGTGATGGGCGAGGTGCGGCACCTGTTCAATCCCGAGTTCCTCAACCGGCTCGACGAGGCGATCGTCTTCAACGCCTTGACCGACGCCGACCTGATGCAGATCGTCGACATGCTGGTGGGGCAGATGAACCAGAATCTGGCGCAGAAGAACATTTCGATTACGCTCGCCCCGGAAGCGGGGCGCTGGATTGTCGACAAGACCTGCACCGACCGCTCTTATGGCGCCCGCCCCTTGCGCCGGGCGCTGCAAAAGTTCGTCGAGGATCCGCTCTCGGAAGCGCTGATTCAAGGTGAGATCGTCCCGCCGACCGTGATCGAAGTGGTGGTGGACAACGATAAGCTGGCCCATCGCTCGGTGAGCGACAAGATCGAAGCGGCGACGCCGTTGTCGACCGCTTGACGACGCTCTGTAGTTACCCTCAGTAATTCTTGACACCCGCAATCAGACGGGAATTCTCTTAAGTTCCTACGTATAGGATGGTTAAACATTGCCGCCCGCAACCGGCTCAAGACCCTCGTCCGTCGGCCGTTCGTTCGCCGAGGGAGCGCCTTCGGGGCGGAGGCCGGGCTGGAAGCGGCGCCGCTCTCCGGCCAGGTACCAGATCGCTAGGCTAGCCGTGAGCCCGAGCATCGTCCTGCCGGCGAGCTGGTTGGGCGGCATCACCAGCATGGCGCAGATGAAGACCGTCCAGGCCAGCGCCGCCAGGTTCACCAGGCCGCTGTAGCGTCCCAGGTTCCAAGGTCCGCGCTGCTGCCAGCGTCCCGCGCGCCGCGCCCGCACACCGAGATAGACGGGCAAGATGTAGGAGACGTAAAGCCCGATGGTGCTGATCGAGGTCACCACCGAATAGGCTCCGCTGTAAAGGGCGACGGCGAGAGCGGCGATCACCGAGAGCCAGATGGCGGCGGCGGGTGTGCGATGCTTCGCGCTGACGCTTTTCCAGAGCGGCGAATAGGGCAGCCCGCCGTCGCGCGCAAAGGCGTAGACCGTGCGCGAATTGGAGGTGACGGTGGCGAGGCCGCAGAACCACATGGCCATGACCGCCAGCGCCGACACGGCAGCTCCGGCAGAGTGGCCGAGCGCCTGCTCGAGAATGGCGATCACCGCCGGGACCTTGTTTCCGGCAGCGTCGGTGGCGTCGAGCACGGCGGGCAGATTCTTGATGGAGAGCGTCAGCGCGCCCAGCAAAAGATAGCCTACCAGCGCCGAGATCACGACGGCGCTGACCATGCCCCAGGGAACGCGGCGGCGCGGATCGACCGTTTCCTCGGAGACGTGGCAGGAGCCGTCATAGCCGGTGAAGGTCCATTGGGCCTGCAGAAGTCCGAGTAGAAAAGCCCAGCCGTAGAAGTGCATTCCATTGCTGTTGACAGCGTGAAAGAAGAAGGAGACCGGCTGCTTGGGGGCGAAGAGCAGCAAGGCGCCGACGATCGCGGCCACGCCGACGATGTGTACCGTGACGCTGGCGTCGTTGAGGCGGGCGACGAGCCGGATGCCGTAGTGATTGATGAGTCCGTGCGAGGCCAGCACTGCGCCGTAAACCACCAGCAGCAGCGCCGTGCTGGAAGGCAGTCCGAGCAGCGGCATGAGGAACTGGGCGCAGCCGTAGTCGATGCCGGCGATGGTGGCGATCAGGCCGAGAATATTGAACCAGGCCGTGAACCAGCCCCAACCGGGACCGCCCAGGATGGTCGCCCAGTGGTACATGCCGCCCGAGGTCGGAAAAGCCGAGGCGATCTCGCCCATGCTGGCCGCGACCGCCAGCGAGAAGACGGCCACCAGCGGCCAGCCCAGCGACATCTCCGCCGGACCGCCCATCGACAAGCCGTAGTCGTAGAGCGTCACCGCGCCGGTGAGAATGGAGATGATCGAGAAGGAGATGGCGAAATTCGAGAAGCCTCCCATCGTGCGGAAGAGCTCCTGCGCGTAGCCTAGATGTGCGAGGTCGTGGGCGTCGGTTTGGATTTGGCTCGTTAGCGGTCGCGCCCCTGTGAGATCGGGGGTTCGGAGTGCGGAGTGGCGGAGTTCGACGCTGCTCATCGGGCCGACGATCCATCGGTACGAAAGTCGCTAGCCTACAAGGCCGCGCGATACAACGCCTCCATGTCCTGACGCGAGGTCGGGCGCGGATTGAGTAAGCGGCAGCCGTCCTCCATGGCCAGAGGCACCATCACCGGGATCATCTCCTCGCGCACGCCGGCGTCGCTCAGCCGCGGCGGAATGCCGATCCCGGCGTTAAGCCTCTCGATGGCGGCGATTGCGGCTTCGGCGGCGGCCTCGGAGGTCAGGCCATGCGTATCCACGCCGAGCGCAGCCGCAAGATCGGCCAGGCGCTCCCGAACCACGGGCAGATTAAAGCGCATCACGTGGGGCAGCAGAATGGCGTTGGTGAGGCCGTGATGCATGCCGGCCACGGTGGAAAGCGGGTGCGCCAGCGAATGAACCGTGCCCAGACCTTTCTGGAACGCTACCGCGCCCATGATCGCGGCCGCCATCATGCCCGTGCGCGCTTCGAGATTCTTGCCGTCGCGCACCGCGGTGGGCAGATGTTTGTGCACCAGTTCGACGCCCTTGAGCCCGATGGCGTCGCACATGGGGTGATAACCGATGGCCAGGTACGCCTCCAGGTTGTGCGTCATGGCGTCCATGCCGGTCGCGGCCGTGAGGTGCGGCGGCAGGCTGCAGGTGAGACCGGGATCGGCGATGGCCACCGAAGGAATCAGATGCGGGCTGAAGATGACAGTCTTGCGCCCGGTGGCCTTGAGCGTGATCACCGCGCTGCGTCCCACTTCGCTGCCCGTTCCGGCGGTGGTGGGGATGGCGGCCATCGCCGGCAGGTTCGACGAGATCAGGTCGCCGCCGTTTCTGAGATCGTCGTACTGCGCGAGCGCCAGATCGTGAGTCACCTTGAGGCGGATGGCCTTGGCCGCGTCCAGCACGCTGCCGCCGCCCAGGGCCACGATGCCGTCGCAATGGCGCGCCCGGTAAGCCTCCACCCCAGGGTCAACGCTGGCTTCGGTGGGGTTGTTCTCGACGCCGTCAAAGACCTCCCAATTCAGGCCGGCTTCCGTCAGAGGCTGAGTCACGCTTTCGATCAAGCCACAGCGCACCACGCCCGCATCGGTGACGATCAGAGGCCTCAGCATGCCGAGCAGTCCGACGGCTTCCGGCAAACGGATGATGGCTCCGGGGCCAAAGAGGATTCGATTGGGAAAAGACCATGAAGAGATCATAGGCGGTTTGCCCTTTCCGGAGGCGTTTGCTCGACTCTGCTCCCAAGCCGCGGGCCAGCCTGGCAGATCATCCTCCGCTCCCTGCCGCCCGGATCATCCCAAGGTCGGTAAGACCGTTGATGATGAACTGCACCGCTACGGCCGTGAGCAGGAGGCCCATCAGGCGCGTCAGGATTCGGATGCCGGTCTCGCCCAGATACCTGCCCACGCGGTCCGCGGCGGCCAGGACCCAGTACGAGATCAGTGAAGTCAAAGCAATCACGGTGAGGATAACACTGAATTGCCACCAGCGGCGCGAGTCGCCGGTGAGGATCATGACCGTCGAGATCGCGCCCGGCCCTGCCAGCATCGGAATGCCGAGCGGGATCACCCCGACGGCTTCGCGGGCCGCGCCCTCGGCCGCTTCCTCCACCGATTGCTTGGTGCCGGATTTGCGAGCCTGAAGCATCTCCAGGCCGATCATGATCAGGATCACTCCGCCGGCGATCTTGAAAGCGGCCAGCGTGATGCCGAAGACCTTGAAGATCAGCCCGCCCGCCGCGGCAAAGACCACCAGCACGATGAAGCAGGTCAAGGCCGCCCGGCGCGCCGTCTGCCGCCGGTCGGCGGGCGTGTCGTCCGGGGTCATGGAGAGGAAGGCGGGAATGGCGGCGAAGGGATCGACGAGGAAGAAGACAGAGCTCAACGCCACCAGAGAGAACTTGACGACGAACGCCAGCGATTCGCTCATCAACAGACGGCTCGGCACAGCCGCACGGACAGCGGCGCGCTCGTCAGGGCTTCAAATGATCTCGAAGTACCGCTCGCGCTCCCAGTCGGTGACGGCCTTCTGGTAGTTCTGCGCTTCCCATTCCCGCGTGCGCACGTAGTGGTCGACGAATTCTTCGCCCAGGAGCCCGGCGGCCACCGGACTCTGTTTCAGCAACTGCGTAGCCCGGTCGAGCGATCCCGGGAGTTCCGGCGCCTTGGCCTCGTAAGCGTTACCAATGACCGGATCGGGAAGGTCGAGGCGATGCTCGATGCCGTACAGGCCTGACGCCAGGCTGGCCGCGATCGCGAGGTGGGGATTGATATCGGCGCCGCTCAGCCGGTACTCCACTCGCACCGATTTGGGCGATGGACCTAGAACAGCCCGCAAGGCCGCGGTGCGATTGTCGATGCCCCAGGTGGCGTTGGTCGGCGCCCAGACGCCCGGCACGAGGCGCTTGTAGGAGTTCACCGTGGGACAGGCGAAGGCGGTGAATTCCGGCATCAGCTTCAACTGGCCCGCCAGGTAATGCTTCATCAGCGCGGAGATACCTTTCGGCGCCTGGGCATCGTGGAACAGATTCTCAGCGCGGCCTTGAGCCCACAAGCTCTGGTGCAGATGGCCGCTGGCGCCGGGCAGATCCGCGTTCCACTTGGCCATGAAGGTGGCGATCAGGCCCTGGCGCGCGGCGACCTGCTTGACGCCGCTCTTGAAGAGGGCGGCTTTGTCGGCCGCCTCCAGCGCGTGGTCGTGACGGATGGCGGTCTCGTAGACGCCTGGACCCGTCTCGGTGTGGAAGCCCTCGAGCTCGATCCCGAAGTCGCGCATGGAATCGAGGAGAGCGTGCGTGATCTCCTGATGAACGCCAGTCCGCAGCACGCTGTAGCCGAACATGCCGGGCGACAAGGGAGTGAGGCCGCGGTACTGCTTGGCGCGAATCGAGTGCGAATCCTCGCGGAAGAGAAAGAACTCGAATTCGGTAGCCACCTCGGGCTCGAAGCCCATCTGCCGCGCCTTCTCCACCACGCGCCGCAGGACGCCGCGGGGCGAAACCGCCAGCGGCCGGCCCTGCTCGTCGAAGTAGTCCACGAGGAACAAGGCCGTGCCGGGCTCCCACGGGATCAGGCGGAAGGTCGAGAGGTCGAGGCGGGCGAGCGCATCCGGATAGCCCGTGTGCCAGCCGGTGACGCGGACGTTGTCGTAAAGCACATCGGCGGAATCCCAGCCGAAGATCACGTCGCAAAAGCCGAGGCCTTTTTCGACCGCGGAATCAAACTTTTCCCGGCTGATGTATTTGCCGCGCAAGACGCCGTCGATATCGAAACCACCGACCTTGATCTTGGTGACGTTATTTTCGCGAAGCAAAGAGTCGACAGCTTTCAGTTCCATAGGGGCGACGAGTATATGTCAATGGGCGTGAGCAGGAAATAAGCTTCGTGCGGCTCGGAGAGCAACCTCACAGACCCGGAACCGGCCGAACCCACCTGGACCGCCTCGGAACCCGGCCTTAGTCCACAGGGGCCTTCATCTAGCTGATTTGACGATTGTTAGATCGTTCCTAAGCCCCCTAGGTTCGTTTAGGTTCGATTGGGTTCGTTTGCCTTTTGCCTCCGAACGCCCGACTCATTCTACGGCACTTACGCGTATTGCGGCCGCGCAATCTTGGGTTCGTTTAGGTTCGTTCTAGGTTCGTTTTTTCATCGTTTTGTTGATTCTAAACGACTTCTCGGGTTCGTTTTTGCATTTTTCGACCCCCCCGGGGGGTCTTGCGCACGACCGGGCTCGAGGCGGTCCCAGTCGAAGGGCCGAGGTCCCCTCGTAAGCGACGCTGGCTGTTAATCGCGATTGAACCATAATATTAGTAACCTGTAAGTATACAGAAAGCTGAGCACCCTGTCAAGCCCCCTCAGCGGTCTAGCTGCGAGCGTCATTGCTCGTACCAACGGAGGCTGGGCCGGCCATCGCCCTCGTCGAGCGCGAAGTGGACCGCGCCGGCATGAGTATTCTCCAGAAGCCAAGTGCCGTCGGACTGCCGCTTGGAGCGGAGCAAATCGATCGCTTCGTCCACCCGGCGGTCCGGGGGATCCCCGGCCGCCCGGAAGTACTCCAGCGCGCGCAGCACGTCGTAGTGCCAGCGGGTGGGAAACGAGAATTGCAGCCAGGCGGGGTCGGCGACGGCGCCGGTGCTCTTCCGCCGGAACAACTTCCGTTCCAGAAGGTACTCCTCACCCCGGCGGCGAGCCGCCATAGATTCCGCCGAGCCGCCGGTGGCGCGCTCGTGGGCCAACAGTCCTTCCAGGACCCGGATGGTGGTGTGGAAAGAAGAGCGAACCGAACCATTCTCCGCCTCGCAGTTCCACCCTCCGTCTTCGAGCTGGTGGCCGAGCAGGCGGACGACCACCTCACCAACATCCTGGCCGAAGTAGGCGCCCAGCGCCACGGTCATGCCGTTGATGCACGGCTCGACCTCGCCGCTAAAGAAGGGCTGGCCGGCATGCTCCCAACGGCAGTGTTCCCGGACCTGTGCCACCGCGCGGCGCACCTTGTCACAGTGGGGGTCGACACCGAAGTGGTGCAGATTGACGAGACTGTAGGCGGTGGCGGTCCAGGGCTGGCCCTTGGGCTGCTCGCCGTTTCCGGATTTAGCGTTTCGCGCGGGGAATAAGGCGCCTCCCGCCCACTGACCGTCTTCGCCTTGCAAGGCCAGCAGCCGGGCGCCCCACCCTTCGGTCGCGACCCGGGCGCGTTCCGCCGCGACGACTTCTGCGGGCGCATCGGCGAGATCGAGCAACACCTGCCAGCGGATGGCAGGGTCGGAGTCGAGCAGCCAGCCAGCACGGTCATGGGCCGAGTTTAGCATGCCCATAAGCGCCTGCTGGGGCAGGTGGCGCGCGGAACTCCGGTCCGTTCGCGGTTGCCCTTCCCGCGAGGCTTCCGCTGCCTCACAAGGTCAGAAGTGTGCTTCAACTTCGCCGCGGACCGAAACCGCGCCTCTTATCTTGGTTTCAATCGTTAGGTCGTGCTGAGTGTGCCCTCAGGAGACTGAATCTCGAGGTTTAGGTTGTGTTGGAGCAAAGACACAGGAAGGTCATCGGGGGACTCCGATCCGCTTTCAGGTCCTCACCAACTCTCGAACCACTCTCGGGGCGCCCGCCAGGCGGGAAAGGCTGGGAGGCCGAGCGGCCGTAATTCATCGAGCATCGTGGACGTAGGCTGCATCGCGCCAGGACGCTTTTCATTCAGGTAAGACGGAAGGGCGAGCGGACGGCTGCGGTCTAGCCAAAGCTCGGTCAAAACTCCCGAGGTGTCGGTGACCCATCTGGATTCGATCATGTCGACACCCCCTCTAGCGGCAGATAGAGCGACTTACCAACAACACAACGGTATCACTTAGCCCTCATTTCGGAAAGTACCGCTCTGCGATGAGGAGCGCAAACTGCGCGTACCCGCTCAAGGGTCTGCGATAAACGGTCCGACCAAGGGCAAGAGCGCCGGACCGCTCTTGACCCCGCGCCCGGCACGCGGGCGGTGTGGTGTGCCCAAAATCTTTTTGACCGGGCCGACGCCATTACAGATGCGGTACGACCTAGCATTATCGCAGCGTCAACTTGAAAACGACGCCACAGCCGCTCTCGCCGAACGCCGGGCAGAGGCTTAAGTCGCCACCGAAGGAGGTTGTTCCGTACAGATTACCTGCCGGGTCCAGGAGCAGGTCGGCCCTGGGATTCGCCCCGTCGTCACCGCCGGTGAAGCTATACAGCAGGCGCTCGGCGCCGTTTGGGCTCAGCTCAAAGACTGCACCTTGGCCGTAGGCGCCACCTTGGGAGGTGGTGCCGTACAAATTGCCCTGCGGGTCCCGCACGAGGCCCGCGTAAGGGTACGCTCCGTCGGGCGTGCAGGTGAAGTTATGCAGCACGGTTTCGTGGCCGGTGGGGGTGACCTTGAAAACTGTCCCGCATGAGCCGGTGCCTCCCTCCTCGGTTGTGCCGTAAAGGTTGCCGGCCTGGTCGCGCACAAGCCTCGCTATGGGAAATGCCCCATCTGGCGTTCCTGTGAAGCTATGGAGCACGATCTCCTGGCCGGTGGCAGTCAACTCAAACACGGTACCGTAGTCGACCGAACCATCGCGCCCGGTAGCTCCCGTGACCGACTCGAGACCAAGCGTACCGGTGGTAGTGCCGTAGAGGGAGCCGGCGCCATCCAGGATGAGCGCTGCGGCCGGATAGGCTCCAGCGGTGGTTCCATTGAAGCTGTGGAGAAGGCTCTCCCGGCCAGCCGCATCGATGGTGAACACCGCTCCAAAGAACGTACCTCCCAGAACGGTAGTCCCATAGAGATTGCCCGCGCCGTCGAGGACCAAGCCCGCCTCCGGCTCCGATCCGTCGCGACCTGATCCAGCTTCGAACGCGTGCAACACCGTCTCTTTGCCGGTCGTCCTGTCCAGCTCGAAGACAGTGCCACACCCATAACCGTCGCAGACGTCAGGAGCTTTGCTGCCGCCCGCGACGGTCGCACCGTAAAGTTTGCCCGCCGGACCGACGGTGAGGACGCCTACCGGGATGTAGCCGTCATTGCCGCCGCGGAAGCGGTACAGCACCCTCTCCGCGCCGGTTTTGTCGATCTCGTACACTGTGCCCTGATCGAGCAGGCCGCCCTCTACCGTTGTCCCACACAGGTTGCCCGCCGCGCAGTACACCAGGCCCCCTTCGGGGGCTGCCCCGTCCGGCGAATCGGTGAATGTGTGAACCACAGTGAAGGTTGGTGACCCTTGGGTCTGCTGCGCAGGCGCAGCAACCGCGGTGGCGGCGCCGAGCGCAACGAGGGCGCAAGGCATCTTCCACCAACTGGATTTGAGGTTGCCCATGCGACTCCCCCTCGGCCTTGAGGCCCTTAAATGAACATGCTAAACACTCTCCGCCGCTGGCGCAGCGGCGCCGTCCGCGTGCCTAACTGACCACGAGGCCGCTACAGCGCCAGCCAGACCGACTTCACCTGGGTATACGACTCGAGAGCGTGCATGCCCATTTCGCGCCCGAAGCCGCTCTGTTTATAGCCGCCGAAGGGCGCGGCGCTGTCGAAGCCGTTGTAGGTGTTGATCCAGACCACGCCGGCCTTGATCTGCTTCGCCAGCCGATGGGCGCGCTGAACGTCCCGCGTCCACACCGCCGAGACCAGGCCGTAAATGGTGCCGTTGGAGATGGCGACCGCCTCTTCTTCGTCCCTGAACTTCATCACCGACAGCACCGGACCGAAGATCTCCTCCTGAGCGATCTTCATCGCCGGCTTGACATCGGTGAAGACGGCCGGCTTCATGAAGAAGCCCCGGGCTTTCTCGCCCTCGGTGTCGAGCTCTCCGCCGCAGAGGAGCCTGGCGCCTTCGTCCCGGCCGGACTTCACGTAGCCGAGGATACGGTCGAGCTGAGTCTGGGAGATCTGCGCGCCCATCTCGGTCCGGGGGTCGAGCGGATCGCCCACGCGCATGGCGCGGGCCTTCTCCACCAGCCGCTCGACGAACTCGTCGTGAATATCCTCGTGGAGCAGCAGCCGCGAACCCGCCGAGCAGACCTCGCCCTTGTTGGCGTAGATGGCCCAGAAAGCGGCGGGCAGGGCGGCCTCGAGATCGGCGTCGGGAAAGATCACGTTGGGCGACTTGCCCCCGAGCTCGAGCGAGAGCCGCTTCAGATTGCTTTCGCTCGACGCTTTCAGCAGGTCGCGGGCGCTGCGGATGCTGCCGGTGAAGGCGATCTTGTCCACGTCCATGTGGCGCGCCAGCGCTTCGCCGGCCTCCGGACCGTAGCCGGTGACGACGTTGACCACGCCGTCGGGCACGCCGGCCTCCTGGCAGATTTCGGCAAGACGCAGCGTGGTCAGGGGCGTCATCTCGGAAGGCTTGATCACGCAGGCGCAGCCGGTGGCCAGCGCCGGCGCCACCTTCCAGGCGGCGAGCAGCATGGGATAGTTCCAGGCCGTAATCATGCCGACCACGCCCACCGGTTCGCGCAGGGTGTAGTTCAGGTAGGGCCCGTCCACCGGGATCACTTCGCTGTGCAGGGCGCGCACCCAGCCGGCGTAATAGTAGAAGATGTCCGCGGCCGGCTTCATGTCGCCGTTGCGGGCGCTCTTGAGCGGCTTGCCCGCGTTGAGGGATTCCAGCTTCGCCAGATCGTCCAGGCGCTTCTCGATCAATTCGCCGATCCGCCACAGCATCTTCGAGCGCGCCGAAGGGTCCATGTCGCGCCAGGCCGGGCTTTCGAAGGCGCGGCGGGCGGCCCGGACGGCGCGGTCGACGTCCTCCGCCGTGCCGCGCGGCACGCTGGCCAGCATTTCACCGGTAGCCGGATTCATGACCTCGATCGTCTGGCCGGAGACGCTCCCGGCCGGCTTGCCGTCGATCCAGAGTTTTCCCGGCCCCAGGCTCCGCTCCACTACGCTGCTTTCCATCCTTGAGACTCCTCCATGGTCCAGGCCTCGAGGCCTGCAAGCCGGCTCGGACCGCGTCGCTCGCCATGATCCGTTCGGCATTCGATTTTACCGGATTCGCGGCGAGGGAGACGGGCGTTTTTGTGCTGGTTGAGGCCTGTTCGGGCGGGCCGCTACTCCCATCTCAGGGCCGTCATGGGATCCACCCGGGTGGCGCGGCGGGCCGGAAGGTACGCTGCCAGCACCGCGGTCCCGATGAGCAGCAGCGGCAACAGGATGAGGGTTACAGGATCGGTCGGACGAACCCCAAATAAGAGACCGGACAGCAAACGGGTCAGGCCCAAGGCCACGGCGATCCCGGTGGCCACCCCGAGGAGAGCCAGGCGCAGCGCTTCCTTGAGCACCAGCCGCAGGATCTGGCTCTCGCCCGCTCCCAGCGCTATCCGGATGCCAAATTCGTGAGTGCGGCGCGACACCGAATAGGAGACCACGCCGAAGATTCCCGCCGCGGCCAGGGCCAGAGCCGTAGCGCCGAAAAGGCCGAGCAGCCAGGTCCGCAGGCGGGCCTGGCCGAGCGAGGCATCGACAGCCTCCGACATCCACTCGATGTCCGTTACCGGCAGATCGCGATCTACCTCGTGGACCCTGGCCTCGATTTCGCGGGTGGCGGCCGAAGCGCTTAACGAAGTTCTGCTCACCAGGATGACGCCCCAAAACGGCGCCTGGCCAAAGGGCACGTACGTCATGGGCCCCGGCGCCTGATTCAGGGCGGCGTCGCGTACGTCCCCGACCACGCCGACGATCTCCCGCTTAACGTTGCTGTCCGGGGGAAACCCGAAGATCAACTGCTGACCTACGGGGTCGCGATGCGGAAAATAGATGCGTGCCAGCTCCTGGCTGATGATGGCCACGCGCGGCGCGGACATCGCGTCCTGTTCGCCGAAGTAGCGTCCGCGCAGCAGAGGAATACTCATGACGCGAAAGTAGTTTTGACTGACCGCGGCATAGTCGGCGGTAGTGCTTCTTCCCGCCGGCAGGGGCGCACCGTTGGCGATCCGGAAGGGCAAATTCACGGATTGATCGGCCAGCGGCGCAGGCACCACCACGGCCGTTGCCTGCAGGTCCGGCTGGGCCTGGATGCGGGGCAGCAGGTCGTCCGCAAAGGCCACCCACTGCTGCGGCGTGGAATACTGAAAGCGCGGCAGCGACACTTCAGCCTTCAGAATCTTCCGGGTCTCAAATCCGGGATTGACGGACAGCAGGGCGGCAAAGCTGCGGATGAGCAGGCCCGCCCCCACCAGGAGCACCATGGCCAGGGCGACCTCGGCGACGACCAGAAGATTGCGCGCTCGCCGGCGGCCCTGGCCTTCGCCGGGCCGTCCCGCACTCTCCTGGAGAACGGTCTGCAGCCGGGGATCCGCCGCAAAGAGCGCCGGCGCCAGCCCAAACAGCAGGCTCGCTCCAAGGGAGAGAACCAGGGCCAGGGCGAGCACCGACCCGTCCACTCGAATGGAGCCCGCGCCAGGGAAGCTGAGCGGCAGCAAGCCGCTCAGCCCTCGAACACCCCAGCAGGCCAGGCTGATGCCCAGGGCCGCACCGAGCACACCCAGCACCGCGCTCTCGGTCAGCAGCTGGCGCAGGATTCGGGCCCGGCCAGCGCCCAATGAAGCCCGCACCGCGAATTCTTTGGCGCGAGATGTCGCCCGCGCCAAAAGCAGGTTGGCCACGTTGGCACACGCGATCAGAAGCACCAGACCGACTGCAGCCAGCAGCATGAGCAGCGGAGCGGAGGCGCCTTCTGTCATGGCCTGGCGCAGGGATGCGATGCGGATTGCCCACCCCTCGTCTCCCGGCCGATACTGCTTCCAGAGCCGGCCGCCGATCGCCGTCATGTCGGCCAGGCCCTGCGCCGCAGAGACCCCCGGCTTCAGGCGCGCCAAGGCGGTAAAGAAGTGTACGGTCGGGCGTTGGGCGGCGGCGCCGAACAGCGGGTCTTGAATGATGGGAATCCAGATCTGACGGCTCAGACCCTCGTCAATGAATGCAAACCGGAAGTTGGCCGGCATCACTCCCACTACCATAAAGGACCGCTTGTCCAGGTCAACGCTGCTCCCAATCAGTCCGGGGTCGGCGCCAAAGCGCCCCTGCCACAATTCGTAGCTGATCACGGCCACGGGCCCCGCGCCCGGCTGGTCGTCCTCGGGCAGGAATGTTCGCCCGGCGAGAGGCGGCACACCGAGAATCGAGAAGAAGTCCGAGGTCACGTCGCCCACCCGCACCACCGAGGGTTCGCCGCGCCCGGTCAGGTTAAGCTCGTGGGCTGCGACCGCCGCCATGCCACTGAAGACGTGGTTCTGCCTCTGCCATTCCTGGAACTCACGGTACGAGCAGCCATCCGCGGGAATGCCCGCCCGATCGTTGGCTTCGAACACCCTGACCAGCTGGCCGGGGCTTCGAAAGGGCAGCGGCTTCAAGAGCACAGCGTACACCACACTGAAGATGGCCGTGTTCGCCCCGATACCCAACGCCAGGGTGAGAATCGCAACGATCGTGAATCCCGGACTCCGGCGCAACTGGCGAAGTCCGTAGCGCAGATCCTGAGCCAGCGTTTCAAGCATCGGCAGCCCCCTTTGCTCACGATATTCTTCCTTCACTTGCTCCACGCCGCCGAAACTGCGCAAGGCCGCATTGCGCGCCTCCGCCGGCGCCATGCCGCAGTGGCTGCTCTCTTCCGCCAGCATCTCGAGGTGTGTCCGGAGCTCTTCCTCAAGCTGCCGATCACGGCGCCGCCGGTGAAACAGCCCTGCCAGGCGTGTAATCCACACTCGCAGCCAGATCATCGTAATGACCCGTTCTCCGTTATCGGTCGTGAGTTCTGGCCGCGGCTCAGGCCCAAACGAGACGTCACAGAACATTAGCCCGTGAGACGACGACCCTATTCGCACCTTAGCGCGACGATCGGATCCACCTGGGTGGCTCGGCGCGCCGGAAGACAACTGGCGAACAGCGCAACGGCAAGCAGCCCGAGAAGCACCACCGCAAAAGTGAACGGATCGGTCGGTTTCACCCCGTACAGCAAGCCGCTCAGGAAGCGGCTGAGCCCCAGCGCTCCGGCCAATCCGAGAGCCGCCCCGGCCAAGGCGAGCCGCAGACCCTCAGAAACGATCAGCTTCAGGACCTGGCGGCGCTTCGCGCCCAGGGCCATGCGGATTCCTATCTCGTGCGTGCGCTGCGTCACCGAATACGAGATGACACCATAGATTCCCACCGTGGCCAGCACCAAACCGACACCGGCAAAGACCCCAAAGAGAAGCATCTGGAAGCGATTGCCCGCAGACGCCTCGCGAACGAGGTCATCCATGGTCTGGACGTCAGACACGGGCACGTTCGGATCGAGTCTGTGAATCTGCGCGCGCACAGCCGCAGCCAGGCTCTCGGGCTTGTTGGTGGTGCGCAAGGTTAGAGTGAAGTAGCTCTCGAGCAGCGGCACATAAGACGCAGGAATCTGAGCGTAAGGGTAATAGGCCACCGGAGGCTCGTCGAAGCCCAGCGACTGCCGGACATCGCCGGCGACACCGACCACCGTGCAGATCAGCGAACTCGCCGGATACCCCGGCTGGATCTGTTTGCCGATCGGGTCGTGACCCGGCCAGAACTGGCGCGCCATGGTCTCGCTGATGATGACCGCTCCCGGCGCGCCGGGGCCATCCTGATCGCTGAAGTCCCGGCCTCTGCGAATCGGAATGTTCAAGGTGCGAAAGAAATTGGGGCTGACGAAACGCGCCCGCGCGATGGGCTCCTGGCCTGGGGCCACTGGAGGCTGGCCGGGAAGGGTAAAGAAGAGGGAAGGATCGACTCCGCTCAGCGGGAGATTGCGGGCAAGCGCCACCGACTGGGCGCCGGGCAGCGCGGCCACACTCTCGAGGAGCGTGCGGCGAAAAGTGTCGAGTTGTTCGCCCGACAGCCTGGCCGCCGGCAGCGAAACCTGGAGGGTCAGGACATGCCCGGGATCGAAGCCCGGATTGACTTTTCGCAGCCTCTCGAAGCTGACCACCATGAGGCCGGCTCCGACGAGCAGCATCAAAGCCACGGCCATCTCCGAGACTACCAGCGCGCTGCGCAGCCGCCGCCGGCCGCGGCCGGAATCGGCGCCCCGGCCCGACTCCTTAAGGGTTTCACTCAGGCCGAGCTTTGAAGCTTGGAGGGCAGGCACAAGGCCAAAGGCAAAGCCCGTCACGGCGGCGACCACCAGCGTGAATGCCAAAGCCCGGCGGTCCACGGCGATGTTCTCAACCCGAGGCACGCTGCCTGCGGGCGCGTTGGAAGCCAGGAGGCGCACAGCCCCAAAGGCAAGAATCAAACCCAGGGTGCCGCCCGCCAGGGCGAAAAGGAAGCTCTCGGTCAGGAGCTGACGAACCACGCGCGCCCGGCTGGCTCCGAGCACGGCGCGCAGCGCCACCTCCCGCTGGCGGCTGGTGGCTCGGGCGAGCAGCAGGTTCGCGACGTTGACACAGGCAATCAGCAGCACCAGGCCGACGCACGCCAGCAGAATCTGGAGCACGGGCCGAACCCTTCCGACCACATCCTCCAGCAAAGGGACAAGCAGCAGGCCGTAGCCGGCGTCGGTCTGCGGATATTCCCTGGCGAGCTGCGGCGCCAGGCCGCTGACCCCGCTCTCTGTCTGGCCTAACGTCATTCCAGGCTTCAAACGGGCTAGCCCGAAGAGCCAATGGACGCCGCGCCCCGCCGACTTGGGATCCGCAGGATCAAGCTGCAACGGCACCCAGAACTCGCCTGCGCTTTGGGCGATCTGAAAGCCGCGCGGCATCACTCCCAGGATGGTGTAGCTTTCGCCGTCCAACTTCAGCGAGGTCCCAATCACGTTGCGCGCGCCGCCATAGTGTTTCTGCCAGAAAGGGTAGCTCAGCACGACGACTTTGGGCCCGCCCGGCAGATCCTCCTCAGCCCGGAACGTCCTGCCCAGGATCGGATTCACGCCGAGCAGGGGAAACAGGCTGGCCGTGGCCGGCTGGCCGGCATTCTGTTCAACCTCCGTGGAGCTGGCGAGATTGTAGGATTTCAAGGTGTAAACTGCCAGGGCCTGGAATGCCTGGGCGTGGTCTCGCCAAGCCACGTAGTTCGGCGCGGAAAACACGTTGTAACTGCCGCCTTGCGTTCTTTGGTAGACCGAGACCAGCCGCCCCGCGTCGGGGTAGGGCAAGGGCGTCAGAAGCACCGCATTTACCACGCTGAAGATGGCTGTGTTCGCCCCGATACCCAAAGCAAGGGTGAGAATCGCGACGGTCGTGAATCCTGGACCCCGGCGCAACTGGCGAAGTCCGTACCGCAGATCCTGGACCAGCGTCTCCAGCATCGGCAACCCCCTCTGCTCGCGATATTCTTCCTTAACCTGCTCCACTCCGCCGAAACAGCGCAGGGCGGCATAGCGCGCCTCCGCCGGCGACATGCCTCGGCGGAGGTGCTCCTCGATGAGCATGTCGAGATGCGCCTGGAATTCGTCCTCCAGGTTCTTTTCCAGGTTCTTCCGCCCCAACAGCGTCCGGACGCGGGCAGCGGCTGCTCTCAGTTGACTCATTCCACCACCAAGATCAAGGTGTCGATCGCCAAATCACGCAACGTCGTCACTCATACCTCAAGGCGACCGTTGGTTCCACCCTAGACGCCCGGCGCGCCGGAAGGTCGCCGGCCAGCGCCGCTACCGCCACCATGATCCCGGTGGCCGCCAGGATGGTGACGGGGTCCGTGGTCTTCAGTCCGTAGAGCATCGTGACCACCAGGCGCGACGCTGCCAGGGCTGCGGGTACGCCAAGGACAATTCCGAGTGCCGCCAGCAGCACCGCCTCACCCAGCACCATCCGCAGGATCTGCGAGCCTTCGGCCCCCAGCGCCAGGCGAACGCCAATCTCGTTGGTCCGGCGCGCCACCCCGTAAGCCACAATGCCGTAGAGGCCATGCAGGCCAGCAGCAGCGCCAGCGCCCCGAAGAAGGTCGAGAGGGTGGAGACCAGTTTTTCCTGATAGAGCGATTGGCCGACCTGTTCCGCGAGGGTCTTGACGTCGGAGGCGGTCAGCCGTGAGTCAAGGCCGCGCAACCGGCTGCGGATCTGACGCGTAAAGCCCGACGGATTAGCAGCGGTCCGGACTTCAAACGTGACGCCACCCCAATCCTTGCTCTGAAGGGCAGACAAGTAAGCAGTGGGCGGCGCCTGCTCTCTCAAGCTGAGGTACTTCGCGTCTCCCACCACGCCGATGACTTCGTACTCCGCCCTACGTTGACCTTCCCCCCAGCCGAATTTTCTTCCGATTGCATTCCCGCCTGCAAAAAAACGGCGGGCCATGGTCTCGTTGACGATGGCGACTGGCGGCGAGCCCCGGCGATCCCAGGCTCCAAAATCGCGGCCGAGCAGGATGGGCGTGCGCAGGGCGTCGAAGAACCCGGGGCCCACGGCATTGATGAAGGTGTCCATGTCTTCGCCCGGCCTGGGCGTGTAGCCTTCAACGAAAATAAAATTGTCCCATCCGCCGCCACTGATGGGCGTCAGAAATGAGAAGCTGGCAGATCGCACGCCCGGCACCGCTTTCACACGATCCAACAATTGCTGGTAGAGCTCTGCCAGGCGCTCGCCCTGGTAGCCGACCCTCGTCGGATCGAGCCTGAACAGGAGCACCTGCTGAGGATCGAAACCGGGGTTGAGCGCCTCCAGGTTGCGAAGCGTACGTACCAGCAGGCCCGCGCCGACCACCAGCACGAGCGACAGCGCCACCTGGGCAATTGCCAGCGCCCGGCCCAGCCTGCGCCCACCCCGTGAAGCTGTCAGGCCGCGCGAGCCTGTCTGAACGGCCGAGCGGGAGCTCATCCGGGTCGCGCGCAGTGCGGGCGCCAGCCCGAACGCTATGCCGGTGATGAGGGCGATCAACACCGTGAACACGAGGACGCGAAGCCCTTCCGCCCCAACATCGTGCGGAAGCGTACAAGTGCCGCTCTCAGCCAGGTCATTCAATCACCTGTCGCAATACCGCCGATCGGCGATCGCCCGATCACCCGGTCGCCTCCGTCTGCAGCAGCCGCGCAATCACTCCGACCATGCGCTCCCAGCTCTCGGCCTCGCGAGCGAGCTGCTTCTTGCCCGCTTTGGTGAGCGTGTAATAGCGCGCCCGCCGGTTGTTGTCGGAGGTGCCCCACTTGGAGCTGATCCAGCCCTTCTGCTCGAGCCGGAGCAGCGCCGGGTAAAGGGACCCCTGGTTCAGATGGAGCAGATGCTCCGACACCTGCTCGATGCGCCGCGCGATGCCGTAACCGTGCAGCGGGCCCAGCGTCTCGAGCGTCTTGAGGACCAGCAGATCCAGCGTGCCCCGCAAGATCGCCTCGCGTTCGGTCATGAACACTCCTTTAGAATTTCGACAGGAGCTTAAGGCAAGCTTCTGTAGGAAGTCAACAGGAATCTTGAGGCCGACTTTCCTGATGACGGTGGCAAGAGCCTGCCCGGTGGGGGAGCGCGGGAAGACGGCGCTCACAGGCCGCCGCTACAACAATAAGATCACTGCAGTGTGCAATCCTTGGTCGGCGGGGCTTTAGCTCCCTTTTCGCGCGGGCCTCTCGTACGCTGAGACCAGCCGGGCCACCGTGATGGCAATGTAGAGCACCCCGGTGGCCGCCTCGAGACCGGCAAAGGTGCGCGCGATGGGATTCACAGGCACGATGTCGCCGTATCCCAGGGTGGTCAGGGTCACCAAACTGAAATACATGTAGGCGTGGCGGGCAACCGGGGGGCCGACGGCTGTTAGAGTCAGGATGAACGAACCGGGATGAACTTCCTCAATCAAGGCGTAAATCACGGTCCACAGCAAAGCCAGCATAAGGTAAAGACTGGCTGAGGCGTAGATACGCCCCTCGGTCACGGGGCCGCTCTGTCCCAGGTAGGAAAAGAGTCCCGCCGACAAGTAGCCGGTAAAGGCAATCAGGAGCACGCCCTGCCCAATGCGAAGGGCGTGAATCGAGTAAAACTGGGCGGTGACCGTCGTCACGAAAGAAGCAACGGCCAACAGAATAGCGGGCCATCGCAAAGTCACAGCCGCCGGGAGTAACCAGGCGGCGGCGAGGAGGGTCACATAAATCGGAATCATCAGAAGCGCCTCACCGATCCGACTGCCCTCCAACAACGGAATCAGGAGAACATATGCGACCAGCGAGAGCAGGAGGATGAGAGAGTGCCGATCACTGATCACCGTGCTCATTTGGGTCAACCTTTGCCGCAGCCCTTGAGTCGATCCTTAACGGCTGCATTCACGCCACTTATCTTCCTCGGGGCCCTTTCCGAGCGCAACTGTCAGTTTTGCCAGCGGCTCTGCCACTCCCTTTCTCCCACGCACCTTGGATCCGTACCTGATATGAACTTCGGCCAGGAGTAACTGACGACAAGGCCTGATTTCAGCCTATTTGTGCGATTGACGGCCTAGTAGCAGAACGTCATACTACACTAGGAAAAAGGGAGTTGATACCCGTCGCCTCCACAGGGAGGGTCAATACAACACGAGTCAGCCTTTGACCAAGGCTGATGCCGAAACGCCAAGTCGGAGGCGGGCAGGTTCATCGAGTGCTCCCAGGGAGGAGAGGGAGCTCTATCCATTTGCGGCATGACCTCACGAGATTCAAGATTAGCAAAGGAGACAAACATGACACCAAGTCAGACATCCCGTGCCTCTCATCGCGCGACCCTGGCCCTGCTGGCCGTGCTGGTCCTGATGCTGCTGTCGATTCTGCCCGCCTGGGGCGCCGACAAGACGAAAGACGAGGAGACCATCAGCAACGCCACCACTGTTCTAACGGCGATGCTCAGTGGGGGCGCAGTACCGACTGACGTACTGGGGAAAGCCAACTGCGTGGTTGTCATTCCCAAATATAAGAAGGGCAGTTTCATCGTTGGTGGAAGCGGCGGCCGCGGGCCCATGAGCTGCCGAACCGGTAGCGACTTTGGCGGTAAGTGGTCGCCTCCGGCGATGTACACGTCCGGCGGGATGAGCGTCGGCCTTCAGGCCGGAGGGTCTTCCAGTGATTTTGTCATCCTGCTGATGAACAAAAAGGCGGTGGACGCCTTCTTGAAAGGGAAGACCAAGCTGGGCAGGGATGCATCCGTAGCAGCGGGCCCGGGTGCCACAGCAGCCAGCCTTGGAGGCGACGTCCTGACATACGCACGAACCTCGGGCGCCTTTGCCGGTTTGTCGCTGGGAGGTGCCTCGTTCGATTCGGACAATGACGCCAACCAGCGCCTCTATGACAAACCCGTCAGCGCGAGTGAAATCGTTCAAGGGAATGTTCAGGCGACTCCCGCGGGTCAAGCCTTCGTCGCCTTGCTCGACAGCAAGGTAGCGACGCACAAGCAGTAAGAAGCCGCTCCCGACCAAGAGCTCGCGGGGCAACCAAGCCGATTCGCTTGCTCCGGCTTCTGGCACTCTGAGCCTAGATCTACGGACAAGATTCTCGCCAACAGGCCGGACCTAGAAGCTGGCTCGGGCCGGAGTAATCCCTACCTCGACACGTGAAAGATCGGGGGGCGGCACTTGCACAGCCGCAAGGGCTGCCCCGGCCTACAAAAACATTGGACTGTCAGTTTTGACAGTTCCCCGTCGGCGGCGTATCGGTATAGCGTATGAGATAGGGCACGGTGCGATCGGCACTTCGCCAACACCGTGGAAGAAGGAGTTTGAGCACTAATTCCCCTTGGGGAGACCGGGTCGGAGCCCCCGCTGACCTTCGCTCTTTGCGCGGTCGCCTATATCTTGGAGATTGGAGCTGCTTATGACGACGAAACGAATTTTCTGCCTGACTGCGGCAGCGGTGTTGTGGGCCGGCCTTACCACGCTTTCCCTCGCCATCCCCTCGCCGCAGCAACCGGATGAAAACGTTGCGCAATCGGCTTCCCCGACTTCGGCCGGAGACCAGGGCGCATCGCTTCCTCGGCTGCAAGAAACCGCTGCCGCAACGGCAAACCCCTTTACGAACCCGTTCGCGGCGTTCGGTCCAACCACGGCGAGCGCCGAGCCTGTGGCCGCGGCGCCGGTGGCGTACCCTCGAGCCCCGCGGCCACCCGCCTCGTCGTCCAGTTGGGCGCCAACGCACTTCGAGATTTGGGGTGACGTTCAGTGGAGGAACATCTCCAGCAACAGCGGTCTTTCAACCTCCTACTGCCTGCCGTCGGGGTGCGTCACCAACACCGGCAGCTTTAGCAATAATCTGGGGTTGTCGGGTTTTGGGGTCGGCCCCCATTTCGGTTTCATCTGGACACCCGAGAAGAAGATTATGGGTGCGACCAGCAAGATCTGGGTGGAGTGGCAACAGCTCAACCGCTCGAAGACACGCACGATTAGCGGGGAATTCGACTTTTTGGGCGTTACTTATGTTATCGACACCACCTTGCAGACTCAGGTGAACACCAGGCAGTTCCAACTCGGTTATGCGCCCCGCTGGGGCAACGATAAGTTCAGAATCGGTCCTGAGATCGAATATCAACGGCTCACCGTGGATGTCACCCTCGCCAATCTTACACCGGGCGCGCCGCCTCCGGTCACCCAGAGTGTAAACGTCCCGAACAACATCGTGCTGCTGGGTCTCGATTTCGACTATACGCCGGTTCAGCAGTTTGACGTTTTCGGGAAGAGTGGGTGGATCCCTTGCTGCGGCGGCGGTTGGCACGAAAACGAAACCCAGCTCGGCGTCAAGTACTACATCCGTCGCAACTTCAGTCTCCTGGGTGGGTTCAGGTACTACTATCTGAAGAGGGATTTCAATGCGCCTGCCCAGACTGTAACCACGGAGGAAGGATCAATAACCGTCGGCCCGTTCTCCGGATTCATCAAGTTCCCCGGAATCGGACCCTTCGTCGGCGCGTCGGTCAGGTTCTAGGTCAGGAAGCGCGATGCGATTCGCCGGATGCTTGGCTGCCTGGGGTCTCTAAGCCCGAGCGCATCGGAGTCCTTGGGTAAGTCATTTGAAAAAAAAGACATGTTAAAGGGCACGGGCAGGCCGTGCCCTTTAGGTTTTGACAGACTGAGACCTTCGCCGGCGGGCCGGGCGATCTTGGGTTCGACTGAAAAATAAAAGGGCGGCTTGGCAGGCTGGGACACCAAAGAGCGCTGAGGTCCGCCAAATTGAGGGGAGAAACGGCAGGTTCTTGGACCGAACTGACACGCAAAATAGACTTTGGATTCGGCCTCGCAACGAAGCAGCGGGCTGGAGACTTGTTATAGAGCGCTGATCGGGGCTGACTCTCAGGAGAACAGGTGTAGTCTGATTAATCACTTTACAGGAGGTACGGGATGAAAAGGATGATGACGATGGTGGGGCTGCAGATCGCGGTTCTAGCCGGGCTCGCCGGCTCGGCGGCGGCCCAAACCGAAGTGACGGTCACGGCAAAGCCGCTTACAGATTCAGACATTGCGTTACTGCGCCACGATGTTCAAGGGCAGAAGATGGACATCATCACCAAGACCATGCAGCTCACCCCCGCGGAGGCGGCGGCTTTCTGGCCAATCTACAAGGTTTATGCCCACGACCAGAGCCTGATCGGCGACCAGGAGTACCAGCTGATTAAAGACTACGCGATGAATTACGGTCAGATGAGTGATGACAAGGCCGCTGAGCTGGCACAAAAGACTTTCGCTATCGAACAATCCAGACATGACATTCAGGTGAAATATTGGCCACAGTTCGAAAAGGCGCTGACGGCTAAGCGGGCCGCAAAGTTCTACCAGGTGGACCGGCGCCTGACCATGATGATCGACCTCCAGCTGGCTTCTCAAGTCCCTCTAATGCAATAACCGGGGCTAACGCGCTCGACCGTGGGTTTCGCCCATCCAGCGCGTACTTGTGACAGCTTATGGACCTTGACGCCATCCAGGCGGCGCTCCGCCAGTTGAGCCTTGACGGGTGGCTCTTCTACGACCACCATCACCGCGATCCGATCGCTTATCGTGTGCTCGGCATCAATCCCGTCATGTGCACGCGACGCTGGTACTACTTGGTGCCGGCGAAGGGCGAACCCGCCAAGCTGGTGCACCGCATCGAGAAGGGCAACCTGGACGGCCTGCCAGGCGTGCGTCACGAGTATTCCTCCTGGCACGAGCAGCGCGAGAAGCTCCGCGAGATGCTGCGCGGCACGACCAGCCTCGCCATGGAGTATTCGGCGCTCAACGACATCCCGTACGTTGGTCTGGTCGATGCGGGCACGGTGGAGTTGGTGCGGAGCTTCAACGTCGAAGTGGTCTCTTCGGCGGACCTGGTGCAGTTGTTCGAGGCGCGCTGGTCGCCGGCCGCCCTGGACTCGCACCTGGAGGCGGGCAAGGTGGTCCACGCTGGGATCGCCGGGGCGTTCCGGGCCATCGCCGAAGCGGTGCGCGGCGGACACACGCTGACGGAGTACGACGTCCAGCAGCGGCTGCTCGAGGCGCTCAGCCGCGGCAACGTGGAAGGCGACGAACCGCCGCTGGTGGCGGTGAACGCTCACTGCTCGGACCCGCATTATTCGCCGACGGCAGCCACGTCTCAGCCGATTCGGCCCGGCGACTTTGTACTGCTCGACGTCTTCGGCAAGAAGCGACAGCCGGGCTCAGTCTACTTCGATGTGACCTGGACCGGCTACGTGGGCGAGCAGGTACCCGATCGTTACGCCGCGGTCTTTGCAGTGGTAAAAGAGGCCCGCGACGCGGCCATCTCGCTGGTGCAATCGGCGATGAGGGAGCAGCAGGCCCTCTTAGGCTGGCAGGTGGACGAGGCGGCGCGCGCTGCGATCGCCCGACACGGTTACGCGGAGTATTTTGTGCACCGCACCGGCCACTCGATCGGCGAGGATGTGCACGGCAACGGCGCCAATATGGACAACTTTGAGACCCGCGACACCCGCCGCATCATTCCGCGGACCTGCTTCTCCATCGAGCCCGGCATCTATCTTCCCGATTTCGGGGTGCGCAGCGAGGTGAATGTCTACGTGGAGGAGCGCGACGCCCGGGTCACCGGCGAGATCCAGCAGTCCGTGGTCCCGATTCTGGCATCGTGACCTCGGCGCGCCGACTGTGCTAGCCTGAGCACGATGGCCAAAAGAGTCCTGGAACCGGAGACCGCCGTCAAGCCAGCCACCGTACCCAAGCTTGAGACCAGCCGCCTGATCTGGCTTTGCGTGTCCGCCTGGGCGGTGCCCGGCGCCGGCCACTACCTGCTCGCCCGCCGTGGTCGGGCGCTCGTTCTTTTCCTTGCCATCATCACCATGTTCGCCTTTGGCTTGGCCATGAAAGGCCAGTTCTTCTCCACCCAATCGGCCTCCTGGCTGGAAACGCTGGGCTACTACGGAGAGCTCTGCGTGGGTCTGGCCATGTTCGTGGCCCGTTTCTTCGGATACCCTGGCGGCGACCCGTTCTTCGTCAGCGCCGACTTCGGCACCGCCTTCCTCGTGTCGGCCGGCATGCTCAACCTGCTGGCCATCCTCGACGCCTACGACATCGCCCTCGGCCGCAAGCCCTAGCTTCGCTGGGCGCGTACTCCAGACCCTCTTTTTTCCTCTCCCAAGTGAACTGAAAGGGCTCCGGCGCCGTCTTGTATGTTGGAAGGACGCGTGGACGCCTGGGTCGAGACTTTGCCAGAAGCCGCCGTGAGCTTGAGCGCCTCGCAGCAGCCCGCCGAGCAGACGTTCGAGCGGGAGTTCGAGCGGCAGCTGGCCGATTGCTCGGCGCTGGCCTATCGCGTCGCTTTGGGCGTGCTTCACAGTCCGGCCGACGCCGAAGAAGTGGCGCAGGAGGCCTTTGTGCGCGCCTACCGCCACTTTCCTCGGCTGCGCGAGCCTGACCGCTTCCGGGCTTGGCTGGTGCGCGTGACCTGGCGCCTGGCGATTGACCGCCAGCGTTCGGCGGCGCGTCGAGATCGCCGCGAGCTGGCGGTGAAGGCGAACGAGTACCCGCCGCTGACCGTAGAAGAGGCCGCGCTCGGCCGCGAGTTCCAAAGCCGGCTCGAGCAGGCGCTCGACTCGCTGCCGGAGAAGCTGCGGCGGGTGGTGATCCTGGCGGCCATCGAAGGCTATGGCATGAGCGAAACCGCCGCTCTGCTCGAGCTGCCCCAAGGGACTGTGCGGTCGCGGCTGCACCGAGCGAGAAAGCTGCTGGCGGAGAAATTGAGATGAATTGCCAACCCTGGCGCGAATGGATTGCCGAAGCGGCGCTCGGCTCGTTGGACTCCTCGTGTCGCCCGAAACTGGACCGGCATCTCGCGGCCTGCGCTCATTGCCGCCGGGCCTTCGAGGCCGAGCAGAAGCTGCTGGCAGCCGTCGACGACGGCCTGAGGGCCAGCCTGACGGGGACGCCTTCGTCCGAGTTCGTCCCGCGGGTGCGGATGCGTATCGCCCAGGAGAGCGAGACGGCCCGGGCGTGGTGGCTGATGCCGCTGGGCCGGATTCGGGTGACGGCGGCTGTGGCGGCCCTGGCCGCGCTGGTGCTAGCCGTTGGACTCCTCCACCGTGCTTCGCCGCCGGCAAAGGCTTCGGCCTCACGCATTGCCGGGCCCGCCGTGTCGAGCGTAGCGCTGAACGAAGTCGCAGGCGTTGCAACCCCGGCAGGGTCGGCTTTGACGCCTGCGCGGCCAGCTGATAGTGCACACGACTCGGCACGCCGAATGAGGCGGAGGCAGAGAGCCGCCGACGATCAGGCCCCCCAGTGCGAAGTCTTGGTTGAGCCGGGGCAGTGGCGCGCCATTGTGGCTGCATATCGCGCCGCGCAATCAGAGCGCGTGGATGCCGACTTGACTCCGGACCGAGCCCTTGCAAGCGAGAAGCCGGTGGAGGTGACGCCGATCGAGATAGACCCGATCGCGGTTGCTGAACTCTACCCCGCAGGACCGCCCCAATCGCCGGGCCGCTGATGCCATAGCCCCAAGGAGACGAACATGGATTTAAGACGCTTGGCAACAGTTGCAGCGATAGCGCTGGTGACGGTGACGCCCCTGGGCGTTGGCGCCGCTCAAGAAAGCAATCCGAAGGCCGAACAGCTTGTTATGCCGCTCCGTATGACCGTGGTCTTTAACGAATATGAGGGAACCACCAAGATCAGCAGTCTTCCCTACACGATGCCCTGCAAAGCAATGTCTCGGAATGCCGGCCATGACGTATCTCAGCTCATCATGGGGTTTCGCGTGCCTTACAGGGCAAACAAAGACGAAATTCAATTTCAGGACGTTGGCACGCATCTTGACTGCTGGTCGGCGCCTCCCGATGAGCACGGCGCATTCATGGTCCAACTTGGAGTAGACCGCACCACCGTCTACTCGCCGTCCGAGACCTCGGAGAAAGCGGCTCAGTGGCACCCAGGCATGCAGCCTCCTGCGGATCCTGTCTTCGGGCGCTTCACAGCCAACCTTCGAGATCTGCTCATCCACGATGGTCAGACGGTTCAGGCCGCCACCGCCACTGACCCCGTCAGCGGCCATGTTTGGAAAGTCGAAGTCACCTTGAATGTCGTGAAATGAGACCCGTGGTTACAGCTCTTGCGATCACGCGGGAAGCACCGCCCCGCCAGTTTTGCTAGAATTCATCTCAAGGCTTCCTCGAAGCCTTGAGGTTATGTTCTCACGGCAGAACCGCATGATCGCGTCGCTCTACATGGCGGGCGACGCCCTGCTCGCGCTGGGCAGTTACTTGCTCGCCTATTCGGCCCGCGCTCACTTCTTTCCCCACCTGCGGGAATTCTGGAACACGCCCTTCTACACCTGGATCGTGCCGTTCATTCCGCTGATCTGGATTGGCGTGGGCCTGGCGGCTGGCATCTACCGCGACATTTTGGAAGAGGACTGGCGCTTTGTGTTTTGGAACCCTCTGAAAGTCTGCGCCATCGGCAGCCTGATCCTCTTTGCCCTCACCTTCGCCCTCCGGGTGCTTTACATCAGCCGCCTTTTGATGAGCCTCTTCGGCGCCACCGCCTTCGCCGCCATGGTGGTGTTCCGCCTCCTGGTACGCAAGTTCGGCGGCGCGTTGCGCGATACCTTCGGCAGCGTGCGCCATTTCCTGATCGTAGCCGGAACTCCCGAAGCGCCCGAGGCGCTGGAGATTGCCCGCGAGATCGAGTCGAACCAGGCGCGTGGTCTGGAGCTGGCGGGGTTTGCGGTGGTCGGCCAGCGAACGGGATTCGGAAGCGCCCGGCGGAGGCGGCTCGACTGCGCCTCGCGCCCTGCCATCGATCGTGCCGGGCTTCGTGGCTCTTATCCGGTCTACGACCTCAGCCAGATCCCCGAGCTCCTTCGCGGCCACGTGATCGACGAGGTGATCTTCGCCGTCTCGCGCGACCAGCTCGCCAGCCTCGAAGAGACTTTTCTGCTGTGCGAGGAGGAGGGCGTGCGGACGCGCGTGCTGATCAGCTTCTTCCCGCATGTCATCTCACGCGTCTACTTGGAGCGGCTACGCGACATGCCGCTGCTGACCTTCTCCACCACGCCTGAAAACGAGTTCCTGCTGCTGTTGAAGCGGGCAGTGGACCTGGTCATGGCGCTGGCGGTGACGGTGGTGCTCTCCCCGCTCTTCCTGGTGGTGGCCCTGGCCATCAAGCTGACCTCGCGAGGCCCAGTCCTCTACCGCCAGACGCGCTGCGGTCTCGGCGGGCGCCAGTTCACCCTTTACAAGTTCCGCTCCATGCACGCCGGCGCTGACCAGCAGCGGCGGGAGTTGATGCCGCTCAACGAAGCCGACGGCCCGGTCTTCAAGATTCGCGATGACCCGCGCTGCACGCCGGTAGGGCGCTTCATGCGCAAGTTCAGCCTCGACGAGCTTCCGCAGCTCATCAACATTCTGAAGGGCGACATGTCTTTCGTGGGACCGCGCCCCCCGCTCCCCGAAGAGGTGGCCCACTACGAGCGCTGGCAGCGCCGGCGTCTGCGCATGCAGCCGGGACTCACCTGCCTCTGGGCGCTCGAGGGCCGCAACCGGTTGAATTTCCGGCGCTGGATGGAGCTCGACCTCGAATACATCGATACCTGGTCGCCCGCGCTGGACTGGAAGATCCTGCTCAAGACGATCCCGGTGGTCGTGCTGGGGCGCGGAGCCAGCTAAGGGGGCGCCGGCCCATCGAGCGATGGCGATATCGGGAGGATACGTGAGAGCTGCTTGCTTTGGGGTCTTGCTGGTTGTATGCGGTGCAGCTGGCGCCGCCGGTCAGACCCCGGTGCCGGTGGAGCAGGAACCGTATCACCACGTCCTGCTGAAGAACGACTTTGTGGAAGTCATCCACGTGACGCTGCCGCCGGGCCAGACCACGCTCTTCCATACTCATGCGGGCGACCGGGTCTCGATGGCTCTGACCAGCACGCAGCTGGCATCGCAAGAGCTGGGCGAGCCCGAGGGCCAGCCGGGTCCTACCCATCCCGGCTCCGTTTCCGCCATCACCTCCGAAGGACCTTATACCCACCGCATTCACAATCTGGGGCCCGCGACCTTTGAGGTGGTGGACGTCGAGTTCCTCCGGCGTCCGGAACATCCTTCCCAGAGAGCCGCCGCGACCGTCGCAGCCGAGAATCCCAGCGCCCGCGTTTACGAGTGGACGCTGGCGCCCGGGGCTAAAAGCCCGGCTCACACCCATGAACGCCCTTACCTGATTCTGGCGGTCACCCCGATGCAACTGAAAATGACCGGCCCGGACGGCAGCTCGATGACCCACGAAGTAAAGCCCGGGGATTTCCACTGGGTCGATGCCAGCGTCATCCACACCTTGGAGAACGCGGGCAGCGCCGAAGGGGAGATCGTCGAGATTGAGGCGAAATAGGACGGGCGCGCAACACGCAGCGCAACCTTCAAACGAGCCCAACCGGTCGGCGGACGATACGCACCGCAGCTCTGTGAGTTCTCCACCGGGAGTGGTTCAAAGTTACGGGAACCGCCAGCAGACCGTCCTCGGGCGCACCCGGGGCGTCACTTCACGATATTCTTTCCGAAGTTGAAGCAGGGACCCACCGAGAACCGAACCGTCCAGCGTCCGTTCTGCAGAAGGTCGCTGAACAGATGGTCCCAGACCAGGTCCGACTGCACGCGCAGGGCGACATGCTTGGAGAAAATGAAGTCCGCGCCCCCGCCGAATCCATAGAACCAGGTGTTGTCGCTCTTCTGGCCCGAGGGCACCAATTGTTTCACGACGCCGACCGCGACCGGATCGTTCGGATTGGGCTGCGGGGTGGCGAGCTCATGGATCAGTCCGATGGAGGGCCGGATGAACAGCGTCACCTGCTTGAAGTGCCGATACGCCAGCTGGGGACCGCCGGTAATGGTCTGCGTTCTGGAGTGAGTCGGCACCACCAAGCTGTAGTTCGGGGGAATGATGCCCGCGGCTACCAATGGTGCGAGCTGCGCCGCCAGCTGCTGCTGCAACTGGGGCGTCAGCAGGTTCTGGGTCAGCGTCAGATTACCCGCGGAGATGCTGTAATCGACACCGAACGAGACCCAGGTGGTAGCCCTGACGCCAAACTGAGTGTGAAAGCCATTTTCAAAGAGACTGATGGCGGGGCTATCCAGAAACGTGTACCCGGCAAACGCGTCGTAACGGGTCACGTAGGTTTGCTGGCCAAAGCAGGGCGAGGCCAGGAGCATCAAGGTGAGGGCCGGAATGACGAACCTTCTCCAGGCAGTTTCCGGTCTCATGGTTTTTGAGTTGAACATCGTAAGCCCCCTCGCTGGCAAGGTTCCGGCTCTTGGGCCTGCGGGCGGAAGAGCAAAAAGCCACCCGCGCCGGCCCTTGTTGTTACTTGTAGCCCGAGGCCGATCCTTGTACAGTGACGAGGCTCACCGAGGCGTGTGACGCCGCGACGCCTGGCACCCGGCCGCTTCTGCCCAGGGAGCAGGCGCCCGACTCGCTCAAGGTCACTTGCGGACGATGTAGCCGGACACCCTCCATTGGCCGTCGCGGTCACGCATCGGGACCACGGTCTCGAAGGCGGACTTCAGGTGTTCGAAAGAGCTCTGGTACTGCAGGCCCACGTAGTCACCGGGCGGCGCTTTGGGCGGATTCTTCATGGGCTCGGACTTGACGAGCTTGCGTGAAATGAGCTTCCCTAAAGGCCCGCGCGCTGCGCTGACCTTCATGATCCACTGGCCTGGGCTGACCGCGTTTTTGAAATCCTGCGCAGCCGCCTCCCAGCTCTCACCGTACTTTCCCGCGTCCACCAGCGCCAGCCATGCCTGCGACGCTTTCTTGGCCTGCGCTAACGAGTCGCTCTGGGCGTACCCCCGGGTGCCAGCGGCCAGGGTTAGCGCCAGCGCTGCGCAAAATGTGAGTCGAGTCATCCTATGCATTTGATTCCTCACTGATGCCGGATCGGGTCTCACCGGTCTGATTGTCCAGCCCTCCGGCTGAGGCCGAATTAGGCTGGTATTGCTATCATAAGGACCGCAGGCCTGTGACGGCGCGCCGCGAATCTGGCGGCGAAAGGGAGGCCTATGGCAAAAGCCAAGCAGCTTACCGTATGGGTAGAGAGCACGCCCGCTCAACTCGGGCGGATCGCCAAGGCGCTGAGCGACGCCCGCGTCAACATCACCGCCTTCACTTGTGGCACCCAGTCCGGCGACTGCCCCTTGCGCTTGCAAGTCAGCCAGCACGCCAAGGCGCGGAAGCTCCTCCAAGAGCTCGGCCTTCGGGTCACCGAGGAAGAAGTCCTGCGCCTCACCGTGGCTGACAAGCCCGGCGTCCTGGCGGAGATCGGGACCCGGCTGGGCGAAGCGGCCATCAATATCGAATACGCCTATGGCGCCGTGGCCGAGAAGTCCCGCCGCGCCGATCTCGTGCTCAGCGTGTCCGATCCGGAGGGCGCCCAGCACCTGCTCAAGGACCTGAAGTAGCCCGCTCAGCCAGACCTGGCAAAGGGGTAGCGCCCCAGTTCCACGGACCGGTCCGCCACCTGACGCCGCAGCTCGATGGTATCGGGCGGCTGGCGGCGCAGCAAGCGGCGCAGCACGCCCAGTTGGGTGCGCAGCGTGTCGCCGTCGCTAATTCGCGCCAGTGCCCGCCGCGATTCGCTCTCCAGACGGTCGGCCGCCTCGTAGATCAAGGCCCGGGTGGCGGCAATCTCGAGCCCGGCGGCTGCAGCGGAGGCCCGGCCGGCTTTCTTCTGGGTCCGCAGCAGGGCGCTCTCCATGGCGTAGACGTCCATCACCAGGTTGCTGAGGACGCCCACGATCTCCTGCTCGCCGGCCAGCGCCTGGAGGTATCGCTGCACGGCGCTGCCCGCCACCAGCAGGACGACCTTCTTGGCGCCCGCCACCAGTTGCGTCTCTTCGGCCAGGAGCCCGTCCGGCGGCGCCTCTTCGAACGCCGGAGCACCCAGGATGCTGTCCAGCAGGCGCTGGGCAGCGGGAATCAAGCTGAGTTCGCCCTTCATTGAACGCTTCAGTAGCATGTCGGTGATCAGCAGGCGGTTGATCTCGTTGGTGCCTTCGAAGATGCGGTTCACCCGCTGATCGCGGAACACCTTCTCGATCCCGTAGTCGCTGGAGAAGCCGTAGCCGCCATAAATCTGGACGGTCTCGTCGCTCACGAAGCCCAGGAGCTCGGTGCCCACCACTTTGACGATGGAACATTCGACGGCGTACTGCTCGAGCGCCTTGATGATCCGCTGGCCCGAATCGGGCACGCCAGCGCCCGCCGCCAAGCTGTCGGCCAAACCGTCGATCATACCGGCGGTGCGATAACAGAGGCTTTCGGCGGCATAGATACGCAGCGCCATCTCGCCGAGCTTTTCCTTGATCAGACCGAAGTCGGCGATAGGGTGTCCGAAAGCCTGGCGCTCCTTGGCCCACTTGACGGCCTGGGCGAACAGGTGCCGGGAGCCGCCGATGCATCCGGCGCCCAGCTTCAGCCGGCCCATGTTGAGAATGTTGAAGGCGATCAGGTGGCCCTTGCCCACTTCGCCGAGCACGTTCTCGGCCGGCACGGCCGCGTCCTCGAGGCTCACCGGCGTGGTGGAGGAGCCGCGGATGCCCATCTTGTGTTCTTCGGCGCCGGGCGTCACCCCGGGGAAGCCGCGCTCCACAATGAAGGCGGTGAACTTTTCGCCGTCTACCTTGGCGAAGACCACGTAGACATCGGCGATGCCGCCGTTGGTGATCCACTGCTTGGTGCCGTTCAAGGTGTAGTGCGATCCGTCCGCGCTCAGCACGGCCCGGGTCTTGGCATTGAGAGCGTCGGAGGCGGAGGTGGCTTCGCTCAGGCAATAGGCGCCGATCCATTCGGCGCTGGCAAGCCGGGTGACGTACTTCTCCTTCTGGGCTTCGGTGCCAAAGAAAGCGATGGGCAGGACGCCGATGCCGGCCTGGCACCCCAGCGTGGCCGCCCAGGCGCCGTCGCGCGCCATCTCTTCCGAGACGATGATGGAGGAAATCTTGTCGAGCTCCAGGCCGCCGTACTTCTGAGGTACGTCCGTCCCGCAGAGGCCCAGCGCGGCCGCTTTCTGCAAGAGCTCGCGCAGCAGTCCGGGTTGCTTGGCCTCCATCTCGTCAAGGCGCGGAATCACCTCCTGCTCCACGAACTCGCGCGCCGTCTGAGCGATCAGGCGATGCTGGTCCGTGATGTCTTCCGGGGTGAAGATCTCTTCCGGCAAGCGGTCCTCGATGAGGAAGCTGCCGCCCTTAATCGATTTCTCCGGTGTGGCCGTCAACGTGGCCATGGGTCCTCCGGACTGGGAAAGACGAAAGTCAAAACGCGAAATTCGAAACTCGCCGTGTAACCACGCGGTGAACACGGCGCTCACGCCGGGCTGGGTGCCGCTCTGGTTATGGCCGGGCGCGGCCAAGATATGGCGATCACACTTGGCCGGTAGCTCCTTGAGTCTTGCAGGCTTTCACCCTTACTGCAGATTCTCAAAAATCCCGGCCGCGCCCATGCCCCCGCCCACGCACATGGTCACCATCCCATAGCGCGACCCGCGCCGCTTCATTTCGTTGATCAGGGTGGCGGTCAGCTTGGCCCCCGTGCAGCCCAGCGGATGGCCTAGGGCGACAGCGCCGCCGTTGACGTTGACCCTCTCGAGATCGAGGCCGGCCAGCCGGATCACCGCCAGGGCCTGGGCGGCGAAGGCCTCGTTGAGCTCGATCACATCGATGTCTTCCAGTTTCAGCCCGGCCAGTTTCAAAGCCTTGGGAATGGCGTTGACCGGGCCGACGCCCATCTCCTCCGGCAGGGTGCCGGCGGCGGCGAAGGCCACGAAGCGCGCCAGCGGCTTCGCGCCGGTCTGTTTCGCCTTCTCGCCGGACATCACGATGGCGGCCGCGGCGCCGTCGCTGGTCTGGGAGGCGTTGCCGGCCGTGACCGTGCCCTGGGCGTGAAAGACGGGCTTCAGCTTGGCCAAGGCCTCCAGCGAGGTGTCCTTGCGCGGGCCCTCGTCGACGGCAAAGGTCAAGGTGCGCTTCTGCGGCTTGTTCTTGCCGTTCAGACTCACCTCGGTCACTTCGAGGGGCGCAATCTCATCCTTGAACTTGCACCCGGCAATGGCCGCCACCGCCCGCTGGTGGCTGCGCAGCGCAAAGGCGTCCGCCTGCTCGCGCGTAATATCGTACTTGCGAGCGACGTTCTCCGCCGTCAGACCCATGGTGAGGTAGGCGTCCGGGTAAGTGTCCATGAGAAAGGGATTGGGCGAAAAATGATAGCCGCCCATCGGCACCAGGCTCATGCTCTCGGCGCCCCCGGCGATGATGCAATCGGCAAATCCGGCCATGATTCTCTCCGAGGCCATGGCGATCGATTGCAGGCCCGACGAGCAGAAGCGGTTGATGGTCATGGCGGCGACGTCCACCGGCAGACCCGCCCGCAGCGAGACCGTCCGGGCCATGTTGTTGCCCTGCGAGGCTTCGGGCATGGCGCAGCCCAGGATCACGTCCTCGACCTCGTTGGGATCGAGTCCGGGCACGCGTTTCAGGATCTCCTGCACCACCGCCGCCGCCATGTCGTCGGGGCGGGTCGCCCGCAGAGTCCCCTTGGGCGCCTTACCGACCGCGGTGCGCGCGATTGAAACCACATATGCTTCTTTCATTGAGTTCTCCCCTTACTAGAGGCTCGCAAAACCCCCATTCTTTATTTTCAATAACCTAACGGTTTCGTTTTTGGAAAAAGCCGAAGTCAGGAGCCAAAACCCTTATCCGACCCAACCCCGTCATCCCAGCGGCAAGCGGGAATCCAGCTCCTCCCCGTCCAGAATTTGCCAACCCGCTTGCCTCAAAGCAGGCCTTCCTTCGGATTCACTTAACAGCTGGTTCCAGGTTGACCCTTTATTTTAAATAACCTAACGGCTTCGTTTTTGGAAAAAAGCTCGAGTGAGGAGCCAAAATCCTTACCCGACCCCAACCCCGTTATTCCCGCCAAGCGGGAATCTGCTTCTCCCCGTTCAAAACCTGCCAATTCTCGCGTCTGCCCCAAAACAGGCCCAAATTCGACTTCATTTGCACGTTCTTTAGAGGGCCGTTTATTTTCAACAACATGCCAGGTTCGTTTCCTCAAAAGCAAACCTTTTTGTGCCCGGCGCCGCGAGGGGTCTCAAAAATACCTCGGCGTCTGATCCGTCCAGACGAACTGGCCCTGGTTAGAGTTGACGCCATTGAACTTGTACTTATTCCCGTGCTGATCGTGATACTCCAGTTGGCTGGCTTTGGCCTTGATGCCGTGCTGGATGTTCCAGGAGGGGTTGTTTTCCAGCACGACCGGCGTCTCGCCGTCCATGCCGATGATGTAGTTGGCCTTGAAGCCCCCGTGGCCTTCCACCTCCAGCTGCTGGCTCTTCTCTCCCACCATCTGGCGGATCTCGGCCACATCCCAATAGGTGGCGTGCTTGCGGCTGTCATCCAGGTCCAGGGTGATGGCACGCAAGGCGGCCGCCTGCTCGGTGGTGGCCCGCTGGTCGATGTACCACACATCGCCCTTCTTGCCATGCGCGCCCGCCAGATGCAGCCCGTCGAGCGTGACCTTGCCGTAGTGGCCGTGCTCGATGTGGACCGCGAACAGCGACCAGCAGTAGTGGTGGGGCGAGGGCTTCTCGTTGAAGTTACAGGTGCACGGCACGCTGCAGGAGCAGGCTTCGCTCAGTTGCCCGGACATCTCCCAGTGATCGCCGTGAGGCTTCTTGGTCTGTGAGGTCGACACATCCGCGGCGGCCGCCGCCACCGCCGATCCGATCAACGACGCCATCAGGCACACGAACGCTCTTTTCATACGCGCGCCTCCCGAATTAGGTGCTCCGGCCTTGATCCCACGATTTCTCGCTTAGCAGCCATTATAACGGAAGCGGTGCTGAGATGGGGTCGAGCGAATCGTCTATCGTTGAGGGTTCACTCAGTCCGTTCACGCGGTCATTCCCGCACAGGCGGGATCCATTGCGAATCAGATGGGCAGGGCAATCAAGCTTGCGTCGGCGGCTTAGATCCCCGCCTCCGCGCGGATGACCGTGGAGCAAGCCTACTTCTGCGGCGCCACGCGGCTCAGGTAGAAGTCCAGAAAGAGCGCGGGATCCGTGTGCATGCCCACGGTGGCATTGGCAGGCTTGCCTTCGACTACATTGGTCATCCCGCGATCATCAACCGCGATCGCGAGCCGCTGCGTCTCGCAGATCTTGGGATTGAGCAGCATCGCCACGGCCATGGGATCGTACAGGATCGGGGTCTCCTTGCCCCAGAGGTAGTACAGGACCGAGAGGGCGTCGGTGACAGGTGTCAGGTGGGTGAAGATCCGGCTCCGCCCCGCAGGGCCCAGCTGCAGCATGGCGGTGACGTCCAGCGGCGCCATCAGGATCGGAACTTTGGAGGAGAAGACGACCTGCGCCGCCGCCGGGTTGGACTTGATGTTCCACTCCGGCTCCGGCTTCGAGTCGGGGGCGTAACCGCGCGCGATCGATCCCCCCATGAGGGCGATGCGGCGAATCTTTTTCGCCATCGAGGGGTCGGATTGGAGCAGGGCGGCGATGTTCGTCAGCTCCCCGATGGCGATGATCGTCACCTTGCCGGGCCGGCGGTCGATTTCGGTTCTGAGGAAATCAACCGCGCCGCTCAAGTGCAACATGGGACTGCTGAACCCTTTGGCCCAGCGGGCTTGATCGATGGGCTGAGCACTACCGGGCTCGCCCGCGTAGACCGGGACCTTGCGCCACTCACCGCCAGCCACCCACAGAAGCTTGGCCGCGAGCCGGGCTCGTGCCCGGGTGTCGCCGGCGA
>Ga0335085_10000781_pt1 | contig 80556 bp, 70 predicted proteins | sample Lox_Sample_45_FD_206712 | JGI IMG/M metagenome (GOLD analysis project Ga0335085, IMG submission 206712) | Soil microbial communities from Loxahatchee National Wildlife Refuge, Florida, United States - Lox_Sample_4.5 | ecosystem: Environmental > Terrestrial > Soil > Wetlands | place: USA... | reverse complement strand
CGATCGGGAAATTTAGGGCACACACCTTGCCCTGTTCCACGAGCCAAGAAAACGAGGGCAAAGGCTTTCCGAGTTGGCCTGCCGCGTTCTTTTGCGGGTCGTAACAGTCCTTGCTCGGACAAAAGACACGCTTCACTTTCGGGTTGTCGTCGAACAGGGAAAGGAAGACGGAAATCCCTTCGACGATGGAGGTGCGCAGCTTCGGCTCGATGCGCCGCCAGTCCTCGTTGAACCAGCGCTTGACCGCTTCGAGTTGCGCGAGTTTGTCGGGATCGGCCTGGGAAGGGTCGAGCAAGGAGCGGGACTCGAACAGAATCCCTTTGTTCCGCAGCACCTGGCGTAACTCCGGTGTTGCGCGTGCGAGGTAGCGGTCCTCCTTCGGATCGTGCGCGAAGCCGAGGCCGACGAGGTCCTCGGCACGGTCGCCATAAACTTTGGGCGTTAGCGCAATGGAATGACGGCCGAGGACGATCTCCTCGGCTTCGAAGATGCGCTGTTCAAGGAGCGGCGGCGAGATGGCGCACTGGTAGACATCGAACAGGGTAACGTAGTCGTAGGCCACCTTGTGAAGGAGGATAATGAACTTTACTAGGTTCGTGTAGGCCTGTTGCCAGAAGGGCTCCTTGCCCCGGCCGAACAGATTGTTAAGCAGCGAGGCAATGCTATAGGCCAGCGCGTACGCGTCGAGATCATTGTGTAGGGGGTTGTAGCGGTACTCGGAATCGAGCGAAACCTCGACATAGTCTTCGCCGCGTCCGTGGCGGTCGAGTATCTCCTTGATCTTGCGGCAGAAGTCGCCCTTGACCTCGAGGACGAGACCGCCGATGCGCGCATCCTTATTAGTAGCGCGATAGGCGAGAATCTGTTCGGCAAACGGATACATGCAGGACGAACTCTTCCCCGATCCGATGGCTCCGAAAATGGCCATGCCTGTGAAGAGCCCGCGCTCGGGCACCGTGAGCCAGCGTGGGGTGCCGGACGGTCCGGGCTTGCGTTCGTTGTGGACCTCCCCGACAACGACGAAAAGCTCTCCGCGTTTGGCAGGGTCGGGATAGCAGGGCAGGCGGCCTGCGCTGACCTGTTGGCGGACTTTCAGCGTGAACACATAGAGTCCAGAGAGAACGCTCACATAAACGAGGTATGGCGTTGTGAAGAGGCATGCGACATACAGACATCTGAAGGAGAGAAAGGCTTCCGGCGCTCGGTTTGCAATGACCTGGAGAAAGATATGTTCCGCCGGGAACGGATACCGGTAGAACAGGAACACTCCGGTCCCGAGAGAGAGCAGGGCCGCGACAAAGCCGCGGGAATGGAGGATACGCCGGATCATCGGCTTACCCTCGCGTCTGCTGCCTTACCGCGCCGCTCTTCCCGCCACTTGCGGTAGTCGTGGTCGCGCCAGAGCGTCTTCTTTATGACAACGTTGACGACATGATCTGGAGTGCTGTCGATGAACTTGGCGTAATCTTCGAGGAGTTCTCTTACAGGTTCCTCGATCTTCACTTCGAGAGTCACGATTCCTGGGGCTTTTTTGATTAGAGGCATGTTGGTCTCCTTGGTTTTGGCGTTTCCGAAACTCTTCGCAGCGCCGTGAAAAAAACACCCGGCACGGTTCCCAGTGCCGCAGGGCGGGAGCGACCCCGAGCACCATTTGGGCGGCAGGTGCCCAAATTTTCGGGGTCGCTCCCGCCCGATTTGGTGTTTTTTCCACGGCGGGGTTTGTCTTGGGTTTCCGACGATCCCAAGCCTTTTCCGGAACATGCCTCGGCCACGGGGTGCGGAAGCCGGAGAAGGAAAAGGTGCAGAGTGTCGTTTTTACGTTCTTCACCGTTGCTCCTCCGCGCCGGCGCGATTTCCCGCAAAAGGCCGCAACACTTCGGCGCGAAAATGTACTGTGTGCGGGACCGGCTGACCGCCGAGTTCGGCACGAATTTCCGGTTCGGTGATGCGACCAACCTTCCAGCCGCGATAGAGATGCTCGAAACGTTCGGCGGCAAAGCGCGCCTTCGCCTGATTCCGGAAGATCAGGTCGGCATCGCTGACACAGGAGTACTGACGCAGGTCCCAAGCCTTGCGGATCGAGAAGTACCGCAGGAGGTCGACGGCCGGGTTCGATTCAAGCGGAATCGTCACCAGGGAATGGAACAGTTCCCTGGCCTTGGAGAAATGCGAATCGGTTCGCGCGAGATAGAGGAAACCGGACTCCGGGAGCGCGCGAAACAGCGGCAAGTACGTCTCGACATGCCGCACGAATTCGGTGAGGTGGGCCTCGGCTCCCTGGACATAGGAAAACGTGGCCACAGGGGAGGGAGAACCATGGGCTTCCAGAAACATCGGAAACTTATCGACGAAGTAGCGCACGGTGGGCTGGGAGGCGGGCTGCCCGTGATAGGTCTTCGACGGCAAGACGTGCGAAGGGATTTCCCGGTCGCGGAAATAGGCTAGCTTGTCTGGCTCCGTTTCGAGATAGTTCTGATTTTGGTTTGCGAGGACATAATCGAGAATAGCGATGCGCCGCTGGATGAAGGCGATCTCATGTTCGCGGCGGTTGCGAATGTTTTCGCGGCCGATCTGGCGGTAGAGGCGCCGCGCGAACAGATGGTAGACCACACCGCTTTTCGGGAAGTGCTCCGTACGCGCATGCTCGTTGGTATGGAGCTTCATCCAGAACAGCGTCGTGCGCTTGCCCCAGTGGGCGCCGGTGAAGGCGAGAAATTGGCGAGCGACGAAGTAACCGGAATGCGTGGCCACGAAGTAGAGGAATCGCGCCTCTTCCTCCGTGTAGCCGAAGGCCATCAGGGCAGCGAGGTGGATGGGAGCGATGCTCATAGCGAGAGAATCCCGGCGGTAAGTTCGCGTTCGTCCAGAATGCGGCGGAGGCGCGGAGCATCGTCCCGGGTGCTATAAAGCGAGAAGCCGGCCTTGGCCTTTTCGGCGAGCCCCCGAGGGCGATAGTGGCGGGTGGCCAATTCGAGATCGACGTGCCGGAGTTCTCCCTCCGCGGTCTGATACCGGATGCGCAGATCGGGCAAGGGGATTTTTCCGTCCACAACCGTGAGGGCGTGCCGTTCGGCGAGCCGCTTAAGCTCTTCGGGATTGTTTTTCTGAGCGCCGAGGGCAACGCGCTCGCGATTTAAAGTCCGTTTCAGTTCGAAGTCGAGAACGACGCGCAACGGACTTCCGCCCTCGCGCGCAATGCGTGCGGCTTCCTTGTGATAGAGCCGGTAGAGATCGGCGTCGTGTTTGGCTTCGCGCGGCTTGACGAGTCCGTGGTAAATCGCTTGGTCTTCGGGAAAGCGTCCGGTCGCTTTGAAAAGGCGCTTGCCGGTTCTCGTGAGCGTCAAGGCGCGCAGCGTTTTCTTGCCCGAAATTTCCAATGTGCGGTCGGAAACCAGCGTCTGCCGCTCGAGGCGGCGCACGTCGCGTTCCATGCGCCGGTGGTCGCCGGCATAGGCATAGCGGGCGAGGTCGGAAGCGGCAACGACGCGGAACTTGCCGAGCTCGGCGAGCGCATGGAGTTCGGAATCGCGGAGAAGGAACGTGCGGTCGCGCAGCGTGTACGCGCGCGGCGAGTCTTCGCGTTCGGGCGGCCAGGGGCTTCGTCCCTGAAACTCCGGTGCGGAATCGGGGCGTTCCGCACCACGCGTGTCACGCCGCGGCTGCGGGTGCCGGCGCTGTCGCCGCGCCCAGGTAGACATTTCGCGGGTGTCCTGCGGATCGTAGGAAAACGGGTCGCGTGACACGTTATTCCTCCTCGTTGCGGTTTTCCGGGACCGGCATGGCTACCTGGCCGGTCTGGAACTGTTTGTCGAGGTGCGAGAGCTTGCGCCCGGTGTCCTTGAGAAAGAACCGCCGCTGCAGGGCAAACGTGGCCGCAAAGACATTGAGAAACAGGATGCCGACGCTCGCGAGAATCGTCGGGCCGTAGGCGTGGAAAAGCACCGCTTTGTAGCGCGCCATGAACTTCAGTTGCTCAAGGAGCCAGAAGCCGTAGGCGAGCAGGATGGCGAGAGTCAGCAGTAAGGCATTTGCGATCATAAAATCCTCGCTAGTCCGAGCCGGAACGCTTGCTGGTTTCCTTCAAGAAATGAAAGGGGAGCGGGCGGAAAGCCGTAAAGCACCGGAGGCCCTCCAGAAGCGCGCCTGAGGTATCGAGGAAGGAAGCCGGTGGAAAGGGCTGTGGCGCGGGTGGGGAGGAGGGACGATGGGTCGGGAAGAGAGTGGCGCGCGGAGGTTGGGCCGAGGATGCGAGGCGTCCGCCCGTGACCCGCTGTGCGCGTGTGCCGAAGGAGATCGTCATTTGAACGCCTGGTCCTCGCGGAAGTAGGAAATGGTTAGGCCGAGGGGATTGATCGGAATCAGTTCGTTGGGCACGCGGCTCTGGAAGACGAACACGAAATTCGCCGTATAGAGATCGCGCTTCAGCTCGCTGTGATCGGCGGGGGAAACGTAAACGAGGTAGAAATCCACGCGGGCGCGAAAGGGAGGCATCTGGAGTTCTTCGAGCGCGACTTTCTTGACATCGACGTCGATCTCCGGCGCGGAGGTGTTGGTGAGGAATTTGCGGATGATATCGTCCTTGCGGTAGGTGTCAAGAATGCCGCTGGCCAGCTTGCCGTCGAGGAAGTACAGCGATTTCGCGAAATCGTCCTGGATGGTGTAGCGGTTCCGCCGGTAGAAGAGCTTGGTGAACTCGGAAAGAAAGTACTTGGCCTCGGCGTCCTGCGGCTTGTATTCGAAGTTGTGGTAGTTGATGGCTTCGGCGCGCCCGAGGTCGTCGATGCGGATGACGAGTGGCCGGAAGTTTTCAAAGGTCCGGATGGTGCGCAGGTCGATGAGACCCAGGGCCACAGCGACGAGCGACACGAGGACCAAAGCAATCTTCAGGTAGGTGTTCGTCACCATCGGGTCACCATAGGATTCCAGGTACAAACGCTTGGCATCGCGGAAGCTCGAATCGCGGTCCATCACATCACCCGGTTCAGGATGGCGCCGGGGGCGTCGAGCAGGCCGGCCGAAGACCCGCCCGCGGTCCCGCTGAAGATGTGGTTGGTAAGCGACGGAACCTTGAGAAGAACGTAAATCGAGGCGAAGAAGGTGATCACCAAGACGGGGAACCAGCCGATCAGCTGCAGGGTGGAAATCGTGCCGGTGTTCCCAAGGAGCGCTAGCACGCCAAGGATGAGGTTCCCGATGATGTAGACGACCGCAGCGGCGATTACCTCATAGAAGGCATACTGCAGGAAGCAGCGGAGCCAGCCCCAAAAGAGCCACTCGAGTTTCGGGACGATGAAGAACGGGACAAACACGGGGCCGACCAGCACGCATACGGCGGTGGCGATGAAGCCATAGGCAATCACTACAATCGAAACGGCCTGGGCGGCCGCGAGAAGAACAATGACCACGGTGTAGATCAGAGTGCCCTCGAGGTCGGTGACCCCCGGCGCGTCGATGCTAGCCTCGAATTGGCTGATGCGGTCGACGATCGTTTGCAGTTCCGCCTGATTGATGCGGTTGGCGAGAAACTGCGCTTCATCGGTGATGAGGTTGTGGAAGCTCGCGCCGATGCCGGGAATCGGCGTGCTGTAGTAGTTGACCATGGCGAAACCGAAGGCGATGGTCAGCAGCAGGCTCGCGAAGTGGTCGAACTGGAAGGTGTACTTGCCGCTGGCGGCGGAAAGCGCCGACTTGATCCCGTACCAGGCCACGAGAATGGTGGCGAACATGCGGAACAAGTTCTGGCCCATGGCATCGAAGAAGCCGAGGTTCTGCGTGAGAAGATCGTTGATCGCCTGATACAGGAACTGCAGGAAATCGGTTTGCATGATGGCTCGGCTCCTTCGACGACGCGATGGGATTTCGGCTACGGCATGCGGAAGTTCTGCAACGAGTTGGTCAGGGTGCCGGTGACTTGGGTCAGATTCACGCCGAGGCTGGCGTGTCGGCTGATTTCGGCGTTGATGGCGTTGGCGGTGAGTTCGCGCTGCTGCTTGGCCGCGATGGTTTGCTCTTCGAGGAGCGAGGCGAGGAGCTTGTTGGAGTCCTGGACCGACCGCAGGGTCAGCATGTTGGTGGCGTTGATCTTGTTGAGCACGGCGACCTCCGAGTTCAGGTCTTCGTCGTCGGAAAACGAATCCTGTTCGAGGTTGCTCATGTGTGTTTGGAGCGCCGCGGCGTTTCCGCGGATGGCACCGATGGTGGCGAGGGCGTTCACATTTGCGCCATCGGCCAGCTCGACCGAGGCGTATTGCGACTTCACGCGCGCCTGCTCGAAATCGGGCATACCGGAAAGCATGGCGGGGTTGTAGGTCCCGAGTTGCGTGGTGGTCCTCAAATAGCCGTTGAGGACATCGAGGTCGCTATTCACGCCGCCGAGCCAACCGGACGTATTTCCATAGGTGTTGGTGGCGGTGACGTTCCGCCAATTCGAGAACAGCGCCTGATAGCGGGCCGGCATGTTATGGAGGCTGCGCGACATCTGGAGCGCCAGGTTGTAGGCGGTGACAATCTGCGTGTAGGTCCTCTGCAGCTGCGCGAGGTGCTGTTGCAACTGCAAGTAGCGCAACACCGCGTTGTGATAGTTCGTCGGGTCGTAGACAATGCCGCTGCCGAGCTGCGCGGACGCGGAACCGACACACAAACCTGCGACGAGCAGGACCATTAGGATTTTCTTTCGCACGGAACTTTCCTCTCTTTCTTCCCTCAGAGATTCGAGGGGAGGGTGTGACTGGCATAGTCGGGCAGCGCGAGGTCGCCCGACAGATACACCTTGATCCGGTGCCCCTCGCGGATGGTGATGGTCGGAAGAATGTTGAGAAAGCGGTCGAGAATTTGCGCGGAGGACTGCGCGGTGCTTTGGGCGAATCCCTGGCGCATGAGATCTCCGCCCGAGGCGGTCAGCGCGCCCGCGGTGCCGCCTTCGGCGACGGCGCCGATTGCGCCGATGGCGAGCGAGGCGCCGAAGATGCGGAGGTAGTGATTGTTGACTTGGTCGCGGAGGCCGGCGTCGCCGATCTGGTTGAGCCCCTGGAAACGGTCGAGGCTTGCGGAGTAGCCATCGGGCATGAGCAGGCGATGAAAGGAAACGGCGAGCCGCGTCTGTCCGAGGTTCTCGACCTTGCGGGTTTCCCCGAGAAGTTTCGAGCCTGCGGGAACGAGCAGATGCTGGCGGTCGTGGGAATAGACATCATTCGACAACAGGCATTCGATGGGTCCGGCCATCTGGCCGTCGAGGCGGTTGAGCAGAACGGTTTCGAGGACGGTTCCTTCAAACAGTACGTAGGTCTTGCCTGCGGCAGCGGGTGCGAGAACCTGCGCCGCAGGGCTTTTGGTTTCCTCCTTTCGCTCGGTTTGCGCGGAAAGATCTTTCGGCGGAGTTGAGGAGGCAAGTTGCGACGAGGTCTGCACCGCGGGCTGGAGCGGCCTCAGCAGTTCGGCGAGCTGCGCCTGCGCCGCCCCGGGATCGATGGAAGCGCCGGTGGGTGACCCCGCTTCGTTTTCACGGGCTGGCGCTGCCTGGGGAGACTTCCGATACGTGAGCGCCACATTTGAGGCAAACAGAGAGATGTACGCTCGCTTCTTGCGCTCGGCGTCAATGGCATCCTCGGGCCGTTCGGGAGCCGAAACGCCCGGAGAGCCCGGAGCGGCGGACGAGGACGAATCCGCAGTACCAGCCGCGAGGCTGCGGGTTTGCTGCGCGAGGGCGCTCTGGGCGACGGCTTGCTCGCGCTGCAGTTCCTCGATGCGCTTCTGCAACTCGACGATCTTGGCTTCATTCACCTCAAGCGGGGCCGCGACCGTGGGCGCGGGTGGCATCGTGCGCGACGGGGCGGGCGGCTTCTTGCCTCCGGTGAGCCACATAATGGCGACCATGAAGACGGCGAGGCCCGCGAGGAGCCAGGACTGCACGTTTTTGGGAAGCAGGCCGGGAGGCTTCGGCGCTTTGTCCTGAATCGGCGGCGGTGATGTCATGGGTCCTCTTACCTCGCGGTGGTCACGCGCGCGAACGCGAGTTTCTTCTTGCCCACGGCGAGGTAGCCGGAATCGAGAACCTTCCCCACGATGTACACGCCGTTTTCGACCGTGAACGAGACGAGGTAGGGCTTCCCATCCTTGATCTCGTAGAGCGCAGGCTTCTCTCTCGCGCTGCAGCGGAGGTAGGTGAAGGCGTCATCATGGTAGATCGCGGAAACGAGGAAGGGTTCACGCGAGAGCTTCGGGTCGAGCGCGTAGTCAAACTGGAGCTTGGTTGCGTAGGAGGAACGAAATCGGTTGATCTCCTCGGCTGCGTGTGCCTGCGCGGTTTGGACCTGATCTGCCACTTGGGCACGGGCGGTTTCAAGTTCTTTTTTGTAGGCTTGGGCGTCGGCCGCCCGCACGTAGCCGCGCAGGGCGCCGCTCGACGCGGGTCCGTCCTTCGGTTCGACGAATACTTTCAAGTCGGGTTGCGCGTTGGGATCGCTGCTGATTTCGCTCAGCAAAAAGGAATAGACATGCCCGCTCGCGGTAATCAGATTTAGATTGCTGCGGATGCCAGCCTGCGCCGGATGCACATAACAGAGGTTGTGTGCGCCGTTCACGATCCAGAATTCCCGGTCGCCGGTGGTGAAATCGAGGATTTCTTCGTCGTCGGGAAGAACAATCAGCGTCGAAAACCGCAGCTTGGCATGGACGGGGACGACATCCTCCTTGGCGTACTTCACGACCCGCGCACCGTCCCCAGCGGCCACGGCTTGGCCGAGAAACCCAATAGCGAGCGCGGTGCACAGAAGGCAAGCTCTCCATGCTGCGCGGAAAGAAAGGAAGTTCATTACATTACTCCTTGATTGGAATTTCGTTCTTGCAACCGCCGCTCGCGTTGTGGGGCGCGAACGGCCCTCTCTATACCTAATCAGCGGCGAGAGCGAAAAATGTGTCGCGCAGGGAGGAAAATATTGTTGCGACACAAAAGCCGAAACCGGGGGTGCCAGGGTTCTGCTTGCGGCGGGCCACCCCGGGCGGAGCCGCAGGAACCCAGGGTTGGCGGACAACCGGCATTGACTTTCCGCATAAATCAATCTAAACTTTAGACGTTAATGGGTATCGGCATGACGCGGACGAGACTAAAACTCAAGCAGGCGAGCGCAGTGCTCGAAGTGCAGCCCAAGGAATTGCAGAACCTCGTGCAATTCGGGGTTTTGAAGCCCCGGCGTTTCCGGGGCAGCTATTTTTTCGACCGCGAAGAGCTCCTCGCCGCCAAACTGGCGCTGTACGTCAAGGAATCCTTGGGAACGAACACCGGCGTGCTCTCGAAATTGATGCAGGTGTTCAGCGCCTCCGAGCAAAGGCTGAGGACCGAAAACCCGAGCTACGTCGTATTCAGCTGCCGTTTGGCGGCGGACGAGGAACCCATCAAGCTCGCCGTACCGTTCCGAGCGCTCGATGAACAAGTGGAAGAGCGCCTGAATCGCGTGGATCTTTACAAGGACCTGCCACGTGGCCGGAGGCGAAGGGGATGGAAAAAGGAGTTTCTGGAATCCTTGATTGAAGCGGCAAAGGATCTCGGGGCGGCTTCCGAAGAGGAAATCCTGCTTGCCGTTCGCGGCTACCGCAAAGAGAGACGCGCGCCGGAGATTACCGTTGCCGCGGAAGGTTAGTAAACGCAAGCGGCGGGCGGTGATCGACACGAGCGTACTCATTGCCGGCATCTCAGGTTTCAAGGAAACGATGGTGCCGGGAAAGAACCGAAGCGCTGATCTGCTGCGCCGATGGACGGAGCAGGGAAACTTTGTCTGGCTCCTGTCCGAAGATATCCTCGAGGAGTACAAGGAAATCCTGACTCGGTTGCACGTCCGTCCGCACATCATCGGCCGAATCGTGAATCTCCTTCGCGAGAGAGCCGAGGTGGTTAAGATCCGTCGGGGACCTGCGATTTCACCCGATCCCGACGACGATCCGTTTTGCATGTGTGCCGAGCAAGGCGAAGCCGACCTCATCGTCACGCTCAACCCAAAGGACTTTCCCCAGGGCCGCCTGACCGCCAGGGTGATCTCACCGAACGCTATCGGCTGACCGGGTTCTTGAGAGTCCCGCGACAGCCACCCGGTTCGTTCAGGGATCGCGCCCGTCGAGCCAGCCGGCAATGGCATGAGCCAAAAGCACCAGCACGGTAACGAGCGCCACCAACATGAGCCTGATGAGCACCGCATGACTCGTGCATGTTTCAGCGGCTTGTGCTAAAGAGCCGATCGCGCGGGGCCTCCGGCCAGAACATCCAGGCCTTTTTCGAACCCGTGGGCCGCGAAAGCTTCCTTCCGTCGCTGGTTGTCGTAGGGATCGTTGGTGTAGAGCCAGTAGCTGCGACGGTCGACATTGAGATTGGCGACCTTGGCGAGTTCCGGGGTTTTGATGAGGAACTGCCGCTTCGGAAGGAGCGTCGAAATCCATTCCACCTCGGTGTCGTTGAGATGGAACTGCCGCCGGTACACATCCCGGTCCATGTCCGGGTTGGCGAGGAAGAGCTTGGTGGCGCAGCTCTCGACAATGATGTCAAGCAGCTCCGAGCGCTTCAGCTCGTCGAGCGACTGCGTGGATAGGACCATCGCCGCGTTGTGCTTGCGCCAGGTCTTCAAGGCTTCCGTGACGTACTGGCGGATGCTTGGATTTTGGAGGAATACCCATGCCTCGTCGATGAAGAACGCCTTGAACGTTACGGCACTCTCCCGATGGGTGATGACCTCGTTCGCCCGGTGCAGAAGATAAAACAGAAGCGGCTCGATCAGCTCCGGATAACGGCTCATGTGTTGGAAGTCAAAGCATTGGAAACGGGAAAACGAGACGGTGTCCTCGGCGTTATCGAACAGAAATCCGAACTGGCCGCCGCGCATCCATTTGGCTAAGGCGTCCGAAAGGTGACGCGGCAGGGTATTCGCGAGCACGTCGAGGGTGCGCAGCGCCGGGTCGAGCGAATACAGATTCTCGATCTGCTCGTAGAGCGTCCGGTCCGTTGCTGGTTCGAGCAGTTGCGCTTTGCTTCCGAGAAGCACTTTCACGAACAAGGCCAGGAAATCGAGGTTGGCCTTGGCCGGGGGAAGACAGAACGGGTTGATGGTGATTCCCGTGGACTCCATCCCGACGCGCAAATACGACCCGCCAAACAGCTGCGTGAGGCTTTCAAAGCTACCGCCTAAATCGAAGATGAACGTGCAGGGATCGTATTTTTGCAGGTTCGTAATGAGGAAATTCAAAAGGAACGATTTGCCCGATCCCGTCCTGCCGAGGATAAGGGTATGGGCGGTGTCGCGGTAGTGAAGGTTCAGGAAGTAAGGCGTGCCGTGATTCGTTTCGAGCACAGCGAGATACTCCTTCCGGAGTTGCTGATTGCGGGCATCGCCGGAATGCAGGGTGAAGAGAAACGACAGGTCCGCGTAGTTGCTGTTGAGGAGGTAGAGGTAACGCAGGTTGAAGGCGTGGTTGCCGGGGACGGCGGCCAGAAACGCGTTCAGCAGGTTGTAACGTTCCTCGTAGAGCTCGGCGTCATGCACGCTGAACACTTTGTAGAATTCGGCCGCGGCCCTTTCGACAACGGCAAGGTCCTGGTCGTAAATTACCACCGTCAGCGAGAACCGTCCGAAGTAGTTACCGTGCAGCTCGATCTCCTCGATGCTGCGACCGAGTTCCCGCACTTGTGACTCCTTGGCATCGTCGAGCAAAGCCTCTTGAGGCGGCGCATCGTTCAGGTTGACCTGGCTGAAAAAGGAACGCTTGGTGTTGTGGAAGTGTCGGCGCTTGGCCTGAATCTCGCGGCGGGTCTTGCCGGGCTCCTCCTTTTTCCATTCCGTGACCACGTGATAGTTGGCCCGCACCTCCAAGAGGCCCCTCAGCAGGAGTGGAAAGGTGTGGACGGAGGGCTCTTTGAGCGTGAGCACCTTGACATAGTAGTCGCCGACGCGGAGGTGCCCGCGATGGCACTCGATGGGCGATTCCGCAAGGTAGTAGTCGAGGAAGGTGTCGTGCTTGAGTCTCGCGAGTTCGAGCTTCCGAGGATCGAAATTCAAGGTGCCCTTCAGTACGGCAAATGCCTCCTGCTTCCCGAGGACGCGCACGGCGACAAAGTCGCTCACATGCGTGCGGAAGTTCTCGACCTTCTGGGAAAGCGCCGCTTCGGCCAGGGTGATCTCCTGCCCGCCGAGCCTCACGCTGGCCGTGGAGGAAAGCAGCGCTTGCAGATCATCGAGGGTTTTGCGGGGGTGTTCCGGAAACTCGAGAACCGTGGCCGCAAGAGAACGGCGAGCGCTCAGCGCCGGGCACAACACCACAAAATAGATGGACAACGAAAACAAGTCGTCGGCCTTTTCGGCAAAGTACGCGATGCGCTCGCGGATCGCAGCGTCGACAACCGGGTTTCCGCAGAGGCTATGGGGAATGGCTTGGCAGTTGCGCCGGAACAGGATCTGGTAGACGCGGTAGTTTTCGTCGAAGAGGCGCAGCGCCGATTCCAGGCGCTTGGTGAGTCCATCCACGGTGGGTGCGTCGAGGCACTCGTAATCGACGCCCTGCATCTCAAGGACAATTCCGACTTCACCCGATTTCGTCAGGAACACGTGGGGGCCGAGAAAGCCGAATAGGTTCACCATGGCGTTGAGGGAACCCGCTTCGTCGTAGTTTTGGAATATCCGCCGCAGGCTCATCATGTTGCGTTCCTTGTCACCCGGATCGGAGCGAACTTCAGCGGGTCGTAGTGGTTGCGCAGCCTGGCTGCCCGGAGCAGCAGTCGCAGAATCTGCGGATCGGTGGCGGTCGCCCAGCGGGCGACGAAATACAGCAGCAGGAACATGAGGAGGCCGCCCAAAAGACTCCCGAGGAGGTTGAACGTTCCGGCCCCGAGGCACATGGCGAAGAAAAACAGCCTGCGCTCTGCGCCCAGAATAGTGAGGGGTCGCGAAAGCGACCGCTGCACGGCATTGATGCGTCGTTCGTAGGCCATGGCGGATTACTCGCGGTCGCTCAGCAGTCATCCTGGGAAGAGCCAAGCGAGGAAATTGACTGCAGCGATGGCCATGCCGACGCCGAAGAGCACTCCGGCGAGAACCCTCTTGGAGCCGCCCTCCCCAAACGCGAAGGTAAGACCGGAGACCACGATGGCCACGAGCGAAAGGCCGCGGGCAATGGTGCTGGTAAACGCCTGCTGGAGGACGTTGACGGCATTTTCCCAGGGGGAATTACCGGCCTGCGCAAAGACAGGGCCGGCAAGCAGCAGCGCGGCCAACAGCACCGCGCCACCGCGTAACAAACTGAACGGGACGATAAAGGGAAGCACTCTTGTTTTCATGAGACCTCGCAAGGAAATGGCAGAAACACACGAAACGACGGGGAACACGCGCCGGCCCTCAGGAATCCGAACGCAGCCGGGCCGACGACTCCCTTCACGTCTCCGCTCTCCGCAGAACTCGCGAGGCGCCGCAAGGGATCGAGGGCTACCGTGCGAAGGACTCGCGGGAACGCGAAGGCGGCCTGTCCCCATCCCCATCGTGGGCCGCCGTCCGCGTTTGCCGGCGCGAACTCCCCTCTCTATACCTAATCAGCGCTGAGACCGGAAAATGTGTCGCGCACAAAAGAAAATATTCCTGCGACACAAAACGCAGGACAGGGGGGTGTGCCCGTTCAAGAGCGCTTTCGCCGTCGCTGGGAGCCCCGACTACCAGCGAGCCGACGCAATTTCGAGAGCAGTCGTTTCAAGCGCTGTCGGTGCGCGTTCGAGGAGCCTTCGGGGATTCCGTTCTCCGAGCCATTTTCGAGTTTGAACTGGACGAGCAAATTCAATTCGTCATCGCTCAGCACGCCGCGGCGCACGGCGCGATTCAAAAAGTGCCGGAGAAAGACAAGCCGCTCGACGGAGTCTTGGGGGGAGCCGAAATCGAGCGCCTCGCCTTCGGGCTCTAGCACCCGCGCGCGCGTTTCGCGCTCCGCCCATTCAAAGATGGCGCGCTTCACGCGCCGCGAGATGGCGAAGCCGAGAAAGGTCTGGCGGGCGTGGAGTTGCTCGGATTCGAGGAAGCGCAGGAGGGATTGCAGGGCTTGTTGCGAAGCGTCGTCCGGAGAGAGATGCGGATAGTGCTTCGCCACATGACGCAGCGAGGCGTGCATCGAAGGAAGAAACGCCAGGATCATCAGGCGTTCGACGATTCCATTGCGGAAAATCTCCTTGGCTCGCAGCAAGGCCGAGAGGATGGCGTCCGAGGACGAAGTCTCGCGGCAAAGGCGCAAGGATTCGAGCAGCGGACCGGGGCTTGAGAACACTGCGAGTGCAGGGCCTGAAGCGAGAACGTGTCGGCAGCCCTCCTGAAGGTCCGGGTCCAGAAAGTCGGTGAGCAGTTCGGTTTCGATGCGGCAGAGAGGGCAACGGCAGCAGGGCCTGTCTCGCATGACGAGCCTCCTCGAGGCTCCCGTGAACGGGAGTATCGTGCTTCGGAAAGAGGGGGACAGCCCTCTTCGTTTCTTCCGACCGGCAGCGGGGATGTGTCTGGCGGAGCGCTCATCGTCGGCAGGCGGTTCGCGCCTGGGTGGTTTTTCTTCGTTTTGTCCGGGATTACGGACAAAGGGGCGCGACCCCGTTTCGGCGGACACCGCTTCGACGACAACGCGCGATACACAAAAAAAAGAGGCTCCCCGCTTGTGGCGGGGAGCCTAGGGAGGACGTCCTAGAAGTGGACGTCCTCGCCTTCGGTGCCGAGTTCGGGCACCGGCGCATCGGCGTCGCGCTTTTCGGCGCGGTCGAGCTTCGCGATGCGCCAGAGATGAATTTCGGCTACGCGAATCTTCTGGTCGCCGTTCTTCGCTCTCTTCTGCTTCTTGGGAACGAACTCGCGATACCGGAGTTCCCCCTCGACGGCCAGATGCGCGCCCTTGCGGAGGGTGGCGGCGAAGGTCGAGAGATTCCCCCAGGCCACAAGCTTATGCCACTCCGTGCGGCGGATGTAGCCGTCACCGTTCTTGTCCTTCCAGGACGCCGTGGTCGCCAGCGACAGCACCGTGAATTCACGCTGTGTCTTCGTGGTTTTCACTTCCGCGTCCTTGCCTACGAATCCGACGAGTCTTACCGAATTGTCAAACATCGACGTTCTCCTTTTGATGCCCTGAGTCTCTCAAGGCACACCACCCGGAGGGCGCGAGCGGGAGGCGGCTCCCAAGTGCCAAGGTCTGCTTTCTTGGAGGGGCCCGCTCGGCGGGAGGAACCAAGACCGATTCCGGCGCGACAGCGAAGCAGAAGACCGCCGTGCCGCCGGGCGCCGTCTCTCTTTCGCTCGCGGTGCTTGAGAGCGACGGGAAGAAAAAGGGGAAACAAAAAATGCATCGGTGAGAGCGGTCAAGGAGGGACGGGAAGCACAATGAAGACACAGAGGTGGCGGTGCAAGACAAGACCAGGCCATCGAGGAAAGAGACGCGCAAAACGGCGTGAGTACGGCGGGATGGAATTGGCGGACGGGAGGAACGCGAAAGTCGAATGCGCTTCGCTCAGGCGTAATCTGTTCTCTGCAGGGCGACGGGCGTTCCCGGCATCAGAAGAGAGGGCCTAATCAAGGAGCATGCCTGGCAACGGAGCGGACATGCCGAAGGTATCCGTCTGCGATATCTTGGAATGTGAACCGGGCGTCCAGCATACAAGGGGCGAGCGGCGAACCGGGTTGGCCGGATATTCGAATCCGTAAATCTTTATTACCCGCAGCTTGGATTTCCGGCCCCGCTAATTGTAGCGGCCACGTCAATATTGAGTGGCCACTTAAATACCAAGCAGCTTTAGCTTTTGCTAGATACAATGAGTACTTGGTGCCGCACCAGGTAGTCGGGACCGCTGCGGACATTTGGTCTGACCTCATTGTAGCTTGGAGAAATTCGCGGCGGAAGGGCTTTCGATCTGCTTCAGTTCCTCAACACAGGCCACAGGGGCACTATCTCAACTCTACATGCCAATTCTGCCGCTCTGGGGATTTCACGGTTTACGACGCGTACTCTACAAAGCGGGGTGGAAATACCTTACCGCGCGATTAAGGCAAATATCGCGAGCTCTCTGAATTTCATTGTCCACGTTGAGCGACGACCAGGACACCGCTTCGTCTTTGAAGTCCTTGGGATTAGCGATTACACAGCAGACACCGATCATTACCACTTGAAGTCAATATATGCTCAGCCTTGCTACCCATGCGTTCCACTTCGAATGGCTAATGTTGGGGTTTAGGCAGTTCGAATCGGAAGCTTAATTATTGGCCTGAGTGGTTCAAGCTGCGTGCGGTACCGTTGCGCAATTTTGTTATACAGATCTTTAATGTGCGTCGCATGCACAGTAACGACTAACGCGTAAGAAATTGGCTTCCCCTGGCTTGTTTGCGCTCCCCCAAGCCTCGCGTTGTAGTGAACGTCAAATACGGGGTCTTTAAGCGTGTCTGCGTAGAAATTCTTTGTCGCCTTCAAACAGGTTTCCCATTTATGAGCATCACGCCGAAGCTCATCTTCTGGTGCATACCCTTTCGAGGAGAAAAACGCCCTTGGAGACGGCTGTTTTGAGGTGCCGAATTCCGTCCTGGAGAAACGGTCCCTATTGGGGCGAAATGTGATCTCGAGTCCCGCACGCGTGTAGTTGAAAGGGTCTTGAGGATCAACCTCAGTTGCATAGCAAAACGTCGCCGTGATTCTAATTTTTCCGGTCAAACCCGTTGCCGGAAGTGGAACACGTAGCCGTAAATAGCTGCTGGCATCAAGAGATCCCTGATAGATCACATGAGCCGTATCATCGGGGCACGTGATCAACTCTTCGACGTCTGAAGGAACTCTCCCCCACCCGACTTCGCGCGCATCATGCTCGCCATCATTGCTGTGGTGAATCAAGAGGGCTTTCAATCCTATCGCTTGGATGACAGGTCCCAAATACGCGCGCACGCCAACGGCTGCGCGTAACGCATTGGGCGAGGCAAAACTTGTGCCCTGGATAGGTAACGCGTATCCGGGTTTATTCATATCGAGAACCCAAAACGGAGCGGCTGGCGAACCACCGAAGGCCACGACATCTGGCTTAACAAATCCTGGACGCCTGCCCGGTCCGATAGAACTATATTCAGCTCTTTTCCAGGTTTTGCCAGTCTTGTCCGCAGCACCGACAGCCAATACGTTCACTCCATCGGCGGGAGTTTGAATGCGTGCGTTTCCCGAATCCCAATCGTTGCCCCCGGCATTGCCAGCGGCAATGGTCACGAGAGTTCTTCCACTGGAAAAGTGCGCATCCAGAGATGCAGTCCAGACATGCACCTCATCGTCTTCAATCGGCAGGTCGGGTCCCAGACTTAGGTTCACAAAATCAAAGTGGTTTTGCCCAAGAATGTCCATGATGCGGTTAAGCACTTCAAAGTACTCGCCCTGAGGGTCATGTACCGTGTTCTGATCAATGACCCTGTAGTGATCCACGGATGCGAATGGCTGCCGCGGCTCCTGGCCATCAACAAGTGAGCCATAAAGAAAAGACGAGGTAACGGCGAGGCCGTGCCCCTGCGCATCGGGCACGGCTGCTCCCAGCCCTTTCGCCTTCTTCCTTTGCACAACGGCAGAAGGAAGCACATCCTTCGGGACACCCCCGTCGAAGATCCCCACACGTATGTCTGGATTCAGAGGTGCCGTCTCTGGGATATCCGTTTTAAAGCCAGTCACCGAACGCATTAGCGAAGACCAACCCACCGGTCGCAGTTGCCGCAGCGACGGCATCTCGCGCGCAACACGGAGGAATGAAAACTTCGCTACCTCCCGTTGTAGGTCGCGCGGAACGCGTACGGGCAAGAAACAAAGATTCTGGACCACGATGCGTTGATCCAAGTCCACGCGCAGCCCTAAAGACGACAGATACTCGCGGAAACCCTCCAGTACATAAGCACTAGCCGTGTGCAGTACAACCTCCAGGAGTGGCGTCCGCTGCTCACTACGCATTGGCTTAACACGCTCCTCCGGTGGTATTAGACGAACATCTTCGATCCGCACGATTTCGTGAGCAATGCCTTCTTCCACGGGCCACGTACGGATTTCTTCAGCCCACCGGTCAAATGCAGGTCTCCGGCCTCGAACAAACAGATCGACTGTCGTGGATCCACCTTCATCGCCTCCCTGCCCCTTATCAGCCATCTGCTTCTTCGTTCCTTTTTCTGGTCGAATCTTGTGCGGACGGCTGCCTACGGGGTCAAGGTGCAGTGACCGCAACAAATCTGTCGGAAAGTAACTCTTTGCCAGATAGGACGGATGCAGAGTAATGGCAGCGACCGCTTCATTGTTTGGACACGCCGCTTTTGGGAGTTTGTCGATTTCTGTCGCGGCACCACGAATCCGCGGTGTCAACCTCGTTCGAGCTTCGGTGATCGTATAAGGGTGGAACTTTTCTACTGGCCGACGCGGTGCCTCAAGGGATTCCCTAAGGCGCTCGCCGTAGCCAAATAGATAGTTCCTCGTTTCCGGCATCGTTGCTCCTTACTGGTGCGTTGCTTTACGAATTGTGTCTCTACTGACACCAGTCCATTCGTGAGCTTCACGCTGAGACAATCCCTGACTCAGTAACCCCAGAGCCATTTCCATACGTCCGTCCCGATCAAGGGTCCGCATTCGCTCTCGGACAATTTGCTGTAGGGGTACAAGTGAAGATTGCCCGTGTACCACGGCGTTTCTCTTTGCTCGCAGCAAATCGCGTTTAATTTCCGCATACGAAGCTTCCGCGAACGCCCGCGCAAGAACGCCGCTCCACGACTTTTCTTCAGCATTTTCGCCCAAAAAGAGTTCGATGGCCTTGCGAATCTCTGGCTCGGACGGCATCGGAAACTCGACAACCATCTCGAAGCGACGCCACACCGCTGGATCGAGAAGGTCTTGATGATTCGTAGCGGCAAGCAAGAGGCCAGACGCCGGCCACTCATCGATTTCCTGCAGCAGGACTGTAACTAATCGCTTAAGTTCGCCGATCTCGACCGCATCATCCCTCCGCTTGGCGATGGCGTCGAATTCGTCCAGCAATAGGACACAATTCAAGCCCTTAGCATAGTCGAGCACATTCCGAATGTTGTTTCCCGTACGCCCCAGAAAACTGCTCATCACTGCTGACAGATCCAAAACTATCAGGGGTCGTTCCAGCCGTTTGGCGACCCACCGGGCCGCCAGCGTTTTCCCTACGCCTGGCGGCCCTATAAAGAGCGCCGATTTGGTTGGGTGCAGATCCGCTTTGGTGAGCTCCACCTCCATCTCCCGTTCGACCACGAGCTGTTCCAGATTCGCTCGCAAGTTTTCGTCCCAGATGGGCTCAATATCCAGTTCCACGGGGTATTCGGGCCGTGCAAGCTGCAGCCTGGAGTCCTGATCAACCGGTATGCTGTCCACCACCGCGCCCCTCAACACTGACGCTGAGTTCGAGACTTCGCGGACTAAAGACGCTAATTCCTCCGCAAGTTCCGGAAACGAAAGACGATAGCGTTTAGCTAGGCGGCGGATGTAGAGCACAAGGTCGGGTCGCCTTCCGGCGACTGCAAGGCGAGCAAGCTGGACTAGTTCTTCGCTCGATGGCTGCTGCTTGTCCGTTTTCATCGTATCCTTTTGATTTATAATAGTCATTGAATTGGCCTAATTTCGTGCTACAATTCCACTGTAGTCCATTCTAGCACTGATAGCAAGGCAAAAAAACTTCGCTTGGGATACCAAAATGCCAAAACGGAACACACTCTGCCACCTTGGACTTGATTCCCGCTGTCAGGATGCAGACGGAGAAATACGACGAAAGCGCGGAGATACACTTGTCGGAACTCTTCGCCAAACTTACGGGGACGACTTTGCAGCCGGCTATCGCGCTGACATGAAGCTGGAGACTCTGCTTGAGCAGGAAGGCGCGACTTCGCTTTCCCAGCTATTGAAGCGTCGTTCTCAGTAAAAAACGGCCTAGCCGAGTTTCCCCGATTGCCCTCGAAGCTTTGTAGTTATTCAACACAGTAGGAGTAAACACTTGCGGCTGACCGACGCTGAAATAAATGTTTTCGTTTCAAAGGCGCTTAGGCTTCCCCAGGGGAAGCGCCAGGAATACCTCGCGCAAGTTGATTTCCTCATCGCAAGGCTGCAATCCAAAATCAAGGACGATGGCTCCTTTCGGGTCACAGGGTTCAAGAAGACCGGATCCCTTGTGAAAGGCACCGTCCTTCGGCCGAGAGGCGACGACGGCGTCGACGCCGATGTAGCCGTCTACCTCGACCTGTCCGAAGCAAGTAAGAGCGATATTCGCCTTCTTCATGAAGTTATCCTCAAGCTCATCCGGGCGGTATACCCTCAAAAAAGCCAGCAAGATTTCCAAATTCAACCCCGCACCCTTGGCATTCATTTTCGCGATTCGGGGCTCGACGTAGATCTCGTCCCCATTATTCCAATTCCCGGGCAACCGGGTTATGGCTGGCAGCCGTCGTCTCAGCAGGATCAGCCCATCAAGACAAGCGTCGAGGGCCAGCTTGCCTTTCTCAAAAAGCGCAACGATGCCGATCCCTTTTACCGGAGCGCTGTGCGACTGGCGAAAAAGTGGCGCAATACCCAGGAACTCGACCAACTCCGCTCATTTCTCATCGAGTTAGTGCTCGCCCATATCCAGGACACGCAAGGTGTCATTCCCAATCTTGAGGAAGGCATCCAGAGGTTCTTTCTCTATATTGCTCAATCCCAACTCCTGGAGCCAATCGCCTTCCCCGAAAACGGAGCCGTCGCGAAGTTCCCCGAGAATGTAGTCGTCGTCCTCGATCCAGTGAATGCCACAAACAATGTTGCGGTACGAATGACGGATGCAGAGCGCAGGCAACTCGTGCAAGAAGCGGAGCGTGCATGGGAACGCATATCTACGGCCAGCTTTTGCGCCGGAAAAGGTGACACGCTCGAACACTGGAAAGAGGTTTTTGGACGGTCATTTGTAATCGAGGACTGAATGAACACGCTCACATACACAACCACCGTTGCCGACGTCCGTAAGGTCCTACATAGTTTCGGTGCCGACTTCAGCATGAAAGCCCAGTCCACCGGACTTCTCACGAGGGCCGAGGTCGACCAAGCCGTGGAGGATCTGATCGCATTTGCCAACGCTGGCTACCTGGATGCTATTGTGCTCAGCCTTCGCGACAGTTCCGGTAAGGAAATCCGTGGTGGCCGATATGAGGTGTCGAATTCTGCGTTTGGTTGGACCAATGATCTGCCAGGCAACAATCTCTGGCCGCGAACTCCTGGGGGGACACTTCAGTTGATCGCAGTCATGTCTGACACCTGGCACAAACTGAGCAGCCAGAGCCAGTCACAAGTCAAAGAAAGAATTGGAATCAAGGGCCCCTGGCCCGCGAGATCCGCAGATATTTCGTTTTCGGGCCTCAATGGTACCCAGGATCGCCAGTACGTGAGCAGCGGTTTCGGCTTGAAGCGCTGGAGTTTTCAATGAGAGAAGCATTGGAGCAATCGCCTCTTGCAAGCCGCGACCATGTCAGTCTTTTCGAATTGGAGTTGGAACTGCCGAACTCTTATCTGACGGATCTCGCGAAAAGACTAGTTGGCTTCGAGAGGCGCTACCTCAAGCTGAGGAAACACCTGCAACTCTTGATGGATTTGGAAGGTCTAGATATATGGAGTAAGAAACAGTACGGAAAACGGTTGCCGTTGCTTGACGCTCTCGCCGATCGGTATCCTCTCGTTGTTTTCCACGGCGATGTCGGCACAGGGAAAACAGCCATGGCGGAAGCCATCGCCGACGCGATGGCTCGTGATCTCAGGAAAGATGCCACGCTGTTTAAGCTCAGCACCCGTGTGCGTGGCAGCGGGAACGTCGGTGAGATGAGTATGCTCATAAACCGAGCATTCGACGTCGTCGTCCGAGCCGCAGGAAAAGCGAAGGCGTCCTTCCTCATCATCGACGAAGGAGATTCCTTGGCCGCTAGCCGCAGCGACCAACAGAGCCACCACGAGGATAAAGTGGCCGTCAACACATTGATTCAGAAGATCGACGACGCACGGCGCTCGGGAGGACGCGTGCTCGTGTTTCTCTGTACGAATCGTTTCCGCTCCCTGGACCCAGCCATTGTGCGTCGCGCTGGCCATACGGAGGAATTCCTGCGCCCCAACGACCTCGAGCGCGAGGAGCTTTTCCGTATGGACTGTCGGGGCTTGGATCTCAGCGACGCCACTCTTAAGGAGCTCGCCCGCATGACCGGCCCCCGAGATTCCGACGGTCTCGGATTCACTTTTTCCGACATCCGCACCCGCCTATTGCCGGAAGCGTTAGGCAGAGCATTTCCTGACCGCAAACTAACAAGCGATGACCTTATCGAAGCCGCACGATCGGTTCCACCGACTCCGACTCTGGGCGAGGCATAACATATGAAATTAGCTGGACGCAGGATCTTGATAGCAGGCAGCGCGGACCCGCAAACTCCGGAAGCCGATCTTCTGTACGCTCACGCGCTGATCCGCGAACTTGCACGCGCGCTTGTGCTGAAGGGCGCCAGCTTTGTGGTTTCGTTCGGCAAGGAGCCTCGCCTTGCGGGACGAAACGAAGGGCCTTCCATCATTTTCGATTGGACCGTCGCGGAATCCATCAACTCTGCGTTGTCCACGGGAAAAGCAGAAGCCTCTGGACCTTCTGGAAAGCTCATCGCAACAGTCGCAACGGAAAAGACTTTCTGCCAGGTACCACAACAGCGGCTAGAACTGTACAACGGCCTCCGCAGCGCGAAAGCGATCAGCATGGACTTTCTCGAACCTGGATGGACCTCTGGCGCTGTCCGCCGTCAGCGCCAAGCTCAGCTTGCCGACATGTTGATTGCGGTGAGCGGTGGCGAAGGTGTAGAGCATCTTGCCCTGGAAATGGCCAGTTACGGAAAGCAAGTAATCCCGCTCGACATCGAACTTGGCGCCAGTTGCCGGGATGGTTCTGGCGGTGCGCCAAAACTCTTTCGAGAAGCCCTAAAAGACCCCACACTCTTTTTCACCGTTCGTCCCGACGAATCGGGCCCTGAGCTTCTCGACCGGTGCAGTGTACGTGCTGGCGCTGTCCCAGCGTCCGATGTCACCACCGCCGTACTTCGTCTCTTGGAAGCCCTAGTTTCTCCGAAAGTCTTCTACGTACGCCTCCTCAACAAAGATTTGGCAGAGTACGCGCCCGTGGAACAGTTTTTTCGCAGCGTCGTCGATCCAATTGTTACGGAGCTAGGTCTCGAACCTCTGCAAATGGGCATCGGCCTAAACGAATTCGCGTGGATGAATCAGGCCATCTTCGATAGCCTTCATCACAGCCATGTGGCGGTTGTCGATCTTACAGGTCTTCGCAATAACTGCTTTATGGAACTTGGATACGCGCTTGGGCGTCCGCAGAGGGTCATCCTCACCGCTCAGAAAGGGACATCCCTTCCTTTCGATTCAATCGCCCTCGAAACCTATCTGTGGGATCCTTCAAAACCGCCGGATGAGCTTCGCAAGGAGCTCCGAGAACATTGGTCACGGAACATCAATATGCCACCGCTCGTCCGACCTCGGGGTCTTCGATGAAGGCGGGTGAAATTTATTTCTCCGTTGACGTTGAGGCATCCGGGCCAATCCCAGGCGAGTACAGCCTGTTATCGCTCGGCGCGTGCCTAGTCGATGACGTGGACCAGACCTTTTATGCGGAATTTCAGCCAATTTCAGACCGCTTTGTCCCGGAAGCCTTGAAGGTTTCGGGTTTCCATCTCCAGAACTTGGCCCGAACCGGACAGGATCCGCGGTACGCCATGAAAGCTTTTGAAGCATGGGTGACCGCCACATCTGGTGGCGGTACACCAATACTGGTGGGATTCAACGCAAGCTTCGATTGGGCTTTTGTGAACTGGTACTTCCACAAGTTCCTTGACACCAATCCGTTCGGTATCGGGGCGCTAGACATCAAGGCGTACTACATGGGGCTTACCGGCTGCCAATGGCAAGCGACGCGATCAAGCCAACTGCCGGCGAGTCTCCGCGGCGAGGACGAACCCAAAGAACCGCATAACGCATTATCTGACGCCGTCCGCCAGGCGAAGCTTTTTCGCCGGATAATGGACTTGCGAACGGACCTGATTCGGCGCTAGTTGGCCCCTTCACTACTCCTGGGCAGAAATACTTCGAGATAGTCTGGATTCAACGCCGCAAAACGCCAAAGAACAATGTCCACCACAGAAACGGGGTCGCCAACGTACTTCGCGATTTCTTCGCAAAGCTCAAGAGGATGGTGACGTCCGGTCAAATCCGCCAGGCGGCAAAGATGTCGGTCGGGCTTCGCAACTGGCACACCGATGTTCTTCGCCAAGTGATAACTCGTTCTCGGTCCGATGAATGGAAACTGCCGCAAGGTACTGATCGGATCAGAGGTGATTTCTGCTTGGAGCGCAGCGAATCCCTTTGCGTGAATAATGTCCGCAACTGTCGCTATTGCCCGTATCTTTGGTTCATTTCGGAAATGCTTCAATGCCTGTCGAATGCACTCATCGCGTCTGCTGCTGATCACTGCGGCACAGCGCCAATCGAAAAAAGCCTGGCCAATCTCTGGAAATTTTTGGCGAATGATCGACTCACGCATGCCCGACGCAAGTATGACCCAACCGCACTCTCGCAAAAGCGTGGTTTCAGTAAGTTCATCCACGCGTACCGTCCGTTGCCATGCGATTTCCCCGCCGAATCCGTTCGCTAACACATTCAATTTCGCCTTGACGTACGCCGATGTCAGAAAGCTCGTTTCAACTCGCACCGGCCCTCCTATTCATCGCCGAACGGTTCGAGCCATTGCGCTTCAGATCGCAGCGCATCAGCATTCTTCATCCGCCGATAGATTCGGTCAAGCGCCGCAGAAACTTCTTTCCGGTTCGTGTTGTTAGCGGCACCCAAATAGCCATCCACGTGCACGGATTGATTGCTGCTGTCCCTTATCGGAGCAAGAACAAGCTTCCGGGCGGCATCAAAGAAGTGCTCCAGCATCGCTTTCGGATTCACCGGACCCGAATACCCCTTGAACGCATTGATGGCCAATGACTCTACGTGATACCCGGAAAGCTGCAATGGTGCCGGCTGTTCAGAGTTAATGATCTTTGCGAGTTTAATCACCGGGACAATCCTTCCGCCAAGCTTACTGTTTATTGCGGTGAGTTTACGGAAGAAACCCTCGGGGTTAATTTTCGACCATTTGTCGCCATTCGCGCTGGGGATACGAGTGGTTCCTTCGTCGCGGACCGCCGGAAGGATCTGAATCTCCAGCTCACCTTTTCTTAAGGTAATGGCCAGCTTTCCTCGTGACAGCTCCCATCCCTGCAATCCCTCACGTGCTCTTCCTTCAAAAAACTTCAGGACTTCCTGTGGTGACAATGCCTTGAGCTTGGGATCCCTCAGTATCATTAAAATGTCAATGTCGCTAATTCCATCGACGTATGTGTGCTTCCGTACTGACCCTCCAAGAATTGAATCAAAGGTGCGCTCGATGTCCGCGCTCAAGGCTTCTTTGATCTCATCGATCGCCGCGTTGATTCCCGGTGTGTCCCGCCGATTTGCCTCTCCCAAAAATCGTCCGAGATGCTCTGCCACCGTAGCATCGAATTCTTGACTAAGCGCCGTTTCCTCTTCTTTGCGGAGGTTGACTTTCACTTCCTCCGGCTTCCGATCGACAAAAAAATCTCCCCCTCCTGACCCGCCCATGTTCACCTCGATCCCTGCACTGTTGCTTCGAGCTGCTTCAGCGCATCAGTCAAAAGTGGATGGATTGCGCCAAAGTTTTCAAGATCGCTTGTCCGCTCGAAATTGATCATCTGCGTCCGCAGTTTTTCCAAATAGTAGTAGTTATTTCGCCACATCTCGTAATGCTGCTCCTCGGTGCGCAGCCTTATTCCCCCCGAGTCTCCCAGCGCCGTGTAATTTTGGTAGTAGATTGTGCGCCCATCCCGATATCCAAATCTGAGCCATGTCAAACCGTCAAAGACCTCGGCGCCTGCTAGAAAGTACAGGACTGTGGTCAACGCGTCTAGACTCCCGAAAATGTGAATCGGCACGCTCACACCCGCAGCGTCCATCGCCATTCGCAGCCTGGCAATTTTTGTCATGGCGCCGAAAAGAGAGTCATCCAGCTCTTTTTCTGTGATGCCGACCACTGCAAACCTCCGTAGTTGATCGACTTTCCTAATCAGCTTCTCGACGGGCGCCAAGTTGTCCCCAGCTGACTCCGGTTTGACCAAGAACTCCCATAACAGCCGTGGATATCTCTCCTGGAACTCAATCGCGCTTGCAATCTGCTTCGACAGCGTAAGAAATTTTGCGGGACTATCAAATGAGACTGCAATCGTTGGCCACTTACTTGACCAACGAGACAGCACTCCCTCGTACAGCGGACGCCTCCATGGTTTCGGTTTGTGGAGCTTACCGTAGGTTTCAGATAGGTCGTGTTCAATTCTCGCCTCATATCCGCCACTGTCCAAAAAGAGGAGCTGCGAAAAGGTGATTTTGTCCGAAATAAGGCGGTAGTGGATGTCGTACGCGCTTACCAGGATAGGGCTTGTAATGAACTCGGCCATCAAATTCATAATTCCGCGGACTTGGGGAAATCCTTTGCTTGAAAATGACGGAAGCAGCAAAGGCGTCTCTGCGACCACCTGACCGGCCAAGACGATTTTACTTCGACGCGCAAACATGAAAATGCTCCCGGTCCCTACAAGAGAGACATTGCCCGCACGGCTCCAAGGGACCACGCTCGCAACTCCAGGTAAGTCCAACTGGGACGTTCAACTCCGAACAAGCTTCATAGACCCGTTGCTTAGACCAATTTAGAAATGGGGCCGCAAGGACTACCTGGCCGTTGCGGTAGCCTGCTAGGACCGCGCTAAGAGCTATGGTGAAGTGCTCCGAGCAATCGTAGTAGGCCGTCCCACCGTGAATACCAAGTGCGAGCAGTCCAGAGAAGCCTGGGTGGTAAAGGACTGCCGCGAAGGCGAGAAACGCGTTTCGGCCGGGAATCTCTCCTTCAAACTCCACTTCGGGCCCGGAGCACCGAACCACGTGTAATGGGATCGAGAAGTGATGGGCAATTGCTTCGGCACTGACTTCCTCTTTGTGCCGAACGGGTTGCCCATAGTCAATGAACACCCCCGTTACGATGTGACCCATCCGACGGTAAAAGGCAACGCAGCAAGAGGAATCAATTCCTCCGCTGAGCAACACAATGGTGTTCATCTCAGCCTCAAATACTATAGGCAACTCGAAAATTACGGGTTTTATATACTGACGTAGTATCGTTATTGTCAATAGCGGGAGGATTTTGACGTTTGAACGGGGCTACACCGCAGGCAACGCGGAGTTTTTAGGTGCTTCCCACTCGACACTACGACGTTGTCGTCACTTCCCAAAAACGAAAGGATACGCCAATGAGCGCCCTCAACTATCCCGTCGTAAAAAACTGGGTTCAGAATTCAGCCCCCGAGGTGATCGACGAGCTCTATTCCTTTGGAGAAAAACTCGTCAGCGATGCAGTTGATCGCCTTTCAAAATCAGACAGCAAAGCCTCCGCGCTGGCTGGTTATTGCGGTGGTCTCGTAACGCTAGTAGCGTCAACGTCTGCCCTCTGGGGCAAGTACTTGGACATCTACTCTTTGGTGGCAACCGTGGTCGCTGTCATCCTTTTCATAATTTCCGCCTGGCTCGCAGCTGGGAGCACACATCCGCAAGCTACAGAGTGGTATTCGGACAACGATTGCTTCTGATGTCGCAGTCAGTCCGGCACCTATTCCCCCAAGAAGTGAGCTCATCGTCGAGATTAGTGATGATTGTGTCCGCCACATCAATAGGGGGACGTTCAGCCAGAGCAGGGTAATTGCCGGCAGATCGGCCAAGCTCGTAGCCTCTCTCGCGCAGCCGCGGTGAAGCCAACCCGGCTAACGCTTAACGCTGGACTGTCACAATAGAGAGCATCCTGTGGACTGTCGCCGAAGCCCATAGCCATTTAGTTGCTGCGGGCACAGCTGATTCAAGCATGATTTGAACACCTTAGACTTCAGACGCCAAGGGCGGAGGCGTCGTCATCGACAGCGGCTCAGGAAGGTTTTTGAAGAGCATGTTCATCCTTGCCGCTCGTGTCCCTGTGCTTGTCCAATTCAATGTATTTTGAACACTGTGGTAAATCTTTCTCTGAGATGTGAAGTGGGATGAATCCCTTGTCTCCGTCCAGTATGACCCAGACCAACCGGTACAGAGCATCTGGGAAGCGATCTTCTTCGTTCTTACGTTCTTCGGCCATTTCAGCGATCGCGGCTGGGATCTTTAGGCGGGCACCACAAAGAGTTACAGAGTTGAACGCAGCGGACTTCGTAGGATGAGCCACTTCACTGAGACGGCCGTAGTCCCTCCCCAGTGTTGGTTCTGGCACGCCCCGAGCTTTGGCGAACTCCACCAACTCACCAATGGGTGGCGACCATTGGCCGGCATCCGCCTGCCATTTTGCGACGTTTACATGCTGATCTTGAAAGCGGAAATAGAATGCTAGGTACCACGACTCTTCAAAAGCCCGCAGGACTACCTGAAAACTGTCAGTAGCCCCAGACTCAAAAAGCTGCAACAACGAGCGAAGTAGCGAGGAGCACCGGACAAGAAGCGTCAGGACTGCGGTGAGCTGCGTGTTCTTGTGAAATCCTGAACAGTCATCGTGTCCGGCGGCATTAAACAGACAACGATCCATCTCATCTAGGCAGTCTCCGAATAACTTTATATTTAGCGCCATCTGGAACTCTCAAAACACGAACGAAGCTTGTGTTCGATTCAGTTCTACCTGTGGCCCGGTTTCCGCCGCACCTGAAGAGGCACACAGTCTTTCCGCAGAATATAAAGACACTCTAAACTCCCATTCCGATACTCAAATACGAAGCGCGCCAAATCCGTCCCTTCGCAGCGGGAGAGGAAGGCATCCACGTTACCGAAACAGGACGAAAAAAACGATTCTAAGTCCTGCGAGGTCGGGTTAGTAAGCAGGATGTGAACCTCAATCTCCTCCCCATACCTAGTCGTTCTGAATTGGAAATCCATTACACGTTCGCGGGATATCTTGACCGAAGCGAAATAGTTCTTGAGAACGTTTTTCAGTCCGTCGTACAAGTCCTCTCCGAGTTTGGCTAGCGCGCCTGCCGCAATTGCTCCACTTAGGTATATCGCCACCGTCAGCACGGAAAGAGGCTCTAGAGATTTTTTGACCTGGACTCGCGCACCAGATTCGGGTGACAAATCTTTGAGGGCAGCCAACAGTTTGTGACCTTCTGGATTTTCGTAACTGCTATCGTATTCAACCGTAAAAGTCGGACTGTCAGCGGTCGCAATAAGCAGCTTGCGTCCATCGCCCTGCGCAGAGGACAGGGTATCTCCTTCCTCAAACATCTCCACGATTCCCCTGACAGCGAATTCGCCATCGTCGAGCGACTCGACGCTGGCTGACTTGACTCGTCCGATCGGCGCCTTCCGGATGTCGTGTTCACGGGTCAACGGCAGATAATATTCGTTGTAGCTCGCAGCGAGCGATTCCAATCCCTCAGACGCGAATCTCTCTCCTTGCAGGTCAACATGCGTTGTCAGAATCGTGCATTCAAATGACTTCACGTCAGTCTCCGGTCCCACGACATAAGTAACAAGCCTAATTTTATCACGAACCGATCATGGGCAAAGACAAAGCGAAACTTATCTAGTTGTTAGATCATTGGAGCTGGCGATGGGAATCGAGTCCAGGCACCTCACAGCCGTTCGCAAAGAGGATGTTGAGCGCATGGATTCCAACCAGGAGGTCACTGCCTTATTAGGCATTCAGGCTCAGCCGCTTTTGTGTGTGGTTATTCGTTCTGTTGACGGCTTTTGGGGCCGGGCGCGTATGTCCGAATGCATGCTTAGTGGAGCCAAGGGGTGAACTGCGGGGTTGACAACTTTTCGTTCGGGGAGACCGCCGTGTCTTGGTCGACCTGACTTTGAAATTGATCTCGGTTGGCCCAGGGAATGATGGGCCAGTATTTGGGGTCACCGTAGAGTTTCAAGCTTAGCTCGCGGAGATTGCGAACATCGCCAGGCTGAACGTATTGCAGGCTAAGTTCCAACTCTTCTTTTCGGAAATGACTGAAGAGATCGTCGGAGAATGCTTGATTGAACGGTTTTCCGGAGTTAGCCAGGGCTAGGAGTTCGTCGTAGCCGCGGGCGCGGTCGACAGCCGAGATCTGAACCACGGTCTTACTGTCGAGCCCGTTGTACTTCGAGACGCGCCAAATCTCGACGAGGGACTTCGTGGGGATTTCCGTGAGTTCGGACGCTTGCGACAGCGTGTAGTAGTGGCGGTCCTTATTGATCGCTGCGACCAAGTGCCAGAATCTTCGATCGTTCAGTTCTCGCTGCGCGATTCCCCCGAGAGTGGCGGGCTTATCGAGTGTGATTTCCGTATTTAGAAATCTCGTGTTCTCACCCTTCCCGACAATCGTGTCGATGACCTGTTCGATGTCCATCCTTTCGGTGACCTTGTAGCTGTTAGCGTTCCATAGCTCCAAGACATGCTCCGGGGATAGCCCGCTCTCTTCCCGCGTGACTTTGCTCGAATGCAGGGAGTAGACAATGAGGCCGACGCCGATGAGGCAAATGATGGTGCCGGGCGCGCTATTTGTCAGTTTGGCCTTCAGACCCTTTCCTTCGACGATGAGATCGCTTTTGCCGCTTATGCCCCGGAAGAACATGTACAGCCCAATCAAAGCGAGGAGCGCCCCGAAGATTTCAGCTCCAATGAGCTGCAGGAATTTCACAGTGACCGGGTCCATGATTCTCCTCGACGCGTGACGACTGTACTTGCTTTCTGGTCTCGTGGACGAAAGACCCAAGTCGCAAGCAGAATCCACAATTGCTTTTAGGGTGCAAGCACTAGCTTGCCTCGCGGCCCCTGGTGTTTTCTAGCTGCTTTTGTGTTTGCTTTAACTCGTCAATGTAGTGTTCCAACTCCGAGGCGTAGATTTCGGCGCGTTCGTATAGGCGCACGTTGTAAATGGCCGCTGCGGCGGGAGCGGCCATGGATTTTGCGAGGCGCAAATGTTCTGGGGTAAAGCGACGGGGAGTAGATGCGCCGATCGAAAGCAGCCCAAACATTCCCTTGGCTGTCATGAGGGGCACTCCCATCCAACAACGATTGCCGGCAAGTGGTTTGATTTGCCGCCAGCCAGATTCTTGAGAGGTGTCCGGAATGGAAACGGCCTTTCGCTCGACCAGCACGCGCTGAAGAAGAGGGCTCTCGGTGGTTTCGAGCGTAACGAACGGTCTCATGCCGGGCTGCTTGGGCGCCTCCCTAGCCACAAAGAGGCGAATTTCATCTTCGGCGAGGATGACGCTCGCGCTATCGTAGGGCACCAGGTCGAACAGGCACGCGAGGAGGGTGTCGAGGACCGCGTCCATGGAAAGATTCTGCGTTAAGGCGAACGTGGATTTGCGAAGGGCCTCGGTCTCGGCATGTGCGGCTTCAGCGGCGGCTTCGGCCTGTTTGCGGGCAGTGATGTCAGCGGCGATACCGACGAGCCAGGATGCGAGCTGGTCTGCGTGCTTGCTAGGGAAGGTCCTGCTCCAGATCCAACGCACAGCGCCATCGGCGCGCACGATACGAAACTCCTCGTCGAACTGGCCAGTGGCTGCAGCTTCATCGAGTTTCTTAAGGACAAGCTCGCGGTCCTCAGGATGAATCATCTGCTGGTAAGAGAGGCGGTCCGCATGGAGGGCTGCAGACGAAAAACCCGTGACGGTTTCATAGGCAGGGTTTACAAACAGAAGTTCCTTGGAATTGGCGTCCATCACCCAGACTACTTCCTGGATGTTGTCGGTCATTAAATGCAGGCGCTCCTCGCTTTCGCGGAGAGATGCTTCCGCTTTCTTTCGTTCTGTGGTATCGCAAAGCACCATGAGGTGGCGACCGGGCAAGGAGTTCGCTGCGATCGCATAATCTACAAACAACGTCTTTCCGTCCGCGCGTTTTAGTTGTGTGCGACCGCGCTGGTACCGGTGTACGAGGAATGTCTTCCAGTTGTGAGCGAACTCCTCGGGGCCGGCGTGGAAGCGCATGATTGGCTGCCCGACGAGGTTGTCAGGGGAGACACCCAAGAGCGCACAGGCAGCGGGATTGCAGTCGAGACAGACTCCTGCGTCGTCGAGAATCAGAATGCCGTCGAGGACATGCTGGAACACGGACGTGAGCTTGCGGTTGGCATCGTGAGATGCGCTGTCGCTGGCGCGTTGCTTTCGCCACACGAAGTGAAAGTAGCCAGCAAAAACCAGTACCCCAAGCCCAATACCAACGAGCAGGGTTGGGATAAGCGCCTGCGAGATAGGGGGCGCGTAAATTGCGCCACCGAGTGAGAGCACAAAAAGGAGCACAGCAAAAAGCAGCAAAAGAAAGCAACTAATCCGAAACCACAGCGGAGAGCGGTTGACCGCCACTAAGACCACCCGGAACTGAGGAGGAATTGCCAATGCTCACCAAGTGAGTCGACACAAGAGCGTTCCGTATTCGTAGCGTTTACGGGTTAGTGACCATCCTACACTGCCCTTTAAGCGAGTCAAGAAGGATGACAGTCTTTTGTTGGTGAAGTTATAGCTAAATTATGCGATAGGTGGAGGCCAGTGGCGTCCGAAGAGTTGCCAGGATAAGAGTGTTCTTGGAAGCCGCTTAATTCTGCTTGTAAATCCCACGGTCCAAGTCGTCTACAAGTGCATTGAGCCGAATTCTAAATGTGTCGCAAATCCTAAGGAGTGTTGTGACCGTTATCGGTCGCCCCGCTTCAATTTGTTGCCAATGACGTGCCGAAAACCCGAAGCCGATCATATCCTCTTGGGTGTATTTGCGCTCTTTGCGTAATTCGCGAATTCGTTGGCCGAGCGCGCGAAAAAATCGGGTTTCATCAATCACAGACCAATTTCTAGGTCGTCACGCGCGAAAAGGCCACGAGCAGAATAGCTGTAAGCCGCCAAACGCGGATCTGTGAGGAGCAGTCTTGCTGATGCCCAAACCGCTGCTAGTTTCTTCCGGCAGCTTCTATCATCTGATTTCTAATGTTCTTCAAGTCAATTGCGGACCTTAAAGGCCGTATAAACTCGGCAAGGGGAATTTGAAAAAGTGCGCAGATCCTTAGAATCGTCGTCACATTGATTTTGCGACCGTTTTCGATTTGTTGCCAGTGCCGCGCAGAAAATCCGTAGGGAATTACGTCTTCTAAAGTCATGCCATTCTTCGCGCGAAGAGCCCGTACTCTCCGTCCGAGTGCTTTAAAGAATGGAGTCGCATCGATCACGCATCAACGTTTAAACTGACACGCGCAGAAGCACCACGAGCAGAATAGCTGGACGAGCTAATTTTCACGTGCTAGGCTCCCAGCATTGGCTGTAGCCGGGATTCGCCGAAAATGGCATAGCGTGAGAAGGGTGTTGTCCTGCATGGATTCTTTTGTTGCGACGAGGTTCCCGCCTGTTCCTGTGCAGAGGAGGGGTCTAGCCACAGAGCTCGCTGTTGAGAGCGAATCTCAGGATGCGACTCGACCGTCCGATGAACTGTTGATTTCATTAGTGGCGCGCTCGGATCGGGAGGCCTTGGCGCTGCTGTTCCGCCGCTATGTACGCCTTGTGCACGGAATCGCCAAAAGGATCGTACGCGACGACGCAGAAGCTGAAGATGTGGCGCAAGATGTCTTTCTGCATGTCGCGCGCAAATCCTACCTCTATGACAGTTCAAAAAGTTCCCCGCGTTCCTGGATCGTTCAGATAACCTACTTTCAATCGTTGAACAGGAAGGGGTACTTGACCGAGCGCCACTATTACACCGCAGTAGAGGTCGAAGGCAGTGGCGCGGAAGATGTGGCGAGCCCAGTGATCGCGGAGTACGATCAATCGGGCGAGGCATTGTTTGGCCGCCGGGAGTGGGCGAAGATTGGCGAGATGTTGACCGAGGACCAATGGGAGACGATTCGCCTCCACTTTTTCGAAGGGTGTACGTTCGCCGAGATTGGGGCAAAGCGGAATCAGCCGGTGGGGAACGTACGGCATCACTTTTACAGGGGCCTCGCCCGACTGCGAAAGTATATCTTTCGCAGTGAAGTACAAGGTTGCTAAACTGTGCAGCAGCAGAAGAGAGCTTGCCCAGAAGCTCAGGTGCAGTAGTTCATGGCTCGCCACGAAGAATTTCTAGAACTTTGCGCCGTATCGATCTCCGGTGAATTGACGGGAGAAGAGCGGAAGAAATTGGAGGAACACCTGAAGGGGTGTGCCTCGTGCCGGCAGGCATTGGAGCAATTCAAGGCCTCCGTCCGCGCGGCAATTCCCGGCGCCGCACAGGAAACCGTGGAAGCTGGCGTGATGGATCATTCTTTGTTGGTCGAACAGGCGGAGGCCGCGTTCTTCACGCGCTTTGACCGGGAGGGCGGTTTCGCAGGGCCAGAACAACCAGAAATCACGACAGAAGTCCGCAAACCGCATGAGCAGGGTGTCGAGGGAGCAGGATGGGGGCAGTTGTGGATGCCTTTTGCGGCCGTCCTTCTTTTTTGCCTGACCCTTGGCATTGCCTCATATCGCCTCGGGATGAAGAAGGGGGCGGAAACCGTCGGTGGGGAAGTACAAGAAAATGCCGCTCAGAGCCGTCTGGAAGGGCAACTGAGCGATGCTAGTCACGAGCGGGAGCAACTGCTGGCGCAGATTGCGGATCGCGACCGCTCAATCGTCGAACTGAGAAAACGAATCCAAGAAATGTCGGCCACGGTGCAGGTGAAAGGGCCCGCAATCGTTGCGCAGAACAGTGCCGCTGCACAGGCGGAGGAAGCCTCGGCCGCCAAGCTCGAAGGGTTGCAGAAACAGTTAGCCGCCGAGGAACAAGCACGATCGCAAGAAACCGCTCGGGCGAACGAGCTCGAAGCAAAAGCCACGGAGCTTACGAAACAGCTTCAGGAAAGCGCAGTTACCATTGCCCAGCAGAAGAGGGAACTCGGCGAAAAGGAAGCGGCTCTGGGCCAACAGCAAGAACTTCTGGAGCACGATCGCGATATCCGAGACCTGATGGGAGCGCGCAAGCTGTATGTTGTAGACGTATATGATGTCGCAACAACGGGAAAGACCAACAAGCCTTACGGGAGGGTGTTCTACACGCAAGGCAAATCGCTGATTTTCTACGCGTACGATCTCGATCAAGCGCCAGGGCTGAAAAACACGAGCACCTTTCAAGCTTGGGGGCAGCGCGGGCCCAATCGAGAGCACCCGCTGAACCTGGGCGTTTTCTACGAAGACAACACTGCGAACAAGCGGTGGGTGGTGAAATTCGATAACCCCAAGAGCCTCGCCCAGATTGACGCCGTTTTCGTAACGGTTGAACCGGACGCGCACAGCACTAGTCCGAGAGGGAAACAAGTTCTTTTCGCTTACCTCCGCATTGATCCGAATCATCCTTAGGGCCGGCAAAGGGGCTATTTCGCCTCTTCATTCCTTCGCTTCCTGCAACGCAGTTTGGTACAGAAATTCCGATTGCGGTAGAGACCGAACAGAGGGTGTAAGTCCACAAGTTCCGGGAGGATTTCCTTGCGAGTGAGCCTGGCCGCGCGTTTTCTGATCCTGTGCATCCTATCGGCGTCCTTCGTTTTAGCTCAATCACCAAACGGCACAATCAGCGGGATTGTGCAGGACCCTTCGGGACGAGCGATTCCCGACGCGGAGATTGTTGTTGTGAATGACTTGACGAGTCTCCACTATCAGACGAAAACGAACAGTGAAGGTATCTACGTCATTCAGAATCTACCGCCTGGACCGTATCGCCTTCAGGTATCGAAAACCGGTTTCAAGACCTTGATCAAGCCCGACTTGATTTTGACCGTGCAGGATGCGCTTTCGGTCAGCTTCACCCTGATGTTGGGATCGGTGGCCGAGGTAGTCACGGTGGAAGGCGGCGCACCTCTCGTGAACACGACGGATGCGAGTGTAAGCACGATCGTCGACCGACAGTTTGCGGAGAACCTTCCCATGAACGGCAGGAGCTTTCAGACACTGATCTATCTGACCCCGGGCGTGGTCGCGACGCCCACAACCCCGTCGGACTCCGGTCAATTCACAGTCAACGGGCAGCGCGCGGCCTCGAACTACTGGATGGTCGATGGTGTAAGCGCCAATATCGGCATCGGGGCATCCACCGCTCCTGGAAACGGGATTGGCGGAACCATCGGATCGGTCAGTGCGTTGGGTGGAACGAACAGCCTTGTCTCCGTTGATGCAATGCAAGAGTTCCGCATAGAAACGTCAACCTTCGCCCCGGAATTTGGACGGACGCCCGGAGGGCAGATATCGATCGTTACACGGTCGGGCACGAACGCTTTTCACGGTACGGCTTTTGACTATCTGCGAAACGACGCCTTTGACGCCAGCAACTGGTTCAACGGCTACACCAACAATCCCCCGTTGCCGAAGGCCGAAGAGCGGCAAAATGACTTCGGCGGAACGTTTTCTGGACCCATCAGGCGAGATCGGACGTTCTTCTTTTTCTCCTACGAGGGGCTGAGGCTGCGGTTGCCGCAGACCTCGCTGACGGAGGTCCCGGATCTGAACGCCAGGGAAGTGGCGATTCCCGAAATGCAGCCGTATCTCAATGCCTTTCCCAAGCCAAACGGCACTGACAACCAAGCGACCGGTGTCGCACAATTCAATGCGAGTTACTCGAATCCAGCCTCCCTCGATGCCTACAGCCTGCGTATGGATCACCGACTAAGCAATAGCTGGTCTCTCTTCGGGAGATACAGCTATTCGCCTTCCAAGGTGGTGGTCCGAGGGCCGTCCCAAGCGCTGAGCGTTGTTCAGCCGTTTCAGGTGAAAAGCCAGACCGCAACGGGGGGAGCAACCTGGATGGCTTCGAGCGAGATTGGGAACGACCTTCGGATAAACTACAGCTTCGCGAGCGCCAGCACCCACCAATATCTGGATAACTTTGGCGGCGCCGTTGCGCTCGCAACGCTTCCATTCCCGGGCGAAGTCGCGGGGAAAACAACTCTGTTTGAAGTGCAGATTTTAAGCCTGGGCCAGCCTGGATTGCTATCTACGGGGCAAGCGGCAAAGAACGCACAGAAGCAATTTAATGTGGTTGACACTTTTTTCTTGCAGCGGGGCAAGCATAGCCTCAAGGCGGGAGTGGACTTCCGACAGCTTGCGCCCTCGAGCACTCCTTATGAGTACTTTCAGTCCCCTGTTTTTTCGAATGTGACGAGCAGCGAAAGCGGCATGACGGCTTATGCGTTCGTGGAATCCCGAAATTCCGTACCCTTCCGGTTTCATAATCTTGGCGTCTATGGTCAGGATACCTGGCATCTGACGGCGGCTTTGACGATTACCTACGGGCTTAGGTGGGACGTCGATTTCGCACCTTCCTTCCCCGGAGGCCCTTCGATCCCCGCTCTAACGGGATATAGTCTGAGCGACCTGTCGAATCTCGCCATTGCCCCAGCCGGAACGCCTCCGTTTCACACTACCTACGATAATTTTGCGCCCCGAGTTGGCGTGGCTTATCAGATCTTCCGGAACCCAAAATATATGACCGTCGTTCGGGGCGGATTCGGCGTCTTCTACGATCTCGTCAGTTCCGAGGCAGGGAACGCGGTCAGCTCGCTAGTTCCGCCTTTCGGCAACTATTCTTTTCTGGTCGGTGTACCGTTTCCGTTCACCGCTCAACAGGGAGCGCCGCCTCTGATTCCCCCAACAGCATCGCTCGCCGATTTCCAGGCGTTTAATCCCAATCTGAAATTACCGTACACCCTCGAGTGGAATGCGGCGCTCGAACAGTCCTTGGGAAATCAGCAGAGCCTGACCGTTTCCTATATTGGTGCGTCAGGCAGGCGGCTTCTACAAAACACCATCTTTGTTGATCCGCCAACGAATCTGGAAATTGGTGAGGCGGACTTCATCGACAATACGGCATCCTCGCGATACGACGCATTGCAGATCCAATTTCAGCGTCGCCTCTCCGGGGGATTACAAGCGATAGCTTCGTATGTCTGGTCCCACTCAATCGACGACGGCTCGGCGGGCTCTGCCGGAATGCTCTCCAATCTGAACGTACCGGGAAGTGGGAACCAGAACCGCGGGGACTCGGACTTCGACATTCGGAATTCGTTCAGTGCTGGAATCACCTATAGCTTTCCGACCCCAAAAGCCAACAAGTTCGTGAAACCGATTTTGGAGAATTGGTCGACCGAGAATTTCATCCTGGCGCGTTCGGCGACCCCGGTAACGGTGACAGACACCAACTTTGAGGAATTCAACGCAGGCACTTATACAAGCATCCGCCCGGACATTGTCCCGGGGCAGCCCCTCTATCTTCTCGGTCCGCTATATCCCGGCGGGAAGGCGCTCAACCCGGCTGCCTTTACGGACCCGCCAACCGATCCCGCCACCGGGAACCCCACCCGGCAAGGCGACCTTGGCAGGAATGCGTTGAGAGGTTTTGGTGCCACGGAATGGGACTTTGCAATCCACCGCGATTTTCCCATTCGCGAATCGATCAAACTGCAATTTCGGGCGGAGGTGTTCAATCTTCTCAACCATCCCAATTTCGGGCCTCCTGACAGCAACTTCGACGATGCCACCTTCGGTCTGTCGAGGCAGATGTTGGGGCAGAGCCTCTCGCGCGGGAGTTCTTCAAGCGGCCTGAACCCCCTTTACCAAATTGGCGGTCCACGTTCGGTGCAGTTTGCCCTCAAGCTGTTCTTTTAGCGCGTGGTCTGAAACTGAGATCACGCTGTTCGCTGTGGTGTCCGCAGCAATCAAGGAAAAGAGGGGTGACGATGGGACGGGCATGGCCCAAAACAATGCTGCGAGCGGTGTGGACTTTGTCGCTCTTGGCCACAACCTGGGTGAGTTCCTATGGGCAAGAGCAAGGGCCATCGGATGTGAAAGCGGCCCTCGACACGCAGTCGTTCAATCATGTATCCCCGATTGTGTTCTCGAAAAACGGGAAATGGCTGGCGTTTGCGGTCCGTGGCAACAAGAGGATGAGAGCCAGGGAGGTCTCAGGAATCGAGAGAGAAATTTATGTTCGAACCGGGATCATGACGGAAGACGAGGCAAGCAACATATGGGTATCGAATGTAGAGACTGGTGAAAGCAGGAACCTGACCGGTGGCAAGTACTCCAATTGGAATCCATCGTGGTCGCCGGATGGCCGGTACCTGGGTTTTTTGTCCGACAGAGACGGCAGCGGCCAGGCACGGCTGTGGATTTGGGATACCGTCAAGGACGATTTGTGGGAGGTCGCTGGCGTGAACATTCGAAGCGCTTATCTTTCTCCCGGCATCCAGTGGACGCCCGACTCGCGGAGCGTGCTCATCACGATTGTTCCTTCGCCGCTGACCACTGAGGAATACGCGCAGCGCATCCTGTACCCTGCGGGTTCGGGCGAATCGGCGGGCGCAAAAATACCGGGTACGACGGCGATCCTGTACCGCGCACATCGCACAGACCCAGGAGACGTGGCAGCCGCGCGGGCTTCGCGGGTGAATCTGGACGCGTACTCTCTTGCCGACCTCGTGCTCATCGACGTGGAAACGGGAAAGCTCACGGCGATTGCGAGCGGACACCGCGTCGGATGGTATTCCGTATCCCCTGATGGGTCGTACATCGCCTACGCGGTTCCGACACGGTTGCATCCCGAAGGCCGATTCCGCAAACAATTCGACCTGTTCGTTATGGACCGCGCCACCAGAGGGGAGCATCAACTACTCTCGGAGGCCCTTTTGACGGACGTATTCGCATGGAAGCCTGGTGGGTCTCTCTTGCTCTTTGGGGTCTACGAAAAGGACGGCGCCCGTTTCTTTGCTGCGTCACCGAGAGCGTGGGCGGTGCGGCCCCTGGGAGTTCTGCCACGGTCACCTGCACCCTACGAAATGCCCGTTTGGGATCCTCGAGAAAACTGCTTCTATGTTCTGGCGGACGGAGCGCTCTGGAAACTCTCTGCGTCCGACGCGGATGTGAAAGAGGTTGTGCGAATTCCCGATAGGCGAATTGTGAGAAAGACCGTGCAGCCGGTGGGCACCCTGTGGACCAACGAAACGGGCGCCGCGACGGTCGTCATTACCCAAGATGACGCGCGCAAGCAGAGCGGCTTTTATAAGGCGGACCTCGAGACGGGCCAGAGCGCGAAGCTGCTTGAAGAAGGTCATTGTTACGATTGCAACGCCATGGGCTCCGGGCTCGGTTTGCACGTGGTGGCTGCGTCGGGACTGCGCGTCGCGTACATCGCCGAAGATGCTGGACACGCTCCAGATCTGTGGGTGAGTGATTTCGATTTCCGCCGCCCGCGGCGGCTGACAAATCTCAATCCCCAATTTGAGGACTCTCGGATGGGAACTGGGATGCTCGTCGATTGGCTCGATGGAGACGGGGTACGCCTTCGCGGGGCTGTTCTCCTGCCTTCGAACTATCGAAAGGGAGAGACTTATCCGCTATTGGTCTTTGTTTACCCGGCGCAGCTTTCGAGCAATCTGGACCGATTTGCCTTCGGCAACTTCCCGGGGCCTTTCAATCTGCAATTGTTCGCGACTCGCGGCTATGTCGTGTTCCTGCCGGATGTTCGAGAAGGAGCGCGGTCCGAGATTTCCGGTCTGGCGAAGTCCGTGCTGCCGGGAATTGACAAGCTTGTGGAAATGGGGCTCGCGGACCCCGAGCGGGTCGGCATCATGGGGCACAGCATGGGAGGGTACGCTACGCTGGCTCTTTTGGTCCAAAGCGACCGCTTCAAAGCGGCTGTCGAAGTCGCTGGATTCGCGGACTTTGCGGAGCTTTTTGGGCAGATGGATCCAGACGGCGCATCGTGGTCCGCTGATGAAGTCGAACAATTGATGGGTGGACCGCCTTGGGGACAGCCGCTTCGGTATGTTTCCAATTCGCCCATCTATTCTCTCGACAAGATCACGACTCCATTGCTGATCGTTCAAGGTTCCGAGGACGAATCGGTCTCGTCCTTCGCGGCGGATGGAATTTTCGTCGGCCTGAGAAGGCTTGGCCGAGAGGTCGAGTACGCGCGGTATGAAAGAGAGAGCCACGAGCCACGAAACTGGGACTATGCAAATCAAAGAGATCTGTGTCTTCGAGTGCTGGAATGGTTTGAATCGCATCTCAAGGCGAACGCGAGCCCGCAACAAAACGGCGTTGGAAATTGAAGCAGGCCGCCCGAATGTCCGGAACGTCCGGGCGACCCGCCTTTTGCTCAGTCGCCCGGTTCGCACGGGCTGATGGACAGTTGTTCCGCGCAGTCGACGTTGGAGCCTTTCTTCGCCTGGAACTGCACGTTGTCGATTGCGGCGCCCAACGCCACAATCTCCGGTTTTTCGTATTTCATCGGTTGCCCTCCTTTCTAAGCGTTCTGCGAGTCAGCTAGCTGAAGATCGTTCGTGTGGCTCACCGGCAAAGAGGCCAGCGGGCATCCCAGTCACTGGGAGGGACCGCTCAGACGGGGATAAAGCTTCGCCGCTTCGCGATCCAAATTGATTTTCCAAGCCTTGCCATCTTTGATCCCTTTCCGGATTTCGGCCGGCGTCTTACCTTTGCGGCTTTGCTTAAAACAGAAAACGGCTTCCTTCTGGCAGATGGGGCACTTCGCTCCATGTTTTCCGAGGAAACAATCCAGCAAGCTTTCGTGTCCTTGCCGGCGCTTGCACGGACAGTAGCAGGGGACCTGGTAGAGGACGGACTCGGAACGAGCGGCGAGTGCGTAGGAAACAAAGGCTGCATGGTCGCTCGCGAACTGCCCGGCGTCGAGCGTCGGAGGAAGAGGCCCGTTGGGAGGCTGGGGGTGGTAGGGAGGGGACAAGGGATCGTCTACTGCTTGTGTTCGACCGGGACGCCCATCCGAGAGGGCGCTGTCTACACTGAATGCAAGGACGAGTGCGAAAAGAGGGAGCAACAATCGAGTCATGGGATCACCGCCTCTGCCGCATCAATGGCCGCGGCCTCCGATGTCATTGCCTTGCCCGCTCGCCCGACGTTTGATCCTCGGCAGTGCACGTGGTCGCACACGTTCCTCAGCCAAGACTCAAGCAATAACGTGCGAAGGATTGGCAGGGCGGAGGATTCCGCACCAGTGCCTATCCTCCGAAGGGCCTGCGCAAATTCCGTCTCGTTCACAATTCCGATACTGCCGCTCACCATGTTCTCAGCGGCGGCCAAGCTGCTCGACCAGTTCTCCCGGATTGCCGCAAACGGAGCGCGCGCGACAAACGCTTTGCGTCGTCGATGGAGGATTTCCTCAGGCACGATTCGGGCAAGCGCACGGCGCATGAGGGAGCGTCGCTCGCCAGGTCGAAGAATCTGTTCTCTCGGAATGGCGCAGACGAACTCCCACAGGTCACGGTCAAGGTAGGGGAACCGTCTTTCATAGCTCGGGTGAGGGGCGAACTGACAGGCAAGCTGACGACGGACGCCGTCGAGCGCGTCCAGATTGCACTGGAAACTGGGGCGGGGCCCCAACACTCGTAGTCTTTTCTGGTAGCCGCTCAACGCGAAGGCTTGACGGCGTAGAAAACCCAATTCGAGCCAAGGTAGCGAGTCTGCGTGCGACGGGCCCAGGCTGACGGGTAGGAATGCGCTGAGCGTTTCCCGGACGATTCGATAAAGCGGTTTTCTTTGAACTATCGCCCATGCTGCCGCTTCTCGCACAAACCGAGCCAAACGCAATTCCGCCAGCAAATCGGCAAGGCCGGGCACTCCCGTATTCACTCCTCCGAGCAGTTCATCCCCACCAAGCCCGGAGAGGAGAACGCGGACTCCGGAAGCGGCCAAGTGTTGATCAATGAGCCTTGCGGCTTCGTTGGCACGGGCCGCGGCGCCCGGTGTCGCCAGAAAGCGTCGTTCGCCCGTTACTCCTGGGAAGGCTCTGTGCCTGCCCACGTCGATGTGGAGGCCCTCGCGGCCCCGTACCTGTTCGACGCGAGCGACGAACGGCCTTTCGTTCCAGGTTGTTTCGGAATCGTCGAAGTATGAAATCGTGCCGAGGCCGGGAATACTCGCGCGTCCTTCGGCTATCAGCCGGTCTGCCATGCACACGATGGAAGAAGAGTCCATGCCGCCGCTCAGCTCCGCGAGAATCGGGTGATCGGAACGCAACCGCCGTCGGACGGATTCGGCGAACACGGTTCGAAAGTGCTCCTCATATTCGCGATCCTCCCGATATCGGATTTTCTTTATGGGAGCGGGACGCCAGTACGTCGCCCTCCGGCTTCCTCTCTGGTCGAATACGACATAGGAGCACGGTGGAACGGACTTGATGCCGAGAAAGGGAGTGAGGTGCGCAGCGGGGAAGCGCGTAAACCAGCCAGCGATGTACTCTTCGTCGAGCGAAAGGGACCCTTGATGAGTCAAAACAATCGGGTCAAGGTGAGTGCTCCAGGTGATTTCGTTCTTCTCAACCGAGTAGTAGAGAGGGCGGGCACCGAGAAAATCTTTGGCCAGCGTTAGCGAATGGGTCGAGGGCTCCCAGATTGCTGTGGACCAGTCGCCGACGAATCTGGCAAAGCAGTTCTCCCCCCATCGATCATAGGCCGTTGCCACCAGGGAGACGTCGGAATCTCGGAGTGTCAGGCGATCACCAAGAGCACGGACAAGATCCTCGCGATTGTCGAGGCGTCCGTCCCAGAGCACGACAATGCCGGTCGATGAAACATAGGGCTGGGTGTCTCGAAGCGATTCCGGCGTGGTGCGAAATGCGCGGTGGAGAATGCACAGACCGTCTTTAACGTATGAGCCCTCGCCATCCGGCCCAAATGGAGCGATCATGTCCCGCACTTTCGCAAGGAGGCGTTCGTCCGTCGGCTTGCCTTCAAAGTTCCATCTCCCGAATTGAACGCTCATGGCGGCCCCCTCCAACGAAACGGATTGTCAGCAGCAGGTGATCACCTGGTAGAGTTCGCGCATGTCGGGCTGGTCGCTGACAACTCGGTTTGCGACTTCGACCCACGCGTGCGCCTTGAAGGGCATGCGCTGGGCCCCGATCACGAGCTGTGCGGGAACTCCATGGGACCTCAGCAGGCACGTGGTGACAACCGAGCGTTGCAGACAAAGCACCTGCTTCCAATACAAGACACAGGCGAGGTCCACAGCACTACAGACCTGATTGGAGCCGAGCCCGCCGCGGCTGGGGCGTAGCGGGTACAGGCGGACCTGTTCATAGATGGCCTCGAATCCTTTGCGCGGTAAAAAGAAATCAAAAACCAAAAGCTTCGCGTAGGCGTGAAGGAACAGAAACAGCTCTTGCCAAAATGCCGTGGTTCGTTGTCGATCGCGACGTTGTTGAGCGAGAGCCTCGGGAGTTGGGTTCAAGAAATACATGAGACCTCCTGCATCTCGAGCGCATCGGTCTCGCGCTTCATTCGGCGCAAAAGTTTTCGCAGATGACTGGCGATTTCAGGACGCTCGAGGAGTTCGGGGTCGCGCCAGGCGCGTCCGCAGGCCGCGTGGGCGAACATCGCGAGGAGCGGCGAGATTCTCATTGCATTTCGGACTGCTTCGCGGCAAACGAAAGGCTGCCAAGGTTTGATATACGCGGAGACCAAGCTGCGTTCCCACGCGGCCTTGTGCCCGTGGAAGCGGCGAAAGCCTACGAGGAGATACTGGAGGGTGAGAAAGGGATGACCGATAGCACCTTCCGCCCAGTCCAGGAAAACGCATCCACTGCCGCCCACGATTACATTGCCGGGATTGAAATCGAGGTGGTCAATCGTGTTGGGCATTTCGGAATCAGCCGCCAGACGCAGGGCTGTGCGCACTTTCGTGGACAACTCCAAAACGTCCTCTCGCGAGAACTGCTCCGCCCCTTGTACGGATGTCTGGGCCGCAAGTTCCATCATTACGGCGAAGAACGGATCGCAGAGTTCGCCGAGAGCGCAACTGCGCGCATCGAGACAACCGACATCGAGGAGATGCAGGGTTTGGCCGAAGGAGGACACTTGCAGTTCGGCCAGCGCGGCCGCGATTCGCGTCCAGAAATCGATCCCGTGCGCTTCCGTGGGGTGTGCACCTTGGGCTTCGGTGGCGAGCCATCCGTTCCACTCTTGGAGGGCGGCGACAACGTGTGGCAGATAACCGGGAAAATACCTGGACAACGCCATCGTAACCGGGTACTCGCGAAGATTCGGCGGTCCGACGGCCTTGAACCATACTGCCGGGCCATCGGTCTCAAACCGGGCGAGGCAGAATGTCGGGCTCGCATTGATCTGGGTGAATCTTCCGCTCAAGTTCATTCCCAACGGAAGCAGCCGACTCTGGATCCAGTTCGTGAGACGGTCCCTCCAGCCGGGCGTTGCGAATGGGGCTTCGTTGGGTGATGAGGCGGCGTGTTTGCATCGCGTGACCGCATTTGAAATCGCAAGGCAGTCGGCGGGTTCCTCCATTTGGTACTCTTCGAAATCGGAAACGGAGAGCCAACGGAAATGGGGGCTGCTCGTTCGGCGGGTGTCGCGGGCTTCCACGACGTAGTATGGGTTTTTGAACGGGCCAGAAAAGATGTCGAGCTTGAACAGGCACGCAGCATCCAGCGAGTACTGCTCCTGAAGAAACACCGTCAGTTGTTCCGCAATCCTGTGATGCAGGCTGACGAGAACCGAAGGAAGGCGAAACCGCTCACCTGCGGGGAGGGCGAGAAACCTGGTGCTACTCTCGGATAGGACAATGAGTCTGTGATAGACGGTCTCGCTTTGTTGCGGTACTTGCATGGCAGTCCACCTTCTGATTTCAAATGGCTGCTCCCGAGTCCTGCGTTTCGACGAGCGCATGACTTTCGAGAGTCGCGAGGAATTCCTCGATGTCGCGAAGCGCAATTTCGGGGCTTACGTCGAATACCTCCGCGATCCGCTGTGCAACGAATGCGGGTTCGCGGCTCTCTGCGAGCAGTTCGACGATTTTGGAGGCTACGGGATTGAGGCTAAACATCCGTCCATGCCTTATATCCAGGACAATCCCACCATCCGGCGAGTGGGTCGTATGCACATGGTCAGGAAGTCGAGTCACTGCGTCCTCAGAGTTTTCCTTGAATCGTGTGATCATGAGGCTGCCAACCTGCCAGAAGATCTGAGCGAAAGCCAGAAATATGTGTTTTTGTCCGCAATCGGGACGTGACTTGCGGCAAAACAGGCTTTGCCAAGAAGATGTGCGGTGATAGCGAGCCGGCCGGAAGGGAGTCAGTGTCCGGAAACCGGACATCACAACCTGCGCAGCACCGCGACGATTTTCCCGATTACCTCCGCGTCGACGCCTTTGTGCAGACGAAGCGGCCGGTCAAAGCCATCCGCGAAAGGATGAACGACGAGCTCCTTTTCTTCGAGAGTGCATCGAGTGCAGAGGTACGAGCCGTCGCGGCGCAGAAGCAGATAGAGCGGTTGCTCCCACAAACGACCTTTTTCAATGGTGGGAGGTCTCACCTGCTTCCGATTGACAGCGGCCAGTACGGCAGTTGCGAGATAGGGATGGAGGGAGCGACGGGTTCCGCCGAGCCAAACGATGTCGCGGGGGGAGAGATCATCCAACCCCGTCAAAGTTGCCAGCGAGTTTCGGAGGAAGAAAGGAATTTCCTCGAACTCCCGGAGAAGGCCGGCAAGGAAACCGGTGGGGACGGCTTCACGGTCTGGACGGTCGGAAGCGTTCCGTGCGGGGCTCGCTTGGCGCTCCAGGATGACACGGGGAATGGGTTCCCGTCCGAGCCCGATCGAGTTCCAGCCTGCGGCTAACATCGCGTCAAACGGGAGATGGTAGATCGCACAAAGGGCGAGAATCTTCTGGATGTGGCGCGGGGGAACGTCATTCGCTTCACAGACTGCGAGGGTCCCCCTGGCGCAAAAATAGCGCTCGTCGCCCAAAGCTCCCGCGATGTGTCGCGTGAGTGCGGAGGCCTCGCGGAGCGAGAGCCCCGTTCGGCGGCGACCTTCTGCGGTAAGTTCCGGGAAGCCATGCCCCTGGGAGGGGAGCGGAAGGGGCCGCGGCTTCCAGAAGCGAGCAAGGTCGCGCGCAACCTCGGGCAACGGCGGGTTGGCAAGAAAGCGGAATTCCAGGTCCAGCTTTCCCAGGATGCGAGCTTCGCGGTTGAGTTCGAGCTCGACCTCGGCGTAGCCGAGTTCGGTGGATCGCAGAGTGATGAAATCTCGTTTGGAGAAATGCAAGCGGGAACACACGAGCCCCCGGCCGTGCTCGACGAGATACAACGATTGGGAAGGAGCGGCTGAGGTTCCGCCCAGATGTTTTGGCCGGACTCGCGTATCCGCGCGGACGATGCTGCCGGGCAGGAGATCGGGGTATGCAAGTGCATCCTGGCGTCCGACCTTCGCATAGAGAAACGGCGAAGGGCGGATAGGAAGAAACGCTTGGAGGGGTTGCGGCGCGGTGACTTCGAGAAGAAGCCCGAGAGGAGCAATCGGGGGAGGCGGGCCGGCATGGGCTTTGCTTTGAAACCACGTGATGCGCGCGCGGTCATCGTAAATAGCGGTATCGAGCAGCGCGGTACGTTGAGAAGCCACAGAGGCAGCCAGAGACGCGAGATCGTCTAGGCGAAACCCAAAGAGGGCCAGCCAATCGACCAGCCGGTAGTTCGAGATCACGCTGAACGCGAGGACCTGCTCCATTCTCGGGCTGAAACCCGGATTCTCGAGGTCCGCGTAGAAATGGTGGGGAATGCGGTACGCGGTCTTTCCGTCATAACGCGTCCGGGATTCGCGCGAAACGTCGGCAAGGGTCAGACCCCGCGTGGCCAAGACCTCCTTGACGCGAGCGGCGGTGTCCTGTCCGCGATTGCGTGCAGAGGAAACTCGGGAAGCGCGAGCGCGTCCGCGCCGCGTCATCGGCGGTGGCGCGGCCTGAGAGTTGTGGTCATCGGCCTGGGCCTCGATCCCATTCCTAGAGAGCGGGGAGGGGAGAAGGGGAGAAAGTCCGGATTTGTCCGGGATCACGGACAGCGAAAAACGGAATCGGGCGCTAGAAGGAGGAAACGCGCGAGAAGATTTTATTAGACAGGTACAGAGTAGATAACGTAGTATGCGCGGCAATGAAAGGGAAGGACCTGTCTCCGGGAGCTAAACTGAAGGAGCTCCGGGAGAGCCTCGGCATGACCCTGCGCGAGGTCGAGGAGCGCGCCGACGAAATGGCCCAGGGCAAGAGCAATCCCGACTATGGCCTCTCGCGCGGATGGCTCGACGAAATTGAGCACGGCGTACACCTTCCCAGCCTCTACAAGCTGTACACCCTCAGCGCCATTTATTGCCGCAGCTGGGCGTATCTCAACTCGCTGTTCAACGTGCGCCTGGGCGACCTCGCCAAGGACCAGGCAATCTACGGAGTGCCGAAGACGCGGTTGCTGCCAAAGCCCGAGGAAGAGCCGGAGAGCGTGACCCTCCCGCTTCGCTTCCGGCAAGACCAGCGTCTGGCGGAGACCACGCTGCTCGCGAAGCTGGCCGTGGTGTGGAGTGACATTCCCATCGATCTCGTGCGTCTTCTCCGCCCGGACGAATCGCTTTACGGGTTTGTCGGACTGGACGACGACAGCATGGCCACTCTCGTGCGTCCCGGTTCCTTTGTGCAGATCGATGTGAACCAAAGGAAGGTCTTCGACGGACCCTGGGCCACGGAAGAGGACCGGCCTATCTATTTTGTGGAACTGCGCGGGGCCTACGCGTGCAGCTGGTGCGAAATCCACGGTCGGGAATTGTGGCTCGTGCCGCATCCCAAGTCCGGCCGGCCCACGCGGCGCTTCGAGCACGGGCGCGAGGCGGAGATCGTTGGACAAGTCACCGGCGTCGCCATGCGCATCGCCAGCACGCCGAGCAAGCCCATGGTTCGCGGAAGCAAGAGGGACAGTTCGCCCAAAGTTGACGCGCAAAAAAAGGCGAGGCCGCCCGGCAAGGGCGGCCTCGCGTGACTCCTTCAGGAAGCGCGGTCAGCGCTTCAGGGCCAGGGGCCGTCTGGCCGTTTTGATCGATTTCGCGCCCCGTGGTTTCCCGCCTTTGGCCAACGAGGCGCGTAGCGCTTTGGCGTCAATGCGGTACATCGCTGCGGCTTCGGTGAGCGAGTCGCCGTCTTTGCCTGCTGCCGGGATGCCCGCCGAACCAAGGAGCACGGCCTCGAAAACGAGGACGGCAAGCTCGGCGGCATCCGCCTTGCGATAGAGTTCGCGGGCCTTCTCCGCCAACTGCCAGTCGTGCGTCTCCTTCGGATTGTGCAGATTGCGGCGTTTGGCAAGGCGGCACGCCAGTTCATGCGGCAGCGCCTCCAGCACAAAGCGCGCCACCAGGCGCAACTCCTTGCCCCCAAACGGAGGCTTCACACGCTGGAGAACCTCAGCAAGAAGCCGGTGGCGGAACGCCAGCGTCTGCTTGGTCTTTTTTCGCGTGGCAGCCTGTTCAGCTTTCCACTGCAGCTGGCGTTTTTCCTGCTCCCGGCGCTCGCGAAAGTGCACGCTGCAAGCCGGGTCCGCGCACACCTTAACGAGGTGACCCTTGCGAACGCCGTCCACGTGAAGAGCAGTCTTCAAGTGCGAGCATAACCGCTGCTCGGGCGGCGTGCCCTTGCCCTGTTTTGCTTTGCGGGCGATGACTTCCACGTAGCTGCGGCTGGGCAGGACCGGAGTCTCGCCCGTGACGTTGTGTTGCTCGGAGATCATCACGAGGTCCGGCATCTGTTTGGCTCGTTGCGCCACATGTGCGTCGAGCTTCTGCTGGAAGCAATGGCGGTCTGTGCATGCGTCCGCCGTTTCGCCGAACAGCAGCGTGTTAAAGCCGGTGCGCTTCGGGCACTTTGCGCAACTGCCCGCTTCGGGGAGCAGCGTGTCGTCGTCCTTCGAAAAGGGCACGGCTTTCAGGCTGAGGTACACGTTGCGCTCAACCCAGTCCTGCAAACGGTGCACGGGCACCAACGCCCGCTCGCTCGCGTCCGCTGCGAAGTAGCCGTCGAAGCAGCGGGTGAGCGCTTCTTCCTGCAGGTCGGGCGCGAGCCGGGCGATGAGCAGAGCGTGCTCGACGCCGATATGCCGCGCCGTGAACGCCTTGGCCACGGGTTCTACGAGGTCGAGCAGCTTGAGCCTGCGGGCAACGAACGCGCCTGGCTTCCCGAGCTTGGCGGCAAGCTTTTCGACGGTGTAGTGGGTTCCTTCGCGATCGAGGATGGCGCGGAAGGCGCTCGCTTCTTCGAATGGATGCAGGTCAGCGCGAAGCAGGTTTTCAATCGCCTGAACCTCGGCTGCCTCGGCATCGGTGAGTTCCGTGACGCGCACAGGAACTTCCCGAAGCCCTGCGCGTCCCGCGGCGCGAAACCGCCGCGCACCCGCGACGATTTCGAAATGTCCATTCACGGGCCGCACCACGAGCGGAGAGAGCACGCCCTTGCTGCGGATGCTGTCGGCGAGTTCGCAGAGGCTTTCCTCGTCGAAGTGCTTCCTAGGGTTGGTCGGCGACTCGACGAGTTCGGCGAGTGCAACAGTTCGGTATTCCGAGGACGCGTGCCGTGCGGTTTCGATGGGTTGTTTTTTGATGTTCGACATTTCAGTACTCCTCCGGCAGAAGGATGGCCGTGCTCGAGCGGTCGGCCTCGGTTAGAATCCACAGCTGGTCCCCGGCATTGGTTCGATAGCTGCTCAAGAGCCGGAACCCTCGCTCCAAGCTCAATTGGTTTTCTCTGCGGTCGTCTGCGGGAACATCGCCCCACTCTCCACGCACGTGGCGCGAGAGAAATTCCGTGGGGGACTGCCCCGCTTTTTCAAGCGCGGCCAGCGCGCCGGGTGTGGCGACGACCTGACCGAGCGGAAACAGCGGTTGTGCATGGCTTTGCTGCATGGGTACTCCTTGGAAGGGTTGGATTTTTGCCTCCGAGGCCCCGCGCGGAGCGGGGCATCAAATGCAAATGCCCTTCCTGGAAGGCCCTCGCGCCTAGCCGCCCGCGCCGTCAAGGTCGCGCGGTTTGCGTTCATGGGAGCGAAGCGGACAACCTTGACGGAAGAAGCGGGGGGCTAGGCGCACTCTTGGGCCAGGAAGGGCAGTGCGGAAATCAGGACGGGTAACGCAATCGAAGAGGAGGGACGATCAGGAGGTTCAGGTCTGCGCGGTCACGGAAGCGAGTGCATGTGCCTGACAGTCGGCGGCAAAAGACAACGCGCTAAACAACGTGATGCCACGCATCGGGGCGAGGCACCAGGGAGAGCACGGGAAAGAGGATCAGTTCTTCAAATCCTTCGGGTCAGCTTCTCTTCGGATGGATTGGACTTTCGCGATCAGGGTTTGGCGTTCGGCGGCATAGATCAGCGCCCACTCCCGAAGGCGGGCATTCTGGACGGCGAGGGTGAAGGGAAGAGCGAGGGTCTTGGCAAGCCGGAAGTGCCCGGTGGTGAACGTGTCGGGACGGAAGGCCCCGAGCGAAAGGAGCCCAAGAACGGTATTCGCGGTAGTCAAGGGCACGGCCATCCAGCACCGGATGTTCCGGAGAGGCTTGTTCTCTCGCCAATCGGTTTCCATGCGAGTGTCCCGAAGGTGGACGCTTCTCCTTGCGAGGACCACGCGTTCGAGGATGGGTGCTCCAGTCAACTCCAGAGTTATCACCGGCCTGTTCGTCGCGGCCGGCGGCGACTCGCGGGCAACGAATAAGAAGGTCTCTCCCTCGGACAGGAGCACGCTCGCGCGGTTGCAGGGGATCACGTCCCGAACGAGGCAGAGCAATGTGTCTAAGAGTTCGTCCATGCGCAAGTCCCGCGTGAGTGCGAGCATGGCGTTACGGAGGGCTTCGGCTTGCGCAAGGGCGCTTCGAACGTGCGCTGGATCGGCCTTAGTGCTGTCCAGTGCTTTAGCGAGCGGCGAGTTTGCAGCTTTTATTGGAGCGTTGGCCGGCAAGGGAGCGGGACCGAGAGGATGACGGGGTTTTGTCATGGGGCTTCCAGGAACGAGACGCTAGCAGAGTCGCTGCGGAACCCGGTGAGATTCTGCAAAGTGTCCACAAATGCGGACAGGCGAGTTTCCAGCAGTCCGCAAATACTATTGGGACAAGGGTTTGCGCGGATTTGCGGGCACCGCCGTTTCAAGCGGCGAGTCAACGGGAATTCTCGAGGTGTCCACATTTGTGGACAAGAGCGCGGCGATTTCGTCAGAGCGGGAGTACGTCGCTGGAAACGCCAGGGACCATTTACGATAGAATGGGGTTTTCGGGGAGTTGGAATGGGAATGCAGAAACGAAGCGATCCGCGGGTTCAGAAGCGAGTTTCCCTCGCCCGTGCGGCCAAGAAGTTTGAGAAGGATGCGGGCAAGATCTTTGAACCTGAGGAAGAGGCACAATTCGCCATGGAGAAGTCAGGGCTCGGATTGTGGATCGGGGTGAAATCGGTTCGGCACAACGAACTCTTCGACCACCTGGCGAGGGATTACTTCAAGGGATTCGAGAAAAACCGATATTCCGCCGATGCCCGGTCTTGGGTGCGTTTCGGATATGAGTATGACGGACAGGTGCCGGAAGAGGCCACGGCAGCGGCCGTTAGGTTTAAGAAAGCGACCGCATAGAGCGGAGTGGGGGTTGTGGATGGCAAGCGAACCGGAGAAAACGACGAGTAAGGATAAACTTGTGAAGGCCCTGGTTCACCTGCGCCAAAAATGGGTGGACGAGACTTGCGCGGGGGAGATTTTCCGGTCGGCCAACGTGAACCCGGATCGCGAAATCCTCATTGTTCCCGTGACGCAGTTCGATATTTCCGATCACAACTTTGTTGAAATCGTGTTTTGGCCGAGAGCATTAGCCGATCAGGCCGTCCAGTCGGTGAAGGCGTTTATCCCGAAACAGGAAATTGCACTAATCGTGGAGTTGAAGAATCCCGAAACGTTGGCGGTGCTTGGATACAAGACAGACACACGCGGGTGATCATCGCAGACAGAGCTTTGAGGAACCGAGCATTTCCCTTACACCTCGAACTTAAGATCGAACAAGATGCCCAATAATTGTTGGACCACATGGCGATAACCGCGTATGTCCGCATCGGTTGGGTTCACCGTCGCTCTTTGATGGGTCAGGCTGTTTCTCACGTTGTAGTAGTAGTTGGCCTTATCTATCAGTTCGTCTGGAATGGGGATTTTCGTCGTGACCAGTTTTATGACTTCGGTTCTCCTTTCGAAAAGAGCGCTGATCCTGGTGTTAGTGAATTCGTATGGCGGGAAGAGTTGTGGCCGATTGACGATGAATTCCTTCAGGGCGATCTCGAAATTGCTGTCGAGCAGGATCAAGGCGAACCGATTCTTGGTGTCTAGGTTTTGCCTCTCAATGATATCGATGGCATCGAACGTTTCGACCAAGCCCACGGTCCACGGCTGACGGTCCGTCTGCTGTCGATTGGCGGCCTGGTTGCGGGAGCCCCTGGGGCGCCGTTCTTTGGGCAATTCCGGCAGCAGCAAGCGGCCGGCTGCAGTAACTTGGTCAGTCGGCTGCATTTCAATATCGCCCGTATCGAATTGCACCACGTTGTTGGGCCAATCATCTTTGAACCGGCGGGAAAGTCTGGTGAAGTGGGAAGTCAGATCGATTATCGTTTTTCTGACGTTCTGAAAAATCGGATGATCGAAATTGATCGCTGTCTTATTGCTGGTCCAGGGCATGCCTTTTGCCGGACCTTGCAATCTGACAATCGCGCGGCACAGGGAGGAATCGGAGTGCGGGACGCCAGCTTCCGCCGTGATGAAATATCCGACTTCGCGAGTTTTTAGTTCCTTAACGACAAGACGATGGTTGCAGTAAAAATAGACCCCGTAGTTTGCCCCTTCAGGGTCTCGGTCACGGATTAAGCCTGCCGTCACGTCGAAATTGATTCGACCAATATCCGCGAGGTCCACATCATAGGTCACCCGGCGCGGGGCGTGTCCGGGCGGGAATGCCCATGCCTCGAACTCAATCGGAGCCACAGGATCGCCATTTAATGTGATGGTGCAGCCCTCCTTTATGAACCACGAGTACGTGTTCCCTATGTGGAGGCGTAAATCATCAACATCGGCCTCGGACATCGGTTTCCTCAAATAAGAGAGGCTGATTTCCGTTGTGCGCTCGCTAATGTCCGGTATTTCGTAGGCGGGCATAGACCACTCGTCGGATTCGATCCATTGCCGCGTGATGTCTAGTTCATGTGTTTTTCCATTTTCGTGCCGGGTTCTAATTTCAATATTTTCGGCCAGTGCAATCGCTGCCCGCTTGCCGCCGACGCCGAATACCCCGATAAGTTCCGCGAGCGGATCGTTTCGACTGCCTCCAGGGGCAATGAGAAGGTTCAGATCGTCATATTTCACGCCTCCGGCGTTGTCTTTCACCGAGATCACCTTGCGGTCCACATCCAGTTCAAGCGCGATGGTGAGTGGAGGGCCTTTGTCCATCAGCCACTGATCCAAAGCGTTGTCTATCAGTTCGCACAGAGCCGTTTTGAGGTTGTAGTCGCTGATGATGGACCAGAACAGTCGCTTCTTTGGTGAACCGTCAACGGGTTGGACTGGTCTTTTTTCGTCAGACATAGTCGTCCAATGCCGGATGTTTTCAAGATCACCTAAAGTTCAAGTGATTCAGGTTTTTTCAGCTAAGAGCCGTCGCCCAGCTGCATCGTCCCGCCTTCCGCGGTCTCGGACAGTGTCCCCTCTGGGTTTTCCGATTGCTGGTCAGTTGTGGGAGATGGTGCTGAACCGCTATCGTCGAGAAGCCGAAAGGTCACCGGCTCGGCCTGATGATGCATGCCCCTGCTCTTTCTGACGTGAATGCTTGATTTGGAATCGACAACATCAAAATGCACTAGACAGTCAGCATTGTTAAGAATTCCTTGCTGTATCCAAGCACCTTCACTCCAGAACTGCTGCCGGCAGATAAATAACGAGGTGACCCCATGTTTCCGCAACAAATCAACGAGAGTGTCCGCGAAAGTGCGATCGGCTGCCACAAAGGGACACCCGAATTCCATATTGGCCAGATTGTCCACTACTACCCGACTAACGGAGATTCCGCGCAGCCGTGCGCGTTCGAACTCCTTTTCAATTGCTTGCAGGATGTAACCAGGTTTTACATATCCTCCTGGGATTCCCACGACATGAACCCCGCGCGGCTTTCGAGTGAACTTCCGTTTAAAGGCATCGTAAATCGTTTGCAGCTGATGTCGAGCGGAAAATTCAGCTTCTTCGTTTGTGACCAGCATCGTGACCTGAGTATCGTCGCGGGCATCTGGATTTCCGAAGGGGAGATCGGTGCTGAGAAGAAAACACATCGCTATTGCACTTTTCCCGATACCAGCAGGGCCCTGGAAAACAATCACATCCCCAGAAAACAAACTGCCCTTACCAAGGAGCCGGTCGAGAATTGAGAAACCGAACTGGATAGGGATCTGGGCTTTTCGGAGGGTCCGCTTTTGAAGCTTGGCGCGTACGGCGGCAGACGATGGATAAACGGTCAGCCCCAGCCCGGCTTGGATTGAGAAGGCGTGCTTTCCTCGTTGCTCTCGCTGAAGCCGCGACTTCGTAATCTCAATATATCGTTGGGAATATCCATGAACGTTTTCGCTATTGAGGCGTATCACGGTGTCGGCTATGCTTTGTTCGACAAGTCCGTCTTCCTTGCTTGTTTCTTCTCCTACTAGCCAGATGTTCGTTCCTCGACCCTTGATGGATTCGAATAGGTTCAATAGCTTAGCTCTCAATTCAGCAGCTTGTTTGTCGCGTGAAATTGAGTTGATCGGATCAACCACCAACAAGCGGAGCGGATAGCTGCTCATGAGCCGTTCGTTCTCTTCACAAGCAACAGCGAAATCGTCAAAAACCTCCTTCACAGTCCTGATCAGAACCAAGGCGCCAGTTTTCCCATCGTTCTGGCTGAGAACCTCAATAGCCTTGGGTACCGTTGTTGCTATTCGCAGCGTCGAGTTCTTGGGTAAACCACCCATCGATTCCAACGAGTAGAGACACTCTTCAGCACTCTGCTCCATCGGCATTACCCATGCCGCGCCGCCTTTCCTTGCGACCTCAACCGCCATTTGCAGCGCGAGGAGCGACTTGCCCGTTCCGAAAGGACCCATACTGAGTACCGCTCGTCCCCCAATCCTAGCGGTCTTGCTTGCTGCACAGTCCTCAACAAGCATAATTCCACCGCCGCCGAAAAGGTCGTCCAATCCTTTGATGGCAGTTGGGATACCGAACATTTGGCTCAGGAGGTATTCCGAGTCAATCTCTTGGGCGCGAATGTCCAGCCATCCAATGTTGTCTCCCGCGCGGATGTAATTGACCGCTCGGCAAGCCTCAAGGAAAAACTCCATTGCGGCTATGGGGATGGAGTAGTCCTCATTCGTGCAAGCTCGAAGCGCTGGCAAGATTTCACTTTGGATGTTCCAACTTACTCCTGGTTGATTGCCTTCGCGTAGCGCGGCGCTGCCTCGTCGCCCTATGAGCAGCCGATTGAGGACCTCAGAAAAACGAAAAACGAAGTGAGCTACGTCGGACGATTGCACGAGTCCGTAATGACGCCGGATGTCGCGCCAAACAAAGTATCTCAGGTCCGGATCCGACCATGTCTCGGACAGGAGCCATCGGGCAAGAGCAATCGGATTGTGGGCTGAAGTCTGATACTTAATTTTTTCAGCATCAATCCAGCACAAATTGACTTGTTGCATGCCCTTGAGTATTTCGTCGAGATTATCTTTGCTAAATTCGCCCTCGAAACGTTGACACTGGGCGAATAAATCCGGATGGGTTGTGCGCCTGTAAAAGCCACGCTTACCGGGGGTCTTCGAGGTTGAAGTCTCGAGACTGCTGAGAGCCCACAATGCACGACTCATTGTATTTAGTCGGCGAACCGCAACGCCCAACGCGCTGCTGGGCAGGCTCAAAGTGTCCATTTGTGCACCACTAACTGGCTCTCGCAGCCAACGCTATCGGTCCTTCCTCGAACCAATCGTTTGCTCGCAAATCTGCCACCTTGAAAAAGGAGACGATATCCAAAATGGGTTTGTTTGAAACCGGCAGCTGTATTGAGCAGTAGAACGCCGGCTCTTGGGCCAACACAACCGTTTCGCCGTCCGCGTTGAGATACATCTTTGTTTCGCGTGCCAGTCTCGTCACCAACTTTGCCTGTAACTCCTCTGGGATTGCGGCCCTTACGAGGAGTACCTGTGCTTCAGCAGCAGCCCAAACCGCTTCGCGGCATCGCTGGTTGGCATCCGCGATATTGCTCACCCACTTGGCCCTATTCAGTAGTTCTTTTGCAAAAGCCGAGAGCATGTCTCCTGACCACTGGGCAAAAGGTGATCGCGGAATCCGTCCGATTGAATCGCTGAAATGGCGAGAGAGCTCCTGTAAACGCGCGTTCTCGGGAAGTGCCACGTCCGTCGCATCAGGCCGAGCTATGCGCAGATCGACTGGATCGGTAGCGAGGGCGCGATAGCAGAGTGCGGCCAAGTACATGGTCTTCGAGCGCCGGCCTGCGTAAACTGCAAGCAAAGCTCCGTCACTCGCTTCAGTAGCTCTGCCTTCGGGTTCCATCTTGGCCAGTTCGTTCGTTGATATTTCAATAAAGTCGCAAGCCAACTTTTCAAGCACGCGCGAGGCCTCAAGGATGTCCAGACAGGCAACCACGGATTCGTCTGTGCCTTCAAGCGATCCCCAAGAAATCCCACACGCTGGGAGGGGGTGCGCCCATCGTTTGAGGAGCCTAACCGTCGCCTCAGAGAGATAGACCACTCTTGTACCCGGCGAGACGGTTCCTCGGAAGCTCATTCCCCTGACTGCTTTCCGCGGAGAGGTCAAGGGCACCAGACCCGGACTCGGTCGGTCCGGTATTCCTTCAGAGCTGTGAATGAACCTTGTTCCGTTGCATTCAAGTACAGGAAAAAGCATCCCACAGGGACTCGGAGCAGGATCTTCGACTCCAACGATTCGCACATCTGACCAATTGAGCACCTCAGGTGCAGCTCGTTGTTCTCCGGAGCTTTTTGCAATGAGAGATTTCACCGAAGACGATAGCTCCATAGCATCGTTGAGGAGTCGCGAACCGATGTCCCCGAGGCCCTGGTTAATCCTAGAAAAAGCGTTCTGAATCTCATTTTCGAGCTCGTCTACGATTGTGGCGATTTCGTTTCTGTATCTGAGTTCAAGCTTCTCTAGAATCGCCCCCTCTAGGTAGAACAAGGCACTGCGCAGAAGGCCCTGTTGATGCATGGGACTCATGTCCCTCGAATCCAATATGGCTTTTCGGTACTGATTAAGCGCATTGCTGAACCTACCCTGCGCCAACTGAACCAATGGGAATTCAAATTGCAACCTATACTTTGGGTAGTGCGTTTGTAGAGCCTCTCTATACGCCACCCCTGCGCGGTCATGCCGTCCCAAGCGGTAGCTACACCATGCAATCAATCTCAGGATGTAGTAATCGTGTGGGAAGGAGGGGATCTGGGCCTCGGCCTCCGAAATGACCATCGCCCAGTCTTTCTTTGCCTCAGGACGGCGTTCTTCAACTCGGGCCAACAAATCCCCTCGACTTTTGCGAGCCCAAAGGTGCAGAGACTCCACATAACGCTGCCTTAGGAACGCCTTGGGATCCGAAGGCATTCCAGGGTGCAACGGGACTTCTTCCGTTTCTTTCGGCAGGCTCCGAGTTGCAGTGATCTTCAAGACTTTTTCGTATGCTTCCAATGAGCGCCTGGAATGTTCGTTACCACGGCAGTTTTCGTGGGCAATTGCCACCAGGGTAAGAAGACTAGCATCTGCAGTGTCTTGGAGACTCGTCGTCTCTTCAAAGGCACTGATTAGGCCCTTAAAATCGCTAATGTCGTAGTAGAGCGCAACTCGCTGTTCCGCGACCTCGGTTTGCGCATTAGATTTACGCGCTCTTCCGATGAATTCGAGCGCTTCATCGTGTTTTTCCGAGCCACGGAGGGCTAGCAGGTATGGCGCCACCAGCTCCTTGGGCAGCGCCGCCTTTCCAATAATCCTCCTGCTGTACGCCACGATTAGATCCCACGCGTGCGCTTTAATTAAAGCGACATACTGCGCTCGTAGTCTGGCCACAACTTCTCCTGTCGCCCCAGAGCGTAGGAACTCTTCCACATCCTTTTCGAGGTCCAAATTGTCCATGTTACCAACTCGTCCCAGAGGGTGGTCTGTGCCTGTCGAGCGCCCTTTTCGACAGAGTTTTGAAGCTTTTCACTACTGTAGTTAAATTCACATCATTGTCCGTATTCGTAGTCCTGCTTACTTCGAACGGCTTCTCCGTTTCGATCTCCACGCGGGCCTTCCAGGCAGCGCTGAGGAGATATCTGCACTGTAGATTGGTGCAATCAATAGCATCGACTTGTCCAGCCCTCATCGCCGGGACCAAAACACCGCGCAGTTCGCGCCAACGCGCCGCATTGAACTCAAAGGCCTCCTCGTTAAGAAAAGTGAAGGTTGCTTCGATCCAGCTTTTGTGATTCAACGTGCCCGGCGTCGGCACGATCTCTCGCCATTGCCTCTGTAAGTATTCGACTATGGTCTGATAATCCGGCTCTAACGATAAAACATGGAACATCGCGAGCGCCCTCTGTTCGGCGTTCTTGTTTGTTGGGTCTAGGGCCAGATGTTGGCAAATGCATGCGCACGCATAAGCGGGCCCAAGCGAAAAAACGCCAAATACGTCTGCCAGGCAGTCTTGAAATGATTGATCTGTCCAAAGCATCCGCGCCGAATCTTCCAGCTCTTTAGAATTGTCAGAGCAGACTTCCAGCATAGAGCGAAGGAGATCGGTGGAGATATTTCCATAGGTCGCATTTTTATCTCTTATTGCAAGATTCCAGAGGGAATTGGCCGTCAGGGGCAAAGCCCAGATACTCCACTCTGGAAATGCCAAATGTACAATTTGCGAAACCGTGCCAGGGTTCCCGCGTCCAGGAACTGTGAAGACGCGCTCTTGAACCCAATTGATCTCCTCAATGATGGCGTCTGCTATTTGACACAAGCCGCCATCCAGTCCCTCATGACGAACACAGAGACCGCTAATCAACGCGAACGCCTCGTCCCAAATATTGTGAAGGTCCAGTAGAGCATCTGAATCCTTCACCATTCCCCTTATTCCGCTTCGGTGCAGCCGTTTTTTTCTTTCCGCCAAGGTGGTTTGGTCAATATCCGGAGCAGTCAGGTCTGACGATAACTTCCGTGCTTCCCCGAGCAAGACGGCGAGGTGCTCCAATTTGTTCTCGGCGGTTTTCAGGGTGTAGTCGATGTCTTCCGGAATACGATTGCTGTGAAGGGCGTTTGCGACTTCCCGAATGTACTTGATATTCAGCGTGAGGCCATCAAGCGACCCTTTGATGCCTGCCGGCGTGTCCTGTTCGAGGGCGACCCTCAACTTGTGCTTCCGGTCATATCTTTCATGCACCAAGTTGACGGCTTGGTCCCAATCCGTCAGCGCCGCTTCCGCGGCATTGCGGCGTATGCGCTCAATACCTTTCATCCGACTATGCTCCGTGCAAGGTCTAGTCCCCACTTTTCAATTTCAGCTATGCGCTCGGCAGTGTCCCCGTGTTGCCACCTTAGGAACCAAGACGCGTTCAATATGTCCCGAATCTTCAAGGGGTTTCCTGTTGTCTTTCCTTCACTGAAATTTGCAGCCAATCCCCACGCATTGCCGGAACTGCTGTATGCGGAACCAGTGAGCCCAGATTCAAACTTTGAAAACAAATCGACAGCCGCCAATTCCATTATGTCGATCTCTTCATCGCTGAACGCATGTGCTCCGGTGCCACCCCCATAGTCTTTCCAGCAATTCTTCAGATATTCGAGGTAAGACCGGAAAACCGCTGACTCGTCGCTGTCTTTTATCGAGTCCGCAAGAAGCTCCAGCGCCTTGAGAATCCACCACGCCCGTTTGCTATCACAGGGGTGTGTGTCACTGTCACTCTGCGCAGACGGGTTGAATCGCTCAAGAATGCACGTCGCCGGATACGCCGGTCCCAATAGGAACGTCGCTAGGAGATCGCAGAAGTACTCCTCATTGATGGATTTTGAGCCGAGAGCACTGTTCCGCAAGAACGCTTCCTGCGGATGACCATCAATCTGTAGCTTGGAGCGCCAGGACGGTCCAAACGAGTGACCAAACTCGTGGCCAAGAATTGGGAGATCCCAAAGCGATCGCGAAGGATAGCGTAGCCGAATCACGCGCGAAGAAACCCCGTAATATTCGCCATCCGCGACTGTGCTAAGGTGCGGAACCTCAAAAGCGACCAATCGTCCCAATTCCTGTAAAAAGGCATCTGCAATTCGACACATACCGTCGTCCAAGCTGCCACGAATTGAGCCGACCATGCGCAACGCAAGGACTTCACCGAACAGGCTCGTCGCGTTGGATTGAGCTCTATCGAGCCTAGAGTGCGGAAGAAGTTCGTGTCCGTTGGACTGCACCGACTCCAAGATTGAATCCAATTCGGCAACCAGTCCGCTGATCTCCAAGCCAATTGAACTCGCGAACGGCCCATAGATCCGCGCGCCTTCATCCATGTGCTGTAGCATCTTCCATTCCTCGTGTAGTTTCAGACGAAGGGACCTCGCCCGGTAAACAAAGACAAAACGTCCATCGACGGCAAGAGAACTCATGGAGGCACTCCGACAAACAGCTATGGAGTAGACAAGCTCGCTGTAACTTGCAGAACGCCACGGAAATCGTTGTTTAGGCGGATTTTTCCAAGAAAATCCATGCCTGCCGTGATTGTAGCCGCAGTAACCAACGCACTTCCCGCAGGAATGATCAAAAGAGCGGCGGATCCTGAAAAATGCGCTGCGACCAATCCAATTGCAGAGAGTCCGATTGTCATTGACTTTAGGAGTTTCGATAGGCCTACAAAGCGACGTTCAATCTCGACAATCTCTAGACGATCCTTATCAACTTCCGACTGCTCGATGCCTACTCGTAGTCTTGTGGCTGCTATCCTCGCCTGCGCCTCTTCGCTGGCATAGATCCATTCAAGCCCCTTCCGAACCGTTGCCACCTCGCGGAACCGTTTAAGGTATCCATTTAGTTCTTCGGATTGAACTGCGCTTGTCAGTTCGCTCAGGAATTGAAACGCGGACTTTGTCTTCTCCCAAGCTCGTGACACCAACCCCGTGAGGGTGTCTCCCCACGAGATTAGTTGTGCCAGCGACTGCAAGGCAGCAACCAGCTCTCCGCCGTGTTTCGAGACCTCTCTGAATGCGGCAGAAACCACACTCTCAGAGTTTTCGACAATCGAAGAAACTGTGTTTTGCGCCATTGACCGAAAACTGTCAAATGCAGATTCCAGATTAGGCAGGCGCTCAACTTGGGCTGTGCCGACAAAACCTTTGTGCCACTCCCCACTGCGCAACTCAGCCAGTTGATTGTCTGCATCTGCGATCGCACGACTTAAGAACTCGCTGGCGTCTGTTCCGGCTGGTAAGCTGACTTCGCCTCTTACGGCCGCCACTCCAAACAGGACCTGTGCTGATCTCATCTCCAAAGTTGCGGCAGCCGCATTATTAACCCAATCGATTGGTAGCGATCCAGTTTTCTCTGCGCTACTTGCCGAGAAGAACTTGGCGGCGAGATTGGAGTCGGACGAAGCCTCGAACACCTGTGCGTAAGTTCGCTCACGGACCGAAGTGCGACTGCCCCTGAATTGTACGACTTGCTTCGCCGCCTCCGCGATCTTCTGCAAAGATTCTTGCGCCTTGATCTGTGGGTCTCGCATGGTTCATTCCTTGCAATTATTGATAGCCGAGCATTACCCAGGAAGGCACTAAACTCCGTTCGATGCGCGTTACTCTAACTCTAAAATCATCGTTGTGCAACCCTTGGATAACTCCCCCACCTGTCTTTGTCCGGTTGGTCAAATTGTGATTAGGGTTCATCAACGACATTGCTGTGCCATATTTAGACTCACTCGAGCTTTACGGTAAATTCGTCATCCCGCTCGTTATCTTCGCGTGATCAATGCCCGTATCGAAAGGAAGCTCCCAACGAAGAAAACGACGACGAGGAAAGAGAAGAGGATCTCGTTCTTTGAGGCTGTTTGATGGCGAAATGGAGAGCAGCTGAAACGCGGATTACCGACACGGATTGCAACGAAGTGCGCATAGGTCAAGCCAGACGCGAATGCCAATAGTTTGCGAAACTCGAGGGGGTGCGTCCGCTTAGTTCTCTAATGAAGAGCCTTCGCAGATCGTTTGCAGCTCGCGCAAGATATCTGCGTGGTGCTGGCCAAGATAACGAATGATGCGTGAATTGGCAAAGAGCTTTGAGAGATAGCTCCGGGCAAGGACTAAGTTAAGAACCTGATTGCCGTGGGATTCCTCGACCAGTTTCAGATCTCGCTGCAGGGCTTCCATTTCTTTCTCCATTTTTGCGACCTGCTCGGCCGTCAGACCTTCCACCACCTTGTGTTTGTCGGGTTCAACCAGCATGTCGGGGTGCGTGGCCGCGAACAGGGCCTTGACGTAGGGCACTGAGAAATTCCCTGTTGCCGTCAATAATTCAGCTACCTCGATCTGGCGCATGGGCTTCATCTTTCTCAGGAATAGGAAGGCTCCGAGAGAGACGTGTTTGTTTTTCAGAATCTCGGCTGCCTCCTTGCAGATGCCGTTTAAAAGATCCCGTTTCTGTCGAATGCTGGCCACATCCACTTTCAGTACTTTCGCGATCCTTTCTTCGGAAACGCCGTTCCGCGTAGCCTTCAGGATCATGGCGTGTTCTTGAATCGTAGCCATCCGATTGACGCGCTTGTTGTAGGTGTAGGTTTCATCGTCCGTCGCGATCAAGCAACGGGCATGAGTTTGTTCAAGCTGTCTCAGGACTTCGAGCCGAATATGACCGTCGAGCAGCAGGAATGAATCTGACTTGCCATTTTGAGGGAATACGATCAATGGCTCAATGACCCCGACCTCGCGCACGGAAGCCAGAACCTGTTGGTACTTCTGACTTGATCGAATCGATGTCTTCACGTGCTTCAGAGGTAGGAGGCTGGTAATGGGGAGAACCATCCCCTGGGGATCAAATGCGAGTGCAACCTGCTTAGGCATGGCTACGCCTTCTCCGTGATTTGGATCTTTTCGGCCAACGGTGCCGGCAGCGTACCGAGTTCTTCGGCCCGTAATAGAGTGAGAAAATTTTCATCCCGAAAGAGGTTCTTCAGGGCTGAGACAATAACCAGCAAACGGTGTTCTGTGATTTGCGATTTTTTGATTAACAGCTTTTGGCGGTCCGCCTCTTGCCGGTAGACTCGAACCAATGCTTCCGCCGTCTGGGGGCGATCGTTTCTTCGTCGCACGCCCGGGCTGCAACTTTTGCCGTTGGCCTTGCGTGCTTCGATGAGCCGTCGAACAGTGAGAAGCTTACGTCCGCGAAGCGTTTTGTCTTCATACGCTTCGCAAAGCGCTCGCTGAATGCCGTCTTCGTCAGCATTGGCAATCTGCATGGCAACCGACAACGGGATGCGGCCTTTTTCGACAGCAGTGATCAACCGCTCCTCTCCATGTTTGAGCAAGTGAACGACTCCGGCCACGTAACTCTTATGAATGTCGATTTTCTTGGCAATGTCTACGGTGTTGTATCCTCGTGATTTCAGGCTGGTGATCTCGCGAAGCAGCTCCAGAGGACGAAGCTGCCGTCTGGCGATATTCTCGACCAAGCTCATCAAATAACAGTCTTCTTTAGACGCTTCCTTAACAATTGCAGGAATTTCGGTCTGACCCAATGCGACGAAGGCTTCGAGACGGCCTTGACCACAGACGAGATCATAGGTTTTGCCGTCTGTAGGCTCTGACCTCGCGGCCACGGTGATAGGCCTCTTGAGACCGAGATTCGAAATATTCGAAACAATGCTCTGGAAGACGAACTTGTTGCGGCTTCGCGGATTGAGGACGTTGATCTGAGCGACGGGAATCATCTGAACAACTGGGGCTGTCTCGTTCATGCTGCCTCCGGTATTCGGGCGCGCTGCGCCATTTGAAAAAAGAAATCCAGGGTGTCGAAGCGGTAGGTATCCAAACTGATCGGGTTATCCTCGGCGAGCGACAATCTTTGGAAGGTGATATCAAGGCTGGGTAGCAGATAGTAGTCAAAGGGATCGCGGTTTTCAGCGTCCATTCGGACGGCGACGGTGATGTCAGGTCTTAGGCCAGTATCGAGCCGAATCAGCCAGCGAAAGCAACCGGAGTCCCTCTGTCTACAACGAGCGATAATAATTGACGCCGTAAACTCATCGTTGACCTTCAGCAAATCATTTAAAGGTTCATTTTGAACAACGCCGCCCAGTCGGCGAATATTCTCAACCACGTCCGCAACGACCTTGGGATGCATAAGACGCAGCTGTCGGTTAGTCTCGATGAACTGGTAGTCGCGTTCTGGAGAGTACCCGATTAGGTTGTATGCCCTGATTAGGCTGCTGAACCGGCAGCGATAAACGGAACTCGAGGCCATTCCGTCGGCCTCGTCGATTAGGAGGCCGGAAAGATGGCCTTCGCGATTCAATAGACGGCGAAGCTGCTGGAGCAACTCATCATTAGTGAATCTTCGGCTCCGGTCGCGAATGATCGCCTGCGCCCTCTCAAACAGATCGATCGGAACGATGGATTCGAAAGCGCCGTTGCCGCGAATCCACATGTCGGGCGGGTTTACCACGCGCTTCTTCTTTAGCTTGAACGAAATTCGGTTGTAGACGTTATTACCGATGTACTTTTCATTGGTTAGGACTTCATGAACTGTGCCCTGGGTCCACGGCCGCCCAAGGTCAGTCGGAATGCCACGCTGGTTCAACATGCTTGCCAGTTTCGATTCTGCGATTCTCTCTTCCACGAACATGCGGTACATCCAACGAACAATCTCGATTTCGTCGGACGGACCGGGGACTAAAATGACGCGGTCCGTTTGGATGCTCTTTTGCTCTCCGCGGCTCAATAGCCCCTTTGGTTGCCCCGCAACGTCGCGAAGCATCCGGCGGAGTCCGTATCCGGAAGATCCACCCTGACGGAAACCCAGTTCAATCAGCCGGCATTGACCAATGAAGACCTTGGCGGACAGTTCGCGACTGTATTCGCCGGCCATTGCCCGTTTAACGCCTTTTACGATGGTCGAAATGGGGCTGCCGTCGTTCTCAAATTGCTCGGCGCAGTAGTGCACTTCAATTTTGGCGCGACGGCAAATGTATTCGTAATAGGCACTTTCATCCGCATCTTGGAATCGTCCCCAACGACTCACGTCGTAGACAAGAATGGCACTGAAGTCTGCTTGACCGTTCTCAACCTCTTGGATCAATTGCTTGAGGGCGTCCCTGCCGTCAATGCGAAGTCCGCTCTTGCCTGCGTCGGTAAAGGTTCGAACGATGGTCATTCCTCGTCGTTCGGCGTACTCGCGGATTACTTCACTTTGATTTTCGGTTGAGTACTGCTGGTGTTCCGTCGACATTCGCACGTACTTGACCGCGCGGATTCGAGTGGGCTGTGGGGCGTCGGTTAGAGCTGGTACCGGAGTACCCATATCTGCTTATCTGGCAGCGGTGGCTCCCTCGTCTCAAGCTCGAGCAAATGGCTCAGCACCGGGCGCTTCTCTCTAAGGCCGCGGGAGGAGAGGGAATCCGTCTCTGCCGCCTAATGGGAATTGATGGACAACCTAGTCCTTATATGATGAGTTGACATGAGTTCCAAAGGGATGTTCTTTGCAGATCCGCGATCACTCGAGAACGCGCATAACTCCTTGCACGACAATGATCTTGGCGGAAGCCAAGGTGTTCTTTTCGAGGGCGACTCCAGAGGGGAATACAAGCCAAGCACCACCATCAATGGATTTCAAATCCAAAGCCATGTTGTTCTTTACGGTATTGAGGAGCGTATTCAGCTCGCGTGCAACGTCGGGCTCGATTCGTGGACCCTCTCTGGCGCGACGCCGGGCTCTGTAGTGGCGCATATAAGAGGGATTTCTCGTTCTCCACTCTCTTTGACTATCTCTGCATTGCTCCCGATAGATGGCGTCCTTTGTGAGTTTATTGCGATGATAATCATTACGGCGCCGGCGCTGACAGTCTGCCGAGCTGCAGACTCTCTGGTCTGGTCGGTAACGCGAGGGCTCGAATTTCTTTTTGCAATAAAGGCATGGTTTCTTTTGCATGCTCTCGGCTATCACGAGAGGTGGCTTCAAATGGTGAGAACTGGTTGAATGAATGGAAATCGCTGCGCAATGCGTCAAGGTGCTAGAATTGTGCCTGTAATCCTTTCCTAAACAGGGAACAGATTCGATGTGTTCGTGCGGAACGGGTACGAAACGTGTGAACATTAGCGGTGCGGATGTGCTCCGTTTGTGCCGGCGAAAGGCGAGCCAGATAGATTCGGCCGAACCTGTCGGGAGACTCCTCCAGAGTTGTGCTCTATGAAGCTACAAGATATCAAAGCGGGCTTGAGTCTTTCGGGCGTTGAGCCAACGCAGATCGTTAGCGTCGTAGCGACCGTGACCCAGGGCAACGGGGCACTACAGGTCATATACCGTACGCCAGATGGCGGCATAAAAGAACGCCTGCTACTGACCTCCGATGAAGAGTCGATTAGTACCGCAACGGTCGAGCGACCTTTCTCGTTCGACGGAGATGGGGCGGCATTCCAATTGGCTTGCGAGGCAAAGCGTATTGATCTTGCATTTCTCTTTGACCCGATGCTTGCCGTGCACACTTCGAACGTGGAACCGCTGCCACATCAGATTACAGGCGTGTATGAGTCGATGCTGCCCCGTCAGCCGCTGCGTTTCGTTTTGGCTGATGACCCTGGCGCCGGAAAAACGATTATGGCGGGACTCTATATCCGCGAACTGATCATGCGTGCTGATGCCCGGCGGATTCTCATCGTGGCGCCAGGGAGCTTGGTCGACCAATGGCGCGACGAGCTGTTCGAAAAGTTCGGACTAGAATTCCCGGTTTTCTCACCTCTTCTTGAACAGGCTTCGGCCAACAGCAACCCGTTCGAGAGTCATAATCAGTTGATTGTGCGGCTCGATCAGATGTCCCGGAATGAGGACCTGCAGGAAAAACTTTGCGCTGCCGGGTGGGATGTCGCCGTTTTCGATGAGGCTCACAAGCTGGCTGCTCACTACTTCGGGTCGAAGTTAGAAAAAACGCAGCGATTCCGGCTAGCAGAGAAGATCGGCGGGAACACTCGCCACCTTCTGCTAATGACTGCCACGCCCCACAACGGCAAAGAGGAAGACTTCCAACTCTTCCTCTCGTTGCTCGATTCCGACCGCTTTTATGGCAAGTTTCGTGATGGGGTGCACAAAATTGATGCTTCGGATCTGATGAGACGCATGGTGAAGGAGGAGTTGGTCAAGTTCGATGGCACCCCGCTGTTTCCCGAACGGAGAGCTAATACGGTCAATTACGCGCTGTCCGATCTGGAAGCCGCGCTGTACGAATCAGTCACTCACTATGTTCAAACAGAGATGGGCAAAGCTGATCAGTTGGAAGGTCCTCGCAAAGGTTCGGTAGGGTTTGCTCTGACAGCCCTCCAGCGACGGCTTGCCTCGAGCCCAGAAGCAATCTATCAGTCACTCAAGCGCCGGCGCGAGCGCTTGCAACGACGGTTGCGGGAAGAGAAGCTGGGAGTGCGCGGACGGGAAACACTGTCAGAGACTCTCGCCCAGGCTCCAGAAGACGAAGATGATCTCAATGCTGGCGAACAGGAAATGCTCGAAGAAACGCTCGTCGATCAGGCGACAGCTTCTGTATCGCTCTCTGAATTAGAGGCCGAAATACGAATCTTGGAAAGCCTGGAAAAACAGGCGAAAGATCTGGTTGCATCGGGGCAGGACCGCAAATGGGACGAGCTATCAAAAATTCTTCAAAACAATCCGGAGATGCGTGATGCATCGGGCCGTCAACGAAAAATAATCATCTTCTCAGAGCATCGTGACACGCTGAATTACCTCCACACCAAGATAGCCGGTGTGCTCGGCAATAGCGAAACGATTGTCACTATCCACGGCGGAACGCACCGGGACGAACGCCGACGGCTTCAGGCGTTGTTCCGGTCCGACCCCGAAGTCCGGGTTTTGGTTGCAACCGACGCGGCGGGTGAAGGCGTGAACCTGCAGAACGCAAATTTGATGGTGAACTATGACTTGCCGTGGAACCCCAACCGGCTGGAACAGCGGTTCGGCCGCATTCACCGGATCGGACAGACCGAAGTTTGTCATCTTTGGAATCTCGTTGCAAAAGAAACGCGCGAGGGCGACGTATATCACCGCTTACTAAAAAAGCTGGAAGTCGAGAGCGAAGCGCTGGAGGGGCGCGTTTTTGACATCCTTGGCGAGGTGTTTGAGGAAACGAGTCTGAAGGACTTGCTAATCCAGGCTATCCGGTACGGTGACAAACCTGAAGTCCGCGCCCGACTGACACAAAAGATCGACCAAGCCATGGACCGAGACCGCCTGAAATCGCTACTCGATCGCAATGCTCTGGCCCAAGAGACGATGAGCGCCGAACGCCTGTTTGCTGTTAAGGAAGAGATGGAAAGAGCCGAAGCCAGGCGCCTGCAGCCCTATTTCGTTCGTTCGTTTTTCTTCAAAGCATTCGATGCGCTTGGTGGGGCGGCTTATCCTCGGGAATCTGGGCGTTTTGAGATTACGCATGTCCCGACGGCTATTCGTGAGCGGGACCGCCGCATCACTGGCCGCAACCGGCGCGAGCAGGAGCCTGTATTGAAACGTTATGAACGTGTCTGTTTCGAACGCGAAGCAGTTCAGCCGCTCGATCGGCCAGGCCTCAGCCGGGCCGTCCTCATACATCCAGGCCATCCCCTGATGCTTTCGATGACGGACTTGATTCTGGAGCAACACGCCAACCTACTGCGGCAAGGCGCGATTCTGGTAGACCCATCGGACGAGGGGACTCAGCCGTGGCTGCTTTTTCTCCTCACCCATGAAGTTAAGGGCGGGGAGGGGGTTGTACTTTCGAAACGGCTGCAGTTCGTTCGAGTGAGCCCCGATGGGGGAACGAGTTTCGCCGGTTGGGCACCACATCTTGACCTTACGCCTTTGCAGGAATCGGAGCGATCTCTAGTGCAGGACTTGGTGAGCGCGCCGTGGGTAGCTACGAATCAGGAAAATCGAGCTGTCGAGCTTGCGGCGAGCACGCTCGTGCCAGAGCACTACAAGGAGGTAGCGGACCGACGCGTCGCTCACGTCGAAAAAACGCTTGCTGCGGTTCACGAACGGCTGACCAAGGAAATTGCGTTTTGGCAGGACCGTTGGATCAAGCTCAGGGATGACCAGGCAGCGGGAAAAGACGTTAGGCTGAACCTCGAAAATGTCCGCCGGACACTGTCAGACCTAGAAGGGCGTTTGGAGAACCGAAAAAGAGAGCTGCAGGCGATGAGGCACGTCGTAAACGGAACTCCTGTTGTTCTGGGAGGTGCGCTCGTCGTACCGGCTGGACTTTTGAACAAACGGCGCGGCGACCAGCCCGTGGACCCGGTCAGTGCAGCATTGACGGCTGACGCGGCCGCCCGAGCGCGAATCGAGCGGGCTGCGATGAATGCGGTCCGGCACTCGGAAGAAGGCCGCGGATGGAGGGTCGTGGATGTTTCTGCGCAAAGGTGCGGTTGGGATTTGACGTCCTATCCCCCAGTTCGAGACGGGAAAGTAGCTGAACCACGCCATATCGAAGTGAAAGGTCGAGTGAAGGGTGCGGGGACTGTATGCATTACGCGGAACGAGATCATGTACGCGTTCAATCAGGGCGATAAATTTGTATTGGCGATTGTTCTTGTGGGTGAAGACGACGCTGTGGACGGACCTCACTACGTCCGTAATCCTTTCGACAGAGAGCCTGGCTGGGGTGTGGCTTCAATCAATTTCGATATCAAAAGCCTTCTTGATCGTGCGGAGGCCCTTTGAGTGCAGCACCTGAGCTACGGCTGGACCGCCTAACCTTGCAGAACTTCCGGTGTTTTGAGAACTGTGAACTCGAGTTCCACCAAAATCTAACCGTATTTGTTGCGGAGAATGGGCAAGGCAAAACTGCAGTTCTGGACGCGATTGGAATTGCGCTTGGAATCTTCGTGGACACTATTGCTAACACGCGGCAATTTCATGGATTTGCGGGCACCGACATTCGCCTAGCCAAGGGAGAATCGGGTATGACGCCCGCGCTGCCTACGAGTTATGAAGCTACTGGCTATGTCGCGGGACAGGCTGTGCGGTGGAAAAGAGAGCTTTCGAAGTACGGGCGTAGTGCGGTGCGTTCATCAACAAAAGACACCCATGCCCTTCGGAGGTTGACACTGGAGCTTCGCGGTGGTGCTGATGGCGAGGTAGCTTTGCCACTTGTGGCCTCGTACGGCACAGAGCGGCTTTGGAACAAAGATGCACCAAACGCGAGAAAGCAAAAGAAAGCAATCGGAAGCACTGGACGCTTCTTGGCATATGACGATTGCCTTTCGTCATTTTCACCGTTTAAGGACTTTATTGGCTGGTATGAGCAAAAGATGGATGAGATTGGGAACCCGGCGTTCGGGGTGGACCTTCCCAAGAGCCTACCCTTAGTCCGGGCTGTGCACGAGGCTGTGAGAGTGGTCTTGGCCCCTGTTGATTGGAGAGAGATGGTTTGGGATCCGAATCAAAGAATCCTAAACGTCAGTCATCCGATGCACGGACAGTTACCCTTAAGAAGCCTCAGCGACGGCATAAGGAACATGGTCGCTCTAATCGCAGATATCTCGTTTCGCTGCGCGGTTCTCAACCCACACTTCGGGGAGCAGGCTGCTCAAATGACGCCCGGTATCCTGCTTGTTGATGAAGTGGACTTGCACCTCCACCCACGATGGCAGCAGTTGGTCATCGAGCTGATTCGCAGAGCGTTTCCCTCAATTCAGATGATTCTTAGCACGCACAGTCCGCATGTTCTTTCGACAGTGGATCGAGGGTCTATACGAGTTCTGAGAATTAAAGAGGGGAAAATAATGTCAGAAATACCCTCGACACAGACGAAGGGAGTAATGAGTGCCGATGTGCTTGCGTCAATCATGGGAGTGGACCCTGTTCCAGAAATCGAGGAAGCAACTTGGTTGAGCAGGTACCGAGCCCTTATTGAGGACGGAGCAGCTGAAGGAGACGAAGCCCAAGGGTTGAAGCAGAAACTGGTCGCACATTTTGGCGAAAGCCACCCTGTCATTACCGACTGTGAGCGCCTAATTCGGTTTCAGGCGTTTAGGTTAAAGAAAGAGCGAGGAGAGTCTTAGGCGTGAAAAGACTTGATCGGTCTGCTGTGCCTGCTCCAGCTTGTTTAGGGAACTACACACATGGCGAGCACAATTGGTCCGACGTCGCATCTGCTGATAGAGTACAGATCCGGGCGCATCTGGAGCAAATGCAGGGGCGGCATTGTGCATACTGTGAAGGTCCGCTCGACGTTTTGGGGCATCACATTGAGCATTTCCGAAGGAAGCACCTCTTTCAGCAACTGACCTTCAGTTGGTCTAACCTCTATTGGTCTTGTGACCAGACAGATTCCTGCGGACACTACAAGGACCACGGCGCCGGGGTCTACAATGTTGATGAGCTCATCGACCCCTGCATCGATGATCCCGACAGGTTTTTTCGATTTCGGAGCGACGGGACCATAACCGTTCGGTCTAACCTCCAGGTAATGGACCAACACAGAGCGAATGAAACGCTTCGCGTCTTTAACTTGCACCCGCGATGGGGGCGTCTTCGTAACATGCGCAAAGCTGCCATTGCCGGCTATGTTTCGCTTGCAGACCCGCAGCTAGGATTCTCAGCGAGTGAGTTGCGGGAGTTTTTCAGCGATGAGCTCGCGTTAGCCGCCACGCAGCCTTTCTATACGGCAGTTCGACACGTACTTACGGAGCCTTAGGTGTCGTACACGATTAAATCGCCCAAAAAGCTGATCGAAGTAGCGTTGCCGCTTGACGTGATCAATGAAGCTGCAGCACGTGAGAAGTCCATTCGTCACGGAAATCCAAGTACGCTACACCTCTGGTGGGCCCGGCGGCCGCTTGCGGCAGCCCGGGCAGTCATTTTCGGGCAAGTCGTAAATGACCCGTCCTGGAAGTGGGAGCTTGAACACCCTGGCGAGATTCCCCCGAACCATTTGAAAGCAAGTTGGGCCGCCAGTCGCAAGCGACTGTTCGCGATAATCGAAGACCTCGTCAAATGGGAGAACACGAACAACGCTGCGGTAATTGACAAGGCTCATGTTGAAATGCTCAGGTCATGGCGAGAGACCTGCGAGTTGAATAAGGACCATCCGCAAGCGAAAGAGCTCTTCAATCCGGAGAAACTTCCTCCTCTTCATGATCCCTTTGCTGGCGGCGGCGCTATTCCGCTTGAGGCACAGCGCCTGGGATTCGAAGCGTTCGCGAGCGATCTGAACCCCGTGGCCGTCCTGATTTGTAAATCGATGATTGAGATCCCTCCCAGGTTTAGGGGAAGACCACCTGTTAATACGGACTGGCAAGGTCGTTCTAAGGCAGAAAAACACCTTCACCAATTCCTCGGGGCGCAGGGACTGGCAGAAGACGTGCGGCATTACGGCGATTGGTTACGCGACGAAGCGCTGAAACGTATCGGTCATCTTTACCCCACCGTTGAGATTAATCGCGAAATGTGTAGCGAGCGGTCGGATCTCAAGCCGTTGGTGGGCCAATCGCTCACGGTGATTGCATGGATCTGGGTCCGAACGGTAAAAAGCCCCAATCCGGCTCACCGCCACGTGCATGTGCCGCTTGCTTCTACGTTCGTTCTTTCGAATAAGCCGGGCAGAGAGGCTTACGTCCAAACGATCATTTCAGAGGGTAAGTACGATTTCAAAGTAAAGATGGGAAAACCGCCAGCTAAGGCCCAAGACGGCACCAAACTCGCGCGCGGAGCGAATTTCGAATGTCTCCTGTCGGGGACACCGATCGCCAGCGACTACGTAAAAGCAGAGGGTTCGGCGGGGCGCATGGGCGCGCAATTGATGGCCATCCTTGCTGAAGGAGAGGGTGGACGAATCTATCTTTCGCCAATGCACGGCCACGAAGCAATTGCACGTAATGCTGTGCCCACTTGGAAACCGGATGTGGCGCTGCCAGACGATCCGCGGAACTTTTGGACGGTGCAGTATGGACTGACGACATACGGGGATTTGTTCACTCGTCGGCAGCTCGTTGCGTTGACAACGTTCTCGGACTTGATACATGAGGTCAGGGAGAAGATCAAGCGAGACGCGATAACGGCTGGTGTCCTGGAAGACAGCAAAAGCCTCGAAGCGGGAGGCACCGGTGCCACCGCGTACGCAGATGCCGTTGCTGTTTACCTGGGCCTAGGTGTGGGCCGCTCCGCCAATTACTGGTCCTCCCTGACGCCATGGGGCGGCGACTTCATTGTTCAAACTTTTGGCCGGCAAGCCCTTCCAATGGTGTGGGACTACGCCGAGGCGAATCCATTTTCGAGCTCCACCGGCAACTGGCGGGGGGCCTTAGAATGGATCGAGAGGGTTATCCTCAATGCCTTGCCAGCAGCCCAAAGCGGACACGCCACGCAGAATGATGCGCAAACCCAACTCTTGAGTAGCAACAAAATTGTATCTACCGACCCCCCCTATTACGACAACATCGCGTATGCAGACTTATCGGATTTCTTCTATCTTTGGCTTCGGCGAGCGCTACGGGACGTCTTCCCTGAATTGTTCGCCACTCTCGTCGTACCAAAGGCGGAGGAGTTGGTTGCCACGCCCTATAGACACGGCGGCAGCCAAATGGCGGAAAAGTTCTTTCTCGACGGAATGACGCAAGCCATGCAGAGTTTGGTTCGACAGGCGCACCCCGCATTTCCTGTGACGATCTATTACGCCTTTAAGCAATCTGAAAGACACGGAGATATGGGTATTGTCAGCACCGGCTGGGAAACATTTCTGGACGCCATGATCCGCGCAGGCTTCGGGCTGTCTGGGACTTGGCCAATGAGGACAGAGAGGGATCAGGGCTTAAAGACGGGAACAAACGTTCTTGCCTCAAGTATAGTGCTAGTTTGTCGTCCGCGTTCTGCGGAAGCAGCGACCATTTCACGCCGTACTTTTTTGCGTGAGATCAATGCCGTTTTGCCCGAAGCTCTCGACGAAATGACTCGTGGTGCCGATGACCAAGTCTCGCGAGTGGCGCCAGTCGATCTTTCGCAAGCCATCATCGGTCCTGGGATGGCCGTCTTCTCTAAGTATGCCGCCGTGCTGGAAGCAGATGGCTCAGCGATGAGTGTTCGCACTGCTCTGACACTCATCAACCGCTTTCTTGCCGAAGACGATTTCGACCACGACACGCAGTTTTGCCTGCATTGGTTTGAGCAACATGGTTGGAGAGATGGCAAGTTTGGCGAAGCAGATACGTTAGCACGTGCAAAGGGAACAAGCGTTGAAGGTGTCAAGCGTACTGGCGTCCTTTTCGCTGCGGGTGGAGTGGTCCGGCTGCTTAGGTGGGGTGATTACGGGACTCACTGGGAGCCGGGAACAGATGGGCGGCTGCCCGTTTGGGAGATTCTGCACCGGCTCATACGTGTGTTCAAATCTGAAGGCGAAAGTGGAGCGGGAGCTATCCTAGCCGATGCATTAGCGAAGGCTGAGCCGACGCGCCAACTGGCATACAGGCTTTACACCTTGTGTGAGCGCGCCGGGTGGGCAGAGGATGCGCGTAGTTACAACGAGATCATAACAAGTTGGGGCGCTATCGAGTCGGCGGCCACGAAAGTTCCGCGCCCGAAACAGGCGGCTTTGTTCGATGCGTAGGAAAGCTAAAAAGGAAATAATGCTATGAAGCCCTGGCGAGAGGTCATCGTCCCACACCGCGATGTTCTGGAAGGAACATTTCAGCAATCCGAGTTCGCGGCCGATATCACGGCAGTGCACACGGGCAAAGCGTCCCGTGAGTATCAGGAGGCTGTTGCATTTTTCGATCGCACTTTCATCACGGAGGGCATGCGGTTTCTCCTGACGCAGGTTGCTCAAAGACTGGCGGGTAAGGGCGGCGAACCGGTGATTCAACTTCAAACCGCATTTGGCGGTGGCAAGACTCATACAATGCTTGCCGTCTACCATATGGCGACGCGGAAGTCTCCTCTGTCCGACTTAGCCGGGGTCCCTGAACTGATCGAACGAGCGGGCCTCATGGATGTTGCACAGGCGCGTGTGGTTGTGCTGGATGGTCAAGATCTTTCGCCCGGCCAGGCGCGCAAGCACGGGAAGCACGTCGTCAAGACTCTATGGGGTGAACTTGCGTGGCAGCTAGGAGGGAGCGAAGGTTACGGTCTTGTCAAGGATGCCGATAGCACGGGAACTTCTCCGGGTAAAGACGCGCTTCGTGAGTTGCTGACAGCCCATGCACCTTGCGTAGTCTTGATAGACGAACTGGTGGCTTATGTGCGGCAGTTCCCGGAAGGGCAGGTGCTTAGCGGTGGCACGTACGACAGCAATTTATCTTTCGTGCAGGCGTTGACCGAAGCAGCGAAATTGGCGCCCTCTACGGTTATTCTAGCGTCGTTGCCTGAGTCGGATGTTGAGGCGGGCAGCCAGCGTGGTGTCGCCGCACTTCGAGCATTAGAGAAAACCTTTGGCCGTGTACAAGCGTTATGGAAGCCGATTGCGACTGAAGAAGCGTTCGAGATCGTGCGTAGGCGATTGTTTGAACCTGTGCGTGACGCAGGAGCGCGCGATTCAGTGTGTCGCGCATTTGTGAACGCATATACATCTGAAGGAGCCAAACTGCCTGCAGAGACACAGGAAGGCCGCTATTACGATCGACTCCTCCGGGCCTATCCAATTCACCCCGAGGTTTTTGACCGCCTCTATGAGGACTGGACCACTATCGAAGGATTTCAGCGCACACGCGGCGTACTGAAATTGATGGCAAAGGTTATCTATCGATTATGGAAAGACGACAATAAAGACCTGCTGATCATGCCGGCGAGTCTGCCGCTTCACGACGGTAGTACTCGGAGTGAACTTACCTACTACTTGCCGGCGGGGTGGGACCCGGTGATCGAGGGTGACATTGACGGTGACCGAGCAGAAACGACCGAACTGGAAAACAGAGAACCTCGATTTGGGCAAGTTGGTGCGGCGCGTCGTGTGGCACGAACAATCTTCCTAGAGAGCGCGCCCGCTTCCGCGGGTACGAAGGTGAGTATTCGCGGTATTGATCGTGCCCGCGTGATCCTTGGGTGTTTGCAGCCGGGCCAAGGGTCGTCAGTGTATTCCGATGCACTCAATCGGCTCGCAGACCGGCTTCATTACCTGAATAGTTCTGGCGACAAAGCGCTCGATACAACGCGCTTCTGGTTCGATACGCGTGCCAACCTGCGACGCGAGATGGAGGACCGTAAGCGCCGATTCGATGATCACAAAGAAGTGCGTGGAAAAATCGCTGAAGCACTGAAGCAGGGACCTGGAAGTGCAACTTTCATAGATGGTGTGCACATTTTTACGCCCCACTCAGACGTGCCAGACGATAGTGCCCTGCGATTAGTCGCGCTTACACCCGAGAAGTGGTACTCGAAGGACGAACCGCGCCTCGCCTTTGAGGCGGTCATGGAATGGGTGCGGAACAACGGGACAAAGCCACGCCACCATTGGAATCGCCTCTTGTTCCTCGCTGCCGACCACAGCATGCTTTCCCGTCTAAACGATGCTGCACGAGTGGCGCTTGCCTGGGGATCGATTGTAGAGGATGTAAAGGAAGGACGTCTCAACATCGATCTCCTGCAAAAGAAACAAGCCGAAAAAGAACTTCAAGCCGCAGAGGACGTGGTCCCGCGAGCGGCACGCGAATGTTATAAGTGGCTGTTATGTCCTTCGCAGGAAAATTCGACCGACGCGCCGAAAGTCGAAGCTTTCGCGGTGAACACGACTGGAAGTTCCGTTGGACGTGAGATTGAGCGTGTGTGTAGTGAAAACGAGCTCGTCGTATCAGAGTGGGCGCCCATCCATCTTCGCACGAAGCTGCGCGAGCTTTACTGGAGAGAAGGCCAACCTGCCGCCGGAGCAAAGGCATTCTGGGAAGATACATTGAGGTACTTGTATCTGCCGCGCTTCAGGGATCGGGAAGTACTTGTACGGGTCGTCCGTGCTGGCGCGGCTAGTACCGATTTCTTTGGGATCGCCTATGGACAGCATGACGGGAAATTTGAAGGCTTTCAGCTGGGGAGCGGCAACGTTCAGTTTGACGATTCACTGCTCCTAATCGAACCGGAAACCGCCCGCCTGTACGAGGGTGGCCGGAGCAAGGCGACCGGAGCGTCGCCCGTGACAACTGCGGTCGGGCCCCAGGGCCAGGTTTCTTTGGGCGGTGCTACGGCAGGGTCAGTTGTAGCAGGAACCGCAGGGGACACGGGAATTGTGGGTTCCCATTCCTTCCACGCTACAGCCGAAGTGCCTGCCGCGACCGCGAAGATGCGTCTGGTTCAAATTGCCGAGGAAATTGTGTCTTTGCTCGTATCGGATCCCAACGCTTCAGTGAAGGTTGCGGTGGAGGTCTCGGCTGAGTTTCCTGGCGGAGCTAAAGACTCCATCAAGCGCGCTGTCTCGGAGAATGCGCGCACTCTCGGCCTAAAGAGTGCCGACTGGGAGTAGAAACGAACATCAAAACAGCAAACTCCGGGCTGACAGTACTCTGGCCGGGATTTGCGACCTGATTGTGCGGATCAGTTCGTAGCTTGCTCGTACGTATCTTCAGCGACCTTGACCGTAGCCTCAGCGTTTGCGGTCATGATTGCGGCAGCAAGGACGCTCGCCGCTGCCTCGATGCGTAGAAGGCCGGCGCACGCGATAAATGGGGGGCATCGCTGTCGCCTTGCTGGCTAGATTTAGCTATCTAGGACGATCCGCGCACCAAATTAAGGACGTCTCGCTTGTGCTTCGCCCTCAGAACGGGTTTCCGAACTGAAACCGAGTTTGCGCTCTACTTGTGTAAGCCAGGAAAATTCATCGGTTTCGCCGTTCGATTCTAGCTTAATCTCATAGCCAAACTTGCCGTCGGACAACTCGCTCGCAGCTATAATCCTTCCCGCGAGCTGAAGCTCAGCAAAGGGCCTCCCGGAAACCTCATGGGCACGGGAACCTGAATTCCAATCTGGGATCCGACCTCTAGTTTCGCTCGACTGGTGCTTATCATACGTTTTGGCGAAATTCCAATCACTTCACCTTCATGTTCTACAGTGCTGGTGCCGACACGAAGACGGGCGCGAAGTCTCACTCGACGCATCTGCTGGTGGCCGTCCTTTTTGCTATCTCAATGGAGCTTGATGCAAGTGCACGGCAAGAAGATCGTTGGCCTACCGAGCTTGCGATGCGACGCATTACCCGGTCTCGGCGAGGACTAGTATCCGAGCAGCGTGAGGGCAGCGCTGCTGCTCTACTTAGCGTTCTTCACTGCGACTGCGCTGATGGCCATTTTTTGAGCCATGTACAGCAGAAGTTTACGATCTTCGTCCGCGGACTTTGCCAGTAGCCGCCGAAGCCGATTGAGATAACGCAAATTCTTGCCTGCACTGCCCCAGGCGATGTCATCCGACGACCTCCGCTTGGGAAGGTTCGGCAACGTGGGCGGTTCCTCGCCGTCGTAAAAGAGTTGATAAAGTGGAACTTCTAGTGCTCGAGCCAATTTTTCTAGCGTCTCGATGGCTGGTACGGTGTGGCCATTCTCGACGCGAGAAATATAACAGCGCAGCAAGCCCGTTCGCTTCTCAATGTCCCCCTGCGAAAGCTTTTTCGACTCCCTTAGGTCACGTAGACGATCACCAATAATCACGGATTAGGCCTCCCTGCATGCCGGGGACGTACGTTCATTTAAAGATAGTACGCATTAATAATAACATGCACGCTAACTTAACGCACTCCAAAATGATCTTAGCGCAGCTGTATCGAAACGTGCGTTTCCCGAAAAGAAGACAAGTGAAGCGATTCCTTCTCGTTCAAGTTGGTCGCTGTCAGCTTCACAAAGCTCCAAATATCTTCGTATGACTTTCCGCGGCAGGCGGAGAGAGTCAGACGCGTCACGGGGATAGCCCGTGCTCAGCGCTGCAGAGGTGCAGGTCGGTCCGGATTCTGAGAATCCTCGCTAAAGAGGCCCCTGAAAAGCTGTGTGAATCCTATCAACACGGGGCGCGGAAAGAAGATCGAGGCCACAAGAGTAAAGTAGTATCGCGCCCAGGGATTGGCTGTCTCTTGTACGCTGAATTGGAGAGCAGCAATGCATTGCACTGCTTGTATTTTCCGCGAAGTGAACAGGGATTTCGTGGGCTGAGGTGCCAGTTCAATCCTTGTCCGTGTCGGCCGCCGGCTACTGAGAGATGGCATCGTTTTCCATCTGTTTTCCAATCAAGCTCTCATTTCGACTGATAACTGCCGCCAGTTCAATCGGTTTGAGATTCTTATTGGCGTCCTTGCCAAGGTTCAGGCGTGAGTTCGATTCTCATAGGCCGCTCCATTCCTGCAAAGCAGTTACCTGCCTAATTGCCTCGTCACAGAAAGGTTCATTCCGAGATTTCCGCCGCTCG
>Ga0335085_10000780_pt1 | contig 80607 bp, 63 predicted proteins | sample Lox_Sample_45_FD_206712 | JGI IMG/M metagenome (GOLD analysis project Ga0335085, IMG submission 206712) | Soil microbial communities from Loxahatchee National Wildlife Refuge, Florida, United States - Lox_Sample_4.5 | ecosystem: Environmental > Terrestrial > Soil > Wetlands | place: USA... | reverse complement strand
GTAAACAGCAGGCTGTAGACGAAGATGACTGTCCCGGCGCGTTTCAGATTTTTGAGCTTGGGACTTTCGATTTCGCGGTTCACCTGCGCGAGCGTCTCTTCACCGCTCATCGCCAGAACCGAATGTCCGAATCCAACCAGCAGCAGGACGAGGGTGATGTTGCCGAAGATGCTACCGTTGAGCCAGCCCAGCGACTCGTGGTCGCGAATAATGTTGGACGCACTCGGCAGTGGCGGCATGGTTGCGCCGTTCTTCAGCAGCGTAATCAGACACCAGACGATCAGAATCACCACCATCACGGTGGTGATTTTCATGATCTTCAGAGCTTTGTCGCTGGACTCGTGCATGCCCTTGGTGTTCTGCCACCAGAAGTAGGTTGTTGCGATTATGGCGAAAACGGCCGCGAAGTAGTTCTCGTTCAGGTGGATGGGACGATGGAAATAGCTGAAGAGATCTTCCACGAAGCCGGCAAGATACTGACCTGCGGAGACCCCGCTGATCGGGCCGGTGAGGATGTAGTCGAAGAGCAGAGCGGAAACAGAAAACTTGGCAAGGCTGCCGCCCATGGCCTGCTTCACTACGCGATACACGCCGCCGCGCACGAACATGCTGCTCGATTCCACGTACACCGCGCGAACGGCGTAGCTGAAGAGCATGACGGCGAGAATGAACCAGGGAGCGCTTTTGCCGATGACCTTCTCGGCATCGCCGCCGGCGTAGTAGGCCGACGATGCGAGGTCGGAGAGCACGATGGCCGCCACGCGCCAAAACGAGATGAAGCTCAGCATGACGGTGGTGGCGATAAAGACTGGAACTGCAGGTCGTTTTAGGTTTTCGGTGGCAGACATACAGTTTGGGCAGGGTTCCTGAAAACTCTGCCTGGGGTCAACGAATAGAAGATTCTATACGAGAGTGAGAAGGATGGGCTTTCCCGAAAGTTGCGATTGGCGATGAATAAAACTAATTGAACCTATAACGATTGACAGTTTCCTGCCGTTCACCTTGCGGTAACGTAGGTTTTCGAAATACGGTCGTGCCAGCAGAGCGTCTCGGTGTCGACAAAGGACCAGAGAAGGCCTAGTCCGAGGGGAAATGCCGAAACCAGCATGGCCAGCGCGCGGTAACGTCTTGGGGCTTTCGTGGGAGCAGCGCCGTCGAAATCGACCAGGCGCAATTGCGCCGCTTTCATTCCGGGCGTAACTCCGCCGTGCACAAGAAAGATGTATTTGTAGACGGACCAAAACACCGCCGGAACCATCAACAGAAGTCCGGCGAGAGTGCGCTTATCTCCGAGAATCGCAGCGGCTCCGAGCCGCAAAGTGATGAGCGCGAACACTGCAGTCGCCAATAGCACCAGCAACGAGTCCAACAGTTCAGCGAACACCCTCTGCGGCACGGGCGCTACAGGCATCGGCAGATCGAGAATCGGTTCGATATAAGGAACGCAGGTTTCTTCACTGGGATCGGGTTGAAGAGTGATGTCTGCCAACGGCACAGTGACCGTTTCCGTTTGCTCGGGTGCATCGAGGATGCGTGGCACATCGAATACCGGTTCGGCGAGCTGATCGACCGGAGCCTCCTGCATCATGGGCGGCTTGGGAAAGAAAATGAGTTTTGCGGTTTCGGGCGCCAATGCGGGCAACGGAGGTTCGGGCTCGGAAATAATTTCCGCCATTTCCACTTGCATAGAATCGCGATCCATAGTCTCCGAAGTGGCCGCGTAGTCCGGCTCAATTAACGGAGCCGTCGCGTAAAGATGCGCGTGGTAAGTGATGGGATCCGGTTGCTCGAACGAAACTGGCGGTTCGGGCTCGGGTTCTACTTCTGGTCGCAGGAAAACGTGGTTCCCGGCGGTGGATTCGAAATTAAAACTCATCGACTCGTCGCCAAGCGCACGACGGCGGCGAGCTTTGTAGTTCTGAATGCGTGAAGAAACTTCGTTGCGCCACGATTCATCGGGCTCGACTGAGGCGGTGAGGTGGAGGTCGGATTTCGAGACTTCCGCTGGGACGTCAGGCAGTTCGCGAATCAGACGTTGACGAGCGGCTGCAAGCGATCCGGAAGAAAGCTCCTGGGTCTGGTTTTCTTCTGACTGAAGATCATTCGCATGAATGTCGGAAGAATGAAGACCACTCGACAGATGAGCACGAGCTTCGCGACCGGCCAGACTGGAGGCAAACTGTTCCTCGCTGGGATCGTAACCGTCGATTTCCGCCAGAGTGATGGAGCGCGATGCGTAGGTACGCGGCTCCGCGCAACGGCAGTGATCGCCACAAATGGGGCAGGACATCGCAGATTGGAAGAACGCCGAGAGCAGCGGTGGAACATCGCGCCATGTGTCACCGCCGTGCAATTTCCCATCACACCCGGGACGTGTTACCTTGCCCGGTTAGGCTACAAACGCAAGACACTTACGCGCTGATGACTTCCCGCAGAAGATTAATTATCACGGCCATCCTGCTTTGTCATTGGCTTGTCTTACCCGCAGTAGTTACCAGCCAGTTGCGTCCCGCCCAACCTGTACCAACGGAAGACGTTACGATCCGAGCCCAGGAGCAGGAAAAAGTCGGCGACGTCTATCATCTGCGCGGCAGTGTCGACATTCTTTTCCGCGATTACGAAATGCAGGGCGATGAGGTCTCGTACAACCAGGCGACGGGGGATATCGAAGCCAAGGGTCACCTGGTTTTCAATGGCGGCCCAAACGATCTGCACCTGACCGGTTCACACGGGTTCTATAACATGAAGTCCCAGTACGGCAGGTTCTTCGACGTGATCGGGACCACGGGCGCCAGGGTACGTGGCAATCACGTTCAGCTTACCTCGTCGAACCCGTTCTCGTTCCAGGGAAAGGTTGTTGAAAAGTCCGGACGCAATCGCATTATCGTCCATCACGGATTCGTTACATCTTGCACCTTGACGGACGCCAAATGGAGCTTCGACACGGAGAAAGCGGACGTCGTTATCGGGCAGGACGCAAAGCTCTACCACAGCACTTTTCGGATGGGTCATATTCCTCTGTTCTATTTTCCTTACGCGACGCTGCCGGTGGAAAAAATCGGTCGCCAGTCGGGATTCCTGATTCCAACGATCGGCCAGTCGTCTCGCAAGGGCTTCATTCTTGGCGAGGGGTTTTACTGGGCGATCAATCGCAGCATGGACGCTACCTTGGGCGCGGAGTACTGGTCGCAGATCGGTTGGGCGCAGCACGGGGAGTTTCGTGCCAGGCCAAGTGAGACATCGAATTTGGCCGTGAAGTACTTCGGAGTGCTTGACCACACGCAGGCGGACCAGGGCGGGGAAGAAGTCACTCTAACCGGCGAATCGGTCTTTCGGTACGGGTTCCGCGGGGTCGCCGATCTCGACTACCTCAGTTCGTACGTATTTCGGTTAGCGTTTTCGGAAACGTTCACGCAGGCAGTCAACTCCGAGGTAAATTCGACCGCGTTTCTGTCGAAGGTGGAGAACGGTTACTTCTTCAATGTGCTGGCAGCGCGCTATCAGAACTACGAAAGTACGGTGAAGGGGGACTTGATCTCGATTGTGCATGCGCCGTCGTTCGACGCCAGTTCGATCGACCATCAGTTGGGAAATGCCCCGGTGGTGTGGTCTTACGAAACATCGTTGCAGGGCCTGGCACGCCATGAGCCAGACTTCAATACCGCTCCGCTGGTCGGACGGTTCGACTTGAATCCGAGCGTGGCCGTTCCCCTGCATTGGAATGGGTGGAACTTCCGGCCGGCTTTGGCGCTGCGCGATACCTATTACACCGAGCAGCTGGCGGTGGGAGCGACGGCAATAGGCACCGCACTCGATAATTCCATCAATCGGCGTGCGATTGAGACCTCGTTTGAGATTGATCCACCGGCGCTGGCGAGAGTCTTCGAGAAGTCATTCCTTAATCACAAAATCAAGCACGTGATTGAGCCGCGGCTGGTTTATCGCTACGTGAACGGTGTCGACCAGTTCAACAAGATCATTCGCTTCGATGCCACCGACATTCTCAGCGACACGAACGAGCTCGAGTACGCCATCGTGAACCGCATTTATGCGAAGAGCGATCGAGCCGAGGCCTGTGGCAATCCAAGTGAGTTTTTGGAGCAGCAAACATCGCAGGAACCGGGCGGCAAGCAGAAGTGCGGAGTTGGCGCACGGCAGGTGCTGTCGTGGGAGCTGGCACAGAAATACTTCTTTAACGAGACATTCGGCGGGGCGCTGATACCCGGTCGCCGCAACGTTTTCACGACCACGGAAGAGCTGACGGGGATTGCGTTTCTCGACAGCTTCCGTCATTTTTCGCCGATCGTGTCGCGTTTGCGATTGAGCACAGCGAAGAACACCGATGTTCAGTGGGCGCTCGACTACGATCCGCAGAAAGGCCGCATCAACGCCAGTACCGCAGTCGTTACACAGCATTTCGGCGATTACTTTATCGGCGGCAGCCAGGCATATTTTCAGACGCTGGGTGAAACCGTGTTTTCGAACCAGATCATTCCGCCACTAAAGTTCAACCAGTTCCGCTGGTTGATGGGATATGGCAGTCCGAATAAACGCGGGCTGAGCGCGGCCGCCAACATTGGGTTCGATGTTGAGTCTGGCTTCCTGCAGTATTCCGCGATTCAGACCAGCTACAACTGGGACTGCTGCGGGTTCAGCGTTGAGTATCGGCGATTCGCGCTCGGCCAGGTGCGTAATGAAAACCAATATCGTTTTGCAATGAGTTTGACCAACCTAGGAACGTTCGGAACCCTGAGAAGGCAAGAACGGCTGTTCTAGGAAGTACGCCCGTCAATCAGTCTGCCATTCTCTTCCCGGATTATGCACTCCTCAAATAAGCCATCAGATTATGAACCCGTCACGCGGGCGAGAAGAGCAGTTCGCCTTTGGGATCGTGCTGTGCGTATCGGCGCTTGGCGAGGTCGCGGTTCTGGACGGCGTAACAATAGACGCATCCGTGAGAACAGGTATCGTACTCGCCGATGTCTTTGGATTGATAACAGCCGCAGCTTTCGCGCATTCCCTTGAGTTTGGCCGTAATCGTTTGGCCCGCGATGCGGCAGAGTCGTTCGGCGTCGATGCAGCGTGCCTCTTCGACCCCGTTACCTGCGAACTCCGGTTGGGAACAAATGCTTAACCTCATGCCATTCTGTTTCGCGATCTGCAGCAGGGTTCGGAGAAGCTTCTGCCGCTCGAAATCGGTCGGCTCGCGCCAGGTGAAGTCTTCTTCGAGTGCGGCGCGATCGAGGTTGCGTTTCGTTTTTCGGTATATCTGCGCAAAAGAGATGACGCACTCGTTGGTAGATCCGCTGAGCAGTCCGGCAATCCGGGCAAAGTTGTCGAGATGAAATTCCACCGGCGTTAGACTGGAAATGAGGATGGTGTCATAACGCCAGACGACGGTGTCGCGTCCGAACCGGTCGGCGACCTGGCGGGCGTGCTCGGCTGCTTTTCTCGCTTCGAGGACAGAGACTTCAAGCGCTCGCGGATAGCCGTTGATGGTGTACTGGAGCACGAAGGGAAATCCGCGGCGATGTACGTCTTCCAGCTTTGAGACGAAGGGTCCGAGATTTTTTGTCCAGAAGACAAAACCATCGACGGCCTCGCGCGTGAGATCGACCCGCGTAACGGCGCCGTTATACGGATTCCGCATCCGGCAAAATCCCGCGTCGAGACGGTTCATAAACCAGTCTCCATAAAAGGCGGGAATGTCGGTCTTGTAGCTGGCGGAGATCAACATGGATCTTCAAGTATGACAGCGATTGCCTGCCAATGAAGTGGCCTTGCGCGCATATCGCGAATGCGGGTTGATCCCCTCAAAAGACAAAGCTGCCACCCGGCCGAAGCCCGATGGCAGCTTGTCTATTCAAGGGAGAACTTTATTTCTTACCAGCCACGCTCTTCGCCTTCTCGATCTCGGGCGGCGCTGCGGGTGCGGGCGCCGGTTCCGGCTTGCCTATGCCCAAGGCCTTCTTCACTTCGTTTTCGATCCTGGTGTAGAAGTCCTTGTTGTCTTTGAGGAACTGGCGAGCGTTTTCGCGGCCCTGTCCGATGCGCTCGGTCTTGTAGCTGAACCACGAACCCGACTTTTCGACGATATTGTTGTTCACCGCCAGGTCGAGCAGATCGCCTTCGCGCGAGATGCCCTCGCCGTAAAGGATGTCGAACTCGGCTTCACGGAACGGCGCGGCGGTCTTGTTCTTAACCACTTTCACCTTCGTGCGCGAGCCGATCACCAGGTCGCCTTCCTTGATGGCCTGGATTCGGCGAATGTCGATACGCACCGAAGAGTAGAACTTCAAGGCACGTCCGCCAGTGGTGGTTTCGGGGTTGCCGAACATGACGCCGATCTTTTCGCGGATCTGGTTGATAAAGATGAGGCAAGTGCGTGACTTGGAGACGGTACCGGTCAGCTTGCGCAATGCCTGCGACATCAGTCGAGCTTGCAATCCCATGTGGCTGTCGCCCATTTCGCCGTCGAGTTCGGCCTTGGGCACCAGGGCCGCCACCGAATCCACGACCAGCACGTCGATGGCACCCGAGCGGACTAATGCTTCCGTTATTTCCAGCGCCTGCTCGCCATAATCGGGTTGCGACACAAGAAGATTATCGACATCGACGCCCAACTTCTTGGCATAGAGCGGATCGAGCGCATGTTCAGCATCGACGAACGCGGCCATGCCGCCTGTCTTCTGGGCTTCGGCAATCACCTGCAGGGCAATCGTGGTCTTTCCGGAAGATTCAGGACCGAAGATTTCGACCACACGCCCACGGGGCACGCCGCCAACACCGAGAGCGGCGTCGAACGAGATGGAACCGGTGGAGATGACGGAGATGGGAACGATCGCTTCCTTGTTCCCCAGCCGCATGATGGAACCTTTGCCAAACTGCTTTTCGATCTGCGAAAGGGCCAGGTCCAGGGCCCGGTTTCGTTCAACTGCTGCCACATCGGTTGCCATGAGAGCACTCCTGAGGGAAACTCCGCTGCGGATCAGAAAATAAGCGGTCTTCGTATTGTCTCGATTGTACCGTGCTGAGGACTATAACATTTCCACATTGATAGGGCGAATAAAAAGCGAATCGAGTACCAGAACAGGAACCGCAGCAAGACAGTGGCCGTTCGTACAGCCTTGGAAGTGCCCTATTTTCACGGATCGGGGACACTTTCTTGTTGGCCGGGTCCAGCAGGAACTCCTAACATGATGAAGATGATTCGGCAACCTCGGCTCGTGTCCGCACTTATCGCGATCGTTGTTCTTTCGGCTTGCGGCAGTCAAGTTAAGTTTGGCGGAGCCTTGCCGCCTGCGAATGGCGCTGCGGCGAACGGCAGTAAGACGGAGGTGGACAACGTTCCGGCGCCTCCCTTAACGGAGACTGCCTCGCCTGCAACTGTGCCGGCGGGGACGTCGGCGACTCCGCCGCCAGCGGCGATAACAAATCCGCAACGACCGTCTCGACTGAATCCGCTGCCGTCGGTACCCGCGCCATCAGCCAGCACGATCGTGATCGACGTACTGCAGAACCGGCACACCATCAGTCCTCTTATTTATGGAGCCAATTTTCCCCCAAGCACCAGCTATGTGACCGACGGAGGCGTCACGCTGGTCCGCTGGGGAGGCAACGCCAGCACGCGATACAACTGGAAAAACTTCGATACCAACGCCGCCAACGACTGGTACTTCCAGAATCGCCCGATGGATTCGAATTCTCTCTATCAGGACTCGACGAACTTCGTCAGCAGTATTTCGGGTGCCGGCGCGGTGCCGATCATGACCATCGGAATGCTGCCCTGGGTCGCGAAAGATGGTAACGCAAGCAGCTACAGCTTTTCCGTCAAGACGTATGGGGCGCAGTGCGGCGTGAATCCGTACTATGCGGATGATGGCAATGGGGTGAAGTACTCCGCGACGTGCAACAGCAGTCCGGTCTACATCACAGGAAACCTTGCCACCGACGCGCACGTACCGCTGCTTGATTCGCCGGGAAGCAGCGATCCGGCCGGAAGCGTTTATCGCAACCAGTGGGTCGCCGCATTGGCGCCGAAATTCGGCAGCCAACCGCATTGGTACAACATGGATAACGAGATGGACATCTGGGCGGGCACGCATCGCGATGTCCACCCTAACGCCGTGACCTACGACGAGATGCGCAACACATTTCTTGCCGAGGCGCGCGCGGTGAAAAACTGGGATCCGAGTGCGGTGCGACTCGGTCCGGTAAGCTGCTGCTGGTGGTTTTATTGGAACGATGCCGCCGGAACCAGCAAGGCGACTCATGGCGGAGTCGATCTGCTGCCATGGTGGTTGAACGAAGTTTATTGGGCCGATCAGATCGCGGGAAACCGGTCGCTCGACGTGCTCGACCTTCACGCGTATCCGGAAGCCGGCACATCGGGTGATCCTCTGGCGAAGATTGCATTACGGGTGACTCGCGATTTTTGGGACTCGACCTATGTCGCCGAACCCGGAACTTCGATCAACCAGAACTGGGCAACCCAGACGCAACCCAACAAGACAATTCCGTTTCGCATTCCGCGAATGCGGGCAATTCTCAATGCCACCTATCCGGGAACGCCGCTGTCGTTCACGGAATGGAACGCGTCGTTCGTCAAAGATTCGAACGGCAAGGAGAGCGATTTCAGTAACGCGCTCGTCGATGTCGACGCCTACGGCATCTTCGGACGCGAACATCTTTATGCCGCTACTCGATGGGTCGCTGCCGATCCGACAACGCCGCCCTACCAGGCGCTGAAGCTCTATCGCAATTACGATGGGCAGCACCATAGCTTCGGCAGCATTTCCATTGCAGCCAATCAGAGTGCCGATCCTAACCTGTTCAGCAGCTATGCGGCGATCGATCCCGCCGGCACGACCGTAACGGTGATGTTAGTGAATAAAGATCCGAGCAACAGCGCACAGAAGACAGTGGCGATCAGTGGCTTCAACGCGTCGCAGGTGCAGGCCTACACGCTGAGCCAAAGTTCGCCAACCGCGATTGTCGCGGGTTCGCCACAAGCTTGGACCGAAACCTGGAACCTCGCTCCGTACTCGGCGACATTGCTGGTAATCACCGGATCGATGGTCAATACGGAAACGACTGAATGGGAGCTGAATCCGGACGTCATCCAGATCCCAGCTTCGGGAACAACCATGCTGCAGCCGCGCATCACCTCGGCTTCGGGCAGCGTCACGTTTTCGCAGGTGACTTCCGATTCCGGTATCACGGTTGCGCTGACCCAGCCACGTGTCGATACATCACAGAACGGGGCGCTCACCGTCAACGCTGGTGCGACTCCCGGCTTCTATCGTTTCGCTGTAACGGGCATGGACAACAATGGCGTTACACAGACCCAGCAGGGATGGATTCTCGTCGGCAACCCAGCGGCATCGTTAATCAAGACAGGCGACGGCCAGTCGGCAACGCGTGGGACAACCATTAACTTGTCGGTGCAGATCAGCGTCGGAAATTCGGGCGGCGCCAGCGACGGCGCCAGCATTCTCTTCACCACCGATCAAGGGACGCTGTCGGCGCGCGAGGTACAGACCAACTCATCCGGTGTGGCGGCAGTTCAACTGACGCTTCCGAACGTCGCCGGAACCGCCCACGTCACAGCGGAAGGTCCGATTGGACTGGGACATCCGGTAGTGACGTTCTCTGAAACGTCGCAGTAGCAACTAAATCGAGATCACCCCGTTTCGAATCAGGAGCACGGACACCACGGCCACGATGACCCACAGCACCACGCCTTGAATCAGCGGGCGCGGTCCCACCTCTCGCAGAGTGTTTCGAGTAACGCCACAACCAATCAGGAAGAGCGTGGCGGTCAATCCGATCTTTCCCGCCGAGTAGAGCGCACTGAAAAGGGCTTTGCCGCTGGGCATGAACGTGGCCAGCACCGCCGCCAAAACGAACAGCGCGATGAACCACGGCCAGTCGATCTTTACTTTCGCGGAACCGGATTTGCGCTTCATGAACGCGGCGGTCACGACCGTTACGGGTACGATCCACAGTGCTCTTGCCAGCTTCACCGTGGTGCCCACAATGAGCGCCTGGCTTCCGTACTTGGCGGACGCTCCCACGACCGAACTGGTGTCGTGAATCGCCAGTGCGGCCCACAGGCCGAATTGCGACTGGGAAAGATGTAAAGCTGAGCCAATCCCGGGAAAGATCAATAACGCTATTGAATTGAGGATGAACACGGTTCCGAGCGCCACTGACATCTCATCTTCGTTCGCGCCTGCGACTGGTCCGACCGCGGCAATCGCGCTACCGCCGCAGATGGCGGTGCCGGTGGCTATGAGAAATCCGGCGGTTTGCTCGACCTTCAACAGATACGACAGCAGCATTCCCAGACCGAGCGCGAAGGAGATACCGAGCGCGGTATAGACGAAACCGTGCGCTCCGGCGCGGATCACCTGGTAGAGGTTCATGCCGAACCCGAGCCCTACGACCGAGGCCTGCAACAGGTAGCGGGTGGCGTGGCGAGTTTGACGTCCGAAGGGATTGCCGAACGTAAGGCCAAGCGCAAGACCAAGAGCGAGCGCGAGAGGCGGGGATGCCCAGGGAGTCAGACAGAACAACAGCAACAGGACGAAGATGGCCCTAACGAGAATGGGAATCCTTTCTACATCGCGGGTCAGGCGTCTGCGCTTGCGATCGTTCGTTCATAGACTTTCGTTGTTCATGATAAACGCATAAAGGTTTGCGAAGCAGTTCCCCACTGCTTGCCAACGTTGCCAAAACACTGCAACATGGGGCCAACTCCTAAGTTGACAAGGGGCTCTGATGAGGACGAAGGCTCCGGCGATTGCGCTAGCGATTTTCGTGGCGCAGTTGGCAGCGGGATGGCGACCGTTGCCGCGCGGACTTTCGCCCTTGATTTGCGATCTCTGCGAGCTGGCGCTCGGTGCCCTCGCGCTTCTACTTCTCTTGCGCGCAGCGCGACGCTCGATTGATTACAGCCGGCAGGTGTGGCTGGTCGCGTCGAGCGCGATTCTTATCTGGGTCTGTGCCCAGGCGCTCATCACCTATCTTGAGGCTATAGCGAAATGGCCGATCGATATTCCCTGGCCGAGCGATGCTCCGGTTTTCTTATGGCCGTTCCCGCTCCTGGCCTGCTTATTCGTAGATGAAGACACCACCGTTCCCGGAATCGACTGGACGCTTGCCGTAGATTTCGGACAGGTCCTGGTGCTTGCGCTGGCATTGCATGGCTGGCTGCTTGCAACGCCATCGCTGTGGCGGGCGGCTCCTGGATCGATGCTTGCGTTTTCGCGCGATGCGCGGAACCTGCGCGATGCCGTGATCCTGAGCGTCTTGTTGTTGCGCGCGTTATTCACCAAACAGGAGTTGGTGCGGAAATTGTTTCTCCGCCTGGCTGGCTTCGTGTTTCTCTACGGACTCGCCGACGTGGTCTATCACCACGCCGAATTCGCTTGGGGTACAAAGGCCGGCAGCGCACTCGACGTTCTTTGGTCACTTCCCTTTCTCTTTCTATCGGTTGTCGCTGCGCGCTGGGAACAGAACGAGGCCGGAAGAGCAGCGATCGGAACAGGCCGCAGACCCGGCCGCGTCCTGCTGACCAGGGTCGCGATGTTGCTGCCGATCCCGATCGTCCTGCTCTCGATGCGCCTGATGAAGGAACAGCCGCGGGCGGCGATTCTGTATGCCGTCATCGCTCTGCTGCTTTCGGCCATGCGACTTTGGCTGAACGAAATCAGGCAGGGCAAAATCGAGAAACTGCAACAGGCGCTCTACCGGATTTCTGAAACATCAAGTTCGGCGGCCGATCTGCCGGCCTTGTTCAAGTCGATTCACGAGATCCTCGGCGACCTGATGTACGCAAAGAACTGCTACATCGCGCTTCACGATCCCGGGACCGATTTCGTTAGCTTTCCGTATTTCGTGGATGAGATGGAACACGACGCTCCCGAACCGAGAAAGCGCAACACGGGACGAGGGCTGACTGAGTACGTGTTGCGTTCGGGCCAGGCCTTGTTGGCCACTCCTTCCGTGTTAGAGGATCTGGGACGCCGGGGCGAGGTGGTACGAATCGGTGCGCCTTCGCTTGATTGGGTGGGAGTTCCGCTGCAATCCGGAGATGACACCTTTGGTGTTCTGGCATTGCAAAGCTACGAGTCCCACGTACGTTACGGACGGTCGGAGCTGAAGATCCTGAATTTCGTGTCGCAACAAGTAGCAAGCGCCGTTGCTTACAAACAGAGCGCCGAGGCGATTCGCGAGAGCGAAAGTAACTTCCGCGCGCTGGCCGAAAATGCGACTGCGGCAATTTACATCTTTGACGGTGACAGGTTGTTGTACGCCAATCCCGGCGTGCTTGAGATCACCGGCTACAGCTTCAACGAGCTCATGAGCATGAGCCTGTTGTCGCTGGTGTATCCGGATGACCGAGAGCGGATGGCGAAACGCCTGCGGGCGCGATTTGCCGGCGAGCACGTCGATGATCGTGTCGAGTTCCGCGTGATCACCAAGAGCGGCAAGATTCGATGGGTCGATAGCGGTGGCAGCGCGCTCACTTTTCGCGGCAAGCCGGCACGAATTGGTGCCGCCGTTGATATCACCGAGCGCAAAACTATGGAAGATCGCCTGCGTCATGCGGTGAAGATGGAAGCAGTCGGCCGTTTGGCAGGCGGAATCGCGCACGACTTCAACAATCTACTTACGATCATCAGCGGCTACAGCCAGTTGCAGCTCGACAGCACGACTCCGAGCGACGAGATGCACCAGCACGCCGAGCAGATCAAAGAAGCCGCCGATCGCGCTGCCGATCTAACGCGACAGTTACTCGCCTTCAGCCGCCAGCAGGTCATGCAGCCGCAGATCGTCCATTTGAACGTGAAGATTACGGGCTTCGCGAAAATGATGCCGCGACTTATCGGGGACAACGTCCGGCTCGAAACCCATCTTGCGGCTGATCTGCATACCGTAAAGGTCGATCCCGGTCAGATCGACCAGGTCCTGTTGAATATGGTCGTGAATGCGCGCGATGCCATGCCCGACGGCGGCCGCATTCTGATTGAGACGGCGAACGTCGAGTTTGACCGCACTTACGCGGAGACGCATCCTTACATCGCTCCCGGCCCGTTCGTGATGCTCTCGGTGAACGACACTGGAGTTGGGATCGATCCGGCGACCAAGGCGCACATCTTCGAACCTTTCTTCACTACGAAGGCACAGGGCAAGGGGACGGGGCTTGGTCTGTCGACTGTGTATGGAATTGTGAAGCAGAGCGGCGGATCGATTGAGGTTTACAGCGAGCCCGGAAGCGGCACGACGTTCATGATGTACTTTCCGAGAGCAGAGAGCGATCGGCCAGCCGACGAAAAACCGGTAGCTCACGACTCGCGACCTTCGGAAACGATTCTGCTCGTCGAAGACGACAACCAGCTGCGCGAACTCGCAAGAATGATCCTGGCTTCGCGTGGCTACCGCGTTCTGAGCGTGGACCGCTCCGAAAACGCGGAGGGCGTCAGCGCGAGTCACAACGGCAAAATCGACCTGCTACTAACAGATGTGTTGATGCCCGGCATGAACGGAAGCGAAGTCGCGAATCGCGTGCGCCGCCAGCGTCCTGAGATCAAGGTGCTGTTTATGTCGGGCTACGCAAAAGATGCGGAAGTCCACAACGGCATTCTGAGCCACGCGCAGTCGTTTCTTCAGAAACCGTTTTCTCCTTACACATTGGTCGAGAAGGTCCGCGACGTCCTGGCTGCAGCAACTACAACCGGCTAGTGCTCCCCTTAAAGCGCCGTGTGCATCGATCTTGATGCACACATCAGGGCCGTTTCTCGAAGTCTTGCTTGCCTGGGTACCTGGAGTGTACCGAATCGGGAATCTTCAGTCGAACTTTAACTGTCTCATTTCATGGCACTTAACGACCCGCATTTCGTCCCTGCTTCCAGAAAGTCCGTCCCGTCCCACCGGGGGTCCTATAATTGCTCACCCTTCGGCCACCACCCCGTCTAAGTCGTTGCAGGTCAGAGGTTAGGCTCCGGGCCGTGAAGTTGGGCCCAGCGCAAAGTAAGCAAGATCGGGCCACTGCAGAGACGGGTGAAACAACACCATGCCGGCCGACGTATTAGCAATGAGGTTTACGGTTGGCGGCGTTTCCGGTAGCGGGAACGACGGTGAAGCTTCCATCACTCGAGGGCGAATGCCAGGACAGCAGACAGCAGGCCGAGTTGACGATACGAACCTGATCCGCGCGGCGCAACAGGGAAACCATCGCGCCTTTGAGGAATTGATTCGCCAGTACGATCAGGCGGTGTTGCGGCTCGCTCTGCATTTGACGGGATCGCCCGACGACGCGCAGGACATTTACCAGGAAGCTTTCCTGAAAGCGTACAAGAGCGTCGGGAACTTCCGCTTCGAGTGCTCGTTCTACACCTGGATTTACCGGATCGTGACCAATCTTTGCCTCGATCACCTGCGCAAGCGGCAGGTGCGGAAAGAAGAGTCGGCGGTGGTAAGCGACTCCGAGGGCGATGAATTCAGCTTGCTGGATACCGTCAGCGACGATCGCGCCGCACATAATCCCGAGCGCGACCTGATGCGAAAAGAGCTGGGCCGCAAGATCGGCAAGGCGCTTACACGGCTTACCGAACGCGAACGAATGGTGTTCGAGTTGAAGCATTACCAGGGACTGAAGTTGCGGACGATCGGCGAAATGCTGAACACCACCGAAGAAACCGCGAAGAATACGTTGTTCCGCGCGACGCAGAAGTTGAGAACGTCGCTGGCCGAGATGAGATGAATTGGGTGGCCCACCCTCCAGCCTTCCTCTGGCGTAAGGGTGGGGAAAGAAGAAGTTGAGATAGGCAGGAATTATGAATTGCGAATGGGTAAAAGATAACGCGTTCCTTTATGCGTACGACGAATTGCCGGACGATCAGCGCTTCGAGTTCGAGCAGCATGTGAACCGCTGCCCGAACTGCGCCGAAGAGGTGAAGGCGCTGAAGGGCCTGCGCGAAGTGATGTCGGCGGCGCCAATGCTTGAGCCTTCGCCTAGCTTCCTGGCCGAGTCGCGCATGAAGCTGCAGGAACAGCTCGAGATCGCCCAGCAGGAGCGTGGCTGGAAGCGGTGGTTCTTCGATCCGTTCGCGATGCTGAGCAGCATGAAGTTCTCGCCCGCGTTGGCAGCGGCCATCTTGATCTTCGGATTTGTTGGTGGGGCAGGCGTGGCCTACAAGATGGCGTCGAACCGCGCGGGAGGTCACCCGGATGGCGGACACGTTATTTTTACGCCGGCTCCCTCCACCGAGGCTTCCATCGCCGGCATTCGCGATATCCAGAAAGATCCGAATACCAACAAAGTTTCAATCAAGTACGACACGTTGCAGCCGCAGACGGCGGAAGGCGATCTGAACGACGCGAAGATCCAGCAGCTCTTGCTTTACGCCGCGCGCAACAACACCAATACCGGCGTTCGCCTGAATGCGGTCAGTCTAAGCGGCGAGCAAGCTAACGATGCGAAGGTTCGCGATGCGCTCAAGGCTTCACTACGCTACGACACCAATCCCGGTGTCCGGATGAAGGCGCTTGAGGCGCTTACTCCTTACATCAAGGACGATGCGACTGTTCGTGACGTGGTTTTGGAAGTTCTTTTGCACGACAACAATGGTGGTGTACGCTCTCTGGCCTTGCAGACCTTGCAGCCGGTGAGTGCCGACTCCGCCGTCCGCATGGAATTGCAGTACCTGGCGGACAAAGACAAGGACCAGGCGATCAAGCGGCAGGCCCAGGCGATGTTAGCCACCCTGCCCGAGATCGACTAAAGACATCTGGTGATCGGATCATCTGGCCATCTGGTGATTTGAAGAGCCCGAACCAGGCTTTTCGATGATCCGATAACCAGATGATCAGATACCCAGATTCAGAAGTATCCCAGGGGTAAGGCAAATTGCAGTAGCCGACTCGGGGGCGAGTCAGGAGAGTAGAGATTTGAAACGGCAGAAACAATTCGCGATGGTTTTGGTGCTGGCGATCCTCGCTGCGCTGCCTGCTGTCGCGCAGAACTCGCGGATTTACCGCGATGGCAACGGATGGGTGGAGGAGATCACCGGATCCTTGCCGCAAACCCGTACCCTCAAGGTGACCACCGATATTGGCTCCATTCAGGTGAATGGCGGCAGCGATTCCGAAATCAAGTTTGTCATCAGAAAGCATTCGTACAGTTCTTCTGAGGAATCGGCCCGCCGCGCATTCCAGCAGTTCGGTGTCACGGCGAACCGGCGTGGCGATGCGGCGATCATCGAAGGCAGTTGGGAAGAAGGCCGCGGACGCAAGTTCAACGTCGATTTCAACATCACCGTGCCGCGTAGTCTGCAGATGGTGAAGCTGAGCAGCGACGGCGGTGGCATCAACGTCTCCGGGCTTTCCGGAAAGCTGGAAGCCGAGACCGGCGGCGGCGAAGTCCATCTCGACGACATTGCCGAAGCCAACGCCGAAACCGGCGGCGGCTCCATCAACGTCGGCAATGCGACCGGCAAGCTTTCGCTGGAGACCGGTGGTGGAAGCATCCACGTCGTGTCGGCCAGTGCTCACGTCGTCGCCAAGAGCGGTGGCGGCAGCGTGTACGTTGGCCATGCGGCCAGCGCGGAACTCGAGACCGGCGGCGGCTCCATCAACATGCCTCAGTGCTCCGGCCCGGCGGAAACCACCTCCGGCGGCGGCACCATCGAGCTCGGTGACATTAACGGTCCCGTTACGATGGAAACCGGTGGCGGCAGTATCCATCTCTCAAGCGCCAAGGGTCCGGTACACGTGGAAACCGGTGGCGGCAGCCTGGAATTGTGGAAGCTGTACAACGGCGTACGGGCGGAAACAGGCGCGGGTACGATTACGGCGGAACTGGCCGGCTCACCTCAAGGATCGTCATCACTGGAGACTTCGGCCGGCGATCTCATCCTCTACATTGATCCCGATGTAAAGGTCACGATCCAGGCGGAGATCGAGAGTTCATTCGGCCACAAGATCAACTCCGAGTTCCCGGACTTGAAGGCGACCTGTGAAGGCGGCGAATACGGACCCAAGACGTGCACGGCTTCCGGCGGCTTGAACGGTGGCGGGGCGGTGGTGAAGCTAACTACCAATATAGGCAACATCAACATCCGCCGCGGCAAACGATAAAGGGGCGAATTCAGTCAGGACATGAAGATGAACAGAGCGACACAAGCAGTCATAACAGCACTACTCCTGGCGACGTTCGCATTGGCACAGGACACAACTCCACAAACGCCGGAGGCGCCACAAGCTCCGGCAACACCTCAAACTCCGGCGACGGCCGAAACTCCGCAGGCTCCTGCGACACCTGAGGTTCCTGCAACACCTCAAACTCCGGCAACGCCGCGCGCTCCTCGTGCACCGCGAGCGCCCAGGCCTCCGCGCGAATCGCGCCATTCGTATCTCGGCATCGATAGCCGCGACGTGACGCCCGATCGTGCCAGTGCATTGCACCTGTCCAAAGCGCAGGGCGTCGAAGTGATGATGGTCGATCAGGACGCTCCCGCAGGCAAAGCCGGGCTGAAGGAACACGATGTAATCGTCGGCTTCGATGGCAAGCCGGTTGGCGATCCCTACGATCTTCGCCGCTTCATACGCGATACCGAACCGGGTAACACCGTCACCTTGGGCATCGTCCGCGACGGCAAGCCGATGGACGTGAAGGTAAAGTTGGAAGGGCATCCGAGCTTCGTTGGCACTATCACTATCCCTCCCATTCACATTCCACCCATGCCCGAGATTGACGTGCCGTTGCCGATCATGGCGACTCGCCGCAACGGCCTGACTGTGGAACCGATGACGTCGCAGATGGCTACAGCGTTTGGTTCCAAGGATGGCCATGGCGTCTTGATCCGTTCGGTGGAGAAGAATAGTCCTGCGGAAAGTGCCGGGTTTCGCGCCGGGGACGTGATCGTACGCGTTGGAAGCGAAGTCATCGACAGCGTCAACGACTGGACGCAGGCGATTCGCCAGCAACAATCGGGCAAGGCAACGGTTACGGTCATTCGCGACAAACACGAGCAGAATCTGACGCTGGCGCTGCCTGCCAAACGCAGCGAAGGCTCCGCTGTCTTCGTGCCCGGGATGAATATCGACCTCAGCGACATGCAAGCCGAGATTGCCGACATTGGGCCGGAAATCCAGAAGTCGATTGCCGAGGCACAGGCGGAGTGGCAAAAATCGTGGAACAGCGAAGAAGTTCAGAAGCAGGTCCGCGAAGCGCAGCGTGAAGCTCGCAAGGCGCTGGAGATGAATCGCGCCGAAATCCAGAAGCAAGTCGAGCAGGCGCGCCGCGAGGCCGAGAAAGCCCGCAAGGAATGGGAAAAAGAGCGCGAACAGTGGCAGAAGGAATGGCAAAAAGAATCGCAGCAAGATGACGAGTAAGCTTTTGAGGAGTGCGATCCCCGCGCTGCGGCGCGGGGTTTTTTATGTCTCCAGGGTCGCCTCGGCCGCGCTGTTCTGACGCCGCGACCTCAGTTTCCAGATCATCGCTCCGAGCAATAGCAATATTCCCAATCCCGCCAACGTTGCCGCCAGATGTTCTCTGGCCAGCGTGGAAATCAGGCTCACAATCTCCGGCCCGAAAACCATTACCAGGATCGATAGGATTGTGAAGCGTCCTATGCGTCCGAGAAAAATAGCGAACAGGAACTTGTGCCAATCCATCTCGAAAGCGGCGGCCGAAAGCACGATGAGTTTGTACGGGGTCGGCGGAGGCAGCATCGCCGGAAACATCAGCGCCAGGAATTCGTGGTCTTCGAACGACTTCTTGATCCTGTCGAAACGGGACGCGGACATGCGTTTCATCAGCAACGCTTCGCCGCCTTTGTACCCGATCGCGTACAGCACCATGCAGCCAAGCGCGGAGCCGGCCGAAGCGATAAAGATATACAGCCAAAATAATTGCGGCTTCAGGAAAACGAACGTCGCCACGACGGGATCGATGGGAATTCCAACCCCGACCGAATCGAGAACCGCGATCAGCAACACGCCCCATGGCCCCAAAGGGATCAGGACCTTTTTCAGCCACGCCGAATATTTGAGAAGGAGTTGCGCTATCGAGTGCAAGGATCGATTGTAAATGAGTTGTGTCTTGTCATCACGAGTAGACGTGAGTCCGCGAGGGATCTGCTGTTACACCCGCTCCAACTGCGCGTACTTCTCTACCAACTTCTTCAGGCCGCTGGGGAACTTCACCGTCAGCTTCGCGTCTTCCCCATCGCCCTCACGCTGGTACACCGTTCCTTCGCCGTACTTCGGATGGCGCACACGCTGTCCTGGTCGAAATCCGCGCTTGCCGGTCGGCTCTTCCGTTTTGATCTTGGGAACGTTGAACTTCTTGCCACGCGAGGCGAAGAACTCGGCGATGTTATCGATGGAGTTGTAGCTCGATGCTGGTTTGCCGGTGCTTTTGCCGCTCGAGGGCGAGCGGCCTCCATATTGTTTGCCGTATTGCGGCCGCTGGTCTTCGTTTTCGTAGTCGTAATGGCGGTCGCCCTCTTCGCCATAACCGCTCGCAGGTGAGCGGCGCCCATAACCTTCTCCCGCATACGTGGAGGCCGGTCGCCCCCGACCGGCTCGGCCGTTCGGCGAACCGATATCCTCGATCAACTCAGGCGGTACCTCTTCGAGGAAACGCGACGGCACACTTGCTTCCGGCATGTCGGTACCGTAACGCCGGCGATAACGCGCCCAGCTCAGGACCAGCGTGTCCATTGCCCGCGTCATGCCGACGTACGCAAGACGCCGCTCTTCTTCGATATCGTCTGGATTCAAAAACGTTCGCGAGTGCGGGAACAATCCTTCTTCCATACCGACGAGGAAGACGAGTGGAAACTCCAGCCCCTTAGCGGCATGCAAGGTCATCAGCGTGACCTGCGCCTTGGCGTCGTACTGATCGGCATCGCTCACCAGCGCGGCGTGATCGAGAAACTCCTGGATCGTTTCTCCGCGGTCTTTCGAATCCATCGCGGCATTCACCAATTCGCGCAAGTTCTCGATCCGCGCCAGCGACTCCGGATTGTCTTCTTCTTCCAGCGCCTTGATGTAACCGGTACGGTCGAGCAGGAACTTGAGCAACTCGGCGGTCGAAGCAGTCGGACCTTCCCCATCCGTAGCGCCAGGTTTCGGTTCTTCCAACACAGGCGCCGTCGTCGTCGACTCTTCGATGTTTGCTCCAAAGTCGAATGAGATGTTGTCACCAATCTCAACCTCTTCTGGCTCGAACCGGTCTTCCACTTCGCTAGGGCTTTCATCGTCGGCATCTCCGAGCCATTTCTGGAACGTGCCGCCCATGATGGCGCGACCGCCTTCGATGATGTCCTTGAAGTTCTTCAACGCGTTGACGGTGCGCAACGGCAATAACATGCCTTCAATGACCCGGTTCATCGACGCGTAGAGTGATGAACTGGTTTCGAGCGCAACTCGCTCGACGACCTCCATGCTCGACTTGCCGATGCCGCGCGCCGGCGTGTTCACCACGCGCATGAAGGCGATCGAGTCGTCAGGATTCTGTACGAGCTTAAGATAGGCGATCATGTCCTTGATCTCTGCCCGCTCGTAGAACGAAAAACCGCCGACTACGTGATATTGCAGCCCGTAGCGGCGCATCGCTTCTTCAAAAAGTCGTGACTGCGAGTTGGTGCGATACAGCACCGCCACCCGAGCCTGGTCGTTTCCTTCGCGACGTTGCGCGTCGAGGTAACGATTGAGGTAGTCGGCGACGAACAACGCTTCGTTTTCGCCGTCGGGCGCTTCGTAGTAGCCGATCTTCGATCCGCCTTCGCGATCGGTCCACAGGTTCTTGCCCTTGCGCTTGACGTTATTCGCCACCACCGCCGACGCGCCCTGCAGAATCGGCTGAGTCGAACGATAGTTCTGCTCCAGCCTGACAATCTTCGCTTCCGGAAAGTCGCGTTCGAACTCGAGAATGTTGCGAATATCTGCGCCACGCCACGAATAGATCGACTGGTCTTCATCGCCAACGGCGCAGATGTTGTGGTGCTCGCCCGCGAGCAGCTTCATCAGCTCGTACTGCGGCCGGTTCGTATCCTGGTACTCATCGACCAACACGTATTGGAATCGCCGCTGATAATGATGTCGAACCTTCTCCACCGACTTCAGCAGGCGCACGCATTCCAGCAGCAGGTCGTCGAAATCAAGCGCGTTGGCCTTGCGCAACTCCTGGCGATAAATCTCGTACACGTGCGCGATCTGCTCCGTCTTCGGATCGCCTGACTGCAGATAAACTTCCTGCGGATCGAGCATGTGATTCTTCGCCCACGAGATTCGCGAGAGCACATTGCGCGGAGTCAGTTGCTTGTCGTCGAGACCGAGCCGCCGGATCGCCGCTTTCACCAGTTGCTGCTGGTCAGTCTCGTCGTAGATAGCGAAGTCTTTGGTGTGGCCGAGATTGCCGACCTTCATCGCGTCGATGTCGCGCCGCAGCACGCGAACGCACAGCGAGTGAAAAGTCGAAACCCACGGCTTTGAAACCGTAAATCCACCAGCCAGATGCTCGACGCGTTCGGCCATCTGTTGCGCGGCTTTATTCGTGAACGTGACCGCAAGAATCGCGTCAGGCGAAACTCCGCGCTCCTCAAGCATGTAGGCGATGCGGTAGGTGATGACGCGCGTCTTCCCAGATCCGGCGCCGGCCAGAATGAGGAGCGGCCCCTCGGTGGTAACCACCGCTTCGCGTTGCTGGGGATTAAGTCCGTCGAGAAAATTCACTGCTGCTATCGTAACTGAATTCGTAGCGCCGGCGTCTCGCCGGCTGTAGTGCCTGCGTCCCGTCCGCACCGGAATCCGAAGGCGTAGCGCCGGCGTCTCGCCGGCTGTGAGGTGGGCGGCTCGCCCACCTCAACCAACCCATTTCCAGTTAGCCAACCCAGCCATCTCCGGATTTGAGCGCACGTAATGCACCGCGCGCTCCAGTTCCGCATCATTCCGTATCAGCCGATCGTAATACTCGCGTTGCCAGAAAAGCCCTGTTCTTCCCAGCAGTCGGTTCGATTCTTTGGCAGTGAACGACTTCAACGAATGCATCGCCTTGGACAGAGATCGATCCGGCAGCATCTTGAACACAAGATGTACGTGATTTGGCATTACCACCCAGGCAATCAGCCGATAATCCTTGCCATTCAGATGCTGAATCGAATTCGCCACGATCTCGCCGATAGCCGACTGCCGCAAATAGCATGCGCCAGTACTGCGATCTAGATAAGCTTCAACTTCTCTAACGGATGGTCGTTGGTCCTTCGGCAGCTTCAGAGGAAGCTTCTTTCGTGCCGCAACCTCGTGCCGCAGAGATTCGGGAACTGAGTCGTGCAGTCGGAACGTCACGAAGTAGGTGCCGCCTTCTGTTTCCCAATGAGGAAGAGGCCTATGACCGCGATCGCGAATAGTGACTTCACCTGTACGGGGGCGGACGCCCCCTTCACAGCCGGCGAGACGCCGGCGCTACTTTTCCCTTCGTCTTTCATCTGCTTAATGCGGTGTCGTTCGCGTCACTCCCTCGCCCGGCTTCTTCGCCGCTTTTCGCGCTTCCGTGCATTCCGAGCACGGACAGAAGGCGCGCAAGAAGTCCCACGAGTAAATCCCGTGCTCGTGGCCGTCATTCCAGGTAAACCGGATCGCGTATTTGCCAACGCCCGCCGCTTCGGTTGCCTTCATCGCGGGTTTGAACATCGGCAAGGCTCCCGGTTGCGCGTTGACCGATTCCCCCGGTTCGCGATGGTCCTTCACCCGCTCCTGGTCGCACATGGCGCATGGGCACGCGTCGCGTAGATACGCAAAGCTGTAATGGCTCTGGTGGCCATCCTTCCACGTGATGTCCATGCCCTGGCCGGTGCTCAGGTGGACGTTCACGGCCTTGGGATCCGTGGCCAGCGGATTCTTCAGGGGAGCGATGGGCATAACATCAGTATCGCATGTCGGCGAAGTTGCCGAAGTGACCTCTTTTCCGCTAAAATCAATGTTTTGCATCACCAGCTCTAAAGGATTCTGAGGAAGTCATGGCACAGGTATGTTCGGTTTGCGGCAAGAAGCCGCGTAGCGGTAACAACGTCAGCCACGCCCACAATGTGACCAAGCGGCGCTGGAACATCAATTTGCGCCCGGTCCGCGCCAAAGTGGCCGGCGGCTCCAAGCGCGTTCGCGTCTGCGCCTCCTGCCTGCGCAGCGGCAAAGTCGTCAAGGCCTAGATGATCAGGTAGCGCCGGCGACTCGCCGGCTGTGGCGTGGGCACCTTGCCCACGCTTTTACTTTGCTCACTTGAAGCTGGCGGTCTTCGCCCACGCCGCCAGGAACAGCACCCCCAACAGCCCGTCGGTGCCCGCGAAAACCAGGTCCGAAGCGTGCATCCGCGCCTGCGCGTACAGCACGACGACCACCACCGCATAGCTGAACTTCTCGATAACCGCCGGGATCATCATCGGCCTCATCCGCGCCGGATCGCGCGCGATCACGACGAACACTGTCTGGAACGCCAGTCCCACCGTGATGAATCCGTAGTAAAACCCCGGATGCGTGATCGCCGGTGGATCCTGCACTCCGATTTTGTCGAAGAGGAAGAACAACGGCGTGAACACCAGGAATCCCCAAACGGCGGCGACCCAGAACACGATCTTCGCAAATCTCACCCTCGCCCCCCTAACTCCCACTCCCGAGTACCGGCTCCTGCTTTATCATATCCAGTCCCCTTGCGGACGCGGTGAGGATCTCTGCTTGCCCAATAAGCCTGTTCTTTTGGTCCATGGCGGCGCCTGGGCCATCCCCGACGACCTGGTCGAATCCCACATCAACGGAGTTCGCAACGCGCTCGCTGCCGGATGGCAGGTTCTCGAGCGCGGTCGCAGCGCCGTGGAAGCGGTCGAGGCCGCGGTTATCGTCATGGAAGACGACGAAACCTTTGACGCCGGACGCGGTAGCTTCCTCAACACCGACGGAAAAGTGCAACTGGACGCCGCTGTCATGTGCGGCGCCACCCTTCGCGCCGGCGGCATCGGGTGCGTCGAACGCGTTCGCAATGCCGTCGTTGTCGCCCGCAAGGTGCTGGAAGAGAGCCCGCACGTTTATCTCGTCGCGGAAGGGGCCGAGCGATTTGCCGAGCAACACGGCGTCGCCCTCATCGACAACTCCGAGCTCATCATCCTGCGCGAGGTCGAGAATCTTCGTATCGCGAAAGAAAAAGCTGCGCGCGGCGAGACCCACGAGATCTTCGCCTCCGAAGAAGTCGCGAGCGATACCGTTGGAGCCGTTGCCCTCGACTCCGAAGGCAACATCGCCTCGGCCACCTCCACTGGCGGCACCCTCAACAAAACTCCAGGCCGCGTCGGCGATTCATCGCTGATCGGCTGCGGCTGCTACGCCGACAACGAATCCGGCGCCGTCTCCACCACCGGATGGGGCGAGCCCATGATGAAACTCGTCATCGCCAAACACACCGCCGATCTCATCCGCCAGGGCGCAGCTCCGCAAAATGCCGCACAAGAATCGATTGCTTACCTTAAGCGCCGGCTCAACGGCTACGGCGGCATGATCGTTCTCGACACGAAGGGACGTTATGGCATAGCCCACTCCACGCCGCGCATGGCATGGGCGTTCAAAACCGCGTCAGGTGAAGCGTCAGGAATCGAACGCTAAGATTCGCCAATCCACGCAAGCTGGTGCCTAAGGAAACGTCCGGTCATATTCCTATGCGCCGGCCGTCTCGCTTGAATCCGCCGCAAGTAGATCGATGGTTGGACTGAAACGCCTCGCACTCTATCCCGCGCACACTTCCTGCTTCGCCATCTGCACCGTGTCGCGCCCCATGCGCTTGCCGCTATACAGCGCCAGGTCAGCGCGCCGCAGCAACGTCTCCGGCGTGTCGGCCGGGCGTGAGAGCGCAACTCCGATTGTCGCCGTCAGCGAGATTGGGTTCGCATTGAAGACTACCGGGTTCATGGAAATCCGTCGGCGTATGCGTTCCGCAATCTGCAGCGCGGTCGCTTCGTCAGCGTCGGGAATGACAGCCAGAAACTCCTCGCCGCCATACCTTCCTATATAGTCATGTCCGCGGACGCAGTCCTGCATGCGCGTGCAGGCCGCGACGATGGCAATATCGCCAGCATGATGCCCCAGTCGATCGTTGATCTGCTTGAAGTGATCGAGGTCGATCAGGAAAACCGCCAGCGGCAAGTCAGATCGCGATGCACGCGACAACTCACGCGCGAGAGCATCGGTAATGGCGCTGCGATTCAGGCAGCCGGTCATGGAATCGTGCGTAGCCTGGTGCTGCAACGCTTCTCGCGCATTCGCCAGTTGTCCAAGCGATTCATTCACCTTGGTCAGCGAGGCTCGCAGCCGGTCACTCAACAGCCATTGCAGCGCGAACAGCAGCGCGCTGAGCGCGACCACCGCCATCAATGAGACGCTAACCCTGAAGTTACGAACCGCAGAGGGCGCCTTGCTGAAGCTCAACGACCACGCCGCCAGCAACGGCACCGACAGAAGAGTAAGGAACGATGATCTCGTGATCCAGCGGGCCGCGACGGATTCGCGACCTGCATCCACTGACTCTTCCACGGTTTCACCCGTCGCCGCGGCCGACGCAGCCCAGCAGATGCATGCCACAGAGATCACCAGCGGAATATCGAAGTAGCATCCGGTGTAGTAACGGTCTTGGTCGATCGCGACATTCGTAATCTGCGCGCTAATCGTGTATCCAAGCGAGCCCAACAGCATGCGGCTATAGAAGGTCCGCCAGGTACCACTCGCACGCCACGCTAAGAAGCCCAGGGCGAAGATGAACGCCAGGTCCTCGGTCGAGTAGAGGAAGTTAAAGCTCGAACCGTAAAGGGCGTTGCTCGGGTACACATACTGCCAGGGAACCACGATGTATGCGTAGAGATAAATCCACCAAACCGCCAGCATCCCGAGGGAATAAGGAATCACTGACGGCATTTTGCGCGGCTCGTGTGGCAGGGTTGCCAGCGCAGCCATCATCGGCACCAAATGTAGAAAAAGAACGATTTCCTGGACCGACGGGTCATTCAAGCTGACACGGGCAATAACTTCGTAATACGACCACAACCCCTGCGAGGTCAGCCAGCACGCGGAACCGGTGGCCATCATGCCCCAGAAGAACCGGATCCTTCCCTCGCCACGCCACGCGTGATAGGCAAACGAAATTGTCACCAATGCTGCCAGTAGGAGTTGCGCGGAGTCGCCGAAGATCGCCAGTCCAAACGAGCGATGCGCCAGCACCGACACGATGGTATAGACCCCTGCCGTCGCGGCAGCGGTGACCATCACCAACCGTGGAAATTTTTGTCTCGCACCCGTCAAGATCCCGGCATCCTCAGAGCTTCGGGGGAAAGCCCACTTATCCGTGCGTAGAGCTTACGTCACCCGGAAAGCCAAGTCCCGCGCAAGATTTCGCGAATAGGTACCAAAGTAACTAGATAGTTAAGTCCTGCCGGAGGATAGGCTTACCTGTGGGATGGGGGACACTTTGTTCGCGGTCACAACGAATGATTTGCCGGTCGGACCAAGCCTTGAGATGCCCGGTCGGCCCAGCGTCAATTGGACGGAGGATGCAAAGGAATGACGACTTCTCCCGCGCCGGTTCGGTATCTTAGCTCATAAGAAGCTCCTGGAACCGCCGGGAAATACAGGTATCCCGCGACGGCCTTCGTGGTGCTTCCACTGGGTAGCTGTTTCTCCCTCAACTCCGTCGCCATCGTCCTTCGGTCGGCATCAACGGTATGCGGCTCTCTCGCCGGGCCGCCCGTCTCTACTGCAACGCCCGCGGTGGTCGACCAGCCATGTGGGTGTTGCTCATATGGGCCATTGTTGTAATTGGGATCGTTGGGATCGCCGTGCCCTGCCGTGTAAGTGACGCCCGTGACGGGAGTGATTGTAACGTCGTGGTTAACTTCTTCCTTTTTCGCCAGTTTCTCGGCGATCGCGTTGGGATCGGCCGCTGCAATCTCCTGCTTTTCACCCCGTACCGCCAGCACGAAATCCTGCGGTGAAAGCTGGACCTCGGACTTCGGGAACACGCCCACCTCAAGCACGACGTATTGTTTACCGAGGCTGGAAACGAACGTCTTTCGAACCTGCTTTTCGCTGAGCTGCGCGACACCAAACGTCGCTGTCGACTGATCGCTCGTTGCCGGGTAGCTATCGGCTTGCGCACGCGGTTTGATGCCTGCTCCGGACTGCGCAACGGCTGCAACGCCGAGAAGCAAAACAGCGGCAATCGAAGAGATAAGTCGCATCGCGATCAGAACTCCAGCTTGAGAGTCTTCCCACTCAGTACATAGATCCGCTTCTGAACCGCTTCTCCACCCGGCGGCCGCACCGCCAGATCGTAAGCGCCCGGCTTGATGGAGATGCTCTTCAGCTCACCGGCCTTTCCGGCGTAAGCGTTATCGATATACACCGACGCGTTCTTGTCCGCGTTGATTAACTTTATCGTTCCTTTGTCGGGCGCTGGCGTCGCAAAAAATCCAACCGGATAGAACGGCCCGAACGGTCCCCAATAGGGACCATAAAAACCGTCGTAGAGTAACGGCGAATAGCAGCAATAGCCGCTGCTGTATCCAAAGCCGAATGAAATGGCGCCTAACCTGACTCCAGCGGAAGACGGAACGGCAAACACAGCGAGAGCGCTGGCGAGAATCGCGAGACGAACCTGACGGGAGAACATGTGGTCCTCCTACTGGACCGTGGCCCGGCACGTGTCCGTGCAACTCTAATGTTAACCCAAGTTCAGAGCTGCTTTGTTACGTTTTGTAAATGTGAGCAAGATGCCGCCCAACCGAGGTCCGCTTCGGTGTTCGGAGTTTGGAAGGTGTTCTGTTTATTGCGCGGTGCTTGCCCCAGCAAAGTGGTTGACGGTTTTCTGCAGCGACGCATCGTCTTCCACGTTCAAAGCAGTTTTCGACCGGTCGATCTGCCGCATTAATCCGCTCAACACTTTTCCGGGACCAACCTCGATAAACGTATGCACGCCCTTGGCGATGAGCGCGCGCATCGACTGCTCCCACCTCACCGATCCGGTCACCTGCCGGATCAGCGCATCGCGAGCTTTTTCCGGCGACTGGATCACTTCCGCATCGACATTCGTGACCAGCGGAACTTCCATGGGATGGAAGGTAAGCGCCTTGAGGTCGGCCGCCAGTCGGTCTTGCGCCGGTTGCATCAGGGCGCAATGAAAGGGTGCGCTGACGGGTAACATCACCGCGCGCTTGGCGCCTTTTTGCTTCGCCAACTCTGCCGCCCGCTCGACTGCGGCAGTACTTCCCGAGATCACCACCTGCCCATCCGAGTTGATATTCCCAGGCTGGCAGCACGCGCCATCTTGTGCGGCTTCGCGGCAGACTTCCTCAACCTTTTCCAACGGCAGCGCGAGTATCGCCGCCATCGCGCCCACTCCCACCGGCACCGCTTCCTGCATATACTTGCCGCGGTTACGTACGGTCTTAACGGCGTCGGTAAACGAAATCGTTCCTGCCGCCACATGTGCCGAATATTCGCCGAGGCTGTGTCCCGCGACAAAGCTGGGCCCGTATCCCATGCTTTCAAGCACCCGAAACGCCGCTACCGAGACCGTTAGAATCGCCGGCTGCGTAATCTCCGTGAGCTTCAGCTTGTCCTCCGGCCCCTCCCAGCACACCTGCGACAACTTGTAGCCCAGCGCGGCATCGGCTTCGTCGAAGGTCTCCTGTGCGACTGGATACATCGCGGCCAGTTCTTTGCCCATGCCCACCGTCTGCGAACCTTGTCCGGGAAACAGAAACGCCGTGCTTTCGAGAGTGGCCTTAGTCATCGTGCCTTCCATGTTGTGGCCCGCCATCGCGCTGCACCGCAATCTCCTGGGCGATGGTCTGGTTGATCTTGCGATCGGCAAATTCGCCTGCCACGCGAATCGCGTTCTTGATCGCATTTGCATTCGACGAGCCGTGCCCAATAATGCACACGCCCTTTACACCCAGCAGCGGAGCCCCGCCGTATTCGGAATAGTCCAGCCGTTTCTTGAAATCCGCGAAAGCCTTGCGCGACAACATGAATCCGACCTGGCTGCTGATCGTCGAGCGTAACGATTCCTTTAGCAGATACCGCACCGTCTCAACCAGTCCCTCGGAAATCTTCAGCGCCACGTTACCGACGAACCCGTCGCAGATAATCACATCGAGCTTGCCGTTGTAGAGGTCGCGTCCCTCCACGTTACCGACAAAGTTAATCGGCAGTTTCTGCATCAGCTTGTAGGCTTCGCGCGTCAGGTCGTTGCCCTTGCCTTCTTCTTCGCCGATCGAAAGCAATCCAACTTTTGGCCGATTGATATCGAAGATGTTGCGCGAATAGATCTCGCCCATGATGGCGAACTGTTCCAGGTTTTGCGGCTTGGAATCGACGTTGGCGCCCACGTCGAGCAAAATCGCGGCGCTTCCCTTCGAGGTCGGAAACACCGCAGCCAGTCCGGGACGATCGACTCCCGGTAACGCGCCCAGCACCATCTTTGCCGTTGCCATCGTGGCGCCCGTATTGCCGGCGGTGACGAAACCGGCGGCGACGCCGTCGCGCACCAGTCGAAGTCCGACGTGGATCGACGACTTCTTCTTCGTGCGCACCGCTTGCGCGGCCTTCTCATCCATGCCGATCACTTCTTCCGCCGGCACGATCTCGATATTGCGCAAAAAGCCCGCCGTGGGATGATTCCGCATCTCGGCGCGGATCGCATCCTCTTTGCCCACCAGTTGGACGTGGACGTCGTAACTGCGCGCGGCCAGAATTGCGCCTTCGACTTCAGGTTTCGGAGCGCGATCGGAACCCATCGCATCGACGGCGATGACTGTACTCATCGTTGGGTTATGAACCCCTTGTGACTGGTGGGCCTGGTTTGTATCGGAAGCCGATTCATCGTCGTGTGGCGCGGCCAAGCCGTGCCGATCGACTGCAGATGATCAACTCTGGGCTATGACCGCCGGGATACCACGCTGAGGATTGCTACTTCTTCTCTTCCACTTCCAGAACTTCCCGTCCCTTGTAATACCCACACTTCGGGCAGGCGCGATGAGGCATCTTCGCCTCGTGGCAGTTAGGACACTCGCTCGCCGAGTGCGGAGTCAAAAAGTCGTGCGCGCGCCGCGTTGCCGTGCGCCGCTTGCTGTGTCGCCGTTTCGGATTTGCCATGACTGCTGAACCTCTATCCTTTTGTCATTCCGTGCGCAGAGAGAAGTCCCTCTGGCTCGAAATTTTCTGCTTTACTTCGATAGTTTCCCGCGCAAATCTTTCAGCGCGTCCCAACGCGGATCGCCGGCCACTGGTTCGCACTGGCAGTCCCCATTGTTTAAATTCTTCCCGCACTGCGGGCACATGCCTTTGCACTCTTCGCGGCAGACCGTCTTGATCGGAACCGCCAGCAGGATCTGTTCCCGCAGAATCTCTTCCAGTTCGACGCCATCGCCCGCGTAGAAGGCAATCTCGGCGTCTTTGTCCTGCATTTCGCGCTCGTCCGGACCGACGTTCACCGACTGCGGACGGAACAGCAACTCAAACTTGCGATCCACGTCATACGGCACCGGTTCCAGGCACCGCGCACAAGGAATCTCCAGCTTCGTCGACAGCTCTCCGACTACGCGGATGTCCTGCAGAACGTGGCGCCGGCCGTCGTGTTCCTCAATCAGCGTCGCCCTTCCGCTCGACGTCAGCGGACCAACCTGCGTCGCCTCAGAGCCCAGATCGATCGTTCCCGGCTGAAACTCCTCGTCGAACTCCATGACATTGTCATGAAGTCTCAGGTAGTGCAGGCTGATCAACATCCCAATTCGCTCTTCGAGGAGCCCCGTTCCTTCCACCGCCGGAAAAAGACACACCTCCACGGCAGCTTCCGGACGCAAGATGCAAAACTCAAGAATAATTGGGCTTAGCCGCGAGTGTCAAACCCCGCCAGGAACGAAACCGTCGCCAACCGCGCATTAAGATGTTATCCCATGCGCTCTTCCATCCCACTCTACGACTCCATTGCCGATGAGCTCGATACCAGCTTCTTCGACGTTCCCCATCGCCGCGCCTACGATCAACTCGCCTGGGAGCGCATCTCCGCTCTTCTGCCCCAAACTCCCGCCACCATCATCGACGCCGGCTGCGGCACCGGACGCTGGATCTCTCGCCTGCTCTCCCTTGGTCATCGGGTGATCGGAATCGAACAATCGCCGCGCATGATCGACGTCCTGAAACGCAAGCGTTTCGACCAAGCCTTCACGCTGGTCGAAGGCCGCATGGAAGATGCACCCGTCGCGCCCGCCACCGCCGACGCCGTTCTCGCCATCGGCTCCGTCCAGTACACCGACGACCCCGCGCAGATGATCCGCAAATTCGCCTCATGGACCACGCCCGGTGGCTTCGTCGCCGTCCTCACCGATTCTCTGATGGCCTTGGTCCTGGAACTACTCAACGCCGGCAAGGAAGCCGAAGCGCTCGATCGACTCGCCACCCGCCGCGCCGTCTGGCGGCAGCACGGACACGAAGCCGACCTCCACCTGCTCGACCGCCGCACGCTTGAAACCTCTTTCGCCGACGCCGGACTCGATCGCATCGCCACCACTGGCCTGCTCATCACCGCCAGCGCCTGGGGAATCCCGCGCCTGCAACAAGCGCTCACCGCCGATGAGTCCCGCGTCCTCGATCTCGAACGCCAACTCTCTCGCGACCCATCACTGGCCGACGCCGGCAAACAACTCCTCGTCACCGGTTACAAACGATAGATCTCACCTCAGCGCAACCAACCAGATCACTTCGCTTCCGCCACCCCGTTGCCGGTCCCTTGCAGGCCGTTCAACCTCTTCTGCGCCAGGCTATAGGTCGCCGTCGGATCCGGCTCGAATTTCTCGGTCCATTCCACGCGCTTGTAACACGCGACCGCCGCATCGGACTGGTGGTAGTTCTCCGCGATTCGCCCGAACACATACCACAAGCTGCTGTCGGGCTTATCCATTCCGTGATCGTCCATCACTTCGACCAACAGGTGTTCTGCCTCGCGGGAGTTGCCGTTCTCTGCGTAAAGCGAAGCCAGCGTCTGCACGATGCCTGCGCTTTTGTTCAGAGACACCGCCTGCCGTGCCTGATCGATGCTCTCCTGCGTTACCTGGTGCTTCACCAGTGCGTCCCACGCATATTCGTTTCGATCGAATGCCGTCGCGTTTCCCGAGTCGATCAGTTTCTTCAAGATGACGGCCGATTCGTCAAATTTCGACTGCATGTCAAACCATCGGGCTTTTTCACGCAATACGTCTGGGTCGTCGGGAACCGCGGCCAGTCTTGCCTCAATCGCTTGCGACCAGGTATCCCAATCGTGCAGCCGGCCACACGCCACGCCGAGGATACTCAGAGTGGAGTTTGACAGGGGATACACCTTTAGTTGCCGCAATGCACTCTCCCTCACGCCCTTCCAATCTTCGCTGTGTACGTAGGCCTCCGTGAGAGAGTCCTCAAGGTATATCCGATCGTTATCGCTCTTCGCCGCGTCGCGTGCCGCGATGATCTCCCCGATCCATCGCTTCGAGTCCTTTCTTGCTGCCGCCATGCTCAACGCCGCATTGCGCATTTTGTCCGGATCGGCTGGATTGCCGCGCGTCCAGAGATGCGGGAATGCCCACCCCTGCAACGGATCGTCTCCGCTTGCGATCGAAATATCGGCTCTCGCCCAGTCCAGAATCTTCCGTGCCGCTTCCAGGTTGTTGTTCTTCAGGTGCTCCAGCACGATCGGCCCAAGATCCGGCAATGGCTGAACCAGTCCCACCAGTCGGTATTGGCCGGCTTCCTTCACCACGAACATCGATAAGGTTCTCGAACCGATCGATTGCACCGCCAGGTGATAGCCCGTTACATCGTCGCCTTCAACCGACATCTTTTCACTCGATAATGCAATGTCCGCGATCACCTCCCGTGGCGTGCCCGACTTCATAACCACTGGATCCTTCTTAGCGAGATCAATCGCCTCCTGTCGGCTGAGCCCTTGCAGCGACGAGCGGCTCAGCAGATCGACAATATCGCCCTCTCGTTTGCCTAACATCCCGTAGAGAAGCGATTTGTAGATGACCGAACGCGGGTCCGTATCTGGAACCGGCGCTTTGTCGATCCGCTTCGTGCGACTGTAGATGTCCGCCTGTTGTGCCGCTGCAGCGGAGTTCTCCTGGCCTTTCGCCGAAACCGTCATCAGCGCCGCCGCCTCCGGATAGTCCCGCATCCGCACCAGGATGTGTGCCGCATCCGCCAGCGCCGAGCTGCGCGTGCTGTCGTCCTGCGTCAGTCGTGTCGATTCCTCGATCGCTGCCGTCGCACTCGTCAACTCCACCGCTGCCACCAGGGCCATCGCACGGTGTTCGGCGTTCATCGATACTCCCGCCAATTCTTGTTTCAGTTCCTCAAAGTGCCCGCCGTACATCAGGTCATACAGCAGATTGTCGTTCCACTTCTTCGCCACCTCTTTGTCCATCTCGCGCACCTTCTTAAGTTCCGTAATGGCATCGTCGAGATGGCTCGTCGCCGAATACTGCATTCCATCGCTGCCGTGCTCAAGCAGAATCGCTAGGTCCACGTGCGTATAGACATCCGAAGGATCCAGTTCGATCGCTTTCCGGTAGGCCGCAATTGCTCCGTTGTAATCGAAGTCCCCTTTGAAGCGCCGGCAGACCATATCGTGCTCTAGGATCCATGCCAGATCCTGAAACGCTTTCGCCGATTTTGGTTCCAGTTCCGTTGCTAATCGCGCTTCTTTTCTCGCGGATTCGCAGAACCCGACTTCCATGAAGGCACGTGCCTCCTGCGAACGGTGCAACGCCTCTTTCGGATGCTGCGCCGCCACCGTCTCATATTGCTTGAGTGCCTCCGGAACTTTTCCTTCGGCCAATAGGGCGTGTCCGATGTTGTCAAACGAGATCATGATCGCGTCTCGCTGCTCGAATTGCCGGATGGCCGTCCGTATCGCCTCCGACTCTTCCGGCGTGTAGCGCCCCTTCACGGTGTCGAATCGTAACGTTGCCGTTATACTCCCATCCGCCTCGGTCGCGTACATGTACGTCAGCTTTGCCGGACCGAAGGCCTCTGTCTTGTTCTCCGGAAGGCCTCTTACCCGGTATCCGATCGGCGGGATCACGTGGTACTGCCATTCCGTGATAAACGGCGTGAACACATAATCCGACGTGCGCGCCTTCTTGGGTTTTTCTGTCTTTGTGTCTTGCTTCGTCTCTTTGTCTTGCGATTTCAGGTAGGCCGGCAGATCGGTGTAAATCGAGTCGGCAACGATGGCGATTTCGGCCTTTTCATCGTCCGTATATCCCCGCCTGCATTTTTCCGCCTCCACCCGAAGCTCGAATGGCTTGCCCAGGTCGTTGGCGTCATTGTGCGTAACCGAAACTAGCTTTTCTGCCCTGTATGTGTCTTTCACATACTGTTCCCATGCATCGTGTGATTGCTTGCCCTCCGTATTGGCATAGCTGTCCCGGAACCACGCCTCATCACCGCCCGTGGGGAGTGAAGTCTCGATCACTCGCGTCGCTGGCCCATTCTCGGCCAGCACGAACTCCCGCTTCTCTATGGTGACGTTGTCGTTCGACTCAGCGCTCGGGATGCGGATCAACTTGTCGGTGCTCCCATCCACAATCAGCGCCAGTCGCCCATCGTCGCCATCCGGGAGAGACCCGAAACGATGATTTTCCGCCGTGGCGTCAATCCATAATTCCGGCGACCCGGGCACATGAACGATCGCGTGATCGAACTCCATTCCCGGCAATTCTGGTTCAATGTCCTCGTCGTCTCCCGCCGACAACAGCGCCAGGTTCGCTGGGATTCCCGCTGATCGCAGCATCACTGTCAAAACCGCTGCCTTGTCTTTGCAATCGCCATATCCGCGCTTCAGCGTCTCCGCCGGATAGGCTGGGATCAGCGCTGCCTCACCAAACTCCACACCGGTGTAACGAACTTTTTTGTGCAACAGGTACAGCAGCTTGCGGATTTTGTCCTCTCGCGAATCGCCCGGCTTCACCGTCTGCTTCACCAGCGCCTCCACATCGGCGGTTCGCAGCTTCGCCTCGATCATCGCGTTGTAGCCGGACGCAATCGCCCCCCAGGATGCTCCCGTCGAGAGATAAAGATAGGGGCTGCGAGGAACATCGCTCGGTAGTCCCGCATCGGCCGTTTCCAGGATATCCATGTGACCCTGCTCGAACCGGTACTCGACCATCTCGCCCGAGATCTTTTTCTCCATCGACAGGTTCGGCAACAAGCGGCTCACATATTTCACCGGAATCGTTTGCGGAGCCCTCACCGTGATGACCGTCTTCTCTACCGGCCCCGCGAAAGAGCCGACCCGGATGTCGCGAGCCACCCCGGCTGCGAACATCGGGGCATGTTCCTTCATTACGATTTCTTCCTCGACCACCGACCCCACGGCCACTGACGGCAGGGGCCCGCGATAAGCCTTCCCGTCTTCATAGACGTTCGGCGAATCTTCATTCATCGGGCCTTCGGTCAGCGCCTTTGCGTCCAGCACGTGCTCGACACCATCCGTGGTTATTACACGCGCCCGGATCACCGGACGGTCTTCGTACCACGGATACCAGTCCGCCGAAACCGCGCCCCAGTTTTCCACTGCTCTTTGTGTGTCGACCCGGAAAGTTCTCCGTAACGTAAACGTTACACGGTTCTCTGCATCGACGTCATAAGTCTTGTCCTCGAGCAGGATTACGACATCTCCGCCGTCGGTGTTCTTCGCGCCTGCGGCATTGTCGAGCAGTTGCCGCGGCGTTGCGGTGAAGAGTGTGTTCTGTGCAACCGCAACCGCGGTGAGCACGAAAAGCGAGAGCACGAGAACGGCGCAAGGCAGTAAACGAGACTTCATCGGACCGGTCCTGAACAATGTTTTGTGATCGCACGCCGGGGGAATTTATGCGCGATGTGAGAGTACCCCGTGCCGGGTACCCCATTCAACCTTCCTTCTGGTTCAGTGGCGTCTGGTGAGTGGGGTCGTGGTGGTACTCCCATTCAAACCTTCCTTTGGTTGAGTGGGGTCCGGTTGAGTTGGTCATGGGCGGTGTCCCCATTCAAACCTTCCTTTGGTTGAGTGGGGTCGTGCGCTCCGTGCACTCCGCCCTCCGTGTTTTCCTTTGACTTTACCGTTCGCCGATTACCAATTACCGTTTTCCCGATGGACATCCCCGCACTCCTCCATCCTTATATCGATGGCTTGACGTCAGCCCAACTCGGCCAGGTCTCGACGTACCTCGATCTCCTCCTCCGCTGGAACGCCCGCACCAATCTCACTTCCCTCCGCAATCCTGAACATATCGTGTCACGACATTTCGGCGAGTCATTCTTCCTCGCCGCCCAACTCTTCGGGGCCGGAGGTTTTCAATTACCAATTACCAATCACCAATTACAAATCCTCGACGTTGGTTCTGGCGCCGGCTTTCCCGCCATCCCGCTCAAGATCGCTTATCCCCAGATCAACCTGACTCTGGTCGAAGCCCACCACACCAAGGCTGTCTTTCTTCGGGAAGTCCTGCGCGCGCTCCATCTTGATGCTGAGGTCAAGAATGTCCGTGCCGAAAGCCTTCTCCTTGGCTCAGCCGACCTGGTAACCCTCCGCGCGGTAGAGAAGTTCGACTCCATTCTCCCCATCGCCGCCCGCCTCATCCGCCGCCCAACCACTCCGCATTCCGGTCGAGCAGGCCTGGCGCTATTGGTCAGTTCCACCCAGGTCTCGCGTGCTCAGGAATTGCTCCCAAACTTCCACTTTCGCCCTCCAACCCCCCTTCCCGGATCCCAAAATCGAGTGATTCAACTCGTTGAACCAAGGTAGTTAACAGGCAGTGGAACACTGGCCAGCCACTACTGCCCAGTTACGCGTTCCAGCCCCATATATTCCGTCCAGTTGCACGCTTAGGAAGGATGGTTAACCATTTGCTTCCTAAAGCTGGAATGTTTGATATTGCACTCCTTTACGTGCAGATTGATGCGCTGGCGACATTTCCACAGAAATTCCAAAACGGGAATCAGACCAGTAAAGGTGGTCCGTAGAAGGCCCCAAAACCAGTTCTCTACGGAGCGAAGTGGAATTAATCTGCAGATTTTGCCTAAGCGGTGGAATAGATATCGCTGCTAGAACTGGACTGTCCAATTTGCTGATCGCCGCTTTCCACAAAACATTCACAACGGGTCATCTGACTGATAACCCCCACGAATCCAGATAGTTAACTCCATTGTTCCACGTGGAACATTCTGCAATTTACCCAAATTGTTCCACGTGGAACATCCACTGCACCGTTTTCCGGCCTTGCTTCCGTTACCGCGATTGATAAACTCAAAATGCTCTCGATCTCCGAAATCTCCATGGGACGCATCATCGCTGTTGCGAATCAGAAGGGTGGCGTCGGTAAAACCACGACTGCCATCAACCTTGCGGCATCGTTTGCCGCCGCCGAAGTGCCTACACTCATCGTCGATTGCGATCCGCAGGCCAACAGCTCCAGCGGACTCGGTTTCCAGAAAGATCCCAGTCGCCTCGGCACCTATCACGTTCTGATGGGCGAGGCGAAACCGTTCCAAGCTATGCAAAACACGGCAGTCGAGGGGCTCTGGGCCATTCCGTCGAGCAAGGACCTGATCGGCGCAAATGTTGAGTTGGTCGGAGCCGACGGACGGGAGTTTCGGCTGCGAAATGCGCTGGAACCGCTGAAAGAGCAGTTCAAGTTCATTGTGCTCGACTGCCCGCCGGCGCTCGACTTCCTGACCTTAAACGCCCTGGTTGCCGCCGATTCCGTGCTTATCCCAATGCAGGCGGAATACTTTGCGCTGGAAGGAATTAGCGAGCTGCTCGATACGGTCGAGCGAATCAAGCAGTCCTTCAATCCCGGATTGGCGATCGAAGGTGTGGTTTTGACCATGTACGACGACCGCACCAACCTGGCTCAAAATGTTGCCCAGGAACTCAAGAACTACTTCGGCGACCGGCTATTTGAGACGACGATCCCGCGCAACATCCGGTTGGCCGAGGCGCCCAGCCATGGCAAACCAGCGCTGGTCTACGATCCGCGCTCCCGGGGAGCTGAGTCGTATATCAAGTTGGCAAAAGAGATCATGGATCGGGTACTTCAACCTTCGGCAACGGCTGAACTGGTGAATTCCGTAGATGTTGGTCACTGAAGTCCGAAATGTTCCACGTGGAACAATTCCGCCTAAACACATTGCTGAGAATCATTTGAGTGGAGATTAAGCCGTGATTGGCTCGGAAACAGATAAGAAAAAACAAGTTTTGGGGCGAGGACTGGGCGCGCTGATCCCGGCAGCCCGGGGCACGGGACAGCCTGCAAGCGGCGTCGAGATTCAAGCGCAGACGCAGGCGGGTGAATCTGTGCGCGAGGTTGCCGTCGGCGATATCGACGCGAACCCGTACCAGACTCGTCTGGATATCAACGAGCAGGGAATTAACGAACTCGCCGAATCGATCAAAGTTCAGGGCATTATGCAGCCGATCGTTCTGCGCCAGGTTCCCGGCGGCCGCCTCCAACTCGTTGCTGGTCAACGCCGATTGTTGGCTTCGCAGCGAGCGGGGAAGGCGACGGTTCCGGCGATTGTGCGCCAGTTGTCCGACGAGCAGGCGATCGAACTGACGATCATCGAAAACCTGCAGCGTGAAGATCTGAACCCGCTCGATCAGGCGGCGGCGTTTGAGCGTTTATCGTCGAAGTGCGGGCTGACCCAGGAGCAGATCGCAGCGCGCACCGGCAAGGAGCGCGCGACGGTCGCTAATTACATGCGGCTGCTAAAGCTGCCTGCCGAGATTCATTCGGAAATCCGGCGCGGATCGCTTTCGATGGGCCACGCACGAGCGTTGATGGCACTGAATCATGTTGAAGATCAGTTGCTGGCGGCCAAGAAGATTGAAGAACGTGCGCTTTCCGTCCGCCAGACGGAGACTCTGGTCGCCGAATGGGGACGTCCGAAACCTCGCAAACCGGAGAAAGAGGTGGTGGCGAAAGACCCCAACGTAAAGGAAACGGAGCGGTGGCTGCTGGCGCGCACGGGCTGCAAAGTGGACATCGACGACAAGAGTTCGAAGGGGAAGCTGACGTTCTTCTACAACAACCTGGAAGACTTCGAGCGGATCATGCACTTTTTCGAGGTTAAAGAGCGGTCGCAGGAGGAAATCGACGCCACGCAGAGGGAAATCGACGAACGGTTGCGGCGCGAGGGGAAACTGTAAAGATCAGTGGATAGTGAATAGCAGATAGTGTGCGGACGCCGCTTGTAACTATATGGTTACACAGCTCCCAGCGCACAGTCTTTACCTTGTAACTATTTGGTTATACGCTTCCCGGTGCTTCACCCACCACCCTTTTCCGCAAAGAAGGAGAAACAGGATGGAGCACACAGAATCGTAACGTCAGCGTTTGTCTGCGCACCCCGCCCAGGGGAAATCGACCTTCGACCTGACCAACAAACAGTATCGCGACCCGCGGAAATCCACGCCAGTTGTAACTATATCGTTAGCCGCATCAATCTCAGCCTCCCGCCAAGTGCCGCGCCCGGCGTTTTTCCGTCGGAAGCGTTGGTTTCCACATTTCGTAAATCTGTAACGCCAGTGGGACCGTCGGGGACAAAACGGTGTTAAGCTACTCTGCTTAATTTCACCGGGAGCTCTTTTTGATGTCGACCCCAGCTTTTTTCCCTCTTCGCCAACTCTCTTCCTTTCAGCGGTTTAGAGCAAAGGTACCGATCGCCGGAGCCATCCTGACCATATTTGCGTTATTGATGACGGCGTGTGGCGGCGGAGGCGGGGGAACAACCGGAGGAGGGAGCACCCCACCCACGGGGGGCGGCACGAACCCGACGACGCTGAAGGTATCGGCATCGCCAGCCACGATCCAGGCAAGTTCGGGCAACTCTGCGATGATCACCATCGACATCACCCTGCAGACCGGATACAGCGGGGGGACAACGGCGACAGTGTCTGGATTACCGGCTGGGATCACGGTTGCGGTGCCACAACCGATTGCACTGGGGGCAGGCCCACAACAGATTCCAATCTCATGCGATGGCACGACTCCAGCGGGAACCTACACGCTGACGTTGACGATAACCGCAGGAACGCAAACGACCTCGACGACGTTCAGCCTGGTGGTATCGGCGGCGGCAGGAAACTCGCTGGCGGCGACGATTTCCTCCCCCACGGTCATGGCCGGACAGGGCGCGCAAATTTCGGTTACCGTGACCGTGCCGAACGGGTTTAACGGAGCTGTGACAGGAACAGTGACGGGACTGCCCAGCGGAGTCACGCTGTCATCGGCACAACCCATCCCTCTGCTACCGGGAACGCAGTTGATCGCGGTGGGCGCAGGCAGCACGGCAACCCCGGGAAGTTATCCGATAACGCTGAACGTGACAGCGGGAACCCTGATGACGACAGCATCGGGGACGCTGACAGTGACCGCGGCGGGGCCCGCGGCCCTGGGTATCCCAGTGAATTCGTTGTTTCTGTCGCCGGGCAACGGTAACAGTATTGATCTAGAGTGCCTTCCAGCGGGCGGCACCGGGACTTGCACGTTAAGCACAACGATCACTGGATTGCCGGCGGGCGTTTCGGTGAATCCGTCGATGCCGTTCAACGTGACGACCGCAGGAACGGTGATTACGTTTACGGCGTCGAGTTCAGTGGCGGCGGGACAGTATCCGATCACGTTCGTGGGAACAGTAGGCACGTTTCAGGCGACGTACAACATAACCCTGGTAGTGGGGTACGCCGATTACTGGTTCCTCAGCTACACCCCAATTCCCCTGGTGGTGCGGTTCGGATCGCAGTCAAGCGTGACCCTGCAAACGGGATCTGGTGCCGGCGGAGGACTGCAAAGCAATTACACGCTCACGATGTCGGTTAGCGGACTGCCTCCGGGAACGACCGGGACACTGACGCCCTCAGTGATTTCGCCGGGTCAGAGCACTGTGCTCACAGTGGCGGCCGCGTCGAATGCGCCGATAAACCGCAACTACAGCGTGGAGGTAACAGCGACACCCAGTATCAGTAGCGAGCAGCCTCAATCGGTCCAGCTGGATGTAAGTGTGGTCCCGGCAGTGGGAAGTTTGCCAAACGACCGGAGTGACTACGTCGAGACTGATGGAGAAGTGGTGAGCGCCGTGTATGACGCCACGCATCAAGTGGTGTTTGCAAGCGTTCCGAATTGGGACGTGGTCGACGTAATTTCGCCTGCGACCAAAAAGATCGTGAACAGCATACCGATTCCAGCGCCGCATACCCTCTCGTGGAGTCTGGATGGCACGCACATCCTGGTGGGCACGAACACCGCACAGATCTTCTGGATCGACCCGAGCACAATGCGGGTGGACAAGAAACTAGTGCTGCCACAGCCCGATCCCCAGAGCTATGCCGTAAGTTTCAGGAGCGCGAGCGAGCTCGCTGATGGGACGTTGCTGATTGGCGGAAGTTCGCTGATCTTCAACCCGGCGACGAACAGCTTCAACAGCCTGCCGCTAGGCAACGTGGGTGGGCCAGTAGATAGCGTGGTCAGTGCAGATGGAAGAAAGATCCTCTGTAAAGAAGAGCAAGGAAGCAGCGTTCAACTTTACGATGTAGCCGCGGGGATGGTGACGCAAACCCTGAACTTCCCACAGGCGGTGGGCTCGATCGCGATCAACCCCACCGGAACACGATTCCTGATTTCCGACTACACCAGAGGCGTGGGGATCTATGACCAGAACCTGGCGCTGATCAACCCCATTGTGCCGGTAGGCACGGGCTCTGAGCCAGCGGGATTGTTATTTAGCAGCGACGGGACGCGAGCGTACATTTTCGACCAGGCGGTGTACACCTACGACATGGGCAGCGATGTGTTGCTGGGACTGGCGCCGGAGCTTCCCGGCATACCGCTCACCAGCGACAACACGGGACTAACTTTCCTCGACACATCGTACGGGCTGATGATCGACGACACGGCGAATTTCGTGAGCAGGGTGGTGATTCCGCCATTCCTGAATTCGCCCATGCCGGGCTATGGAGCGGTGGGTCAGGCAACGACGGTGACATTCAATTTCGGCTTGGCGGAGCTTCCCGATATCTACTTCGGTGGAATCCTGGGTTCACAAGAGAGCCTGGCGGTAGGCACGGGCGAGCCGACGGTTACAACTCCAGCGATTACACAGCCGGGTCCGGTGAATATGAAAGCGATTTCGCCGGAAGGAGGCGTAGCGATCCAGCCGCTGGCATTTACCTACGGTCCGTGGATCCAGTTTCTGCGAGGATCAGCGGGCGATCCGGCGGGCGGCGTAACGGCATCGCTGGTGGCGTTGGGAGTGCCATCAGACGGATCGGGCGTGCAAGTGACAGTGGGTGGTGCGACGGCGACTGGGGTACAAGTCAGCGCCCTGCCGCAATATTTAGTTCCCAATGCATACCCGGCGCTCCTCGTAACCTTCACCGTTCCACCCGGCGCACCGGGGCCAGCGGATGTCACCCTGACAACGTCGGATGGAAGTAGCACTTTGCCGAAGGCATTTCATTATCTCGCAAGCGTAAGTGACTATTCGTCAGCAGATACATTTGCGGATGTGTTGTTTGACAAGGCCAGGAACCAGCTGTACCTGACGGCGGGCGATCACGTGGACGTTTTCTCACTCTCGAGCAATTCGTTCACGGGAACGTTAATACCGAATAGCTTATCGGGGCAGAAATCGCTGACGGGACTGGCGCTCACACCCGACGGAAGCAAGCTGGTGGTGGGAAACAAGAGCGACAATTCGATTGCGGTAATTGACCTGAACACGCAAAGCAACGCTGGGGTCTTTTCTCTGCCGGCACCGACATTCAGCAACTGCGTGCCCGCATCGCTCGAGCTGGCGGCCACCAACGATGGTCGAGCCGCGGTGGCGATCAACAACGGATCGAACGGTTGCGCTCTCCCGAACATAAGCCTAGTGGATCTCGCGTCGGGACAAATCACCACTCCGATTCCGTCCAGCTGTTTCTCATCGCAAGTTGCCGCCACGAGCGATGGAAGCGTTGTGGGTGCGTTCGGCGGATCACTATGCGTTTTCCATACCGCAGATTCGAGCGTGAGCAGCACGATCGTCACGGACACGGTGCTTGGAGGGGCGGTTTCGGGAGACGGCAATATCTTTGCCATGGGGAACAGCTACTTCCTGGATTCCGCAATGAACCTCGTGGACGAAAGCAGTGGCTTTGGGGCGACGATCCTGCTGCATCCTGACCTGCCGAGTAATGAGATCCTGCTGAACAACAGCGGCAGCCTGGCCTACACGGCGTACAACTCGTCGTTCGACGTTGTGGATGTGGCACACGGGACGTTGAGGTCATGGGTTGCACTCAAGGAAAACGTCAGGCAAAACCTGCCGGCCCCGTTCACAATCGACGATGAGGGAAAGAGAATCTTCGCGCTGACTGACAAGGGATTGACGATCGTGCAGCTTGATGCCGTGCCTTTGTCGATCGGGAGTGTAAGTCCGGCGAGTGCAAGCACGGGATCAACGGTAACCGTTCACGGCAGCGGATTCGATGCCAATACGTCGGCGATGATCAACGGGGTTGCCGCGACAGCGGTAGTCGTCGATAGCAGCACGCTGCAGGTGACACTGCCGAGTGTCGGGGCTGGCGCGGCGGAGATTAGCGTGGCCACGCCGAGCGGACAATCGTACAAAATGGAGGCGGCATTCGTAGTCAAGTAGGCAGCGGACAATAGTGTCCGCTCCACAGTTTCATTTCCCGAGGATGCCTTCGATCTGACGCAGGTGGTTGAGGTCGTGTCCGGCGTTCATCTGGATGACCGTGCGCACGGTTTCCTTGCCGCGTTCAGCGTGCATTCCGAATTTGTTCCAGCCTGCTTCGTCAAGAGAACGGTAGAGCCGAAGATTGTTTTCGCGCGCGGCGGCAAACGCGTCGAGTGTGGGCGCCGGTTCGAAGTTGTTGTAGCCAAACGCCTGCTGCCAGGTGTCCTGATCGAAAGCCTGTATGGGCACGCCGTCAGGAGATCCGAGAATCGTGCGGACGCGATGTCCAATGACAATTTCGACATCCGAAAGATGCGCGGTGATCTCAAGGACGGACCAGCGCTCGGGGGCAGGTCGCGTGCGCAGTCGTGAGTCAGGCAACCGGTAGAGCAGAGAACGGAGACGCGTGGGCGTTTCCGAAAGAACGGCAAGCGGATCGTGATCGCCCAGGCACGTACGGATTCGCGCAATGTACTGCTGAACGGTTTCAGCCATGAAAAACCTCTTTATCCGGGAACAGAGTCACGGCAAAGGGAGGGAGATTCAAAACATCTGGCGACCTGGTGACCAGATGAGCTGAATGAGGGCCGGCTGTCTCCATCGAAATCGGCTCCGACGATGGGACACGCTTAACTGTGGAACCTGCTCATGCTCGATCGTAAAAACGGAAGAAGAGCGCCGGCTTTGAAACAGGCTCGGCCCGCGCGGTCAGCTCGGCCAACTGCTTCTGGTTGTAAGGCGTGAATTCGCGCGCCAGATGCACGTTTTCCTCGAGCTGCGCGATCGTATCGCAGCCGATGATCACGGTGCTTACGGGTTGCGAGAGTGTATAGTACATCGCTTCGCGCATGTTGAGCGGGCCCGATCGGTTGGTCTGGATCGCCATCCCTTCCCATGAGTGCTTTTGGGCGTCGATGGAGGGCGGAGTCCAGGAAGCAAGCAATCGTCCGCGGGCAGGAACTTTCATCCCAATGATGCCCATCTGTTTTTCGACTGCAAGCGGCAGAAGTTGGTCGCCGAAACTGTAGTGGTGCGGATCGGCGGCGTTGACCGCCATCAGGATGCAGTCAAACGGGTGGCGATGGATGGCCTCGATGAGGCATTCGGGGCGATAGTGTCCGGTGATGCCGAGATATTTGACGATCTTCTGATCGCGCGCCTGGAGCAGGGCTTCCATGGCGCCGCCCTTGGCCCAGATCTGATCAATGTCGGTCATGAGACCGAGATCGTGCAGTTGCCAGAGATCGATGTGATCGGTTTGCAGGAGCTGGAGGGACTTTTCGAGCATGCGCCAGGAGTCGTCGCGAGTGCGCTCCTTGGTCTTGGTGGCGAGGAAGGTTTCGTTGCGGCGGCGCTTCATCACTTTGCCGATGTATTGCTCGCTCCAGCGCTCGGGTCCGCCATAAATGGAAGAGGTGTCGATGTAGTTGATTCCGAGATCGAGCGCGCGCTCGACGATCGGAACAGCGATGTCTTCGTTATGAGGATGCTCAAGCGCGGCCTGTCCGCCAAGGGAGAAGATGCCGACTTTGTAGCCTGTCTTGCCGAGATTGCGCGTCGGCATGGGTGCAGGCTTTTCGGTTGCCGCAGACGCGGACGCGATGCCCGGAACGGCAGTGGAACCGATCGCGGCGGCGGTAAGAGCTCCGGTGGTCTTCAGAAAAGTGCGGCGGTTGTGCTTGCTCATGAATGCGCTCCCGGCGGAGAAATCGACCGATAAGTTTGAACCTCGAAACGGGCGATGGCAAGTACGAAGGGAACGTGGTTGTGTCTCAGCTTGGAACCTGGGACGGATGGTCGCGGCGAAGGCGCGTGAATAGGTAAACTACGTGCATCAACATGGTGACGAACTTCATGCCACTGGGCGCCATGCTCGAATCCTGGCCGGCCCCGGGATTGGTTCTAGGAATCTTCATTGTGTTCGGCGCGGTCGTCGGGGCTGCTGGTGGGGGCCTCGCATTCGCCAGGGCTAAAGAACGTCTGTGGCAGCGCCTTGTGCTCGGGGCCCTTGCTGGGGCACTGACTAGCCTGGTCGTATTTTTCTCGATGAGGGGCCCGGACGACACCTGCTGAAGGCCATCGGACGAGGGAAAAAACTTTAGGTCCTCTTCGGTAGTTTGCTGATTTATTTTGCTTCCGGAAATGGATACCACACAAATAACAAGCCCCACCCGAGTCCTTCGACCCGGATGGGGCACCCCACCACAACTTCAACTTGCTTCTACTGTTCTCCGGCGGGAGGACCGCTCGCTCCCCACATCACCGAAGTTCCGCCGTCGTTGCTCGCGCCCCACATCACGCTGGTGCCGGCATCGTTCGTAGCTCCCCACATCACCGAAGTGCCACCATCGTTGGTGGCTCCCCACATGACCGACGATCCACCCGGACCAGCGGCGCCCCACATCACGCTCGTTCCGCCGGAGGTCATCTCAGCCGGACCGTAAACCGCGACTGGGGTCCATGCCGACGACGTTCCCCACGTCGAGGACGAATCGCGCGTCAGATACACGTTGCCATTCGAGCTGAGCACCGCCGTCGGAGACATCGCCGTACCCTTGGCAGTGTCGTTGCTCGCGAGGGCGGCGGCGAGGTCGACGTAGCCAGCGCCTACCGTGAAGACATCGTAGTAGCTAACATAGGTGTTACCTGTAGCCGGATCGTAAACGCTGCTCGACTGCGGGAACGATTTGCTCGCCGTCTTCATCAAACGAGCCTTCACCTGGTCAGGAGTGAGCGTCGGATGCGCCTGCAGCAGGTCGGCGACAATGCCGCTGACCACGCCGGTCGCCATACTGGTCCCGCTTAGCGTGAAATACGAAGTCGAAGACGCGGAGCTGCCGCCATACATATAAAAGTTGTACGGAACCAGATTGCCCGGCTCCGAACTCTCCAGCGTTACGCCGGGAAGCTCCGTGGAAACGAGCAGGTTTCCGGGCGCGACGAGATCGGGCTTCACGATGCGATCGATGAACGTCGGGCCCTTCGAGCTGTAGCTGGCAATCTGATCGTCGGCGCGCGTGGGCGTGTCCATTGTTTTCATGGCGCCGACGGTGATGACGTAAGGGTCGTTGCCCGGAGCGGTAATCGTTCCGTAGCCGTCGGTCGGCAGGTAGCGACCATCGTTGCCCGCCGCTACGACGACGACGATCCCCGACTTCCACGCCTGTTCGACCGCCTGGCATAGCGGATCAAGCTTGTAGCTCTCGTAAATGCCGCGTCCCAAAGACAGATTGATAACGCGAATGTTATAGACCGACTTGAGCGCGATCGCCGTCTGGATGGCGTTGATCACCGAACTGTCGGTACCGGCGCCATTGGCATCGAGTACGCGCAGGTTCAGGATCTTCGCGTTCGGGGCGATTCCCTTAAAGGTGCGCGAGTATTGGCTGCCGGTGGAGCTGGCGCCGTTACCGGCAATCAGTCCTGCGATATGCGTACCGTGCCCATACTGGTCGCCCGTGCTCGAAGAAGAAAGGAACGACTGGTTGTAAGCGACGCGCGAAAGAGGCAGCAGTGCGCTCAGTAGACCAGTACTGTTGAAATCTTTGTGCGCATTCACTCCGCTATCGATCAGTGCGACACCGATGCCCGATCCTGTAAAGTTCGAGTTCCAGGCGGCCGGAGCATTCACAGCCGGGCCTGGCGAATCGGCCATCAGGGTCAGGGGCCGGTCACGGCTGATGTACAGAACGTCGGAGCGATTCGAGAGCGTCTGGATGGCGTTGCCGTCGAGCTGAGCCACCAGTCCATTCACCAGCGGAAGCATCCCGACGAGTTTGCCGCCAAGGTTCAGCACATCGCCGACCACGCAACCGAGCAGTCCGAGCAGCCCGTTGCAGTTGGTCTGGGCCGAGGGCGCGTACTGCACGATCACCTGCACTTGCGAGCCCGAGGTATAGCCGCGCAGATCGGGCGAAATCTTCGAATCGTCGGCCCAACTCAAGCTGGCGCTCGCCAACAACAGAGAGACCATCATCACAAAAACAACTGGTTTCTTCATTCCCCACACCTGACGCACACAAATGGATGTTGCTCTCTGGAAAGCAAGGCGCGTACCAGAAGCGTCGCGGGCGTAAGTGACTGAAAACTATGACCTGGGGAAACATGGCTATGGGCGCGGAATATGCCAGCTTGTCGCGATGCGACATTTTGTCCCAAAGCACAGGTTGTAGGTGATTACCAAAGTCCTCTATCGCGAAATGGCCCTTCTGGTCGAGGATATCGCGATACGGGTGAGTATGGCCGAGGTTCAGCAAAGAGTGCGGCTGTTCGTGACGCTGGTGTGCGCGCTGGGCGCGGTGTGCGTCGGCGTGGGCATGTACCCGTGGCATTCGAGCAACCTGGTGCAGTTCGCGTGTTACCTGGTCCTTACCGCCGTTGCGTCAGGATTGAAGGTAATTCTGCCGGGATTCGAAGCTACCGTTTCCGTTAATTTTGTCTTCTTTCTTCTGGCAGTCTGCAATTTAAGTTTGTCGGAAGCCCTGGCGCTCGGCGCGACCGCAGCACTTGTCCAATGCTATTGGAAGGCCACGCAGCGGCTGCGTTTCGTCCACTTCGGATTCAATCTCTCACAAGTAACGCTGGCGATATTCGCATCGTATTGGACCTACCGCTTGGCTCTGCGCGCGCTCAACGGGCACGGCCTGATCGCCTTGCTGATCGCCGCCATCGCCTACTTCCTCTGCAACACCTGGCCGGTCGCGACCGTCGTCGCCTTGTCGGAGCGCAAATCGCCGGCGACAAAGTGGACCGAGACCTACGCCTGGACATTCCCTTATTACCTGATCGGCGCCGCGATCACCGGTGTGGTTCAACTCCTGAATCGCGTGGCGGGATGGGAACTTTCCGTTCTCATCATGCCGGCGATGTACGCCATCTACTACTCGTACCGGCTGTACATCGGGAAGTGGGAAGAGAAGAATCAGCACCTCGAAGAGATGGCCCAGTTGCACTTGCGCACGGTGGAAGCGCTGGCACTGGCCATCGAGGCCAAGGACCACACCACTGGCGCTCACCTCGAGCGCGTGCGCGTTTACGCGCTGGAGCTGGCGAAAGATCTGGGCTGCACCGAATCAGAAACGGCCGCGCTGAAAGCGGCGGCTGTGCTGCATGACATCGGCAAACTGGCGGTTCCGGAACACATCATCTCCAAGCCCGGAAAATTGACGCCGGAAGAATTCGACAAAATGAAGGTTCACCCTGTCGTTGGCGCCGAGATTCTGGAGCAGGTGCATTTCCCGTATCCGGTTGCGCCCATCGTTCGCTCGCACCACGAGAAGTGGGACGGCAGCGGTTATCCCGACGGGCTGGCTGGCGAGGCGATTCCGATTGGATCGCGAATTCTCGCCGCCGTCGATTGCCTCGACGCACTGGCTTCGGATCGCCAATATCGCAAGGCTCTCCCGCTCGACGATGCGATGGCGCGCGTGGAAGCCGATGCCGGAAAACATTTCGATCCGCGAGTGGTCGCTGCGCTGAAGGCTCGCTACAAAGAACTGGAACTGATGGCGAAGTCGCAACAGCCGGAAGAAAAACCGAAGCTGAGCGTCGACGCGAAAATCACGCGTGGAGCTGCGCCGGCGGCCGGGTTCGCTGAGACCTCGACACCCAGGAACAAAGTCACCGATGGTGACAAAGCGGTCGAGGTCGTCCTGACAGCCCTGGTCGCACCGGAACACAATCTCGGATTTGGCGAAGCGGTTTCGACGGCTGCCATGCGGGTGCGAAATGGAATTTCGTTCGATTCGTTCGCGCTATTCGCAGCCGAAAACGATGATCTGGTGCCGTGTTTCGTGTTAGGGGAAAACTCCCGCGCTCTGGCGCGGTTGCGAGTTCGCAAGGGACACGGCCTTGTCGGATGGGTGGCGGAGAACCGCAACTCCATCGTGAACGGCAATCCGCTGGTGGAAGAAGGCTATGTCAACGAGCCAAGCGCGCTGGCATCGGCGTTGGCGATACCGCTCGAATCGAATGGCGCGGTGGTGGGAGTTCTGGCCCTGTATCACTGCAAACCAGGTGGCTTCGCGTCTGAAGATTTGAAGCTGCTGAACGCCTGCGCGAGCGACTTCGCTCGACTCATCGCACTACGGCAGCAGCATGGAGCTGTTCTCGATCACGGCGTAGTCTATGCCACTGCCAGATCGAAAGAGCGCGATATGGCCGCCGTCGCCCACTGACGCGGAACGGGGGGATCTCCGACCGCCCGCGACACATAGCCTCGTCACTCACCGCGCCCCATCTCTCGCGACAGCAATCGTAAACATCTATTCCGCGTTCCTTGGCATATTTGCCGCTGGCACTCCGCGTGGCCTTACCGATAATGTTACCGCCGTCTGTCGTGAAAACAAGTCGAGCACGCGGCCTAGACGGGCAGTGTTGAAGAGTTCGGGACGTTCGCTGTCGAACCAGTCTGGCGGACCAATCGCCATTCCGCAGAACGCGTCGGCCCAGTGGTGCTCAACGCCTAAAGCCATCGCGTAAGGCAGGCATCGCTCGAAAAGCTCGGCCGGCAGGCGCTCCAAGCGATCACGATCAACGGTGTTCAGGAAGTCGCGAAAGCCCTGAATCTCTCGGTATGCTCGCATCCCCTTCATCGTCTTTGCCGTCAAATTTCGCCCGAGAAGATGGACGATCCCCGCCGATACCACTATGGCGATCAACGAGAGTAACCACGAGTCGCCAAACGAAAACAAGCCGAACCATTGCACCGCGTATAAAATCGCGCACAGCACCAGAACATTGAAAAGTCTTAGCCACGGCGCCGTTTGCGGATCGATCCAATAAAAGCCTTTCAGTCGCAGCCGCGCCCCGAGTTGCGCCTGCAACGCCGGAACCACCGAATAGAACCGCAGGGAAAGGCTGGAAAGCTTCGTCCATTGGCCGCCGTAGAAGGTATGGAAGAGCACCGTCTGTTCGTGCGGCGCCAGATCTTTCCACTCCTCCATCGGGCGCAGCAAGCGAAGCACAAAGTCCTGCCCCGCAAATTCAACGCCCTGGTCCGGAGTGCCCTGCTCAAGACGAATGTACTTGCGAACCGCCAGATCGATCAGGGTCGCGGTAATATCGCGAGCATCGAGCGAATCATCGATCAGCAAGCCCACTTCCGCCGGCGTCAAACCCGCCGGAGGCTCATATCGCGCTACGATCGATTCCGATCTTTCTTCGGGAACGCCTTTAATCCACCGCAGAACCATCATCACCGCCAGGACAATCAGTGGAAGCAGCACGATCGTGTTCGCCCGAACAAACCAGACGACCCGCTGCCAGGCGGGCGGAGCCGCAATGATCCCGTGCGGGATCGCCACATCGATCAGGAGATGGTCGTGCGGCCCGAGTTGCGATACCGAGAACCATACGCGATCGGGTCCCGCACTCGATTCGCGCACAGGAAACACACCGCGCCCGCCGACATAGCCCTGGGCGGAGAAGCTGCCGGCCATTTCCGGCGGCACTTGCACAAATACGGTCACGTTGCTCGCATTACCGCGCCAATCTTCACCCGGATTCCAGAGCAGCCGATCGTCTTCAGCGTGAAATTCGATGGCGTTGCGAATCGCATAGACCAGCCGTACCTCGCTCACCCCCGGCGTTTCGATGTCGAGTTCCAGCTTTGTTTCGCGACGCTTGGCCTTGTAGTGGATGAGGCGGCCGTCCGCAGTCGTAACTTGCAGAATATCCACCACGCGTGGTTGATGAATCGACCATGCGCCCGGGTACTCAGCAGGCGTGCTCCAAATGAAATGGCTCGACGGCTCCGACGGAGTGAGGTGCTCCACCACTACAATCGAGCCGTTGCGCTGAATGCCGAGTACGGTATCGAAAGCGCTAAGATCAACCCCGGCATGCGCGGCCTGAATCAGAAGGAAGAGCAACGCGACTTGGAAGACGGTGCGAATGCCGGGATTATATTCTGGGAATACCCGCGAGTCAGGCGTGGTGCCTGTCTCGCCATCGTCAATCGGGAGTTCAAATTTGAAGAAGAGAGTGACAGCAATTCTTTCCAGGCTTCTTTTTGTGTTGAGCCTGACTGGCTCGCTGAACCTGTTCGGGCAGGCAGCCCCGGTTGAGATCGGCCTTGGCTTGAAACCGCCATTTCGATTCGTCGCCTACGGCGATGCGCGCTTCACCGATCCCAATAATAAGGATGCGTCGAACGCCGCGATTCGCGAGGAGCTGGTCAAGGCCATCGCCGATGCCCACCCGACGTTCATCACCATCGGCGGCGACCTGGTTTACAACGGCTTCGACACCAACGATTGGAAAGAATGGGATACCGAAACTGCCGAATGGCGGGACCAAAAGATCCCCGTTTATCCCGTCCTGGGAAACCATGAGATGCACGGCAACGTCGAGCAGGCCCTGGCAAATTATTTCGCCCGCTTTCCCGACCTGCAACACAGCCGCTACTACTCTGTGAGAACCGCTAACGCCCTGTTCCTGATGCTCGACAGCAACGAACCGGAACTCTCGGGCAAGCAAGGCAAATGGCTAACGCAAAAGTTAGACACGATTCCGCCCGAGATCGATTACCTGTTTGTCGTGCTGCATCATCCGCCATTTACGAATTCATCGGATCTTGCGAACCTGCACGGCGGAGGTCATTCGGCCCGGTCGCCCGAGAAGAAGCTGGCGCGACTGCTCGAGAATAGACAGCCTCACATGCATGCGCGAATCATCGTGTTCGGCAGCCACGTCCACAACTACGAACGCCACGAACACGGCGGAATCACCTACTTCGTCACCGGAGGCGGCGGCGCTCACCCGTACATGATTCCGCGCGCGCCAGACGACCCGCTACGAGGCTACGACGTGAACTATCACTATCTTCTCGTTGAGGTGAACAAAGATTCGGTGAAGATCACCATGAACCGTGTGGAACTCGTCGACGGAAAAGCCAAGTGGAATCAACCGGACGAGGTAACGATTCAGGCGGCAAAATAGAAGGGTGCCGCAGTGATTTTTATGCCTTCCCCAGCGCCGGATGCCTGGTGTGAAACTCCGTGGCCTGTTCGTATGCGCGTGCCACCGCCAGCAATTGCGCTTCGCCAAACAGGTTTCCCAGGAACGTGAAACTCACTGGAGTACCGTCAGGGCGGAAGCCGCTGGGCAGAATCAACGCCGGATGTCCTGTCAGGTTCGTCACCAGCAACTGCGTGCTGAATGTCGGCGCCGCGATCACGTCTACTTTCTTGAACAGCTCGGCCATCTGCTGCATGGCGATCATGCGCGCACGATTGCCGTTCACGTACTCCACCGCCGGAATGAATCGCGCCGAGCGAAACGCATTCGGCCAATCGTCAGGACCCTGTGCAGTCAGGAGTTTGTCGCGGCCGGACCGCGTCAGATCATCGAATGCGGCCGCAGCTTCCGACATCAAGATCGGACGCATGCTTCCCCATGGCAGCTTCGGCAACTCGACGGGAATCAGATCGATCCGCAATTTCGATCGCAGAATTTCCAGCGACGCATCGTCGAATTGTTTGGCTTCGATCCGGCGTGCGGTCTGTTCTGGCTTTCCTTTCTCATCTGGATCCGGCTTGTGTTCGAAATCTTCTTTGAAGTAGCCGATGCGCAGTTTGCGAATGTCGATATCGGCGTCCCAATTGAAGGCGTAATCGTGCACCGTGCGGTCATTTCCGTCAGGTCCGTAGATCGCATTCAGCACCAGCGCGCAATCTTCCACCGAGCGACAGAGTGGACCCAGTTTGTCCATCGACCACGAGAGGGCCATCGCGCCGGTGCGCGGCACCCGGCCAAACGTCGGGCGTAAACCCGTCGCTCCGCAGCGTGTGGAAGGCGACGAGATGGAGCCCAGCGTCTCCGACCCGATGGCGAACCCAACGCACCCTGACGCTGTTGCCGAAGCCGATCCCGCCGACGATCCGCTCGATCCCTGCTCCGGCTTCCACGGGTTGCGTGTCATGCCGCCGAACCACTGGTCCCCCATGGCGAGCGCACCCAATGTCAGCTTGGCGACGAGCACTGCACCCGCTGCATCCAGCCGGTTCACCACGGTCGCGTTTTCTTCGAACTTCTGGTTTTCGAACCCACCCGCACCCCAGGTCGTGCGATAGTCCTTCACGCCCAGCAAGTCTTTCGCGCCCCATGGAATGCCGTGCAGCGGACCACGATAGTGACCGGTCGCAAGGTCCTTATCCGCTTCCCTGGCCTGCGCCAGCGCTCGCTCTTCGGTCGGCGTGATCATGAAATGCAGCAGCGGATCGTACCGCTTCAGCCGCGCCAGATACATCTGCGTCAGATCGTATGACGATACTTTCTTCCGCCGCACCAGTTCGCCAAGATCACGGACCGAATAGAAAGCGACATCCTCGATGTTCTTAGGAGCCGCAGTCTCAGCCGGTCGGCTCATCCGCATGGCGCGCCGATCCGTTTCGAACTTCATGCCTGGCAGAACGGGATTGAAATCGAGCGCAGGCGCAACACTGTTCGGAATATTGAGACCGTGAAGCTGGTCGTACGACTTCAATCGCTCCTTCACGTCGTCGAGCATCATGGCTTCTTGTTCGTCGGAGAAATTCAGTCCAGCGACCGCAGCAGCGGCATTGAGATCGGCTTTGGAGAGCTCGGACTTGGCGACCGCCAATTCCGAGAGTAATAGCGGAAGCGCGGCGGATGCGGCGGAGAGCTTTAGAAAAGTACGGCGATCGGCGGCCATGGTGCAGGGATTATAGACAACTTCCCCGCCAAGATCGTCAACAGCAAACAGGTCATGAAAAGACGGTCAGCCGAAGAGCACAAACCAATAACGTTCGGACTCGTCGCTCAGTTAGAACACCAAGAATTTCTTCTTCTTCTTTTTGCCGGTCTTGTTTTCGGGCTTCGTGTCGGCAGCCATATAAACCGGCTTGGTTTCGTTGGGGCTCGCCGACGAATCCGTATATCCCTCTTTGATATCGATGAACGCATCTTCACGCAGCTTGGTGAGATAGGCACGCAGAGCCGGCTGCAGCTTCTGCATGTAGATGGCTTCCTGTACGTTCTGCTCGACATCTTTCAGGGGCGGAATACCAGCCTGAACGTGCTGATCGACTCTCAGGATCACGAAACCCTGCTTCGTGCGGATCACGTCCGTTGTCTGGCCGCTCTTCAGCACGAACGTCTTATCTTCTAATTCTTTCGCCAGCATCCCGCGTTTGAAGGCGCCGAGCGATCCGCCCTGCTGCGCGGTCGGGCCGTCGGAAAACTTGCGCGCTTCTTCGTCGAACTTCGCGCCCTTTTTTATATCCGCCAGTATGTCATTGGCGTTCTTTTCGGCTGCGGCTAACTGCTCCGGAGACGGATCCGGCGCTTTATCACCGTCCCGGCCGGGCTTTGTGGGCGCAATCAGGATCTCGCTCAGCACCACCTGTTCGGGTTGTTCCAACTCCTGCTTGTGCTCATCGTAAAACTTCTGCGTTTCTTCGCTGGTCATCTGGATGTGCGAACCAACTTCGCGCCCGATGACTGCCTGCGTAATGATCTGGTTGCGCAGGTTTTGCTTGAAGTCTTCCCATGAAATGCCTTGTTTTTTGGCCTCGGATTCCAGTTCATCCATATCCTTCAGGCCCATCTGTTTGCGCATTTCGTCGAGCTTCTTGATCAGCTCGGTGTCGCCGGTGATGTCCAGTTCCCCCGCCTTCTGAATCAGCAACTGTTGATCGATCAGGTCGCGCAGAATATCACCCTGGCGCTTGGTGATCTCTTGCTCGGCGTCAAGCCCCTTTTCGCGCGATTCGGAGACGATCTGTTCCTTGGCTTTTTCGAGATCGTTGCGGGTGATGATGGCGCCATTAACGCGCGCGACAATTTCTTCGACTATGTTGTCGGCCGCCGAAGCGACCAAGGCGAACACGATAACGATGAGGGAGGCTACGGCAAGCTTGCGCATGGGAGTTCGAATAAAGCTATTTTACATGAGCAGAACGGCTTCTGGACGGCGTCAGTCCCGCCAAAATTTTTCGGAAAGCGTGCAACGGCGGAATACATTCACGAGTCCTTAGTTAATGACCTTAGCACCTGCCGAAAGGTGTTAGACTCAAACCCAAGGGTGAGGATGCGTAAGGCTTCCGCGATTGCGTTGTTTGTCGTGCTGGCAATGCCGGCTCTGGCTCCGCTTCTTCTCATTCGATCCCCGCAGCCTGATTCCTCGTTGCCCCCTTGTTGCCGACGCGACGGCAAACACCATTGCGCCATGATGGCCATGCTGGAACGCGAGTCTCGGGAACCCGCGTTCCGGCAAGTTCCAGCGGTGTGTCCCTTCCGCTCGGCGAACATGACGCTGGCTCACACTTCGGTATTCTTTCCGCCACCGGCGTTCGCCTTCTACGCGAATGTCGTACGTCATCCCGCGATCTACACTCAAACCTTTGCCAATCTTTTGGTGTCGGAAGCTCGCAGTCATCAAAAGCGCGGTCCGCCGTCCCTCTTGAGCTAACCCATCCTCTTTTTTCAATTTGCCCAAGTTCGGCCGGAGTGCCGTAGCCACGTTGTGCCTCGCCTCCGTTGAGCTCGCTTGGGATGACCGTCCCCTCCGGGGATAGTTGAGGCTCATGCTTTGGAGGCTACAAATGTCCAAAAAATTGGTTTATCTCGCCATATTTGTGGCGATGGGGTCAACCTTGTACGCAAGCGTGTTCGGAACTGTGCGCATCATCGTTCACGACCCGCAACATCGCGCGATCCCTCAGGCGACGGTGAAGCTCGAGGGTAGTGGCTCGCAACCTTTGACGGTCTTCACCGATTCTCTGGGAGTGGCACAGTTCACCACGGTGCCGATTGGCATATATCGGCTCACCGTGACGGCACGGGGATTCGCCACCGAGGTACTCTCCGTGACGGCGATCTCCGACCGTGTCCAGGAAATGCACATCCCGCTGCAGATCCAGAAGGTGCAGGAGTCGGTCGAGGTGCAAGGCACGCCACAGGTCGTCGACAGCACATCCTCGACCCCGCAGACAACTGTTGATCGGCGGCAGATTGAACAGACTCCGGGTGCCGACTACACCAACAGCATGAAGTTCATCACCGACTTCGTCCCCGGCGCATACATGGTGCACGATCAGTTGCACGTCGAGGGTGGACACCAGGTCACCTGGGCCATCGATGGCGTGCCGCTGCCCAATACCAACATCGCCAGCAATGTCGGACCGCAATTCGACCCCAAAGACGTCGATTTTCTCGAGGCGCAACGCGGATCGTACCTTGCCGATTATGGCGATCGTACCTATGGCGTCTTTAATATCGCGCCACGATCCGGCTTCGAACAGCAGCGTACGGCGGAACTGACCACCAGCTACGGCAGCTTCAATCAGACCGACGATCAATTAAGCTTCGCCGATCATACGAACCGGTTCGCCTACTACGCGAGCGTGAATGGTAACCGGTCCGACTACGGCCTGGCTCCGCCCACCTTCGACAACATTCACAACCAGGAAGCCGGCGGCGGCGCCTTCACTTCGATGACTTACAACGCGCAAAACGGCGACCAGTTCCGCTTCGTCGGTCAGATACGCGGCGACTTCTACCAGGTGCCGAACAATCCCGACGATCCTACCGCCGGCGTCAACGATCGCGAACGCGAGCAGGATGCTTTCGGCACCTTCACGTATCTGCATCCCATTAACTCTTCGACCGTTCTAACCGTTTCGCCGTTCTTCCACTTCAACCGTGCCGCCTACGAAGGTGGCTGGTCGGATGTTCCCATCGCCACCGACAATCGTGCCTCCACCTACGCGGGCGGCCAGGCTTCGCTGACTTATGTGAAAGGACGACATAACGCCAAGGTCGGTGTCTACGCCTTTGGCCAGCATGACAACACGCTGTTTGGGGTGATCGCCAACGATGGCAGCGGCGATCAGTTGAGCCAGCGCGACCTTCAAAATGGAGACCTGGAAGCGGCATTCCTGGAAGATCAGTTCCGCGCCACGCGATGGCTGACGCTTAACGCCGGCGTTCGCCTCACTCGATTCTCGGGGTCATCGACAGAAACTTCTGCCAGTCCGCGCATCGGAGCGGCCCTCCAGCTTCCGCGGCTGCACTGGGTGCTTCGCGGATCCTATAACCGCTTCTACCAGGCTCCGCCGCTATCCACTATCTCTGGACCGCTTCTTCAATTGGCGGCGACCCAGGGATTCGGCTTTCTCCCACTTCGCGGCGAACGCGACGAACAATACGAGTTCGGATTGGCGATTCCGCTCCAGGGCTGGACCCTGGACTTCAGCTATTTCCACACCGCGGCGCGCAACTTCTTCGATCACGACGTGCTGGGGAACTCCAACATCTTCTTCCCTCTCACCATCGATCGCGCGCGCATTCGGGGATTCGAAAGCACAGTTACATCGCCGAAGATAATTAAGCACGCGCAACTCCGGTTGGTGTATTCGCACCAGTTCGCCCAGGGCGAGGGCGCGATCACCGGAGGCCTGACCGACTTTTCGCCTCCTGACGGCGGGCTGTTCTTCCTCGATCACGATCAGCGCAACACGCTCAGCACAGGAGTACAGACCGATTTGCCATGGCGCACATGGATCGCCGCCAATCTCAGCTACGGATCGGGCTTCCTCAATGGCGATGGTCCTGACCATTTGCCTCAATATCACACCGTCGATCTGTCGATTGGTAAATCGATCGGCGAAAGCTGGTCCGCCAAGATAACCGCTACCAACCTCGCCGACGCACGTTACTTCATTGACTTCAGCAATACCTTCGGCGGTTCGCACGTGAACGACCCGCGCATGATCACCCTTCAGGTGAAGTACCGGTTCCATTACTAAAGCCATAGTCGCAGAGGAACAAAGAACCCGCGGAACCGTTTAATATAGGCGAACCAGTGTTGCTGCCGGTCCGAACCTTGGGGCAGAGCGGCTGCATCTTATATATAAGGACAGTTCCTGCAAAAGATGAATATCAAGACCCTGCTCAGGATCGTTTTCCTGTTGGCCTTGGCGGCTTTGGCGACCAAGGCGTTGCGTGCCCAGTCGCCGACTCAAGCGTCGATTCTTCGTCCGCCGGCGGGCGCGAAGATGGCTCTGGTCGAGTTCGCCGACCTGGAATGTCCCCAATGCGCGGTGGTGGCGCCACTCCTCGACAAGGCTGAAAAGACCTACAAGATTCCGGTTGTGGTCTATGACTTCCCGCTTCCGCAGCATGCGTGGGCTTTCGACGGTTCGGTGTACGCAATGTATTTTCGTTCCAAAAGCCCGGCGCTCGAGTGGAAGTACCGGCTGTTCATTTATCAGAATCAACCGGCAATTACCCAGCAGAACTTGCGCTCTTACGTTGAGAAATTTGCCGCCGAAAACAAGGTGGCGCTGCCGTTTGCCCTCGATCCCCAGGGCAAATTGGCCGCCGCCGTCCGAGCGTCAAAAGACAAGGGAATCGCAGTAAAGATCGATCACACGCCCACGGTCTACGTAGTCACGTCAGGCGGCGAGACCCCGTTTGTCGAGGTTCAGAAACCGACGAACGACCTCTTCGCCACCATCGATCAGGTGAAATCGGAGTTGAAGTAATCGCATCCCCGCAACAAGAACCCGCCACGGATGGCCGGTTTTTTATTGCGGAGAACCCGGCGAGATGGCCTTCAGCGCCGCCTGATACGTGGCCACCTTATCGCTCTGGCCCGATAGTTGCGCGGCCTTGAGCGCACCAACAATCGAATTGCGCCGGCCCGGAGAAAGCTTGAGCGCAACTTCGAACTCCTTGAGAGCATTGACGGGCTCGTTCATCGCGAGCCACAGTTCGCCAAGTTGTTCCCGCGCGGGAAGGACCGGTCCAGGAGTGACGGGAAGTTTTTCGAGTGCATCTTCGATATCGGCTGCGCCGCGCATAAAGACGGTCGGACTGTTAGGGTCCCTTTCAGCGAGCGCCAGCCAGGCGGTAACTTCCATCGCATAAATTCCAACCACCTTAGACCAGTAGCCGTCTCCAGCGGTTTGTAGTTTCCGCTCGATGCCATACAGAGTCCTGACCCCGGCTTTAGCGCACGAAATATTGTTGAGGTGAGCACACGCGAGAGCCGTAGCCCAAACAGAGACTGCGACTACCTGTGGTGGAGCGCCATCCATCGGCTGAATTTTCGCGGCCGCCGACCAGCGCCCCCGCTCCACAGCGTAACGGACTGGCATTGCGCTCGCGGCATAGCTTACTTTGAAATCCTGCGCTGGAAGTGAGGTCATCTTGCTGAGGTCGTTAAGCAACTGCCCAACTTCGTAATCGCGACCGAGTTGCAGGTATGCGTAGGCGAGATAGTCCATGGCGTGCAGTTCTTCGCCAATATCGCCCTGATCGTGTGCGGCCTTGCGCGCCGCCAGATTCGATTGCACGCTGTCGTTCCACATTCCCAGGCGCGTGAAAATGTGCGAGGGCATGTGCAGTGCGTGAGGCGCGGACGGCGCAATCTGCGAGTAATCGCGGGCGGGCTTCAGGCCCTGCGCTGCCATTTCGGTATTATCACAGGCGTGGATCAGGTAGTGCGCGATTCCGGGGTGCTGCGGATATTTTGCATAGAGAGGTTCGAGAATCGCGACCGCTTTCTTCTGGTAGGCGTGAGCCTGGTCCGTTGGAGGAGCAACCGACAGCAACGCGAGAGCATAGAAAATCTGTGACTCGATATCCGCCGGATTTTGCTCGGCGACGTTCCCCATCGCTTCTTCATACTTCTTCATGCGATCGCGCAAAGGCACGGAATCCGTGTCGGAATAGAGCGTTGTCAGCGCGGAAATGAAACCGGCTTCGCGCGCGGACCCAGACTTGATTTCTGCGGCTTGCGTTATCTGGTCGCGACCCTTGGCTTCGAAGGCGGGGTCGAGTGGTGGCTGCCAGAGCGGGTGGTAGTAGCTCATGGCAATCCCCCAGTGCGCCATGGCACACTTCGGATCGTCATGCGATATTTCGCGGAATTGCCTGGCGGCTTCTCCGTAGGCAAAAGAATGGAGAAGGGCGACGGCCCGCCTAAAACGAGCCTGCACGTCTTGCCGGCACGAAATCGTAAAGGTTACAGATCCCAGGTGCTCCGGAACAGGATGTTCGTGTTGCGCTGCCGCGTAGGGGACGGCCAGCAACAATAGCCCACAAAACCAGCACAGTCGCAAGAACCGGGACACGATTGCTCCAAAACGGCGAGAGTATTCTGGCAACGCCAGGCAGTCAACCGTTTTGGGAAGCGGCCCACCGTAATCGCCCGCAACTCAACTTCGCCGATCTACGTACAATTCCACGTTGACACTGCTTTTCCTTGCTGCCTACAATTCGCTTGCAGTTTTCTCCTCCCCTAAGATTTGCAGGCCACAAATTAATCAGGAGCGTTGCCATGAAGCGGTGGTATGTCTGGGCTCTTCTGTTGGCACTCGTTGTTCCGGTTTACTCACAAACACAACCCGCTACCACAACACCGGGAACGAATCCGGCGCCGCAGGGGAGAAAGAAGCGCGTGGCCATTCTCGACTTCGACTACGCCACGGTTCACAGCAATGTGGCGGCCGTGTTCGGCTCCGACATCGATGTCGGCAAGGGCATCACCGATCTGCTCGTTAAATACCTGGTCAAAGACGGCACCTACTCCGTTATTGAACGCCAGGCTCTCGACAAGATCATGGCCGAACAGAACTTCTCAAACAGCGACCGCGCCAATCCCGCCTCCGCGGCTAAGCTCGGCAAATTGTTAGGAGTAGACGCGATCATCGTTGGTGCCATCACCGAATTCGGAAACGAAACCAAGAACACCAACGTTGGCGGAGCCGGTGGTGCGCTCGGTGGATTTGGTCTTGGCGGATTCGGACACAAGAAATCGAAAGCGATCTGCGCCATCGACGCGCGGATCGTCGACATCGATACCGCGGAAATCCTCGGCGTTGCCGACGGCAAAGGCGAGTCGGCACGCGAAAGCACTTCGCTCACCGGCGGCGGTGGTCACTGGTCAGGATTCGGTGGCGGGCACGCGGATTTCGGTTCCAGCGACTTCCAGCAGACCATCATCGGAGAAGCCGTCAACCAGGCGACGCAACAACTCAGCACCGGCCTCATCGCCGATGCACCGAAGCTTGTCGCCCGCACCATCGTGGTAGAAGGATTGGTCGCTGCGATCGATAGCGGTCAGGTTGTGCTCAACGTCGGCGCGAAAACCGGACTGAAAGTCGGCAACCAGATGTCGGTCGAGCGCATAACCAAGGAGATCAAGGATCCCGCGACCGGTAAGGTTCTGCGCAAGCTGTCGAACCAGATAGGCATTATCGAAATCACCGACGTCGACGACGTCTCCGCCATCGGCAAAGTTGTGTCGGGCACCGGCTTCAAGGTCGGCGATGCGGTGAAGACGAAAACAGAGTGAATCCGGCCACTCTCGCGTAAACCAAACCCCGTCATCCCGGCGGGGTTTTTCTATGCTTATTCCTCCTCATCAAACCTGTTACTACTGACAGTACGAATCTACTCTCAATTCAGCCACTCTTAACGCTGACGGTATTCCCAACTGATGTGGAGGGCCCTACGCATGCCTAAAGAAGGCAAAGACGCTGCCAGCAAACCAAACATTCTCGTGATCTGGGGAGATGACATCGGCATCAACAATCTTAGCTGCTACAGCCATGGCGTCATGGGCTACGAGACGCCCAACATCGATCGTCTCGCCAAAGAAGGCATGATGTTCACCGATTCCTACGGTGAGCAGAGCTGCACTGCAGGTCGCGCGGCCTTCATCACTGGACAGAGTGGCTATCGGACCGGCCTGACGAAAGTTGGCATTCCCGGCGCGACGCAAGGCTTGAAGGCCGAAGATGCCACTATCGCCGAGTTGCTCAAGCCGCTTGGGTATGCCACCGCCCAATTCGGCAAGAACCATCTTGGCGATCGCAACGAATACTTGCCCACCGTACACGGGTTCGACGAATTCTTTGGCAACCTCTACCACCTGAATGCCGAAGAAGAGCCGGAACGCCCCAACTGGCCTTCGAAGAAAGACTTTCCCAAGTTCAACGAACAATTTGCGCCGCGCGGCGTCTTGCACTGCCTGGCTACCGACAAAGACGATCCCACCGAACAGCCTCGTTGGGGACGCGTCGGCAAACAGAAGATCGAAGACACCGGCCCGCTTACGAAGAAGCGCATGGAAACCTGCGATGATGAGTTTGTCGCCGCGGCGAAAGACTGGATCAAGAAGCAGACCGACGCGGGTAAACCCTGGTTCTGCTGGTTAAACACCACCCACATGCATCTCTACACGCACACGAAACCCAGCAGCCTCGGACAGGCAGGACGCTGGCAGTCGCCTTATCACGACACCATGATCGATCACGATAAGAACGTTGGCGACGTTCTCAATCTCCTCGACCAACTCGGGATCGCGGAAAATACTTTTGTGATGTACAGCACCGACAACGGCCCGCACATGAACTCATGGCCCGATGGCGGAATGACTCCGTTCCGCAGCGAGAAAGATACGAACTGGGAAGGCGCCTTCCGTGTTCCATTGCTGGTCCGGTGGCCGGGAAAAATCAAGGCTGGAACGATTTCGCGGGAAATTGTCCAGCATCACGATTGGCTTCCGACGTTTGTGGCGATGGCCGGCGAGCCCGACATCGTCGAAAAGTGCAAGAAAGGTTACAAGGCGGGAGAAAAGACCTTCAAGATCCACATCGATGGCTACAATCTGCTCCCCTATCTCACCGGGAAAGAGAAGAAGAGTCCTCGTCAGGGCTTCGTCTATTTCGACGACGATGGCAACCTGGTCGCTCTTCGCTTCGATAACTGGAAGGTCGTCTTCATGGAGCAGCGCTGCCCCGGAACGTTGCGGATCTGGGCAGAGCCGTTTGTTCCATTGCGAATCCCCAAGCTGTTCAACTTGCGCACCGATCCATTCGAACGCGCCGACATTACCTCGAATACCTACTACGAATGGCTGTTGGAGAACGATTACATTGTTCTCGCTTCACGAGCGATCGTGGACGATTTTGTGAAGAGTTTTAAAGAGTTTCCACCACGACAGAAGCCGGCATCGTTCACCATTGACGACGCATTGGCGGCAATGTCGGCGGCGGGAACCGGAAGCCCGGCGGCGAAACGCGAGGCAACTCCAAGAGCCGCTTGAGCCGATAAACGATCTCTAGCGATAAAGGCTGCCCAATCATTCCGTGATGGGCAGCCATTTTCTTGAACCTGACAAACTCAGCGTGTCCTTAGCCGAGCTTCTTCAGAACATCGAACACATCTTCGTTATCGGGTTGCTGGCCGAGTTCGTACAGGTGAGCCATGGCGATCTTTCCTTTTTTATCCACCACGAATACCGCGCGCTGGCTGATGCCCGGCAGCGGATCGCCTTCCCTCAGCACACCGTACTTTTTCGCCACTTCACCGTGCGGATAAAAGTCGCTGGCCAGTGGATACTTCAGCATTCCCACATCGCGCTTCTGCCAGGCAATATGACTGAAGATGGAATCCGCGCTGATGCCGATAACCTGGGCATCGTGCGCGGCAAATTTATCGAAGTCTGCGTTATAAGCGGGAATTTGTGCCGTACAGACCGGAGTCCAGTCCGCGGCGTAGAAAGCGATGACGACATTCTTCTTACCGCGATAATCGCTGAGCCGGATCGTATCCTTTTGTTCGCCCGTCACGCTGGGCAGGACGAAATCCGGCGCCTCATCTCCTACTTTCAAGAGCATGGTCTTTCCTCCCACAATCGACCTTGTCATTTTATGGACCGAAAAAATCGGCGGCAAGTCCGGGCGGCACCCCAGAGGACTAGAATGGGCAAATCAGGCAGCGTGCCTTGGCATCCAACCATAGCCTGCTGCACCGGCAGTTCGTTTCCCCAGGAGGTTGGGCGATGTTCGGGATGAAGCGTTATAACTACGAATCTTTCAATGGCCACAACCTGCTTCGGGAAGCCGCGCGCATGGGATTTCGCAACGGCCCCAAGGCCGGTGACCGCGCCCCTGACTTCGAACTGCGCTCGCTCGACGGCGAAAAAGTGCGGCTCAGCAAATTCGAGGGCGAGAAGAACGTGGTGCTGACTTTCGGCTCGGCGACCTGCCCTTTTACCGCGGCATCCATTCGCGGCCTCAACGAACTCGCCGAAGAGTACGAAGACCGCGACGACGTGGCATTCCTTTTCGTGTACGTGCGTGAGGCGCATCCCGGAGAACGCGTGCCGGCGCATGCGTCAGAAGACGACAAGCGCAAGGCTGCTGAATTTTTCCGCCACGAAGAAGACGTCGCCATCGACATCCTTGTCGACGACCTCGACGGACACGTTCACCGCAAGTACGGCAAGATGCCCAACTCCACCTACCTCATTGACAAGACCGGCCGCGTCGCCTTTCGCTCTGCCTGGACGAAGCCCTCAGTCGTCGACGAGGCACTCGAAGAATTGTTGAGCATGCAGGAAAGTCGCGGCGACCATCATGCCATCGTTCACGGCGGCGAGAGCCACAGCATGCCGATGACTTACGCCATCCTGAACAGCCATCGCGCGCTCGAGCGCGGAGGCGTGCGCTCAATTCGCGAGTTCCGCGAAGGGCTCGGACGTCCCGGCAAGATCGCGCACTCGGCGGGCCGCTACGTCGGACCCATGGTGCTCAACCCGGGAAAGACCATGGCCGCCGCAGGCCTGGTGGCCGCGGTTATCTCCGGCGGATTATTTGTCGGCTGGAAGCTTCGCCGGGCGCGGCTGGAACGCGCATTGGATCCGTATCACTACGGCCGCAAACCGGAACCCGGCGGCGACTACGCGGTGGGAATTTAGCCGAAAGCGGAATGCTGCTTACTGCTTCATCAATCGCGTAAAAAGCGTGGTGAACGAAGTGGCGTGCTGATTCAGGACCGCCAGGCCACTGTCAGCCAGGGTCATATTCTGCGTCGAAAAGCCGGCAACCACCGCAACCGTGCCGCTTAGCAGCTGCCAGCCGACGTGAGCGTAATGGCGGGCGACTCTACCGCGGCCGATCGATTGCTGTTCCGTGGGGATCATCGTTTCCATCGTTGGGGTCTTCTTCTTCTGACTCAAGAATCGCGAGTTCGCGATTCGACTTCCACTCTGATGCGCTCCGTTATATTGGGTTGGTTCGCCAATGCAAACAACAGTACCGAGGTAACGACATGTTGCGGCGTAACGGCGAATCCATTACCGAAGCACACCGGTGTTAATCGGCAATGAACCGCCGCGGCTTGAGCAAGGGTTTTATTTGGGGTTCCAGGAACCGAAAGATGTTGGATTGCCGCCTTGTCGTCTGGTAGAAGGCTGGAAATGTCCGGTCTTCCCGCCATCCGACGCCTGCCCTTGCTGCCCGTGATAATCGGGCTGGCGATGTTGGCGCTGGTTCCGGCGGCGCGAGCCCAACAACCGTTCTTCACCGACGACGCCGACGTCGCCTACTACCACAAGTGGCATTTCGAGACGAACAACGAGTACGACGTTCTGCCCTTCTCGTCGCGCCCCAGCGTCCACCAGGACACGCAAACCATCAAGTTCAGCTTCGGCGCCTTTCACAACGTCGAAGTCGGCATGGACTTCCCTCTCATCACCATCTTTAACGTTAGCGAGTCCGGCCTGGGGTCGCCGTTCGGACTCGGCGACACCGACTATTCCGTCAAGTACAACTTCCACAAGGAGAAGGAAGGTTCGTGGTGGCCGGCGATGACTGCCAGCTTCAACTTCGAGCCGCCGACCGGCGATGCCAGCAAACAACTCGGTTCCGGCTTGACCGACTATTACCTCAACGGCATCCTTCAGAAAACTCTCACGCCGAAGACTCAGCTTCACGTCAACTTTGGTGCCACCTTCGCCGGCAATACCCTCACGGGCGTGGTCGGCATCAAGACCCGCGGAACCATCTTCACCGGTGGCACGTCGGTGGTTCATCAGTTCACAGAAAAGCTCGACCTGGGAGTCGAGGTTTACGGAGGCTACACGGCGAACCTGGCATTGGGACGTGGCGAACTGCAGGAGCAGATCGCCGGCAACTACGAGATCGTCAAGAAACTGACCATCGACTTCGGGCTCGTCAGCGGAGAGGCGGTCGGCAGCCCGCACTTCGGGTTCATCCTGGGATTCTCGAAGGATTTCTGACACTACCACCGTCGGCCGCGTCACAGCTCGACATGCATACGGAACCCTGGCACCAGCACCGGGCCGCGATCGCGGTTGTATCCGGGATTATTGATGTGCTGCAGGTCCACGCCGGCGAAGATTCCCTTCCACACGTGCAGGTTATAGTAGCTCTCGAAGATGGTTTCGCGGCCGTAGTTCAGGTTGCCGTCGCCCAACAGGAAACCGAGTCCGCCGTGGTGAAGATAAAACTGATGATCGCGCGCGATGCCGTTGCTCACGAAGACAACACCGGCCTTGTCGAACTTGCGATTCCACTGTGCGCCGTCGAGTGCCAGTCCGGCTTCTACCGTCTGATCCACTTCGGTGTACGCATACGACTCGGTCTTACCGTTGTTCCAACCGAAACGTCCGAACACGGTGAAGTTCTTCGCCAGCAACTGCTCAAAGTTTAAGCCAAACCCGTACTTACGCGTTGTTTGCAGCGGATGGTTGGTGATCTCCGGTACGGGAACCAGCCCGTCGAGATACTGCTGATTCTGCACGCGGTAGATTCCCATGTTCGCGACATTGGAATATCCCAGCACGCGCATTACGCCCGCTTTCCCCGGCAGAAAGTTCTTGCGCAACTCGAACTCGACGTTCTCGGCACGCGCGCGCCGCAGGTTCCATTGCAGATCGATGCCGTTGGCGACCGTCGGCATCAGCATCTCGCCGAAACGCAGTCCCCACGACCGATCTTCGTAATCGGCAATCGCGCCGACGGTGTAGCCGCGCGTGTCGGCGGCATAGTCGAAGGCGCCGTTGTTGTCGATAGTCCAGTTCATGAACTGCGAATGGCTGTCGCTGCCGGCCGTGTTGAGATCGAAGAAATCCGCGGTCCCGAATTTGCCGAAGCGAACCTCAAGGCGCCGGACTGGCATCTCCGTAAAGAGCGAAAGGGGCGTTCGCAGCGCTGAAACTTTTTCATCACTAAGCGAAAAAACGTGATGGAACATCGCCCGCGCCAGGTAGGGCTGCGCGCCCAAGGTTGGGTTGCGCACGACGTCGAGGTTGGTAAATCCGGCGAGCCCGAGCGCGTCAGACAAGCCGCGGCCGCCGGTCTCTTCCACATCCACCAGAATTGCGGTTGAGGAGTTCAGGCGCGCACCAAGGTACAGCGTGAGCAAGCGCGACGTGGCCTTTTCGTAGTAAGAGTGAAAACTGTTCGTGCCCGAGTACAGCGCCGGAAACCCCGGATGCGTCTGGAAGATGAAGTTCGCCTGCCCGGAAACCCACCACCAGGTATCCTCGGGATGCGGAAACATGGTTGGAGTTTGATCGGTGGCGGTCTCGTCATGATCAGGCTGCTGAGCATGAGCGGAACCGAAGATCGCCATCAGCAGAACGATGAGGCAGCCGACAGCCCGGGCCGCTCCCATTGATTTTTCTAAGCCATCTCGCAAACAATCCATCATGCACGCGGCTCTGTTACGGTTCCATGAAACAAGGTAGAGCTGTCGGCCGAAGTCACTGTGACCCGGCTCACACGCGGGTGTTCATCCGCGCTGTTAGAATTTTCGATGCTCCATCAAGCCTGTTTCATTGAGTGGAGCAGTTCCCGCAAATCTTAAGTTACAGGATCACCTATGGCGCGCAAAACCGAACAGTCGCACAAGCTGCAAAAGCGGGCGGAGCAGGTCATTCCCGGTGGAGTCGATTCGCCGGTGCGGGCGTTCAAGTCGGTCGGCGGAGAGCCGCCATTCATCGTGCGCGGCGAAGGTCCGCGCATGTGGGACGCCGATGGCAACGAGTACATCGACTACGTGCTCTCGTGGGGACCGCTCATCCTGGGCCACTCCGCGCCCGAAGTCCTGGAAGCGATTGTGGCGGCGGCGCGCAAGGGGACGAGCTTTGGCGCGTCGAATCCCGCGGAGCCCGATCTCGCCGAAGCGGTGCTTGAGGCCTATCCGTTTGCGGAAAAAGTTCGCTTCGTGAATTCCGGAACCGAGGCCGTGATGTCGGCGATCCGCCTCGCGCGTGGATACACCAAGCGCAAGTACATCATCAAGTTTGAAGGCTGCTATCACGGACACAGCGATGCGCTGCTGGTGAAGGCCGGATCGGGCGTGGCGACGCTCGGCATCCCCGGATCGGCGGGTGTGCCGGAAGAGTTCGTGCAGTTCACGCTGGCGTTACCGTACAACAACCTGAACATCGTGGAAGAGGCGTTTCGGCGGCACAAGCACGAGATCGCGTGCGTGATTGTGGAGCCCGTGGTCGGCAACATGGGATGCGTGCCGCCGAAGAAAGATTTTCTCGATGGCCTGCGCTATCTCACCTCGCGCGAGGGGACGCTGCTGATCTTCGACGAGGTGATGACCGGATTCCGCCTGGCATTCGGCGGCGCCACCGAGTTGTTCGGCACGCGTCCCGACCTGGTCACGCTGGGCAAGATCATCGGCGGAGGACTGCCGGTCGGCGCCTACGCCGGTCCGTCGGAGATCATGGATCTGATTGCGCCGCTGGGTCCGGTGTACCAGGCAGGAACGCTGTCGGGAAATCCGCTGGCGATGGCCGCCGGCCTCGCCACTCTCTGCACCCTGCGCGACAACCGCGAGATTTACAGCCGCATGGATCGGCTGGCCGGATCCCTGGTCGCCATGGTTCAGGACGCGGCAAAGGAAGCCGGCGTCGCGGTGAACGCGAATCGTGTGGGATCGATGTTCACCTGGTTCTTTAGCGAGCACGCGGTCCACGATTGGGATTCGGCTGCGAAGTGCGACACGAAAGCCTTTGGACGATTCCATCACGCCATGCTGGACGCGGGAATCTACCTGCCACCATCGCAGTTTGAAGCAGCATTTTTCTCAGCGGCACACACCGAAGAAGAAGTCCGACAGACGGTGGCGGCGGCCCGCGAGGCGTTCGCGGTGGTGCACGCGTAAAATCAAGGTCGTTTCACGCGGATTACGCGGATAAAACGGATCTTCGCGGATAAATCAGGTTAGAGAAAAATCCTTGATTTCCGCGTTCACTGTTTTACTCCATAAAAATGCGAGCTGTTGTCCAACGCGTCAGCCGTGCTTCCGTTAACGTTGGCGGCCGAGTCGTCGGCCAAATCGATGCCGGCCTGCTTGTTCTTCTTGGCGTCGCGCAAGATGACGGCGAATCCGATGCCGATTATCTTGCGGAGAAGATCGTTGGCCTGCGAGTGTTCGAAGACGCCGAGGGAAAGATGAATCTGTCTGTCGTCGATAGTCACGGCGCCATTCTCGCCATTTCGCAATTCACGTTGTTCGGCGATGTGCGGCGCGGCAAGCGTCCGTCGTTCGACGAGGCGGCGCGTCCGGAGCAGGCGAAAAAACTTTACGAATATTTCGTCGAGCGAGTGCGAGCGGCCGGCGTGGCCTGCGAGACGGGAACCTTTCAGGCGACGATGAAAGTCGAGTTGGCGAACGAAGGGCCGGTGACCATCATGCTCGATTCGAAAAAGAATTTTTAATCGGTAAACGGTACTCGTGTAATCTGATTCGCCATGAAGCGCGTAACTGGAATCGGCGGAATTTTCTTCAAGGCAAACGATCAACCCAAACTGCTCGAGTGGTACGAAAAGCATCTCGGCATCAAGGCCGATCCGCAATACGGGACCGCGTTCGAGTGGCGCGAGAAAGAAGATCCGCAACAGGAAGGCATGACGGCGTGGTCGGTGTTCAAGGGCGATTCGAAATACTTCGAACGGCCGTTCATGGTGAATTATCGCGTTGATGATCTCGACGCGCTGCTCGAGGCTCTAAAGGCCGAGGGTGTGGAGATCGATCCGAAACGCGACAGCCATGAGTTCGGCAAGTTCGCGTGGATCGTGGATCCGGAAGGAAACCGGATCGAGCTGTGGGAGCCGCCGAAAGGCAGTGGTTAGTGAACAGTGGATAGTGGTCAGTGATTAGTGGTTAGTTTCCGGAAAAACAGATCAGAGCTCGTGATGCCATCGCTCATAACAATCAGCGCAGGGAATCTTTGCGCTGGCCCCACCAGACCGCAGTCGGCTGCAAGTCGCTATTGAGTTCGAGGCGCGGCGATAACACTGCCGAGTCCTGTCCTGGATAAAGAAACCGCATGTCGAGGAAGTGGACGCTGAACCGTTTCGGGTCTTCACGGGTTTCTGTCTCGAGGATGGGGAAGCGCGCCCAGTCGAGATAGACGCGGCCGAGGTAGGTTTGCCTGGCCGCGCGGGTCACATCCGATTCTTCCGGCTTGTAACGAATCGCCATCTCACCCTGCGGATCGACCTCGCCATCGACAACAGGCATGCGGGCATAGAAGGACGGGGTCTCGGCGACGCCATACCAGTGGAACGGGTTCAGCGGGTAGGCGAAGGCGCCGACGCGAATGGGATCGACTCCCTGGTAGACGCGCGACTCCAGCGCCGACACGGCTTTCCGATGTTCGTACGCGCGTACGCCCCACACCGCAATCACTCCGACCAGAGCCATGATCGCGCCGATCTGACCGCGCGGCTTGCGAGGGCGAGAGCCGATCTCTTCATTGATCAAGGCAAACAAGCTCGGCAGAACCAGGCCGCCCAAGAGCGCGACGTAAAGCAGCGGCTCGTAGATAAAGACGATGTCGGAGGCGTACCAGCGATACGAGAACGGCGCGAACGGCCTAACGCCATAGTTATTGGTGTAATCGAGCAGGATGTGGACGAGCGAGGCGAAGATGGCGAGCAGGTAGAGCAGTCCCCAACGGGGATCGGCGGGAAGTCCGCGCTTGCGCAGGCGCGCGAGCCGCTTTTCCTGGTTGCCGAAGCGTAGCCGGAGGCGCTCGATGAGCCAGACGAGCAACAAAACCGCCGCGGCGACGAAGGGCACACCGAGGAACGTGTGGGTGATGCCGCGATGATGCGCGAAGCCAAAAGTCGAGCCGCGGAAGTATGTAACGATGTCGATGTCGTTGGCTTCGGCGGCGAGCGTCATGGTGAGAGTGGCGAGCGCGGTGCGGCGATTGAAGCCCGCGCGGGCCATGCACGCGCCGGTGAGAAAGTGGGTGATGGGTTCCAAAGTGGAATGAGTGTAAAGAAGTTGTGAGCGGGCGGCAAACAGCAGTCGGGGCTATTGCGGTGGGCAGACTGGTGCGGGTGGTACTACCAGTCCCCTGATTTTGAGCGTCTGCGTACCGATCAAACGGCCAATTTTAGGGCAGTGGTGCGCTTTGAACTTGCGGAATGTGGCGGACCTGTGCGGGAAGGGGTAGCATGTCCCGATGGAACCGAAGTTGATTTTCGACCTTTTGACGAACTCACGCGCCGATGGCCACTGCTCCTCATGTCAGCAGGTTTTCAGCATGACCGTGCCCAAGGTCGCGCCAGAAGGAATCCGCAGGGCGTTTAACGAACATGTTCGAACCACGCACGGCCGCGAGGACGCTACACAAGCGGCTTCGTAAAACTGGTGATTCGGTAGCGAGCCGATGGTCACTCATTTTGGTTCGCGAAGGAATTTCTGCATTTCTGCCTCAATTCGTGCGGCTGCATACGCGTGGAAGTCGCCAACTGGCTCTAGTGCATAGCTTCTGACCGCGCTCATCAGACCGAGGTTGCCGGGTTGAATCAGGTCGAGGTCGAGGGCTGGAATAACGGTGGACGAGTACTTTTTTGCGAGATGCACCACCGACGCAAGCTGGCTCTCGATCAGCCGCCTCGCAACACTCTCCTTTTGATCATGCGAAACATTCGATTGCTCTAGCTGCTGAAACAGTGTCGCCTCTTCCTCTTTGCTCAGCGCCTCAACATTCGCCACTTCGCGGAGGTACATCTCGACGGGATCATCAGGAATGTTTTCTTCCACCTTCTGCTCCGTTTTCGTTATTGTGGGGAGTAGATTTTCGCCAGCTAACGCAGTTTCATTCCGGCGGCTCGTATGTTATCGAGTGCATCCTCAACGTAGGGGGCCATATCTGGGTCTTTGGAAAGTTTCCGCATTTCAGGCACGACTATCTGAACGTCGAGTTCGCCCCGGAATAGAGCGATTTCGCCGAGCGCAATAAGTGCCGTGGAACGAACCAATGAAGATTCATGCTTCAACATCTCTAAGCATCTGGTTTGAGACCACCGCCATTCCGGTTCGTGTTGTGCCGCACGATAAAGCGCATCGCAGATTACGCGCGGATCGTTACTCGCCAAAGCCCGTTCCAGTTGCTCTCTTGATCGTGGCTGAATCTCCACGTACTTCGGCTTTTGATGGTCGGCCACGTTTGAACTTTACCACTCGCTGATCACATTGGGATTGTCGGTGGTAAGGCGATTTATCAATCGGGTCCTAGAAAGTAGGCACTTCGCAGGGTTCGCCCTGCACGTCATCCACATCGGTGACAATGAAGCGCCCTTCACGTTCGCCTCCGGCCCTTTTTCGGTATTGGAAGTATCCGCGAACCGTCGCACTGAAAATGCGCTCGGAACATTGTTGAAGTAAGTACTCGATGAAGCGGTCAGACGTTTTGGAGCGGTGAAATGCCAGTTTTTGCGCTTTGAAGAGCGGATCATTCTTGACTGTGTCTTCATCGGGGAAGCTGATTCGGATCGTGCGCGCCGAGGGTTTGTCGCAAACGAGAACGACACGATCTTCCGATGAAATGACAGTTCCCTTGATAGACAGCATGCTACTGGCGTAAGCCTCAGGAGTGGTGACGACGTTACACACGCCAGTCGGGGTTTGCTCTTCCGCAACCAGCCCTAGAGCGACGAACGCCACAATACCGATGGTCGCCAAAGTTCTCATAGCATGGTGATAGTAAGCTGATTCGAAATGAATTCCAATCAGCGGATTCGCAGAAATGATTCGCCGCAAGATGCGTCGTTAAAAAACAAAAGCCTATTTGGAAGCCGCTCCAGTGACGGCCTTTATCCAGCTGCCCTGGAACTGCGACGGAAAAATCGATGATGTATCGAACGGGAGTTCCACAGAACAGACAGGGTGTTTCCTGGATTTCCTGGACATCCTGATGCAGCGCGCTTAGAGGAAAAGATCGCAGGCATTCCGTGCAAGTGAGCACAATGAAAGGTACACCGTTGGAGTCTTTTCCGTTGCGTGGAATCCAAACCGGGGCCGACTTGCGGGTGTGATCGACCTCGCGCTCTGCTGAGGTACGAATCAGTTGGGCCACGAGACGCAAGAGTTCTTCCGGATGTTGTCCTTTCGCATAGAACGCGTCCGCGACTCCGCCGGGAATGAGGTCGCCTCAGTGATACGCTCCGCTGTATGCAATCACTGGGATTTGTGGAACTCCATCGCAAAACGGAGAGGAGCTCGAAGCCCGACATCTGCGGCATGTTGAGATCGGAGATGATCAGGTCGGGGATACTCCTTCCGAGTTGCAAGAGAGATTTCCGCTCCGTACTCAGCGTGCGACTCATCCGCACATAACCTGGACGTCGCACCACTTTACTTCGAAGCGGCCAATCATGGTGTCACCGCCTTTAAAGTGAAGTTCGTAGCTGCCGGTCGCGCCGCTTCCTTCTTTATAGGTGTCGAAGGTGATCTCCGCGGACTCGACCGCTTCGCAATCGCCTTCCTTGCGGCAACGCGAAGCGAATCCATTGCTGGTGCCGCGACTGATCTTCACCACCTGGCCGGCGTGGATCGGCAGATCTTTCCAGACGCCCATTCTCAGGAAGCGGCCCTCCGGCGAACGCTTGCATGCGAGCGGAGTCGGGGTGAGAGTGATGTCAACGGTTGCGCCATCCCAGGGCGCGCACGAAGCCTGGATCAAGCCGTAGCGATAGGCGGGATGGCTGTCTTCCGCGAAGGCGTTCAGCAGCAGGATAGCGGCGAGCAAGGCGAGATAGAAGGGACGCATGAGAGCTCCTTAGTCTATCGGGAGAACGGCGGCGGGGAAGAGGCTTGCGTGGTGCGGGGTTACCTTGGTGCGGAAAGGCCCCACTCAACCAGAAGATGGTTGAGTGGGACACCCTGCCTTGCCTTGGTTTTCTTACTTCGCTTCTGCGGGGGTGCAGACGTGCCACAGGTTGCCGTGAGGATCCTGTACGGCTCCGGTGCGTCCATAGGGTTGGTCGCCCATCGGGGTGGAGACTTGGGCTCCAGCACTAACGGCGCGGTTAAACCAGGCGTCGGCGTCGTCGACGTAGAGGAAGAACATGGACGGCTTGGGCTGGTACTGGCCATGCGCTTCGCCGAGTTCGACGATGGAATCCTGAATGCGAACTTTGGCGTGGACGATCGGGCCGCTGCCTGCCGGTTCACGATAGACCTCGACCTCTTCAGCGCCGAAGGCACGCTTCATGAAGTCGATCATGTCGCGCGCGCCTTTTGGGTGCAGGTAGAGCGCAAGATCGCCGACGCTAAGCGTCTCACGGCCCTTCGCATCTTTCATCGGCGTGGAGAGGTACCACTCTGTCCCGACGAAGCCGACGCTGGCTTCGCGCACGCCGTAAGGCTGATCGACGGGCTCGTGAAGGGATGTCGCGCCGGCTGCGATGGCCTGGCGATAGGCGGCGTCCACATCGTTCACGAAGTAGTGTAACGATGGTGTTATTTCGGGTCCCGGGTAGTTGGTGGCGCCGCCAACCATCAGCATGGAGTGGCCGACGCGGAATTCGAAGTGATAGCCGCCGCCGCTACCGGGAGCCGGGGAGGCGAACGTTTCGACGGCATTGAACGCCTGCTTGAGGAACTCGGCGATGGCGCTCACCTGTTTGGTGACGACATAAGGCGTGACGGTACGAAAGCCTTCACGAACTTCTTTTTCGGTTGCGAGCATATTTTCTCCTTCTTCATTCAGTTCTTGTCCCAGCCGAGCCAGGAAACTTTCGCGCGGCAGATCGCGCAGGTCGCTGGCGAAGCCCATCAGCGTGCCCATGGCCGGATCGGGCGCGAGCACGACCGGTTCGCCGCGAAGCATTTTTTCAACGGCCGACTCGAGTTGATCGATCAAGGAACGCTGGGTGTTATCTGTCATGGCGTCCCTCCATGTGTGCGCGCAGGTTTTCGAGCGCGCGATAGTGAAGCTGCTTGACGGCGGCCTCGCTGCGATTCATTTCTCCGGCGATCTCGGCCATGGTTTTCTGCTCGGCGTAACGCAGGCGAACCACGCGTTGCTGATCGTCGGGCAACGTCTTCAACAAATCGAAAATCATGGCGCGGCGCTCGGCATCTTCGTCGGTCACCGGCTCGGGAGCGTCGTCGAGCGGCGATTCCCTGGCGCGCTTGGTGTCGCGTCCGAACTGCGCGATCGCGTTGGAGGCGATCTTGAACAACCACGCCGAAAACGGCACGCCGCGATACTCGTAGCGCTTCAGGTTGCGAAGCGCGTGATGAAAGACTTCCGACGTGAGGTCTTCCACGTCACCACGATCGCGCACACGCCGGGCGATGAACGCGTACACGCGATGGGCGTGGCGCTCGAACAGCTCGGCGAAACGGCGCGGATCACGCTGCGCAGCTTCGATCAGCAGCCGCTCGGCTTCGTTCTCGTGGGTGTGCAGCTCGGTGGTCAAGTCCGCAGCCTGTCGAATAGGAGAATGCGGGAAACGGGGAAAAGGTAACGGGAGGAAATTGTAATTGGTAATTGTTAGTTGGTTACATCGGGCGGAGTTGCAGGATGTTGCCGGAGTAGTCGACGGCGTAGAGTTCGCCGGATTCGTCGCGGCCGAATGAACTGATGTTGACGCCGGTGGTCAGCAGCAGGGTGCGCGTCCAGGAACCGTTGCTTTCGGTCAGCGACCAGATTTTGCCGTTGCTGAAGTCGCCGAAGATGTAGACATTCTGGAAACCGGTGAGCAGCGAGCCGTGGTAGACGTAACCACCGATGACAGTGACGCCTTCCGAGTGAGCATAGTCGGTGATAGGAAGAGTGAGCCCGGTCATGTTGCAGCCGGTTGAAGGGTTGTAGCAGTGCGTGCCTTCCATCACGTTCCAGCCATAATTGTTGCCCTTGGTCACGATGTCGATTTCTTCATATGCGTCCTGACCGACGTCGGCAACGAACTGACGGCCGGTGGGCTGGTCGAACGAGAAGCGCCATGGATTGCGCAGGCCGTAGGCCCAGATTTCGGGCGCGCCTCCGCCGTTAACGAAAGGGTTATCGGCGGGGATGGCGTAGGGAAGATTCCCGGTGGTGTGATCGACGTCGATGCGCAGCATCTTGCCGAGCAGGACGTTGGTGTTCTGACCGTTGCCCATGGGATCGCCGCCGCTGCCGCCGTCGCCGAGTCCGAAGTAAAGCATCCCGTCGGGGCCGAAGGCGAGCTGTCCGGCGTTGTGATTGGTGAAGGGCTGATTGACGGTGAGCAGGATTCGTTCGGTCGAAGTATCGGCGAGATTGGGATTGCCGGTGGAAGTTTTGAATTCCGATATGACGGTCTGGAGCTGCCCGGAGACGGTGCGGGTGTAATTCACGTAGAAGCGCGGATTCTGCATGAAATTGGGATGGAAGGTGACGCCCAGCAATCCGGTTTCGCCACCGGACGTGACTTTGCTGGTGATGTCGAGGAAGGGTGTCGGCAAGACGTTGCCGTTCTGAATAATGCGGATGGTTCCTGGCTGCTCGACGACAAAGAGGCGGTTGCTGGCATCGCCGGCGTTCTCGAGGCCGAGCGGAGTGTTGAACCCGGACGCGACCTTCGTGAGCGTGAGCTGGACCTGGGTCTTGGGCGGAGGAGGAGTGGTGCTGCCCGAGTCGGTGGAACCGCCGCCTCCTCCGCAGGCGGCGAGGAACAATAACGTTAGCGTCAGGGCGATCGGCGTTGCGCGCATGAAGCCTCCCAAAATTCCCATGGCTGCGAAAAAGTCTTTCCGCAGAAGGGAAGGTTTGACCTTCGATTAACCCCTAAGCGCGCAAGTTGAAATCATTGTGACACGGAGAGCTGCAGGAGATAAGTAATCTTTCGGTCAGGGAGCAACGGCGTTGATTTCCGTGTGGGTAACCGGCAACGGGGCATGCTCTTCGGTGGTCTCTTCCCAGAGGCTGGGATCTTTCAACAGGCGCGAAACCAGCGCGGTGTGCATGGCGTGGCCGGCGCGGTTCGCGACCACGCGTCCGATGATGCGGCGTCCGAGCAGTGCGAGATCGCCGATCAGATCGAGGACTTTGTGGCGGACGAACTCGTCGGGGTAGCGTAAGGGTCCGTTGAGGACTGAGTCTTCGGTGAGGACGATGACGTTATCCATGGACGCGCCGCGGATGAGACCCATGTTCTTCATCTGCTGTTCCTGGTGACGGAATCCGAAGGTGCGGGCGGCAGCGATCTCACGGCGGAACTGGTTGGCGCTTAGTTCGACTTCAAATACTTCTTTGCCAATGAGCGGATGCGGAAAGTCGATGGCGTAAGAGACCGAGTAGCCTTCGCCGGGATAGACGCCGATAAACTTGTCGCCTTCGTGGAGTTCGAGCTCGCGGCGGATGCGGTAGTAGGTACGGGCGCGGCGCTGATGGCGAAGTCCGGCGTTCAGGATCATTTCCACGAACGGCATGGCACTGCCGTCGAGCAGCGGAAGTTCGAGGTTGTCGAGTTCGATGATGGCGTTGTCGAGGCCGACGCCGACGCAGGCTGAGAGCAGGTGCTCGGTGGTGGAGATGAGCACGCCCTTCTTCATTAATGACGTGGCGTAGCTGACTTTGGCGACGTTGCGCGAGTTGGCTTCGATGTGAAAGCCGTCGAGATCGGTACGGCGGAAGACTATTCCGGTACCCGCCGGGGCGGGAAGGATGCGCAGGTTAACGGGAACGCCGCTGTGAAGTCCGATACCGCTACAGGAAGCTTCCCGCCGGATTGTCTGTTCGTGAACCAAACGTGAAGAACCGCTATGTGTATGGTAACCCGGAAGATGGGGAGTCAGCGTGTGGCAAAAAGGAGACAAACCGTGGCGATGAAGCTAAGTGGTACATGGGAAAGAGGATGGACCAGAGTGTCTAAGGTGCTTGCGACTGACGGGCGGAGGCCGCCTTCAGGAGCAGAGCAGCGATGCGGGAACGATGGTGGTCTTGGGAGATGAAGAGAGCGGTTGTCCTTTATTGTTACGGGCAGAAAGGTCTGCACCTTTCGCGAGCAGGAGGCGGCCGCGCTCGGGGGCTTCATAACCATCGCCGTAGGCTCCCTGCATTAGAGGTGTGTTGCCGTTTCTGTGGCGGTCCTCGATGTTGGCTCCACATGAGAGCAGAAGGCGCATGTTGTCGGGGCGTCCGGCTTCTGCCGCAGCACCAGAGAAACGGAACCGCTAAGTTCCATATTGGAACTAGAAAAATTGTTATTCACCGTATTTTTGCATCACGGCGACGGTCCTATCATCTACAATTTCCGAAGTTTGATAATTATTATCATTCGCTAACTTCTACAATGCACAACCAACTGGATTTTCGGGGGCTTTGCCGGCAGCGCGGTTTGGCGGTCACTCACCAGCGACAGGTCATCTTTGAGGCGCTGGCGAAGATCCCCGATCATCCAAGTCCGGAAGATGTTTATGCGCGGGTGAAAAAGGCGGTTCCGTCGATGTCACTCGCAACTGTTTATAAGACACTGCACACCTTCGTCGAGCACGGTATCCTGCGCGAGCTGAGTCCGCATCACGGCTCATTGCGCGTGGACTGGAACACTGGCGCACACCATCACCTGATCTGCACGCGTTGCAAGAAGGTTATGGATATTGAAGACGAGGCGATCGAGGGGATCAAGGTTCGGCAGAAGCTGCCAAAAGGGTTCAAGGTCGAACGGGTGGCGGTTGAGATTCAGGGCTTATGCGCGGAGTGCGGGAAGTAGGTAGTTCGGCTTCTCCGCTTCGCTAATGCTCAGCGTCACGCTCAACGCACGATATGACAAATCGGCGGTTCGCTTAGTTCAGGGTCAGCCTAAGAATGACCACTTAGCAGGAATTAACTTAAAAGTTCGTTAACGCAGAGGAAGGTAATTATGGTGGATAACACACTTGCGACAACTGCTGGGGCCGTAGTCCCAGAAACCGAAGACAAGTCCTCACTCCCCGAATCGAAATGCCCTGTCGCGCATGGCCGGCGAGCTTACCAGAACACGGACTGGTGGCCGAACCAGCTGCGACTCAACCTGCTTCACCAGAACTCCGAAAAGTCCGACCCGATGGGCAAGGAGTTCGACTACGCCGAAGAATTCAAGAAGCTTGACCTTCAAGCAGTGATTAAGGACCTGCACGCGGTGATGACCAATTCGCAGGAATGGTGGCCGGCAGATTTTGGACACTACGGGCCGCTTTTTATTCGCATGGCCTGGCATAGCGCTGGAACGTACCGTATCTCCGATGGACGCGGCGGCGCGGGAGCGGGCATGCAACGATTTGCTCCGCTCAACAGCTGGCCTGATAACGCTAATCTGGACAAAGCTCGGCGCTTGCTTTGGCCGGTAAAGCAGAAGTATGGGAAGAAACTCTCGTGGGCCGACTTGATGATCCTCGCTGGAAACGTGGCGTTAGAGTCGATGGGATTCAAGACGTTCGGATTCGGCGGCGGCCGTCCGGACGCGTGGGAGCCGGACGAGACGTATTGGGGGCCGGAGACGACATGGCTTGCGGATGAGCGTTACAGCGGAGATCGTGATTTGTCGAATCCGCTGGGCGCTGTGCAGATGGGGTTGATCTACGTGAATCCGGAAGGCCCGAACGGAAAGCCCGATCCGCTTGCGGCAGCGAAAGACATTCGCGAGACGTTCGGCCGGATGGCGATGAACGATGAAGAGACGGTGGCGCTGATTGCCGGTGGACACACATTTGGCAAAACGCACGGCGCGGGAGTTCCTGCCGATTATGTCG